>Ga0210054_1003856_pt1 | contig 11134 bp, 9 predicted proteins | sample CryGeymeta201516_FD_185470 | JGI IMG/M metagenome (GOLD analysis project Ga0210054, IMG submission 185470) | Groundwater microbial communities from Crystal Geyser aquifers in Utah, USA - Crystal Geyser metaG 2015-16 (SPAdes) (version 2) | ecosystem: Environmental > Aquatic > Deep subsurface >...
CGCATATATTTTGTGTTATCAAGATATTTAATTACGGCTTAGTGCTATGCTTTAGTTGTGCTGGTTTACTTTGGTTTTGTTTATATTTTAGCCCTTATTTGGCGGGAGTTTTGCAACAGGCTTCTAGCGCACGACACGCCTCTTCTAGTTCACAAAGAACACCTTCTGTCTGCCCGCTCTTAGAGGCGCTACAGCTCCCAGTAAGATTATGAAATCTTTTTGTTGGCTTATGCATCACTTTACCTCCCTCTATCATGTTAATAATCTTTATCGGTTCCTTAGATTACTTACTCAACCGGAACACCTAGAAGACTTGGGACGCATTTGTGAAAGCTTGTCATGCCTATCGAATAACAACTCAAATTTAGCAATCTTGAACAGTAATTTGTGCGCCTTTGCTCTCCAAGAAATTCGAAGATCGTCCCATGTTCTCCACAGCGATATTAGACCCGGCAATAGCAGCAGTTTCTTTGATATTTACGTGTATAAGTTAACCTCTTCCCCGCCGCCCTTGCGATCTCCGTATTTGCCAGTTTTGCCTGAGGTAAAAATAATCCATCGCGATGTCGAAGATACCACCTCGTTGAGTTTGGGGGAGAACTCGACCTCGCTAACTTCCCTCCCGAAGGTATGTTACATCTGAACCTGAGTTCTATTGCCCCGAGCCAAATCAATGGCGCAAAATTCCACGGAAATTAAAACAAGGTAGCGCTGGTAAACTTGACGAAACAAAGGGCTATAAGCAGACCAAAGACCTAGGCAGATTATTTGCCTATTCTCTTAATATGTACTATGGTTCTCTAGCAACAGAAGTTGCACCAGAGCAAGCTCGGCTTTGTCTGCCCGCCTATGCTTTATATGCCAACTGGTATTGGACAGCTAACCTTACGGCAGTAAAATTCTTCCTTGAGCAACGTCTATCAGACGAAGCCCAATTCGAGACTAGTCACTATGCTCAAGCCGTAGACCAAATTGTCGCGACAGTGTTTAATTGCGAAACCATAGACAAATCCCAAGAGTATATTCGCCCTAGCTAACTCATGTAATAAGCTGCCAAGAAACTAGGTACATTAATGCATGTTAATATATGGAGGGCTCAGATAATAATGACAAGGCCCTCTTGTTTAAATAGATTTTTACTTGTTTCCATCACATTCCACTCAACGAAAGTAAAAGAAGTAAGGAAACTATAATAAAAACAGAAGAACTAGCCAAAATTATGAGAGAAAATAACATATGCACCCTCTCTTTGTTTTGCCTTTATTTTCATCTTTTTGCCTAAAATATTTTAACGAATAATCCTGGATGTATACGTGTGCTTAGAGTCTATCTGTTATTACGGCCATTGGTTGCTTATGCTATTATTAAAGCTCAATAGTAATTAGTTGCGGGGTTGCGGAGAAAAATGGGAATAAACGCTGACCTGAATTTACATATCTTCCGTTCGTCTAAGTTCCGAAGCGTAGTGGATGATGCTATAAGGTTCTTTTCTGAAACCCCGGCTCATAGGCTTCCGCCTCCAGATCGCTTTATCGGTGGTGGTGTCTATGCGCTTTACTATATTGGTGGTTTTGAACTCTATAGGCCGATAGCATTCTTAAACAGCAGGGCTTTGATGCAGCCAATTTACGTTGGCAAGGCTGTTCCGGCTGGTTGGAGAACAGCGAGGACGCAGATATCCGAATCTGCAAATCTCTTTGGTAGGCTTGTGGAGCACGCTCGCAGTATAGCGCAAGCTACCAATTTAGATATCGATGAACTTCAATGCCGTTTTATGATTCTTCAGAATATCGAAAGCGACTTAGTCGTCCCTGTTGAGGCAGAGCTTATAAGGCGGTTTATGCCGCTGTGGAACTCGGTTGTAGATGGTTTCGGTAATCATGACCCTGGCTCGGGGCGATACAATCAAGCTAAATCAGAGTGGGATATTTTACACTCAGGAAGACCGTGGGCAGAGCGCTTAACTGGAGCCTCGCCGCGTTTAGAGGATACTGTTGAAAAGGTGCAAAGAGCCCTTCGTAAATTACCGCTTCCTTAGTTCTACTACCGCTTCATAAAGTTGATGTGAGTTTTTAGCTTTAGTCACACGGACATCAGATTGGATAATGCTGTTGCCGACCCTCGTTGCTCTTGGAATGTGTATATCCACAAGCTCAAGGCCTATGCTTTCCGCGATCTTACCAAAATACACGTCGGTCGGAATAGAAACGCCTTGCAATATGCTATTCCCAATAACGACCAATGCTGTGCTACCTGGCTTAAGGGCATAATTTATTCCCTGTGCAAATGTGTGACAATCCCTAAAGTAAGCTGCTGCATAATTTGCCCAACCATTACCACCGTAGACCCCTTTCTCGGCATGAAGGGTTCTAAGCAACTTCAACGTATCTTCTAGATCGCTGTCTGGTAGTAAGAAGCCAAGCTCTAGGCATTCTTGGCCTCTTACTGTTTGCCAGTACTTCCCAAAGTTTGAGTTCTCGAGGGGTTTTAAATCCCTTGGATTCTCTGCGTACCCCAACCAGTATAGCTGTGGACGGGTGTTTCGGTTGTAGTGGTAATTATTAAGATAAGGGGGTGAAGTAATAATCACATCAACCGACTCAGGTGTAAGATGTGATTCATACTCAAAGAAGGAAGCGTTAATGATCCTTACAGTTGCATCGGAGGCCGGTAAATTCTTTTTAAACCAGGCGATGTCTTCAGCCATATCTATTAACTTATTTAATATGGTTTCCCCAACAGGGAAATCTTCTATATTATCCTTGCCAGCGCTAACACGGCGACCCAAGCTAGGCTCATAAGAATAATTTGAATATCGAACCATAGTTGATGCAAACGCAAGTCTAAATAATTCTTGAATGTCTGGGCTCTCGATAGAATTGATAAAATCTTGGATAATTAAGACTTTGCCCAGGACAGCAGGGCTATAAAACTCAGCTCGCGTTTTAAATCCCTTTGGCGGCTCACTTATTGGAATATAGTTGGACGATGCCTTATCTTTATAGAACTCCTTAAGCTTTAGCATGTTCTTTTGGAGGATATTAATGTCTATTCTATGTGCATGTGCCTTCGCATGGCAGGCAAGTGCAGCATAAGGGTTAATCTCAAAACCTACTGCATTATGGCCATCTAGCACCGCATCAACAAGAGTTGTTCCTACACCCGAGAATGGGTCTAGAACAACACCTTTATTATGCAAATATTCATGGAGTGCGTCTTTAACAAAATCGCTTGAAAAGCCAGCTATCCATGGCACCCAGCGATGTATGGGACGTATTTTATTGCCTGCAAAAGCAGGATTACTAAATTCCGCACCATTTTTATTATTTGCTTGAATGGCTGTTTTTTCTTTAATAAGCTTAAACAGCTCCAGCTGATTACTTTGTGAATCTGTCAAGGGAACCATTTATCCTCTCTACGCTTGTTCTTCAAGCACTCGCCCAAGATTATACTTAGGGCGAATTTCTTTAATTATTCCATCAAGCCTCTTGCGCTCGTTCTCATCCTCAAGCATTCGTGCAAAATCGTCAAAACTAAAGGCAACCATTTGCGGTATTCCACGGCGCTCTACAATATATCGTGTATTATTACGAGTAATATCATCAAGAACTTGCCCAAAATTATTTTGTGCCTGGGTTGAGCTAATACTTTTAATAGCCATTTTTCCCCAATATAGTTAAATTAGCTAACTTAGCTATATTATACTGAACAAATGTTCTTTAGGCAAGTGTGCTGCAATGGCTAATTATCTTGAAACGTAGGGGATAAAATGTAGGCTTAGCGTTACCTTCTTAAGCTTTCAGTAAGCGGTGATAAATCTCGATATTTTGTTGAATATAGCGTTGGCGGTTTGGCTTGAGGAACGGTAGTTTTGCTTGACCGTTCGGTTTGTGGCTCGGATAATCTGAGATGAAATCACCCAGATAATTAGCACATGTATGAATATCGCTGGGATCTAGCTTATGCACACCGTCTGATGTTTGTAGGTCTTGGTTGGTTAAGATCTCCGTGCCTGAGGCTAAAGCTTCGAGAACTAGATTTGATGGGTTCTCAATTGGCTCATCGACTACAAAATGGAAAAGATAATCAATGGATGCTAGAAGTCCGGGCATCTCCCATGGAGGGACAAATGGTTGGAAGGAGATGCGATCTCTCATATTTGGGCTCAATGAGTTCTTAAAATCTTCTAAGCCTAACCCTTCAGCAACAAATATAAGCCGATAATTACTACTATCCAGTTCCTTGAACATACTCGCGATTGTATCGAGCCCCTTACGTCGCCAGAAAAAGTTAACCTTGCCGATATAAGCAAAGACCGGAACACTCTTATCTGCCTTGTTTGTAGGCTTAAAAGCCCGCTCATCTGGTACATATGGTGGCAAGACGATCGTATTTGGGTTTAATAAGCCATTTATTTTTTCATGCTTTTCATCGGTTACAACGAGGTTCGCTGCGCTTATAGTTTCTTTGATAACGTCTCTATATTCCGGATTATCCATAAATTTTGCAATATCGCTGCCGCCGTGACGAATTACATAAGGAACCGAAGTAACTTTATGCGCTAGGTATGCGACAATCCCGTACGGGACCAGATAGCCGGCATCTATTAGATCGAAGTGCTTGGATCTCAATAGCTGTAAAATGCGGTTGAGCAATCGTATGGTGTATTCCTGCGAATTGGGGATATGCCACGGTGTGGCATCGCTAATGCTCTGGACACTGATATTTTTTAGGGTCCTCAAGTGCTCATCGCAACCGCAAATCTTATAATTCTTCTCGACCGAGGCACTATTAGTCACGATGGTGATCTCATGCCCAGCTTCAGCGAGTCCTCTTGCTAACCAATATGTTCTGGCCGCAATTCCGCCTTGAATCGGCGGAAACTTACTAACCATACAAATCTTCATTGACGCCTTCTTTGTAGAACTCGATTACATCAAGACCATCCGGGAGATTTCCTTTGTTTGCAAAGAAAATATAGAAGAACAGGTCAAACATTATTGCGTCTATAGGGTTGATTATATACTTCTTAAAAGGATGCTTGGATATGGTCTTATTTGTAATTAGCGTCTGAGCTAGTTCTTTAAGCTCGCTCGCGATGTTGTTAACGGCAGTTGGCATGCCGCGTTTTTGTCGATGGATAACATCAGAAATGCCGTATTGATTAAAGAGAGGGAGCGCAGCATCCTTAAGAATCCGCTTTGTTTCATTTTTTCTCGCCTTATACTCGATTGGCAGAGACAGGGCAAAATCAGCAATATCATCATAAAGATAGGCGGGCCTCACTTCAAAACCGAAGGCCGAGCAGGATCTGTCAACGCTCCATAAATGGTAATTAGCCAGCCCACCCTTTATGAGGAAATCAAAAATGTTCTTGCGGTATATATCTTCATCTTCTGGTTGAGGGAAGAGTGAATCAACAAGACTTACGAGCTTCTTGTTATCTCTAAAGCGCTCGAGGCGCATGCGGATCCGATCAGAAAAGCCCAATGGATGGGTATAAGTCCAAGGATAGCCGCCAAATAATTCATCAGCCCCTTCTCCTGAGAAAGCAACTCTCACATGTTTAGATATTTTTTCTGAGAGAAGCTGAAAAGCGATTCCACCGTGGATATCAAAGACGCCACCAGCAATTATATTCTCGTAATGATGAATAAAATGCGGAAGCTCTTTTAAGTAATCATTAATACCAATTTTAAATTCATGATGATTAGCCCCTAATGCCTTAGCAACTCTTCTAGCCGATAGCAAATCCTCAGATTCTTCGGAATCTGATAATGTGAAGGTTGAAACGGGCTTGCCTGAAAGGCTTGCTGCAACGCTTGCTAAGAGGGAAGAATCCATCCCACCTGAAAGATAAAATCCTTTCTCTTGCGATCCATGAGCCAGCATCTGAGCCATACTGGCTTTAATGGTCGCATAGAGCATTATGGCAGCCGATTCATAATTATCCCCTTCGCGAGCTAGCAGATTTGACTCCTGTAGCTCGGCAAATTTATAGCTTGTTTTTTTGCCCGACTCAAAGGCTATGACATGTCCGGGTGACACCTGATAGATGCCTTCAAATAGTGTTTGGTCGAGGGATGCTATGTAGCCAAAGACCGAGAGCTCATCAAGGGCACTATGGTTTATTTTTGGTGTTACCTCTGGATGTTGAAGGATCGATTTTATCTCTGAAGCAAAAATGATTCTGCTACCTAGCTTTTTATAATATAGCGGCTTGATGCCAAACTTATCGCGAACAAGAATAAGTTTATCCTCGGCCATAATTGCAATGGCAAACATGCCTTTTAGATAGGCTGGTGCCCTTTCGCCATATTTTTGGAAGAGCTTGAAAATGACCGCTTCCTCGCTATTATGTTCGAAGCTTATGCCCTGTGACCCCAGGTCATTCTCAAGCTCTCGATAATTGTAAATCTCTCCGTTTAGAAAGACTAAGTTGTCGGAAAAGGTGGAGGGGAGGGGTATAATACGCTCACCAACAATTTGTAGCCGACACCCACCGAAAGAATAGTTATCGTTACCGCGAGCATCAAAAGAATCTGGTCCACGGTGCTTGATTGAATCAAGCATGGCCGTGATAGCCGCTTGGTTTTTCTCGTTAAAAATACCGCATATGCCACACATAGCTAGATTTCACCCAGGAATTTTAGTGCTTCGGTAAGGCCCCAATAGGCGTAGGCAGATCCCTCATCTATAAAATGGTACTTCCAATATCCTGAAGGTAGTTGGTTTTTGCAGAGCCACTCGACTGCACGCTCGATAACTTTTTTATCTACTAATCCGGGATAAGATGTTAATCCGACCAGGGTTATTCCGGTACTCCATGGATCGCTTCCGATAGGATGGTTCTTCCACGGTCCAAAGCCACCATCGTCATTTTGTTCATTGGAAAGATAGTAGATTGTCTGGTTTATTAAATCAGGGTTTTGCGGTTGGATTGAGTTTCTACCAAAAGCCATTAGCGTAAATCCACCCTTATAGGTAAGCTTAATCTCAGCCCGTAAATCTCTAGTCCATTCGTTCTCTAACCAAGAGAAAGCTAATTTAGAAGCAAGTTCGGGAAGCAACATCAGCGTAAGGCTTGTCGTTGGGATTCTTGGAATATCTCTTTTTGTTAAGCCCCACCCGCCAGAAGAGTCTTGAACTGAGCCGATCCATTTTACAGCGTTGCTGATATTTCCATTAAAGATTCCACCAAAAGTCTTCAAGGCTTTTATGCACCAGAGTGTCTCTTCTACATCTGACCAGCCACCATCTTCTTGTTGATAGTCCAAAAGCTGCTGGGCATCAACCGAGAGACCTTTTTCGTTAAGGTCCAGAACGTAAGAAATCCTTGCCACCCGCAAGCTATGGTGACTACGCGCCAAGAGACCGTGAGCACTGCTAGCCAAAGCTTCTGCCGCTGCATCTACCGCTTGCCTTGGCTTAATTTGGGCGTCCACGGATTAACCTAAACGACTCTTGCTTTTCTTTAAATATTCGATGTCGCTGATCATCTGTCAGTATTTGTTGACAATTTTGGCAAACATAGAAAATGGCTTCGTCCGGTCCATGGATAGGGAAATCAAATCCATCTCTAGGGTCGTAGAAAAGGTCGCAGCACGAACAACGTATGTGCTGGCTTTCAAGATCTACTGTTAATCCAATGTCGCCTGGCAATATAAAGGTTGTTTTATTTCCGCCATATACTTCTATGTAGCTGTTAAGCTTAAGAGCAAGGTCCACCCTAAGACCCCCTTTTAATTCTTCTCCGAATTCACTAAGGACTACTAAGGCTTTATGGCTACGGTTATCTAAGTGTTCGCAAAACCAAAAAGTGCCAGGAAAGTACAGGTGCTGCTTATCGTGCAGGATTCTATCGGTGTGCTCCTTAACATAATAATCAACTAGATTATTTTTTTCAGGAAATAGCGATCCGGCATGAACACAATACACTTCGCAATCTGGATAAGCGTATTCAGCATTCTTTGTGTCTGCTTTACCAAAAAATCGCTTATCCCATTTGGTGTCGGATGGAAATGCAGCCAATTCTGTATATTTACCATTTATTTGGGGTGTGAGCACAAAACCAATGCTATCGCATTTTGGTTCACTATTATCTTTATGAAAAGCCATCTTTCCTTTTATCGCGACTTTAATTTTATCTTCTGCACTCTCTAAAATATATTCGTAGGTGTTCCCCGGCCCCAGGACTTTCGTATCTTTTATAACAGAAGCACGGCTTGTTTCAATCAAAGGGCGCAATTTCAAGAATGCACCTTCTGATAATATCGCCGTTATCTTCTGACGACGCCACTTGCCGCTATCGCTCCCCGGCCTATCATGCATGAATTCATATTTTAGGTTCAAAATTGCTGAAAAATCATCCAGATGATCTGGGTGGTCATGCGTCACTATGATCGCGTCGATGTCATCGATCAAGAATTTTTGCGCAAGGAAGTTTTTTAAGAAATCGTAACCAGGGTCGATTGCGATCCCGCAATCGATATGTCCCTCTTCATTGGTGTGAAAAGCGAAGTAACCTCCACCCTCTGATAGCTGCATGGCCGGTGTATAAGAATTCCATCGACGGAGAACAGCAAGGCCCCATCTATTTCTTAAATTAAGCCTAGTTCTTCCGTTTCCATAAAGTCTACCTCTGAGCTCCTGCCTGTTCTTGTCGATAATGTCATCGTAATAATGTTTAAGAGTCGTACTTAAATTATCATCGCTCTCTTCTTTGCGCCAATCCGGATGAGGCAATAGGTCTTTGCTATCCAACTTAGGGCAACAATAGCTTCTATCATTATTGAGTTGCAAACATGCAAACTTCTCATAAGGCGGCGTTTTTTTGCAGTCGCTTACACATTTATTTATTACAACTGGGCAATCTTTACAATAATGTCCACGACCCGCGGGAAGATGTTTATGAGTGGCAATATATAATTCTGATGCCAGCATTTTCCTTAAGCTCTCATACGACGAGGTATTAAATAATCTATCCGCGGAAATTAGTTTAAGGCGACTATCGTACATGTGTTTCTCGAACGCCGTAATATCTTGCTTATCTATTAATTTAGGATCTGTTAACTTGGAAAGCACATGTTTCTCAAATTCCAAAACTGGGCTTTTTATGGATTTTAATTTTTCAATAGGACTACTTGCCAGAGCCGAGCCATGTTCTGACGCTATTTGTTCCATGACATCAGTAATTTTCTCAACACCGCTAACTAAATTATTTCGAATTTGTTCCTTTTTCGGCCTGTATTTCTCTTCAAGAATTATATCTAGTGCTTTGCATGCCTTGCTATCTTTTGGCATCTCAAGAGAATCGGTTAATTCAAAATGGGTTCTAATAAGCTTAAAGGAAATATTGGTCAGTAAATCATAGGCCTTGCTCTTTTCACTAACTTTCTTAATTAGTTTAAGGAAATCACCGATAGCTTCTAGGCCAAGTGTCCATTGATGTAATGCCAATGCACTCTCGTAATCATCAGGTTGCTGCATTTCGAGCAAATCCGTAATCATCTCACCGATTTCTTTAAATTTTTGTTCAACCCTTTCAGCAACTTGCCGAATCCGATTTTCAATCTCAACCATCTGAGTTTTTGCAGAGCCCGAATCTAAGTTTGATTTCGCCATCTCTTTCTGAAAACTAACAAGATCTTCAAGTTGCTTCGCCAGTTCAGTATTTATGCTCTCACTAATGTTGTTGAAGTCGCTCTCAATCTTGCAAGCCTTGTATTGGCCCCAAATAGCTTTCTTGCTTTTATTATCAAAAAGCTCACGAACATTTTTACTTATTCTCCGGGGCTCAAGCATACGGCTCTGGTCAATATCAGCTCGTATGTTGAGAATTTCTTTTCGGGCTTGTTTATACGTGCTAGGGGAATAATCGTGCGAAGGCCCATGAATAGTCTCATCTCTAAGTTGATCAAGCAGATGTTTTGCTTCACCGGACCTCTGGAGTTTTAGAAGGCTTTCAGCTTGCATAAGATTAGCTTGTGTCTCTAAATCTTGGAAAAGGGGCTTTGCTTCTACCGCGAATCGCCATGACTCGGTTTTTTTAGCTGCTGTTTTGAAATACCTTGGTTTTCTGCTATCAATTTTATTGAGGGTTACTTTCTTGAATTGCCTGAGAGCACTATCATAATCACGAACATGAAAATACCCCTGCCCTTTATTATATAGAGCAATCAACTCATAAGGTGTTTGCTCTCTTTTATTTACTTCATTAATTAAATCTAGGCATTGATCTGCATAGCCGATTGATGTATAGCCTTGGTAACAGGCAGAAATTTCGTTTAAAAATAGTATTCTAATTGCGATCTCGTACGACCACGTAAACGAGCTTGGTCGAACACGCGGGAGTTTGCTTAGCAATAGGAGGGCTACATCATCTAGGCACTTTGAGGCGTTTGTTGAAGTTTCTTCTTGTAATCCTGCTCTCATGCGTTTAGCAAGAAACAAGACTTTCCAATAGTATTCGGTCTTTTTAATACTCGCGTCATTACCGACTGAGGAATAGGAGAAGTTCTTAGACAAAACACCAAAGCACAGGCTCTCAACCGTTAGACTTAGGCTGACTTGAAGGGATTCCAGGTATTCAGAGTCGATATTGATCGTGTAGATATAATCATTAGACCCGTGAGCTGGTTTATATTTTGCTATTAGCGGCCTGACCTCACTTTTGCGCGACCCTATTTCTCCGATAACTTTTACTTTTTTATCAGCGTTATAGATCTCGATCTGGCATGGACCGTTGTTGTAATCCTCTTCATCTATTTGAGTATCATAGAAAAGGTTAAAATATTCTAAATCACGGAATAGGCTCATATATTTGTAAGCTTTACCTTTCTAAATCTAAATTACCTACATCCATGGCAAGAGGAGCATTGACGACAAGAAAGCTCGCGATTTGCAGCATTGATAATCTTTAGTGGAAATACCATCCTTAGCTGCTTCTTTATAATCGGCTTCTCGTATGCTCTTTTCTTAGTCTTTTTCATAGCTACACCTCTTCTCAATTATAATCGCTTGGTTAATAAATTCACCAACTATTTCCATAATATCCGCTCTATATTGCAACTCTTCGACCTCGAATACGTTTAAAAACTCACCAATAATCACGTTCAGGCTGTTTTTGCCATCA
>Ga0210054_1003859_pt1 | contig 11129 bp, 12 predicted proteins | sample CryGeymeta201516_FD_185470 | JGI IMG/M metagenome (GOLD analysis project Ga0210054, IMG submission 185470) | Groundwater microbial communities from Crystal Geyser aquifers in Utah, USA - Crystal Geyser metaG 2015-16 (SPAdes) (version 2) | ecosystem: Environmental > Aquatic > Deep subsurface >...
CATTAAAATAGTCCCAGCTTTAACTTTTTGTCCAGTGGTTACCTTGGTTCCCAGTCTTTTTGACATTGAATCGCGGCCTAATCTTGTTGACCCGCCAGCTTTTCTATGTGCCATAGTTTGTTAATAAAGTTAAAATATAAATAATTTTTTTCTAGTAAAATAATCCTTTATTTAAGATTATATTTCTTTTTTAAGGCAGACAAGGAAATACCGTTTTTATTTTTTGCATCTCTTACTGCGTCCAAATATCTACCTTTCTCTTCCAACCCATCAAATAAAGAAAGGAAAATGTTATATGTTGGATAATCTAAAATTACTGCCGCTAAAGACATTATAACAAGGCAATATAATTATGTCAACTTTTTTAATGACCCCTGATTTCTTTTTTGGTTTTAGTAATAAGTCTTCTCAATCTTGGACTAACTCTGACTGGATATTGATAAGTCGTCTCAATTGCTAAATATTTTTTGGGCAGATATTCCAACTGACTTTTTACATAATCCCTGATTGCCAACACGCTCGGTAAATCATAAAGTAACTTGCCCTTTTTAAATATTGGTCGCAACAGGGGAGTGCCCAATTTTTTTTCACCCTCAAGACCGATTATATCGCTAGTCATTTTATCATTTTTAAATTGGCGATAAACTTGTTTCCTGCCCGGTAGGCTCATTTTGCCAGGCGATAATTTCATCTTATTCACTACTGTGCCGTCTGGCTTAATAATTTCAGAAATTTTATATACCGCTTCCATTCTCGGATCGTCAGAAGAAGTTAGCGCTTCCGTACTAACAATAAAAGTATTGGCTGGAATTTTTTTATCCATTAGTTTTTTAATTTTAAATTCGTCCAAATTACTCGCCACTGTTATTCTTACTTCTTTCAGCCCGGCTTTATCTAATTCTTTTCTAACAAATACAGCGTTTTTATACAAATCGCCGCTATCAACTACGATTTTCAATTTTTTGCCCTGTTTTTTCAATTTTTCTGCCACTTTAATCGCATTCTTAATTCCCTGTTTATAATCATAAGTATCCACCATCAAGGATAAATCAACTTTGGCGTATTTAGCCGCCGTTTCCATAGCTTCTTTTTCAGTGGCATAAGAATTTATAAAAGCATGGTAAGCAATGGTGGCATTATCACCATGCATTAGATTCATCTTCTCTCTCGCGATTACTGACGGACAATCCATGCTTCCAGTTATAAAACCACTCCTTTCTGCCTTTAGAGCAGATTCAAAAGCATGGGCTCGATTAGGTGCTGGTCCAATTATATTCAGTGGTTTTGCGGCAATTACTGATCGGATAAATTTTGAAGCAAAAATCGTATTCGAGCTAAGTGAAGTAATTAGAAAAGCAGTTAATAAATTTCCTTCAATTAACGGCGCCGTAAGTCTCATTACTATTTCACCGGGGAAAAATAGTGTGCCTTCGGGCATTGCCTTGACATCGCCGTTGAATTTTATTTTTTTTAAATACCCAGCAAACTTTTTGGAAATCAATTTCCATTTGAGGAGTATTCTGATTTGTTCATCTGAAAATTTAAAATGTTTCAATCCCAAAACCATTTCCTCTAATCCAGTAAACACCAAAAAATTCCGGTTTTTAGGCATATCGCGCACCAGTAAATCAAAAGTCGCCCAAGTGTCTTTCATGCCGGTGTCGTGCCACATTGAGCTGGTCATATAAATCTGATCCAGATCAAAAACATTAATGTATTCCGGCAGGAAAAAATGATGTTTGAGTTTAGGCATAAGAGAATTTATTTATTAGTAGTTTCAAATTTTAGCAAATGTCTTTTCCGTTCCTCTTCCAGCGCTTCAATTCTATCTTTGGTTAATTCCAAAGCAGACGCGTCTCGCAGATTCTGCAGTATTTTTACCAAATTAATAGCTTCTTTTTCCGTCTGTATTTCGTAGACATTATCGCTTTTATTGATTACTTCTTTAAAGTCTTTTTGCAGCATTTCATTATGGCTACTGCCGATGAAAATTAATGGCTTGGTTTCTAAACCCAGTTTCATTTGCACATTTTGATGAAAATGCACAGCGTCGTAAATTTCCGTTTTAGTGCCGCTGTCGCCGGGCAATATTATACAAGCGGCTGAATCCTCAACCAATTTACCCAATCTATGCTCGGCCTGATATTTACCCCCTTTACCTTCCACTTTTTCTATTTTTATATTTTCACCTTGCGTTTCTGGGAATTTACCAGCGCTCTTTTCCATCGTTATTCCTTTTGGAAAAGGATAGACCTTGTCTAATAATTCTCTTGTTTTATTATTTTCTCTCATTTCCTCAATTGCATCATTGGCCCCATTTAATCCGCCCTCCATCGCACCGGCATTATAGCCGCCAGTTTGAATGGTGTAAAATTCTTTAGTCAGATCATGACCTAACGCATAAGCTTGATCTCGTCCCCCTTTACCGCCCAAGATACCCACTTTAAATTTGGCTCGCAGATAGAGCTCTTTTTCCGACTGGTCTTGTTCGTGAAAAAAATCCAATTGTTCTCTTTTCATATTTTTGCCCTTTCGTGGATTGCAAAAATCCACCTTAATTAATAAATTGCTTTTGAATTTGTTTTTTTGTTTGCGCCGTCATTTTGTTCAACTCAGCACTGATTTCTACTGGATATTTAACCTTTTTGTCAATCGCGAATAATTCTCGTTTGAACTTTTTCTTTTCTCTCTCATAATATTTATGGATTTCTTCCAAACTTGGCAGTTTCCTCACCAGTTTGCCATTTTTAATATAGGGTACTAATAGCTTTTTACCCCTTATTTTTTCATTCTCCAGCCCAATAACATCACCTATATACTGCCCATGTTTTTCAATCCTAAAGACCTGTTTTCTGCCAGGTAAGGATATTTTTTTAGAAGAGAGTTTCATTTTAGGCATCCATTGATTTTTATCTTTCAGCGCGCTTAATTTATAAACTACTTCAAGCGTCGGCGCGTCGGTGGGAGTAAGCAATTCGGTCACACCAGCATAAACGTCAATTGGCGCGCGCTTTTTTTCCAAAGCCGCCACTTTCCATTCATCAAGATTGCTCATGGCAAAAATTTTGGCATGAGACAAACCAGCTTCATTGAGCATTTTTCTTGCCGCTGCGCTTAACTCATATAAATCACCGCTATCAAGTTGTATGCCAGTAGCTTTAACGCCCTCCTTTTCAATTTCTCTGGCGGCTTTGATGAAATTTTTTATGCCGCGCAGAGTGTCATAGGTGTCAACAAGCACATAACCTTTGCCCCGGCTGTATTTTATATATTTACGGAATGCTTCCAGTTCGGAATTAAAAGCCATCACAAAATAGTGGAAAATGCCTATCGCATGAATGTCATCGTCGCATTTGAAATTGTAGGCGGCCAAACTTGTTTGCGCGCCAAAAATTTTTGACCATCTCGTGGCTTTCATCGCTGCATCAATGCCATAGCTCCGGTTAAAACCAAGAACTACGTTTTTGCCATTTGCAGCGCATACAAACCGAGCCAGTTTTGAAGCGAGCGCAGTTTGCAGATAGACGGCATTAATAAGAAACATTTCTATAATCTGCGCTTCAATAATTGGCGCGCTAATTCTTATAATTGGCTCGTTCGGGAAAAAGAGAGAACCCTCCGGCATTGCCCACATATCGCCGCTAAACCGGAAATTTTTAAAGTATCCCATTTCATCAGGGGAGAAATTAAATTGCGCTTTGAGCCACTTTAATTGTTCATTATTGAATTTAAGATTTTGCAAATAGCGTGCGATATGTTCCAGCCCACCAAAAACAAGATAGTTTCTTGTTTTGGGCATTTCCCTGACCAACAAATCAAAATTAGCAAGGGTATCTTTAAAGCCTTCTTGAAAGTAAATAGAGCCCAAAGTCAGCCGAGTGCCAGAAGTAAAAAGGGACAAATCCTCTTTGGTTAATAAGTCATTAGTCATATTTTAGTCTTAAATCTCTATACTCCCATTTTACAAAATTTAACCCTTTTTGGCAAATGAAATTTTTAGAGCCCCCTCTGTCTTGTTATAGATGATTCACAAACAATTCCGCTACGGAGATAATCTCAAATTTTTTATCGCCCTTGAAATCACTCGCTGACACAATGGAATTGGTGGTAAATATTTTTTTTATATTTTTTTCGCGCTTCAGATTTTCTACTACCGGTCCGGTTGCCACCAGATGCGTCAGGGCGACATAAATATCTTTTGCTCCCTTGGCTTTTAAGAAGTCAGCCACCTTTGTCAGTGTCCCGCCAGTTTGGCTCATATCATCCACAATGATTATATTTTTATTTTTTATCTCTCCCTTTAAATTTATCACTAGAGCCTCATCAACTCTCGGTCGGTGCTTTTTTATGGCCGCCAAATTTTTTACCCCTAATTCCTTAGCAAATTTTTTAGAGCGCTCATCAGCGCCAAGATCCGGAGCCAGCACCACCAAATTTTTCAACTGTAATTTTTTTAAAGCCTTAGCCAAAATAGTTTTAGCCTGGAGTTCGGTTATTTTCACTTTGAAATATTCAGCCACCCGCTGGCTATGCAAATCCAAAGCCAGAATTTCACTCGCCCCGGCATCTTCAATTATTTTCGCCATCAGTTTGGCGCTCATCGCGTCGCCGGAATATTTGATCCGATCCTGCTTGCCATAGCCAAAGTAGGGGATAAGCGCCACTATTTTTTTGGCGCCATTAGCCCTGAGCGTATTGATGAGAATAATTAATTCTAAAACATTTTCCGCCGGCGGAAAAGTTGAGCCGAGCACAAAAACTTTTTGGCCCTTTATTTTTTCATCAATATGCACTAAAATCTCCCCGTCTTTATAATGGGAAATTTTACATTTGCCCCTGACAAGCTTATTTGACTTTTTCACAAGCTCATTTAATAGATTGGGGTTACTATGAGTAGCAAATAGATAATATTTCATATATTCCCATTATCTCAAATTTTCAGGGAAAAATCAAAAAAATACCCCCGAGGTATTTTTAGCCTATCAATTCTAGCCATTTTATTCAAACGGATTTCTGGTGAGTTTTTCGTTTGCCGCTGGCGGCTGTTTCTTTAATTCAACCTCTTTTTTAATCTCCTGCCACATTTTCATATCCACCACTTGCGTGGCCACCTGCTGCTGCAAGCTGGCAATCAAGCGCGTATCATTAATTGATTGCCATAAAATATTGCCTAAAAATATGAGGCAAATTATTAAGATCAAAATCCCCGCCATTAAAAAAACTTTCCTGTTGCATTTAAGGCATTTAGCCAGCATTATTTTAATTTGTTGTTTTAGCTCTGCCATATTTATTTCCAATAAGTTAATCCGCTCAAGCGCATTGAAAGCGCACTCGGAGTTTGTTCGTTTTCTTCCCCACTTTGCGCCTGCCCGGGAAATTTTTTGCTTATCTCCCCACTTTGTTTAGTCAGCTCAATGTTTTGAAAATTAATATAATAATCAAATGCTTCAATTTGCGCCAGATGCATTAGAATATTTTCCAGACTGCCAGAGAGCTGCAGTTCCAGGGGAATAACTTTATTTCCATTTTTTTCAATTGCTTTGGTATTATCAAAAGTTATCGTCTGCTGCAAATTGTTTTTTTCTGCCGTGTTTTCCAAATCAGTAATAAATTCAAGTTCATCTCCATTCTTCAGCCATATCTTTTGTAATATGCCAATTTCGTTTTTAATCGCTTGCACATTTTTTTGGTTTTCCTTAATACTCTGGCCTTGGCGCAATAATTTGTCTAATTTTTCCCTCTGCTCATGTATTTGACTGGCGTTTTGTCCAATGGCGCTGACTGCCGGCAGAATCAGCCACCATAAAAGCCCAAGCGAAGTGAGCGCCAGCAGGCTGAATATTATTAATAATTTTTTATTATCCGGCATATTATAAATTTAATTTGGCTTGTATGGTAAAGTCAACGTCAGTCCGATGCAGCAGATTAGAAATGGGCGATTCAATCCCCGAGAGTATTTGAGAATTTTCCAGATTTGCTTTGAGCTGTAAAAAATCGTTCCTTGTTTTTGCCCGGCCGCTCATGGTCATTATCGCTTGCCCTCTATCCAAATTTATGCTTTGAATTGTATTGCCCGCTGGCAGTAAAGCCAGAAAATTATTTAATATCTTTGACCACTTAACAAAATCTTTTTGCACCGTGCTGGCTTCACTCATCAGATTATTTATTTCCTCAATCCCGCTCGGTTGCGTCATTTGCTCATTATTTTTATTGACCATATTTACCTCGTAAGCCATATATTTTTGGCTGGCCAGCATCAAGCCGGAAACAATTAAAAAAACTGCCGTTAATATTAGGGCATTATTAACCATGGCCACATATTGCGTCTTTTTTGTGATTTGTTTTTTTATTGCTCTTGGCAAAAGATTGAGTTCAATCATAAAAATATAATTTTACTCCGAGCGAAGCGAAGAGTCCCATGGCTTTTGGCTTCAGGATAAATTATGTACTTATCATGCCATATTTTTTAAAGCTAGGCCGATGGCCGTGGTATAGGCATAAAGGTTGCCAATTTTTCTTGGCAGCTCGCCCGAAATATTTGCCAGCGGGTTAGCAATCAAAATTTTTCTTTGCAATTTTTTCCCCAATATCTCGTCCAGACGATTCATGTTTGAGCCGCCGCCGCAGAGAATAATTTCCAAATCTTTTGTCTGCCCTGAAAAATGGTCCTGGTAAAAATTTATGGTATTAATGATTTCCTTGACTAATTCGTCTATGACTTCTATCATTATGTCCCGGATCACCCCCTTGCACTTTTTAGCATCACTGCCGCAAATCAACTTGGCTTTTTCTGCCTTGGTGTAAGATAAATTTTTCCTTTCCATAATGGTCCTGGTAATTTTTTCCCCAGAAATATTGGCAATGCTATTGGCAAACTGTATTATCCCTTTGTCAAGCAGGATGATGCTTGTTCTGGTCGCGCCCAAGTCTAAAATAATTTTTGCTCCCTCATCTTTTTTATTATTATTTGTCGCTTCTTTTGTTTTCTGCCATGGCAATTTATTCCACCATGCCCGTTGGTTACCTTCTGCGGCAAGAGGCAAAATTGCTCTGGTAATTGCCTGGGCTTCAATTTCAAGCGCTACTACCTCAAGTTGGGCCAGGCCGCACAGTTTGATATATTCCTCGGCAATAACGCGCGGCACGGCCGCCACTAGAAATTTCCTGTATTTATGGTCATTGCCAATTTCTTGCCAGTCAACTTGTACCTCGCTCATCTCAAGAGGCATATGCCTTGGCAGTTCCTTGCTAATCAAATCTCTGACTTTATCCGTTTGCGTGTCAGTGTGCGCTATGTCAATTACTTTAATAAAAGTTTTAGTTTCAGGCAGGGAAATCGCGGCATAGCGCGTTGTAAATTTATTAGCTGATTTTTGAATTAATTGCCGCATCAGCCTTGCTACTTTTTCTGCATCTTTAATTACACCCTCCTCAATGATTCCAGGCGGCAGGTTGATTGAATTAAATGCTTGGATATAATTTCCCCCCATTTTTCTTCTAATTTGTACAGCTTTTAAGGACAAATCAGAGATATCCAAGCCTAATATTTTATTTGGCGAAGTTAAAAACATAAAGCAATAAGCAATAAGCAATAAGCAAAGTTATAACTTTCTATTTTTTATTTTTGTCATGGACACCCAAAGCATTGCTGAAATCTCATCAATAAGATTAGTTAATTTAAGATATTCATCTTCTGAAAAATATTTTAATTCTTTGGCTAGATAAATAATATATTTACATTCTCTCGCAGAACCATAAGATATTTCCCAAAAATTTAATTTTACATTTTCTTTTATTCTCGCATAGCCTTCAAGAAAATTTAGCATTACTGACACCGCAGCTCTTCTTAGTTGGGATGTTAAAGCATATAGCTCGTTTTTCGGAAATTGGTTACTATATTGGTAGGTTAATTTTATAAATTCATGAATTTTTACTTTAAGAATATTATTTTCCATTCTTTGTTTATTGCTTATTATTCTTTGTTTATTGCTTATTATTCTTTGTTTATTGCTTTTCTGTGGTTTCTTCCCACTGTAAAATCTGGTATTCTCCAGTTGTTGGGAAGCCGGGCGGCGGGTTATATGTCAAATTTGAATCATAAATAGTTTCCGTGTTCCGGTAACCCGAGACAGTCTGACCCCAGCCGTTAACCCATGACCAAGTCCAAATCGTATTGGTAATAATTACTCCATACAAGCTTATTTTATTTCTCAAAACATAATTTCTGGCATTGGCCGGCACTTGATATGAGCCGCTAGTGGTATAATATTTGCGAAATACATGTCCTTTTTGCGCCATTAGCACCGCGTTTATTTCCAAATCATTCGGCGCTGCATAAAGCGGCACATAAATATTTGACTGTGAAATAAGCCCCAAATTGTTTGTGCCATCCTTGGCCGCATAAACTAAATTTCCATTAATCACAATTTTTGGGTTGCTGCCCGAGTCAGGCAATTTAGCAGCGACGACTGTTGTCTGTCCCTTAACCGTGCCATCAACCCAAAGACTATCTTCTACAAAAATTATACCACAATTTCCGGGAATGTTGTAATTTCCATCGTAAGATTCCCTGTCAATATCATCAGATTCGCGCAGCCATCTAGCACCATCCCAACCCCAGACGGGGTTTTTAAGCTTGGTCACCCGATAGACGTCAAAAGTTCCGTTATTTAGAAATTTAATATGCCAGCCCAATCCTAATTGCGGCCAATAGCAATCTTCAGTCGCGGAACACATTGAATTTTGGGCCAAGGTTTTAAGCGCTGACAAATCAGTTGTCACCTCGTCAAAATCAATATTAGACACAGGAAAATCCCAAAGCGACTGTTCTTGCCCAGCGCCCCAAACTCCTGGCTTGGTCTGATAAGAGCAGCCATGTTCTGGCCCGCAAATGTATGTTTCTTTGGCTGATGTTGTTTTGCCGTCATTATAGCCGTCCATTCTAATGCCGCCGTTGGAATGCAGCGGCCCATGCAATGTTTCCGTGTCGCCAAACCAGACATTTGAATTAGTCAAAAAGGCGAATTGCGCCATTGACGGCCGGCCGTATTTTACTTTAACGGTTCTGTCCACCTCGGGGTCTTTATCCAGCCAGCCAGTTGATTCAATTATCACCGTGTTGGAACATTCAGAGGGAGGAGTAATGGCTAAAGAAAATTTGCCAATCGTGTTGCCTAGATTATCATGGTAATTATGCACATAAGGCCCGGGTAATCCAGTGCCGTCCTGAAAATCATCAGGCGCGTGCGCCAAATGCCAGCGGTAATAATTAACTCCCGCTTCGGCTATGGCTATCGCTTTTGCCCAAGTTATTTTTTTCAAGCCCAATTTATGCTGGCTAGCAATCATACTTGACAGCCCGACTGCCATTACTGTAAAGAGCATAGTAAAAACCAGCGCCATAATTAGCATTGCTCCTTTTTGATTTTGCAAAAACTTTTTCACCTGATTTATTTAAAATTTAAAATTTTAAATTTAAAATTGTTTATTTATATATATTATACCACATTTTCCATTTTTTTAACTTTTCCACAACCGCCCTTGACTCATTTTAAAAAATCAGCCATAATATTTTTATTGTTTAAAAAATAAAATTTTCAAAGAAATTTTAAAAACAAAAGGAGAGGACAGAATTAGCTATGAGAATATTAAAAGAAGACATCATAGTAATAAAGTCTGGCATACCGTATTTAAAAAGAATTAAAAAAGACGGTGTGTCCACAGAGTACAAACTTGTCCGGGCGTATTTGCCGTCGGAAGTGAGAAGAGGGGAACACATGGAGAATGATCATCTTTTTTTTGATGATCATCAATTGATTACAACTCAGCTCGCCTCACAACCCTTCCCCCGGGGAGGGTTGCAGATTTGGAAGAAGGTATAATTGTTGGGGGTTCTAGTGATTGAGTAGAAAGCTAGAACCTCTTATTTTTTTTCTCAAAATTTTCCCTCTTGCTTAATTATGCTATAATTAAATTTATAGCATAAATTTTGTTTTCTATTTTATGAGATACCCAGCAATAATTAATAAAATTGAGCAAGCTGGTCTGCTTGGCCGTGGCTGCGGCACTTTTTCAGCGGCTAAAAAATGGCAGATTGTTTTGGACGCGCCTGGCAAAGAAAAATATGTTATTGCCAACTGTTCCGAGTCAGAACCGGGCATTTTTAAAGATGAGTTTATTTTGGATAATTATCCAGAAATTGTCTTAGACGGCCTGAAGCTCGCCATGCAGACTCTTAACGCCTGTCAAGGTTTTATTTATCTCAATCCGCTTTACTATTCCCGCTTTCACAATAAACTTCAAATTCTGATTGATAATGATAATATTGAAATTTTTTCAAAACCAATCAAGGACTATATTGGCGGTGAAGAATCAACGATTGTCAATCTAATGGAAGGCAAAAGAGAAGAGCCCCGTTTTAAACCGCCCTTTGTGTTAGAAAAGGGTTTTTTAAATAAACCCACGCTGGTCAATAATTGCGAAACATTTTATGACATCGCTCTTATTAATCAGGGCAAATACAAGCAAGAAAGATTTTTCTGCATTTCCGGAGATAACACTCCTAAAAATATTTTTAAATTTCCAGAAACCATAAATGTTAAACAAGCCCTGCTTGAATCAGGCCATTATCCTAATTTTAAATTTTTTATTCAACTTGGTGGCGCCATGGCTGGCATCTGCCTTGCTGAAAACCAATTGGATGATTACGCAATTCAGTCTTATGGCGGGCTGATAATTCACGAGCTGGCAAAAGACGAGCGGCAACTGGTTAATAAATGGCTTGAATTTTATAAAAAAGAATCTTGCGGCCAGTGCGTTCCCTGCCGCGAAGGCACTTATCGGCTTTATGAAATATATAATGCTAAAAATTTTGATCCGCAGCTATTTGCCGATATTATTTTTTCCATGCAAAACTCATCTCTTTGCTCATTGGGTAAAATGGCCACTACTGCCATTACCAGTTATTTTGAAAATATAAAAAAATGCTAAAAAAGATAAAAATCACCATCAATCATAAGCAATATTTTGCCCAAGATGGCCAGACCATTTTAGCTGTCTGCCAAGCCAATGGTATTGATATCCCAACCCTGTGCAAACATCCTGATCTAGCCATTCAGGGCAAGTGCCGG
>Ga0210054_1003861_pt1 | contig 11129 bp, 8 predicted proteins | sample CryGeymeta201516_FD_185470 | JGI IMG/M metagenome (GOLD analysis project Ga0210054, IMG submission 185470) | Groundwater microbial communities from Crystal Geyser aquifers in Utah, USA - Crystal Geyser metaG 2015-16 (SPAdes) (version 2) | ecosystem: Environmental > Aquatic > Deep subsurface >...
TTGGTCGTGGCTGCGATTGCTGTGATCGTTGTAGCGGTAGGTGTTCGATACTACATGAAGGATTCGATGAACTAACCAGAAATTATTTGGAGTGCTTCGAATGTTTCTGCATCTTATTTATTTTTTCACGACCCAGGGTTCATCCAGGTTTAGTACGTATTCATACTGTACAATATCGTATCGTTCAATTGTGCGACCTGCAAAAATAAAAAACTCTGCCTTAAAAGTTATTTGCATTAAAAATCACAACACAAATTAATTTGATGGGTATTGTTTTATTTTTATCCCTCCCATTCTAAATCTATTATTTCTTCATCACACAAATAATTGTTTATGGACAGATTGAGTTTAACGTCATGACGCCTTCAATATCCTTCTGGAAACGATCTGCTATTCGGATAGCATCCTTTATCTCGTCAACGCAATTTGCTGTGCCCTCGTGTGCCTTTCAAATACAGCATCAACGATCATGCATGATAAAGGTTAGACAACTACCTAGGAAACTTACATACTGCTCTGACAGAATACATTCCAATCGATTCACAGCAATGAAATTCTTCTCGACGTCATCATCGTCATCATCACAGTCTGCCATTTCCTCGAAAGACATCGATCACATGAGGGAGGCTCTACGAACGGCAAAATTGGGATACGGCTGTACCTTTCCAAATCCAGCGGTCGGCTGTGTCTTGGTCGACCAAAATTCGGACGAAATTTTAGGAGCTGGATTCCATCCTCGTGCAGGATACCCGCACGCCGAAGTATTTGCTCTGTTCCAGGCCGCAGGACACGTCGAGAGCGGTATTGAGGCAGCTAAATCGGTCGTAGAAGCCTACGAAGAAACAAAAAGAAAACAACAGCAATCAATTCATACTTTGGCGAGTGAAAAATTGTTTATAAAAGTCCAACAATTGACCGAGCAATATTCTTTGCCAGGAGGTCCAGAAGACTTGTTTGCTCCCCAACAGTTTGCAAACATTCCCATGTCATCGGTTACAGCTTACGTTACTCTGGAACCGTGTTGTCATACCGGCAAGACGCCTCCTTGCGCTGTTTCCCTGGTAGCAGCCGGGATTGTTTCCAGAGTAGTGGTAGGATTTCGAGATCCCAATCCTCGGGTCGATGGCGGGGGTGTGAAACTGCTACAGGAAGCTGGGATTGACGTTGATATGTTGCAGGCCAGTCAAGCTGAGGACGAATTGAAAGTGCATGCCCAGCAGACTCATCAGGCTTGCGCGGAACTTGTATCCGATTTTGTTAAGCGCATTTCCCCTAAAGTGCAAGCCGACGATTCGTACATTACTGGTGCCATGCGACGCTCGTTGAGAAGTCATGCCGGGCGCCTCAAATCCGATTCTTCGCTCGTACAAATCGATTGGACCGGCTCAAGTCTCGACACAGGCGACGACGACTGGGAGGCTTCCATATTAGAACTGCCCGTGGAACCATCGTGGTTGGAGCGTGTTGATCACGACTTGTGGAAGCATGAGCTACTACTGTTGCGATTAAACAAGGCTATAAAAAAGAATAAGGGTGTAAAAATACTGGGAGCACGTATTGCTGAGCAGTTGCAAGCGCACGTAGCGCAGACTGTGGGCCATACGGTACTACTATATCGACCTGGAATTCCACCCGTCTTGGACTTGGAGGCTTTGGGGAGTACTAGTGTGAGAGAAGATGGTGACGATACGTAGCCAAGACAGCTGTGTTGTATTATTAGCAGGTAGCCATCTTGCACAGAGCTAGTCTGCTGCTTTTGAGCATGTGTGCTATTTATTTAACTCTTGCATTTCATAAACATGAAAAAACTAAACAGGGCTACTATTTTCTCTTGTACATTACCAATTTAACCACGGCGTATCTTCGTCTTCTACTGGGTATCCCCAGTATTGCATAGCTTCCTTCATTTGATCGCATGGAGAATCTCGCATAGGATCTTCTGATACAAATTTTCCCGTAGTATCCAGTGTATTGTAAAAGTGCACGTTCATAGTTTTGTATAGACCTTCCTCTGCAAAGGGCAATGACTCCGCAAATTCAATGGCTTCTTCGCGATTCTTGGCATTGTAAAAAATTAAGTCCCCAACTGCCAGTTGCGATGCTTCGTCATCTTTGAGCTCAGTGGGCAAGTGGAGAGGACCGGCCGCAATGATTTTCTCACTGCGAATCAAGGCTTCCAATTGTTTCTCCCAGTGCTCTTCTCGCAAATTTCCCACCTCCTCGGGATCATGATCCATTGCCAAAAGCATAACAGGAAACCCGAACCGTCCATCATCGATTCGCAAACTATAGTCTCGAATATGGCGCCATCGGTAGAGTGGTATATTGGAAAGGTCTCCCCCCGACAAGCTATTGATTACAGGTTCTTTACTCAAGAGTTCCTTTACGTTATCAAGAGTTTTTGATTCTGTACAAAAAGCATGCCCCACTGCTCGCTTCAAATCGGCGGATAAACTTCGCGGGGAAAAAAGGATTGGCATTGTGAGCAAGTAATGCTGTGTGCAGTTGCAAAACGTTTCTTCCAAATGTTTTAGTAATCCCCATCTCTATTTCTATCATCAAACACACCACAGACTTACAGTTGACGACTCCACAGAACATCCACATTGCTCTCCTGATTGAATTCTTCATTGTACAAACAGGCCTTACGACAAAACATGACGTGATCCTCCGTCAAGGCGATGCGATCGTAATGCAGATCGAGTGCATCCCTATTTTGTGTGTCCAGCTGTCGATCATTAACAAAGGCCACAAATCGATTTCCCGAATTTTTTGACATTGCCACAGGTTGGAGTTCTTGCGTGGGAGTTTCGTCTTCCTCGTTGCCTCCGCCATCACGGAATTTAGAAAAGTCGTTTGTGTCGTCGTCGTCGTTGATAAAATCGGACTCTGAGGAGGAATATTCGGATCCATCCATTGAGTACGAAGACATGCGCAATTTGTTAGGATGAATTATCGACACAAATTGTTGCTTTGGTGTGAATGTTTGCCGTGAAAGAGTGGTGAAAGAAGATACAGTCCCTAAAAAACATATTATACTAGCAAGAATGGCTTGGAAATTCATGATGATGGCAGCGGTGGCGTCGATGGCGTGTTGGGTAGCTGTGTATAGTTTCTTGCAAGTCAGATTATAGATTCCTTTGCAAACAAGGCTCTGGTGGATCCAATCCGGGGTGGTTGTCCTGGAGAAAGGCTGGGCTTGGCCGTCTTGGACGAGGGTATAATGTGCACAGGACGAATAATAATATTGTAGTCTGCTCGTCGAAGACTTGACGGTGATGGCCGTATCACGAGCACGACTCAGTAGGTAATGAGCTTGGACTATCTATTATTACTACTACTAGCTAGTACTAGTACCTCGAAAAAAAAGTATTCCAAAAATACCCTCCTAGAGGACAGTAATAATTATGATCATTGATCATCCTCTACCTGATTGTTTGTTGTTGCCGATAAGCAAAGCTTCCCGTGATGCCACTATTCGTACAACACGAGGAAGAGCAGAGCGACCTTGAAAAGTGACAGGTGGGTCAATGCAGCTGGGTGGTTTTGGGCATGGCGCAGTCCTTGGCCAGTGGAATTTCCAAAGGTTCAGCACAGTAGCATGGACAAGGTAATCAAACCGTTGCCTAAAACGTATATATGTAGTAGCTACTCCGAAGTACTCGTTTGTTTTTACGGAGGAGTAATAGCTGATTCTATCACTATGGCACCCTTCGCAGCTCTCCAATCTAAATACGAATAGCTGCTGTTGCTACTACAGCAGCTACTGCTACTAGCTGTAGACCTCTAATAGCTACAGTAGCAGTGGTTGTTGTTGTTGTAGCTACTCCGAGTACTACCTACCGTGGTAGACGCCAGTCTAATCGAACAGCAATTATTGTTTGATGAATTCCGATTAGACCTACTACTAATACTGCTACTACCACTACTACTAGTAATCTCGATTACTACTACTGTAGCTACTACTACTAGCTCTAGTAGAGTAGACTACCAATCTAGCTATTCCGTAATTATATTTTTTTACCAGGTAAGGAGTAGTAGACAACTCGACTCAGTAGGTCTACTAGTACCGCATCTCTGACGCCAACAGATTTCTCTGAAAATTCCAGGTTTAAATAAAATCGGCCGGCTCTTGGTTTTCTTGCACCGGTACCGGTACTCGATTTCTGTAGTAGACTCCTATTGCTACTACTAGTACTACTGCGACTGCTAATAGTAGCTAATAATAATACTACCAGAGCTCTACTACGAAGCTACTACTACTAGAGTAGTAGCAGTCCTTTTAAAGTTCGTTGTGTCACGGTTGTTACTTGGAATTCGCACCTCGTGCCCATGTGTGCCTCCCTCCAACTTCTTTCGCATAACATACCAATCCAACTTCCGCGTACTGTACATTATATAACCAGCAGTATCGCTACTCTTCATACAATTAGGCTGCTTAAAAAGATTAACAAAGAGACATTTATTCAGCCAGTGTTATGAGTCCCTCCGCTTCATCATCAGCTGTTGCGGCATCATCTGCTGAAACGCCTTTGTCCCAACAGGTAGCGACAGCTGATGGCACTGACATGATGACTGTGAGATGTGCCCTGTATTCTGTCAGCCTACATGACACGATAAATTGCCTTTACGGTAGACATCAGCATGATTATCATCAGCATCAGCCGCGGAAGCAGTACAAACACAGTAGACAAGACAGCGAGAAGCGGCGGAAGATTCTTTTGGCTGGTTTGGTTGCCATGTTATCTTTAGCTACCATGCTGGCCATCGCCTTTGTTCCCCGAGACGAACACTCGCCTCGCATGATGTTTCATCCCTTATCTTCCATGAAACATGCAAAACCACAATCATCAGATTCGATTCGATATCTAACCTTTGGATCTGCTTCAACCTGGGGTGACGGCCTCGAAGATCCGCAACAGCAAGCGTATCCATTCTTGCTGTCCAGTGACGTTCACAACGCTGCTGCACGAGTGGGTGGGTTAAGTCTGAGTGCCATTTGTACCCAGTCTATTGTAGGAAATCATCGGACCTACGATGTGATTGTCGTGGAATACAAGGATGAGGATGCCGACAGTGTTATTCAACTCGCCGTGCGCTTACGGCAACGCTTTCCATCTGCCAGTCTCGTATTTGTTCACATCTGGTCTCCGGCTACCCACATTGTTTACCAGAACAATTTTGGCAGCACTCTAAAGTTGATGGACTGGTGGCATCAACACCACTCCATCCGAAATCCATCTAGCGAGGAACGCGATAAATCCTCTTTCCTGGGAAGTTTTGAATTCCAATCGGCCATCCTCAGTAGTGATCCTCAACGTTGGTCCTTTGTGGATCACTCGGAAGAATCTGCCCTTATAGAATCGACCATTCAAGCTGTTGGAGGGCACATTTTGAATGTACCACTCTTGTCTCCAGATGCTAGCATTCCCACCGTGTTAACGACACCCAGCGTTATGAGTCTTTTCCAGGCCGACCAACCAACTCTCTTGTCACCCAAAGGGCATCAGACGGTAGCCCAAGCTATCAAGAGTTTGCTTCAACAAGAAAATATTCTAGACCGACCCAATCGACATGCATTGGGTTCTTGGGGCAATGGAGATGCTTGCAATATGTGGTATGCAACGGGAGATGCGTCAGTTCTTCGTAAACGACGACGGGCCAGTTTGGTAGACTTTTCAAGGGAAGATGATGGCGTTCACAAACACGCGGTCGAAATTTCCCGGCATGGCGGATCTTTGGATGTTACCAATCCTTTCGAGGAACCCCGCATGCTGTACCTGACGTACATGACAGCAGCAATCCAGAGCGATTCTACTGTTCGTGAATACCCCCGCACAAAGATTAGTCTGGATGGGAAACCCACCCTCTTGATCGATCCTGTTCATGATCGACTACAATCAGCAAATAATGATAACCACTTGACCAGAACCACGGCAGTTGGTTTGGTGCCGCCAGGTCGAACGGTTTTACGATTGGATTCCTTGGATGCTACCTCCACTTCTCGCTTTCGATTGGTGGGGTTGCATTTCCTAAACAAAGGAAAGGTACCTATTCCTTTTGAATTTGAGATGGAACCAGATGCGGCCCATCGATGATGCCAACAATCGATCGGATAAGAAGTTCCCATTTTGCTGCCTCTATGTCGGAACGATGAAGCACAAAGCTATATTGGAGCGTTATGAATTGCAGACGCACCAGTTATGGGTTTGAAGAGCGCCCACACGTTTTTAGGCTGTGCTGCTGCTTTTTTAATACTCACAGTGGAGTGTGCGACAGTGCTATTCTTGTATTGATAATAAAATGCAGTACTGGTGTACAGTGGTAGACAATTTAAAAATACAGTTCTACTCTTTTACTGCTTTGGCGGACCACGTCCTTTGTAGGAAAAATCAGTCGTATCAGTACCGACCCCCATACCAGTAAAGGTAGCTACAATGGGCCTCATAAAACGTTTTGGCAATATTGATCGATCTCGAATGACGAGACCACGATACATTTTGGGATTAGGTCCAAAGGGCGCGAGTTGTAGATCGGCAAAAAAGGAATACATGTGTCCATCCCAGGACATGGACCAAACGACACCCGATGGTGACAACTTCCAAGTACCAACAATATACTGTGTATCATCATCGCTCTCTGAGTGATTGAATTGGTAGTTTTGTCGCCTGTGCCGCCCCCTATAGCTATTTTCCTTGTCAGAATTGGAGGATGCTGCAGTTGATTGCTGGTTCTTCTGCCGACATGATCGATTGGGGTGCAAGCATCGAACGTAACCATTTGGGTCAAATTCGAAATTTAAGTGTGCGTCCCGCTCGTTGCACTGTTCTTTCCAGGCAAAGGTAAAATTCCATTCCTGCATGCGTAGCAAGTGCGGTGGTACAGTAGGAGTCTCACTTTTTCGTTTGCGGGCGCAACGTTGAGGATCATAGGATTCATCTTCCATGGAACCCGACCAAAAGAATCGTCGTCTATTGGATTTTGATTTTGATTGGATGGCATCTCCTCGGTTGATCTCAGCTGTATCAGAAATCTCTTCGACCCATTCAAATATTGTGTCAGACGAATCTTCATCAAGCAACGACCATTCTGCAGATGATGATTTGGGTCGGGAAAAGAAAGACAATTTGTTGGACGAAATTCTTCCTTCGGTCTCGCGCCGAACTAAGGCGACTGTACAGAGAATGAACAGGAGATTTCGGTATATCATTTAGTGTCGAGTGTCAAATTAATATAGCTGTCATGAAAAGAAAATACTGACACAGACAATGCTTTAATTTCGTTGTTTAACTCCATGGTGATTCCGAAGCGATTTTCGCTGCTCAACAACTACTACTAGTAGTCTACTACTAGCTAGTCTACTACTACTAGCCAGTAGAGTAGTCTACAACTACTACTACTAGCTAGAGTAGTGGGCCCAGTACTACTACTCCACTAGTAGTAGCTAGAGTAGCTACTACTAGCTATTAGGCAGTACTAGTAGACTACTACTACTCTGGCTGGCTATTGGGAGTATTTGGAAAAAAAATATGGAAGTTGGAAGTTGATGAAGTTGCTGCTTAAAGATATAGAGGCCAGTACCGGTCGACAAATTTTTTCATGATTACGTCATCCAGAGCAAGACTTCCCTTAATCACATAATTTGTCGTAGCGACACATGATCTGTACTTTATTTTCTATACATGTTACCCCATCATGTTTTACTACACTTACTGGAAAGCAAACGAGTCCATCATGTATCCTCTTTATTATTCATGAAGATGATGATGGACGAGACCTTAGCAGACAAAGACAAACGACAACAACGGCTTGCTAGGACAAGAAAGATTGTTTTACTACTCCTTGCCATAGAGAGTACCCGGTCTTTTAGGTCCCTGTTGGCCCAAGAAGGGAGGCACCGGAGGCGAAGAGCTCTTAACAGAGAAGTCCTTTTGCATCCGGATGTGTCTCCTTGGATGAAACTATATACAAGTGGTACAGATGGTTCGCTCATCACCATTACAGGCTTTGATCATTCCACATTCGAATTCCTCTTGGATCTTTTTACTCCCTTCTTTTTTGCCTTTACGCCATGGTGTAGCAAACATGGTGGTGTAGATGGTCTGCAGTACATGAGACGCAACATGAATGAAAAACGAGGCAAAAAGAGGATGGTTACAGCTGCGTCTTGTCTTGGATTGACACTAGCTTGGTATAGATTCAGGGGTGCTGAATTTGTCCTCCAGGGTTGGTTCGGATTCACAGGAACACAAACGAATGTGTGGTTACGATTTGGAAGACGAATGCTTTTGAAAGCACTGAAGAACGAGTCCAGTGCCCTTGTTGAATTCCCAACTAATGAGTCCATTGAAGAGTGGAAAGAACTCATCAATGAAAGACATGACAGACTGCAGCATGTATATTGCTTTGCGGATGGCTTGAAGCTCCGGTTTCAGGCATGCTCTGGGTTGAGTGAACAGGGCATGTTCTATAATGGGTGGCAACATGGACACTATATAACCAATGTATTTGTCTTCGGCGCTACAGGAAGGATTATCCACTGCGTCATCAATGTACCTGGATCTGTTCATGACAGTACACTTTGCCATTGGGGAGGGACATACACACTTCTGCAGCAAGCCTATGATGAAACCGGTGGAGTCTGCTGCGTGGATTCGGCTTTCTTGGCAGGTAATGTTGATTACTTGATAAAGTCCTCGCAGGATCTCACTAAAGCAAGAGATGCAGATCATTTGCTTCAACTGAAGCAAGCCACAAGTCTCCGGCAGGCTGCAGAGTGGGGTATGAGGGCTATACAGAGTGCTTTCCCTAGGATGAAAGATGCAATACTCTATGAGGAGAAAGGCGAGCGTGGGGTTGTACTCAAGTTACTTCCACTACTCTACAACATAAGACTCGCAAAGGTTGGGTTAAATCAAATCCTAAATACGTACGCTCCACATCTATCCAAGGATGCTGGATACTTCATTAGACGCAGGGACTAACAATCTAATCATCTTCCTCTTCTCCTGTTGTCTTTGGACCGGCTTGTTGTTGTAGGCGTCTTCGCTTTCGTCTTTTAGTCGGAGGAGAGTCGCGATCACTGATGCTGCTGTCTTCATCCTCATCATCGTCATTACTGGAGGTATTTATACTGTCGTTGCTGCTGCTACTACTACTATCAAGAAGAATTGCTTCAACGTTCACTCTGTCTTCTTTTTTCTTTGCGAAGCTGTTGATCCCCTTTCCAAGCATACCAAGCAGCATCTTCATCTTCCTGTCTTCCCTTTTGGCTTTGAGCTTCTCTCTCCTCTCCATCTTCTTCTCGCGTCGCTTCTCCCTCTCGCTGTGTATCTGCTCCTGTGTCACTAGAAACTCAAGTACGTCGGAGATCCCCCCTTTCTTAGAAAACTTTGGTGTCTCTCCTTTGGTGTTGGAGTTGGTATTACTCCTATCTCCTCGTCTTTTACTCTGTTTCGGTGTCTGCTTTGTTGTCTTCGTTCTTTTCCTACTTTGCTTCCTTGCTGAAGTCTCTTCTTCTTCAGTGTCATCTAGTGCTTGTGTCGTATCGTCATCATTTGCTTCGTCGTCGTCGTCGTCGTCTCCATCCTCAGTAAAGGGTGCTTCGAATTCATCTTCATCACTCAGTGCTCCATTCATACTCTTCATGTTTGCTTTCGCGACTATAGCAGCCTGGATCCTGATTGCTTCCTTAACAGTTTCCGGAATATTGGGATCCCCTGTAGGCACCTTTGTTTGGTGAAGTACGTTAAATCGTCGCGCAATACTTGCCTGGTCCCTCTCTGGTCGACCATGAGGACGAGTGTTGTTGTAGTAGTTCACTGTGGACGTCCAGTTGATGTTTCCAATTGGCTTGTATCTCTCCATAGCCTCAAGCAGGCATCTATCCTCTGCAACGGTAAACTTATTGCCATGACCACCTCCTTTGCCCTTTCCTTTGTTTGCTGCTGGTGTGGTTTTCTTGTTTCTTCTTGTTGTTGTTGTTGTGGAAGTAGTCCTCTTTTTGGTGGTCTTCGTCTTCTTGTTGTTGTTGTTGTTGGTTGTGGAAGATGTCGTCTCTCCTCCTTCTTCTGTTGTCATAGTACTACCACCACCAGCACCACGACAGTCTTCTTCCTCGACTCCAACGAATGCTGGAGGGAGGATAGGAGGGGCACCGGGCCTGCTGCTGGTGCTTTGTTGCTGGGAATAATATGGGTTGTAGTTGCCATGAAAGTTACCAAACAGGTTCATGGGTTGAGACAGATGCTGACGAGAATACTGCTGATAAGCCATTGGAAACATGGCCTGTTGCATCTGCTGCTGCAGGTTAACAGGCGGAGGGGGGTTGTCCCCTTCTGTCGTCGTCTCGGTTGTCTCTGCCGGGGAGTTTGTAGTATCCATTATAGACAAGAACAGAAGACACCACCATTGGCAAATGAACTTGATCTTTTTGTGTGGAATATATATTCATGGCTTGGAGTACACTATATAATTTTAAAGTACTCGCCGATACCTAAGTATTTCTAACAACCTCTAAGTGTTGCACCAGCTCGTGTCCTAGTGTTAAGTAGCTATGACAACTTTGGTCAACTTAAGTCGTTGCTGATGCTCTTAGGTTGAAAGGGGTTCAAAACGTCTTCCACGTCAGCGCTACTTAATGGACAATAGCAACTTCATCAACTTCCAACTTCCATATTTTTTTTCCAAATACTCCCAATAGAAGAAGTTAGTGCTAGCTACTACTAGTTAGAGCTAGTAGCTACCTAGTTGTTGTACAGTAGTTGTTAGTACCTGGTACTCCGCATACTACCAGGTACTGTTAGTAGTACGGCCGGTACTACTAACTCCATAGTAGCTACTACAGTAGAGAATTTCAGTGTGGTGGCGGTGGGCTGGCCTATGTGGTGTTCGGTGGGGTCGGTCGGTGCATAGGATGCTGATTGGTATCACTCAATTATGACGTCAAATTCATGATTCAATGAACGAATAGGTCTACTGTGATAGAATAGAAGATTGTACAGTACTACTAGCTAGTACATCAGAGAATGACCATCTGGGTAAATCCCGATTCCCTGTGTAAATTACCCAAACACAAACCCTACGGGGTATGGTTATTGAACCCGTGTACATTGTTGTAGAATTATGTA
>Ga0210054_1003880_pt1 | contig 11102 bp, 9 predicted proteins | sample CryGeymeta201516_FD_185470 | JGI IMG/M metagenome (GOLD analysis project Ga0210054, IMG submission 185470) | Groundwater microbial communities from Crystal Geyser aquifers in Utah, USA - Crystal Geyser metaG 2015-16 (SPAdes) (version 2) | ecosystem: Environmental > Aquatic > Deep subsurface >...
CCAGGTTCAACAAGGACACCCCAAAACATGAAACATGCGTGCCCTGCGTAGGGCGGGTTTCAACCCGCCATGGCCGACTGAAGTCGGCCCTACGACACGCCATTCTTGTCGGCTGTGGGCGTTGTTTCAGGTTAATGCGCGCTGTTCACTGGGCCATCGCCTGCCCCAGCCGGATCGCGCCACCCGGCTGCCAGGCCGGGTTGAACTGCAGCGGCCCTTGCGGGAACAGCATGACCACCGTGGAGCCCAGCAGAAAACGGCCCATCTCGTCACCCTGTTTGAATTCAATGCACTCGTTTTCATAGCGCTTCTCAAACAGTTGCCCGGCTCTCGGGTTGTTGATGACCCCGTGCCAGGTGGTGGCCATGCTGCCCACAATGGTCGCGCCCACCAGCACCAGAACAAACGCGCCCAAGCCGTTAGGCCGGTCAAACACACACACCACACGCTCATTGCGGGCAAACAGGCCCGGCACGCCACGCGCCGTGGTGGGGTTAACCGAAAACAAGTCGCCGGGCACGTAAATCATGCGCGTTAAGCGCCCGGCGCAAGGCATGTGGATGCGGTGGTAGTCGCGCGGGCTCAGGTACAGGGTGGCAAAGTGACCATCGTCAAACTGCGCGGCCAATGCCGCATCGCCCCCGACCAGCGCGGTGCTGCTGTATTGGTGGCCTTTGGCCTGAAAAATCTGCTGACCCTCTATGCGGCCAAACTGGCTGATGGCCCCGTCCACCGGACAAATCAGGTCTGCTTGCGTCAGAGGTCGCGCGTCGTCTTTGAGTGTGCGGGTAAAAAAGTCGTTGAAGCTGGCGTAGCTGGCGATGTCGGGGTTGGCGGCCTCTTGCATGTTGACCTGGTAGCGCTGCACAAACCAGGCGATCAACCGGGTGGTGAATGCGCCGCCCTGCGCCCGCGCCACGCGCCCGGCCAGCAGGGTGAGCGCTTGCTTGGGCAGCAGGTATTGCGGCAACACGGCCAGGCGGTCAAACATTTTTATCCTTCAAAGTGGATACCACCAAGGGGGTGGAGCAGGGATTTTACGCAGTGCATTACGCTTTGGCGGTGCCACAATGTTTGCATGGCTGCTGTAAGAATCCCCCCCATCCAATGTTTACTGACATTTGAGGCGCTGGCACGCTTGCGCAGCGTCACGCAGACCTCAGAAGAATTGTGTGTAACGCCCAGCGCGGTGAGCCACCGCGTCAAACAGCTGGAGCAAATCATTGGCACCAAACTGTTTGGTAGGGCTGATTTTTCGCTCACCGTGGAGGGCGTGGAATACCTGGCGCATGTGCGCGACGGCCTGAGCATGCTGCAAAAGTTTCCTGGCACGGCCGCCCTGCCGGGCAAACGCAAATTGCGCCTGGCAGTCACGCCCACCTTTGCACGGTCCATCCTGATCCCAAGATTACGCCAGTTTACCGAGGCCTACCCAGAGATTGACTTGACCCTGCAAATATCAATTCCCCTGCTGGACGTGGTGGCAGAGGACGCCGACCTGATGGTGCGCTTTGGCACCGGACGCTATGCCGACATGGAACACTTTTGCATCATCAAAGACGAGGTAACCCCGCTGGCATCGCCCAGCTTTGTGCGCGAACACGGCCCGTTTGAAGTGGCGCAAGACCTGGAGGGCGAACCCCTGTTGCGCAGCCCGCTCGAGCCCTGGCGCACCTGGTTCGCCGCACGCAATCTGGACTGGCCTGAACCGGTGGATGGCTCACAGTTCAACGACGTGGGGCTGATGTGCGACGGCGCAGCTGCTGGCATGGGCATCGCCTTGATCCGAATGAAATTGGCGCTGCCGTGGCTGGAAAACGGTTCCCTGGTGCGCCTGGGTACCAGCGACGTGTTTGCCCACAACGTGCCCAGCCCGCATGCACACTACCTGTGCTGGCGCACCGGCATGATGGAGCGCTGGGAATGCGTGGCCTTTGCCGAGTGGTTGAAACAGACGGTAGCCTAGAAATTTATGATAAATTGGGCTCTAGCCCATATATTTAAAGCGCAGACAGCTATTTAGTTGGGAGCACTGATAATTTCAAAAAGGTTTTTAAAAATACTCAGCCATCGAGTGGAAGTCTGGCCTTAAAGTCAAAGTCATTCAACCCACCGGTCACTCAAAGGATTCTGATGAACGCAAGCGCCACCTCACAGGAACTCACCGCACTACAAAGAGCAGAGCGACAAGCCCAGGTTGTCAAAGGGCTGTCTGCTGTTTTACCTGCACATGCGCTGCTCTGGCAGGCCGAAGACACCACGCCCTACGAGTGCGATGGCCTGACCGCCTACCGCCATCGCCCTTTGGTGGTGGTGCTGCCCGAGGACGAAGCCCAGGTTCAAGCGGCGCTCAAGACCTGTTACGCACTGAACCTGCCGGTGGTGGCGCGCGGTGCGGGCACTGGTTTGTCGGGCGGAGCCATGCCGCACCCGATGGGCGCTGTGTTGTCGCTGGCGCGTTTTAACCACATCCTCAAGGTCGACCCGCTGTCTCGCACTGCAGTGGTGCAGTGCGGCGTGCGTAACCTGGCCATCAGCGAGGCCGCCGCGCCGCTGGGCTTGTATTACGCGCCAGACCCCAGCAGCCAGATCGCCTGCACCATTGGCGGCAACGTGGCTGAAAATTCGGGCGGTGTGCACTGCCTGAAATACGGCCTAACGCTGCACAACATCGTCAAAATCCGTGGCTTCACCATGGAAGGGGAACCGGTTCAATTTGGCTCGGATGCGCTTGATGCGCCCGGCTACGACCTGCTCAGCGCCGTGATTGGCTCCGAGGGCATGCTGGCCATCGTGACCGAGGTCACTGTCAAGCTGATCCCCAAACCGCTGCTGGCGCGCTGCATCATGGCCAGTTTTGATGACATCCGCAAAGCCGGTGATGCAGTGGCCGCGGTGATCGCCGCTGGCATCATCCCGGCAGGGTTGGAGATGATGGACAAGCCCATGACCGCTGCGGTGGAAGACTACGTGCATGCCGGCTACGATTTGAGTGCAGAGGCAATTTTGCTCTGTGAATCTGATGGCACGCCGGAAGAAGTTGAAGAAGAAATTGGTCGCATGACCCAGGTATTGCTTGGGGCTGGCGCTACAAAAGTTGCAGTTAGTCAGAGTGAGCAGGAACGCATGACGTTCTGGAGCGGGCGCAAAAACGCCTTCCCCGCCAGCGGGCGCATCAGCCCGGATTACATGTGCATGGACAGCACCATTCCGCGCAAGCGCGTGGCCGACATCCTGCTGGCCATTCAAGAGATGGAAAAAAAATACCAGCTGCGCTGCGCCAATGTGTTCCACGCCGGGGACGGCAACCTGCACCCGCTGATTTTGTTTGATGCCAATCTGGCCGACCAATTGCACCGCGCTGAATTGTTTGGCGCCGAGATTCTGGAAACCAGTGTGGCGATGGGCGGCACAGTGACCGGAGAGCACGGCGTGGGTGTGGAAAAACTCAACAGCATGTGCGTGCAATTCAGCCCGGCCGAAAACGAGCAGATGTTTGGCATGAAGCGCGCCTTTGACCCCAAGGGTCTGCTCAACCCCGGCAAGGTCATTCCCACATTGCAGCGCTGCGCCGAATACGGCAAGATGCTGGTGCGCGGGGGCAAACTCAGCCACCCTGATTTGCCACGTTTTTAATAGCAGCATATGCAAGGATTACAAGGGCTAGCCTGGCTTTTAGCCATGCAATCGTTGGGTGAACTTTTGGCGCTCGGGCTGGCGCTGCCGTTTCCCGGGCCGGTGATTGGCATGTTGTTACTCTTGCTGGCCTTGCAGTTCAGCCCGGTGCGAGCGCCGGTGGCGGCCTGTGCCCAGTTTTTGTTGTCGCATTTGTCACTGCTGTTTGTGCCAGTGGGTGTGGGTGTGATGACCCACTTGGGTCTGCTGAGCCAGTATGGCCTGCGCATGTTGGTGGTGTTGGTGTTGTCCACCTGGATGGGGCTGGCAGTCACTGTCTTGACGGTGCGCTTTTTCAGCAAGGCAAACGATGCCTAAATTTGTTGAACTGTGGATTTATCTTTCAGCCACACCGCTGTTTGGTTTGACCGCCACCGTGGTGGTGTACGTGCTGGCGCAGGCACTGTATGCGCGCTTGGATCAAGCGGCATGGGCCAACCCGGTGCTGTGGTCGGTGGTGGTGCTGGCGTGTGGGCTGAGCGCTACCGGTGTGGACTACCCCACTTATTTTTCTGGCGCGCAGTTCATCCATTTTTTGCTCGGCCCCGCTGTAGTGGCGCTGGCTTGGCCATTGTGGGAGCGACGCGCGGCTTTGCACCAACATTGGCGGGCTTTGTCAGCTGCAGCGCTTTTGGGTGGCATGGCAGCCAGTGGGTCGGCACTGCTGCTGGGTTGGCTGGCAGGGTTGCCTAATGAGGTGGTGCTGTCATTGGCACCCAAGTCGGTGACCGCACCGGTGGCGATGGGCATTGCCGAAAAAGTGGGTGGCATTCCAGCCCTGGCGGCAGTTTTCGCGGTGCTGACTGGCATGGTAGGCGCACTCAGTGGCAAGGCGTTGTTTGCCTGGTTGAAGGTGCCCGCAGATGCCAAAGGCTGGATGGCCAGGGGTTTTGCCATGGGCACAGCCGCCCATGGCATTGGTGCAGCACGCGCCTTGCAAGTCAACTCAGATGCAGGTGCCTTTGCCGGGCTGGCGTTGGGCGTGCAGGTGGTGTTGGCCTCGCTGTTGATACCGCTGTGCTTCAGGTGTTTTTAAACCTAGATTCCTCAGTTGGACGCTTCCAAGTGGGCTGCTAGCGGCACGGCTGGGTAGGCTGAATGCCGCAGCTTCCATTGTGCCTGCGCACAATGGAATGGCACGAAGAGGCCAAGCCTCTGGCTTGGCTGCCCCCTGCAAGGGTGACGACGTAGCAGGCTACTGCCCGCAAGGAGGCGCAACGACACCAGTCGCGTTGCCAGCGGCTCAATCGGGTGCGTAGTGCTCTGACCCAAAAGGTGAACCGGACTGAGACTGAAGTAATGAATGTCCATGTGCACTTATTGAAGAAAGCAAGCGTTCAACTGAGGCATCTAGGTTAAAGTTTAAGGATGTGGAAGTAGCCAATATCCCTTAATTCTTCCGTGCAATGCGGTTGCTGGGCTCTTCGTCGTCGATGATTTGCCTGGCCCAGTCGGCAAGCTTTGAGGTATCAGCACGCAACACCTCTTGCTTGACCGCCAGAATTTGCGCTGGGTGCATGGAAAAGCTGCGCAAGCCCATGCCCAACAGCAGGCGGGTCATGGTGGTGTCGCCCGCCATCTCACCACAAACACTCACCGGTTTGTTTTGCGCCTTTCCCTGCGCAATGGTGTTGGCCACAAGACGCAACACAGCCGGGTGCATCGGGTCGTACAAATGTGCCACCGACTCATCGGCCCGGTCTATGGCCAGGGTGTACTGGATCAGGTCATTGGTGCCAATGGACAGAAAATCAAAATATTTCAAAAACACCTTGAGGGTCAGCGCGGCTGCCGGAATTTCGATCATGGCTCCGAGCTTGACCGGACCATAGGCCACGCCCCGGTTGTCAAGCTGCACCCGTGCGTGGTCAATCAGGGCGATGGTCTGACGGATTTCGCTGGCGTGCACCAACATCGGAATCAAGAGATGGATTTGCCCAAAAGCCGCCGCGCGCAAGATGGCACGCAACTGGGTCAGGAACATGGCGGGGTCGGCCAGGCTCCAACGGATGGCGCGCAGACCCAGTGCCGGGTTCAGGTGGGCATCGTCACGCAGCGTGTCGTCCAGCGGCTTGTCAGCCCCCACATCCACAGTGCGAATCGTTACCGGCAGACCTTGCATGCCTTCGACGGCGCGCTTGTAAGCCTGGAACTGTTCTTCTTCGTTGGGCAGTTTGCCGTGGCGGCCCATGAACATGAATTCGCTGCGAAACAGGCCCACACCCACCGCGCCGGCGGCCAGGGCGGCTGCGGCATCTTCTGGCATTTCAATGTTGGCCAAGAGTTCAATTTTCTGGCCATCCATGGTCACCGCAGGGGTGTGCAGCAAGCGACTCAGGCGGCCCCGCTGCAGTTCTCCCTGGCGTTGTTTGAAACCGTATTCAGCCAGGATGATCGGGCTGGGGTCGACCACCACCACGCCTGCGTCACCGTCAATCACCACCCAGTCGTCCTGACGGATCAGGTGGCTGGAGAGGCGCGCGCCGACCACCGCCGGAATGTCCAGGCTGCGTGCCACGATGGCGGTGTGTGATGTTTTGCCGCCCACGTCGGTGATGAAGCCGGCGAACACACTCTGCTTGAACTGCAGCATGTCAGCGGGCGACAAATCATGGGCGATCAAGATCAAAGGCACGTCCACCGTGTCGTCGAGCAACAAATCCTGCTGCGATGGTTTGCGCCCCTGGCGACCCAGGGGTTGCACCAAGGGTGAAGCTACGCCACGCATGGCGCGCAGCACTTTCTCGGTGATCTGCTCCAGGTCAGCCTTGCGCTCGCGCAAGTACTCATCTTCCATTTCATCAAACTGGCGTGCCACCACTTCAAGCTGGGTGGTCAGCGCCCATTCGGCGTTGTAGAGACGGTCTTTGATCCAGTGGGTGACACCGTTGCTCAGCTCAACGTCTTGCAACAGCATCAAATGCACATCCAGCAAGGCGGCCAATTCATGCGGGGTGTCTTTGGGGTTCATCTGGCTAATGCTGGCCTGCAAGCGTTGAATTTCTTCCACCACAGCGTTACGTCCGTCGCGCATGCGGCGAATTTCGGCGCCAACCTGCGAGGGCTCAATGAAATAGTGTGCGACATCCAGGCGAGTTGAAGCCACCAGCACGGCGCGCCCGATGGCAATGCCACGTGCGACGGCCAGGCCATGGATAGCAAATGTCATTCACCTTCCCCAAATTTGTCTGCAATAAGTGCCAGAAGCGCGCTGTTGGCCTCTTGTTCGCGCTCGCCATGCGTTTCCAATTCAATCTCAACGCCCATGCCCGCCGCAAGCATCATCACACCCATGATGCTTTTGGCGTTGACGCGTCGTTCGCCCCGCGACATCCAGACTTCGCACGGGAAGCTGCCTGCGAGTTTGGTCAATTTGGCGGATGCCCGGGCATGCAGGCCCAGCTTATTGCTGATGGTCGTCGTAGTTTTGATCATTTGGTTTGCGTTGCTGATTCTGGGGAGCGGTCACGGCCACCTGCATCACGCCCTGAGTGCCGCCCGCCAAGACGCGCGCCACAAGAGCATCCATGGATTCGTTGCGGTAGGTGACTGCGCGCAATAACATCGGCAAGTTGACACCTGCAACCAGTCGTGAGCTCACCCCGTCGACCAGTTTAAGCGCCACATTGCAAGGGGTTGCGCCAAACATGTCGGTTAACACCAGTACCCCATCGGCGTTGAGAAAAGACAAGGTTATCCGAGCTGCTGCCAAAGATTCATCTACCGGCACGTTGGGCTGCACATCAAGCACACCGATATGGTTGGCAGCCTCGGGAAACACGTGCAATGCACAACTGCGCAAGGCACTGGCCAGCGGTGCGTGGGCGATGATGAGAATACCGTTGTTCATCGGGTTGTGAGGGTGCTGTCAGTCGTGACCATCAGAGGGTTTGCGCCTCTGTGAAAATTTCAATTATCGTCATGAATGGGGGGCGATGCATGGTGCCACACATAAAGTTCCTGCCAATGACATGATCTGCGTAAGACCGAAGGCTCACATAGCAATAACTTGTACTTTTGCTTTGTAGTTCGTTTCATCAAAACGGTTACTAAGGGCTTGTTCATGAATAAGCTGTACATTTGGCCGCCGGATTTGGGATGCAATGCGAGGCGCAAAGCGTGCCGTGCAGCTCTGCTGCACAAGCAATTTGCAACGACGCAGTGCGCCCAAAGTTGGCGAGTCAAATGTGCATGTTATTTGCGAACAAGCCCTAAGGTGGCAAGCGAGAATAACTTGGATGAAGGTCGTGATGGCAAGTGCAAGGCTTGGCTAGGCGCAAGCTGCGCGGTGTAGCTGGCCACACAAGCGGTTTGCAACAACGCATTGCGCTTGTCAGCACGGCCGAACTGTTCAAGTTATTCTTGCTTGCTCCTAACGTCCATGTTCAACAAGGACACCCCAAAGCATGAAACACGCGTGCCCTGCGTAGGGCGGGTTTCAACCCGCCATGGCCGACTGAAGTCGGCCTTACGACACGCCATTCTTGTCGGCTGTGGGCGTTGTTTCACGTTAAATGAAATCGATGAATTTTCCAGACTAACTAGGCGAGAGGAGGCGACATAGCCGTAGCTATGGCAACGACGAACAACAACGCCAGGCTGGAAAAGACACGATTTCATGTAAGCGTTTTGGTGAAACGGACTACTAGGCGTCTGTCGGACTTTCGGTACATCGGCTGCAATCTTTGAGAACGCTTCGATGCCGAAAGTTCGACAGTCTCCTTGCCATCTTTGAGCGCATTGCGTTGTTGCAAATCGCTTGTTTAGCAGAGCTAAACCACGCGTTTTGCGCCTAGCACTGCAGCTCAAATCTGGGTGTCAGAATGCACAACTTTTTACATTACCAGCCCTAAGCATCTCTGCAGCTACGCTCAAATGCGGCGTGCGTGATCTCTGGATTGGCTGGGACTTCACAACCCAGTACGGTCGGCTCAAGCTCATCGCCAACAACAGCAGCGTCCTGATCCTGACCGATGGGCATAGACCCAACGTTGGCTCACGCGTGCATTCACTGATGCAATGCCGCCTGGGTGGCGACTAGACACCATTCCGAGTTGCTATGTGGCTCGCTACGGGCATTGATTTTTTTCACAACTGTGGATTGTGTATCACAGTCATGTATCACACTTTTCGAGAAATTCGGACGCCTTTCAGGACTGCATTGGTTCCTTGTTGCGACCGATATTCATTTAAACGTTTATGTAAATCAATCACTTGTGTCCAAAAACGAAGAAACCCTGAAGCATTTCTGCTTCAGGGTTGTTCGTTTGGTGCGGCTGGCAGGAATTGAACCCACGACCCCTTGGTTCGTAGTCAATACAAACTGCGTTCCAAAAGAAACAACCGCATCCGTGATATTTATTTTATTCATTACAAATCAACTACTTACAAACATTTAGCGTCCTAATTCAACCCAAGATGTACAATGACAGCTAGCGAGAAACGGCAACTGAACGGCAACCAGCCGGAAGAAACGGCAACCAAACGGCAACTGGAAAGCAGGTCATGGGCATCATCACAGACAAAGAAATGGGGTCAAAGCCAAACGGCGCTGACCAGTGGTTTACAGACCCGGCACCACGCGGCGCTGGCCGGTTCTTGGGCAGGATCACACCGGGTGGTGAGCGATCATTCTATTTCCGTTACACCACCAGCACCGGCCAGCGCGACACCCTTGCGGTGGGTGCCTACGACCCCAAAGGGCGTGAAGGCTATCTGACCCTAGCGGCAGCCCGCGAAAAGGTGGCGGGCTGGTCAAAGCAATACAAAGATGGTGCCCGCGACCTGCGCCAGCACTTTGCCAAACTTGAGGCCGACCGCTTGCAAGCCAGCGAAGACGCGCGCCAGCAGGCGGACAAAGACAAACGCGCTGCGGCCACGGCAGAGCAGCAGGCCGAACTGGACCGGCAGCGGCGGCTGACCGTCAAACAGGTGTTCGAGCGCTGGGCCGCGACCGAACTGGCTCCCCACATCGGCGGCGACGGCAAGCGCATCGGACGCAAAGACGGCGGGCAGTATGTGCGCGAGCAGTTTGAGCGGCGGGTGTTCGCCACATTGGGTGAAATCGCCGTCATGGACGTGCGCAAGGCCGACATCCTCGCCATCCTGGATGCCGTCAAAGCCGAAGGCAAGCTGCGCACCGCCAACATGCTGTTGGCCGACCTCAAGCAAATGTTTCGCTTCGCCGCTGAGCGTGAAATCATCGAACACAGCCCGATTGAGTTGATCAGCAAACGCAAGGTCGGCGGCAAAGACATCAAGCGCGACCGGGTGCTGTCAAACGACGAGCTGGCCGCGCTGGTCAAGCGACTGTCCACCGCCAATCTCAGCAGGCGCACCGTCCTTGGGCTGTGGCTGATTCTGGCCACCGGCTGCCGCATCGGTGAGCTGATGGGCGCGGTGTGGGCCGATGCCAAGCCCCAGCAGCAGGCATTACAGGCCACTGTAGACGCGCACAACACGGCGCAAAAGTCTGGCGCAGTGCAACTCGGGTTCGTTGATCTGCAAGCCCGCACTTGGTACCTGCCCACCACCAAGAACCAACGCGATCACCTGATCCACCTGAGCGACTTCGCCGTGCAACAGTTCACCGAGTTGGCCACCTTGCGCGAAGCGCATCGCGACACTGGTAAGCCAGTGGCCTGGGTCTTTCCTGATAGCCGGGCCACTGGGCCGGTGTGCGTCAAGTCATTTGGTAAACAACTGGCCGACCGCCAAAGCAGCGAAAGCGCGCGCCTACAAAACAGAACCAAGTCCGTTGACGCGCTGGTGCTGGAAGGTGGCCGCTGGACCGCGCACGACCTGCGCCGCACCGCATCTACGCTAATGAGTCAACTCGGCATCTCCAACGACGTGATTAACGAATGCGAGAACCACATCAAGCAGGGTATGAGTGGCGTCTACATCCAAGACCGGCGCGAGGCTGAACAAGTCAAGGCGTTTGATGCCCTTGGCCAAAGGCTGGCCAGCTTAATAGCGTAAACGCGTGGCGTGTCAAACCCGCACTCAAGGGGAGGGTCAACTTGTCCCCCTCCCTTGCGCCCCTCAAGCCACCAATTCCGTCAGTGAGCTAACGACCTTAAAGGTTACCTGCTCAAAATTTTTGAAGTGCCGCTTGCCACACTCAATGTGCAAGTCTTCAAGCGGGCGCAGCATGCCTAGCTGAACATGATCGGTATTGCCGGTTTTCTTGGTTTCAGCCACAAAGTACAGCACCTTGTCATTTCGGTAAGCCAAGGCCCAATCGGGGTTGTACGGGCCGACCGGGGTTTCAATCTGAAACCAGCGCGGCAGCTTGATATAAAACAACACGTCGTCGTTGTCTTCGCAAGCCTGTGCAAAGAGGCGCTCCGGGCCAGAATTTGAGTCGATGACAATATGCGAGAACAGCGTTTTCTCTTGTTTTTCTACTGCGCGCACGTTGGCCG
>Ga0210054_1003881_pt1 | contig 11102 bp, 13 predicted proteins | sample CryGeymeta201516_FD_185470 | JGI IMG/M metagenome (GOLD analysis project Ga0210054, IMG submission 185470) | Groundwater microbial communities from Crystal Geyser aquifers in Utah, USA - Crystal Geyser metaG 2015-16 (SPAdes) (version 2) | ecosystem: Environmental > Aquatic > Deep subsurface >...
CCCGCCTTGCATGTTGACACGAGCAGTTCACACAACACGCCACATCACGAGGCTGTTCCGTTGGCTTTTTATTAAGACACAGAACAAGTAGTACCGTAGTAGACAGATTGCAGGCACTCTTGAACCTTCCAAGCTTTGCGGCTGTATGAAAATAATGATCTCACAACAACTATAATATGCATTTTTTTCTACCAAGATGAAAGGTGGCCGCTACCTGCATGTCCATGCAAAAGAAAATCCATGCACTCGTCACATGCACCATTCGCAGGCTGATAAAAGTAAATAAATAATATTATTATTATTCAAAACAATAGTACTCGAGTAGAATTAAAAATAAATAGTAACCGTAGTAGACTACTACGGTACTACTTGTTCTGTGTCTTAATAAAAAGCCAACGGAACAGCCTCGTGATGTGGCGTGTTGTGTGAACTGCTCGTGTCAACATGCAAGGCGGGATCAAATCCACTCTCGATCGTTCTGCAAGGGAAAGGTTGAGTTTATAAAACTAATTTGAACCGCGCAAATAATAAATACTGAGTAAATACAAAAACTGTACAACAATTTCTCGTTTCGTGGCTCAACTAAGTTAAATGCATGTGCAATTGTCATTGAATGCTCTTGCTAAGGAATGAGAATCCAAGTTTACCCAGTAAGTGGCTTCGTGTCTTTTGATTGGTCGAGAGGAAATTTTGCTGAGATCGCTGCTTTGCTGCTCTCGAAATTGCATGGCAATATTTGCCGTCATAAAGCAGTCTGTAAAAGACAACGCAACAATAAAATATAAAATTATCAGAGATAACAACCACGGGATGATACGTATTGATAGCCAAGCACTTAATCTACTATTAAGCACACCACCACCAGCATTAGCGGTGTGTTCTGCTGATCCTTCATTGAGTTGTAAAGAGCAACTGTACGATGACTGTATACGAAAGGAAAAGCGAGCCGACGGCGATGATGCTTCAGTTGGTACTGCGGAGACCGTTTGGTCTGACGATACGGAGGAAAGCGATGACGAGGACAATGATGATGACTTGACAAGACGAGTTTGCTTCGTTGAGCCTCTAGTAACCGAGGAATGGACAAGGGAATACACACCACAATCGGATGTTGCGGCGCTCTATTATTCATCTGAAGACACTACAAGGTGCGTTTTTTACTTGCTTCTCGTTTTCATCGCCCACGTAGGAATCTAGTACATCTCTACAGGGGCGGCACGCGCGCACCTGAGCAATCATCACTTTTGCCCTTCCGTGATTGATTCCAGCTGTAGTTAATTTATTTGTTTACTGTTTTAGTTAACCTTGTTGTAAGTTGTAAGACTACTTAGCTAACGTACACCTTTCACTTTTACTTCGTTGACACAGGTTTCGTCAAGAATATCGCTTGGAACGGCAAGTTCTCTCGGATCTCTGCATCAAGAGTGATGAGCTTCCCGACGCCGAGCTGTTTTCGGACATGATGGATGCCAAGCAACAAGGCAAAGGCCGTCATCAGATCTCGAGGGTTGTTGTACTTCACAACGACAGGTTTCAAGCATTTGGTTCGCTGCCAAACGTTGAAGCTGTTGCTCCTCCGGATGAATCTTTTTCAGCCACCGACCCGTTGATTGGCGGCGGTGAAGACTTTCCTGACTCGGACAATTTCTTTGACAGTGATTCCTTTTGGTCTGGCGCCGTGACTTGGTATTAGCAGCCCTCCTCCTCACATACATACGTACATATATACTTTAGTTCGGTTTTGTATGTGATGTGGAGGCTTTCTCTGCTGGAACACCATGAGCTGTGTCATACATACCAGTGCTCTTGTTGAAATGACAAGTCTGCGCACTTTACGGAATTCGCACATGTTGTGTCATCGAAAAAAAAATGTTAATCGGCAAGGAAAGATGGAAAGGAAGAGCTGAGATGGTTGTTCACTGGGGAACCTGTAAATGTCTTGTCTCGGAAGAAAAGAATGAGGAATGGATTTCAATCATGGTTCTCGTCTGGGGAAGAATCATGAGGGATTTTTGGCTAATGACCGCGTGTTATTATTATCTACGCACTTCACAACACACAACACTGTTTTTGATTTTGTAAAGCTACCTGGGGGGATGATTGCTTCATTCCACCGCTGCGCAACTTTCATTCATTCAAGAGCACCTGGTATGTTTCAATTGGTTTTTGGACTGCTGCTGGTCTCTGCATCATGTACAATTTGTTAAGTAAATATAACTCTATAGAGGGGAACATTAATTTATGACTGTGATCTATTGAATTGTGCAGGAGAGGTGTTTGCTGGCTGGCCTAAAAACAAAGCTCTGTTGTTTGTGGCTACTTCTAGTGCCCTACTATACCTCAATACAACCACCAGCATGGCAGCGAGAGCTTTGAGCGTACTTGTTCCGTGCGCGCTTCTGCTGCTGCAGCAAAAACATCCAGACTCGTGATAATAATATTAAAGCAGCGGACCAGTTTTCCTACGATGAATGAAATGAGCACTTTTGCGTCAGAAGCATAATACGCATCTTATCAAAAAATAATCGTCATTAGGCAGGACATAGTGATGCGAGTTATAGATTGGTAAGGTATCTAGTAGCTATGGCAATCACGGCAAAGCTAGCTAGTAGTCTAGCTATCTGACCCAACCTGTGGCTACGTCTTCCAAGATACCAGTACTAGCTAGATCTACTAGCTACCTGGTACCAGGTACTACTAGCTAGACTAGTCTAGTTAATAGGGCATGATTCTGAAGGTCGACCCGTGAAAGCAATCCCACTTTTATTTTTGCATTCATAGGGGCAATAATAATATTATTATTATTTATCAAGGCGCCGGCAGTCCCGTAGGCTGTCCGGTCCCTTTGCACCACCTCATTGGTGGGCCACGTCATTGTATGGAAATAGAGTACAGTACTGAACGGCCACTATTGCCCAAGAGCACCAGTGCTGGAACTTCATTGGCGAGAAAGCGAAGAAAAAACTGGTTGAACGACTCGAGATTCAACCGTTTGCTGTTGGGTCATCAAGCGTACAGTAGATTCCATCTCCGTCGACCGATATATATTATTACAACTCATAATATTATTATTATCACCACTCCTTCTCTCCTACTATGATACAACGATATATACTGGCTCTTGCGGTATTTGGATGGATTGGCATTACTATTGCAGACGATGAGTTCGCTCCTCTTGTTCCAGGCAACCATTGTGGGCATGCTGATTCCATTTCCCCTTATTCAATCGTAAGCTTGCTGTGAACTCCTAGTTCCTTTTGCCTGTCATGTGATTTATACCCCAGTCGTCTAACAGCCGACATGCACTTTGATTGCTGCAGGTAATTGATGGTGGATCAACTGGGTCAAGACTGCACATATTTCGCTTCCAGCAAGAAGAGGGCCCCGATGGAACAGCTACATGTGCCTGCGTTCGGCAAGGTTCTAGCCGAGCCGATGTTCCCATGTCGGCATTTGGACCAATGGGAGATGAAGAATTAGATGCACATCATGTCGCAGCTCATATGTTACCCCTTTTTGAATATGCAGCAGAGATTGTCCCACCAAAATGGTACGAAACGACGGTTGTCAAGTATCAGGCAACCGCTGGCATGAGATTACTGACCGAGGAGCACCAAACACAGGTTTACGACGCTTTGTATCAAGGATTGATGGATTCCGATACTTTCGTCTTTCGCGGTATGCAACGAGAAGACATCGGTACGTTATCGGGAGAGTTGGAAGGGTACTATGGCGCAGTCGCTGCCAATTACTTGTCGGGTCTGATTGACGCGAATCTTCACGTCATTGAAGGCAACACTGATAGTAGTAGTAGCAGCGCAGAAATTCCAGCAATCAACGATAACCATCCCATTGGGGCTCTTGATATGGGGGGAAGTTCTACTCAGATTGTGTACTTGACAAAACCACTCCACAAAAGCAGCAGCTGCGGAAAGAAGAGCTCAACCCTCTCGGATAGCGACGCGGAGGAGGACCCTCATACCTGCAAACTTTCCGAATATGAGGCAGGGAAACTTAAAATTCATGGTGACAATTTCTTTTCCACGTCATATCTGTCTTACGGTGTGGATCAGTTCCGGGAACGCCTTTGGCTGGCTCTGATTTGGGATAGCCAGGCAGCAAATCACTCTGACTCTTGTGAGACCAAAATGATCTCTTATCCATGTGGATTCAAAGGCCACTACTTCGAATGGAATGGCTACACATTTTTTGGAACAGGCAATGCTGACGAATGTACCAAACAAGTCCAGAGACTATTGCCTCATCCCGAGGACCTGACCGACAATCATCAAGAACAAGCAGGGCGTGTAGTCGGTGGAATTGAACACCCTCCTCTCAATGGAAAATTCTTTGCCATGTCGCTGTATTTTTTCACGCTGGACTGCCTCCGTGAGCTGTCGCACCCCATGGCAAATGCTCACGCTGCCCTGAACAAAGCTTGGCCACGACCAAGTATCAGAGAATTGACAGACGCGCTAGAAGGGCTATGCTCGCGCAGCTGGACGAATGATTTGGAGGCGATCCAGCACAATTCACACGAGTTTACAAGAGCCGAAGTTCTCCCCCATCGATGTTTTGAAAGCGTCTACATGGTGACGTTGTTGAGAGACGGTTTTGGTTTCCCCCCTGAATCACGTAATATCACATTCACTTTTCTAATCGACGGAAGCGAGGTTGAATGGTCACTAGGAATGGCCCTGGCTCTTTTCTCTGATGTCAAGGATTCTGACAAGACCAGCGCAACATCTGGCAGTGTCGGCAACAAAACAAAAGATAAAAACGTCACCACTCAAGATGATGGTTGGCATGCCAATCAATCCTCTACGAACTTGAGTGTGCCTCCTTTACAGTTCACAACAATGGCTGGAGAATCTGGCTGAACAGTATCCTGTAAGTGCGCCACTAACGAGGATCTTTCTCGTTTTCTACAAGACCGAGGCAGCAACATTGCTCCGGTTTTAGATTCCTGGTCGCAAGGTTGCAGTCGTCGTTGCATTGTAACAAGGCCGGCGAATGGATTGAAGTGCTGAGCATACAATTTTGTTACTACACCACAGGGCAACCCTTTGATATTCGGTACAAAGCGACATGCAGGACGCAGGGGCTCGCGTAAAGAGTGAAGAGACACGTTATCGTCTCCTCACATGGAATGTTTTTTTATGTTCATTTCCATAGATTCAAAACAAGTTACTTTATTTCTATTATTGGAGGTTTAAAGTACAGAATAAATTAACGTGGTGCCGACTGCTAGTATGCAACATTTTTGAAATACGTTACCCACCTAGATTTCTTTTTGCAGCTCACAAAGATGCACTCGTGTGCACGCTTATTAGTTTCCTTTTCTCCTACGACCTCGTCTTGCCAGGAGGATTGCAGCCTTTCGATTTCGTTCCTTTTTGGTCAGCTTTACACTTTCATCCCTCTTGTGCACCCTTCTTGGTCTTGGACTTTTTTTATCTGGTTTGGGAGATTTCTTTTTGTTTTCGGACTTAGGCTTTGTTTGTGCTGCTGCCTTGTTGCCACCGGTTGAGGTTTTGTCATCGCCAACCCCAGCTGCTGCCGCCGAGGCCTCTATGATTTCGTGCACCTTTTCTTTTGTGGCCTCTGCGATGCGACCAATGTCATTTTTGGACAGAGTCGGCCGGACATTGATTCGTCTTCCCAAGTGGTACGTTCTGTGCAACTTGGTCGCCTCTTTATACGAAGCTTCATCGGCAACATCAACAAAAGCTACCCCTTTGAATTTTCGTGTCATCGTTTCACTATCTCGATCCGTATAGCAAAGGCGAACCGATGTGACGAGACATCCTTTGCTAATAAACAGGTCCCGAATATCATAATCTGTGGCATCGTAAGAAAGCTGGGTTACATGAAGCGAAAATGTCTTTGTTGGCGTTGGTAAAGATCTGGCCTCTACTTGTTGTGGTTTTCTGGGTGTTGCTGCTGATGATGATGCCGCGGCGTTCTTATCCGTCGATGTTTCCGACCACATGGCAGCGGCTGCGAGTAACTCGTCTTCTTCGTTGTTCGACATATTTCTTATCCTTGACTTGTGCATGAGGTGCTACTCAGTATTCGTATGGTTTGTAGAGAAGAGTACCTAGACTAGACCCTACTGTATTGCAAAAAACAATTTCTGTTGTCAAAACAAAGAATCACTCCATGTACTCCCTGTAAAAAAATTCTAATACTAGACTACTGCTAATAGTAGGGTCTAGAATACTGCTTTTTTTTAAATAAGTAATAAATAAACCAAGTTAAGTAGTGGTCGCTGTGAACAAACTACGGAAGGACAGACGAACGCTTCAAATCCACCCAAAGGTAGTTTACCCTTCGATTCAAGGCCAGGAAGTACTTCTTTAAAGTAGTAGCTACTAGACTAGACCTAGTCTAGCTAGCTACTGTACCAGATCAGATAGATTTGGTTCTGATAAATCCCAGAATTATTTCTTCGGACGGCCGAACACTTTTTGGCGAAAGTACGCTTCGTGGCGAACTATACTCATTCGTTTCAAGGGAAAACGACCTTTAAAACGGCATGGAGGGCCAAAAAACTTTCGTCAGTCTCGTTGCACTTCTTCTGTATTCTGCTGCGCTCTCGGGGAGATTACCCAAGGATTAACGGTTTTCAGGACGCAAAGCCATAATACTGTTCTTGTGAGATGTCGTGGCGGCTCACTCTTCTTCCTTTTCCTCATCCGCGTTTCCTTCCTCCTCTTCTTCATCATCACCCTCTTGAGGTTCCCACCAGCTGGTCAATCCAAGCCCATCTTCACAAATAGACGCAACCACATGCATACTGGCCGGAACATTTTCAGACTCGGTCAAGTCAACGGATAGACTTCGCTTCCGCACAGGCTGTCCTTCTGTGTCATCGATACTTCCTTTGCGCAGCGAAGAACCACCTCCATCGGAATTGCTTCCCATCATGTTCGGATTTCTGGATTGTGCGGTTGTCGTCGTTGTAGCTTGCATTCCCTTGGCTGTTTTTGTGACTTGTGTAAAATTAATACTCTTGACCTTGAAGCGAATCTGGTCCCCTAGTTCCATGACATAGGACGATTCATCCTCTGCACTAGTAGTATTGGCTTGTTCTAATTCCGATGATGGTTCCACACCTTCTTTTGTCTCTTCACCAGTTTCTTCCCCGCCATCATTCTCGTGTTCACTTGCCTCCTGGTCGTGATCCATTTTTGTTTCTTCTGTTTCTTCGTTGCCTTCGTCGTAATTAGGCGTCCAAACCCACAACCCTGTTTCTTTGTTAAACTTACTAGGTCGCAACATCCAGTAGGGAGGAATGAAAATATCCTGAAAGAATCCCAAACTAACTTGAATTCCATCAGCAGTACCTTGTTTTTAAATTCATAATTCGAATAGAAAAAGTAAAAAGAGAAGGAGAACAAGGCAGTTCTGATCGCGTTAGAGAGAGGCATTTCAGGTAGTCGTTTAGTCTCGCGTTGGCCAACCGCCAAGTACAAAATACAGTAGTTCCATTTTGACTGGCTTTCCGTTATCCCAGGAATCGTCTGTCAGGTCTCCTGAAATTCCACAGCAAAATTGTTTGTTCAGTGCAGTGCTTGCTATGACAAAATACAATAGTATACTCACTTTTTATGATTCGTCCCGTGCAGACCTCATCTACAAAGGGCCGAAATATGACCAGCTTGACCAGGCACTCGTGATGAGCTCCACCATCACCTTCAACACAAGATCCATCCCCAATCCGCAAACAATCTCCGTACCTCGAGATGACCAATCCAACGTCCATGAGGACACGGTTGGGATACCGGCGATCCATCTCATCTTGAACGGCCGTCTTGGTAGGCACGGCTAGGTTGTGTGCTGCAATACGAATGGTATCAACGACCGTTGTTAATATGAACATGGTGTGCTGCACGAACTAATAGCTTCGATTCGATGACTTGTGGTGTATCTACTGTGCACGTGTGGCTCCTCTCGTCTATTCCTGCTCTATTGCTAGATGTGTGGTTTGGTACATTAATAGTATTATTGTCGTGATGTATGTATGGCCCGTGTCGTGTTGTTTCAAGTTGCAAGTCAGTTTGAACTCTAACCCTTTATTTCAATCAAATTATTGAATTCTAGAGCAGCGTAAAAAGCTTTTCTGAGAGTAGGTCTACAACAATAAGCCAGTACGTTCCGATATTTGAAATAAACAATGATGAATATGAGCCCAATTTGGCGGACCTATTACTTTTTACACTACTAGTAGACTATCCTCCTTGGAGGGTGTGGTCCGGTTGTGATCAACTCTGTCACCCTTTTGGGTGCCAATGGTTGCCTTCGGGTAGCCATGGCGCCCTTCGGGCGCCATAGTTGTGATCCCCGTAAATTAGACATTCAGTTTTTTCTGTTTCAATTTACACTTCCTCTCCCAACACGAAGAGGACGGCATAATCTTGCTTGGCACAGCCCGGTATAGGCGGCATTTCGGCTCCAGGTTTGACGGGAAAATCTCTGCTATTGGCCGCTGTGGGATCACACGTCCCGCCTTTGCTGCTGCCATCCGCGAGGGACGTGTAACGAGCAGAACGACAAGGCAAATGCGTTACATCGTACAAACTTCCCTTTTGAAGCTCCCAGCGACCATCTTCAAAGACCGTCAAAACAGTTGTGACTTCTCGGTCTCCCGTGACAACATATCGCTTGTAAGGTAAAATTTGATTGTTGCCCTTATCCAGCCTTTTACGAGGCAAGGGATCCGGTGACGGCATGATCAGCCCATGTTCTTCTACCCACCAATCGTTGCTGTCAAATTTCCAACCGGCGGGAGCAACATTGTTGTGCGATTTAATGGATGCCTCGTAGTTTCGCAAATACACGCCTCTCGGTCCAGGATCGTCTCTCCACAGGTCCCAGTTTTCTGATCCTGTGCCATTGGAAGCCTTGGAATCGCCCACTTAAATTATAGGTGAGAAGGAGTCGAGGAGAGTTGGAGAATACAATTGACTGGGTGCACTAACAGAGACTCTGAAAGCAACAACTACACGACGTACTACTCCGAGTGCAGCACAAAATCTTCACTTACAGGCCGAAATAAATCGAATTTGAGGATACCTCTGAAACTTTGGTTTAGCTGACGGGATATCTGCATCATCATCCGCCTTTGCCGTAAGTGTCGTCTCATCTACTAGTAAGAGAGACGCCACACCGGTTGCGACAGCTGCTGTAGCAACAGCAGCTCGTCTTGACATTGACAATGGAACCAAACATTGAACAGGTGAAATGAAACAGGCAACTACCACCAGTAGGGATTTCGGAAACATCTTGCCGTGAGGAGGAAGTCCTACTAGAGGTTTTGTTGTGTCATCCGGTTTCAGGCAGAGGTTTCAGGTCGTCGTTCGGAAATTTGAGTGAAGAAGTAGCGGTCTAGTTTACTATGGTACTACTAGACTAGTCTCTAGTAGTAGACTACACCTAACTTAGACTAGAGACTCTACTACTAGACTAAGTAGTAGTGTTGAATCCACAGGTGCCTAGCTAGTCCCTTCTGTCAGCTCTTGTAGCCTAGTACACAGTCACAGGAAGGTCCGACAAACCCCTATTTAAACCCTAAAAGAGAAATATAGCACGAGTTCTGGTACTGATCTAAAGTTCTGAAACACCCGTTAAAATAATTTGAGTCATGTTGAAATATGTTGAAATAAATATGATTTCAACACATTTCAACACGAGTCAACACATTTAAACACATTTCAACAAATTTCAACATGACTCAATTTCAACACAAGACTGAATTTCAACACAAGATTGAATTTCAACATGACTTAAATAAGAATAATAATGGGGCTCCTCCAGTAGCTATATGTTGTCTTGTAGTACGTAGTAGACTAGTAGTAGTAGTAGTAGTAGTCGTACTAGCTAATAGTAGTAGTAGCCTAGTATTAGTACTACTACTACTAGTAGTACTGCCTAATGAGGTAGAGGTGCGGCAGGCACAATTTGTGCCTGCCGCACCTCTACCTCATTACAGAGTAGTAAACTACTAGCTAGTACTAGTTAATTTAGCATACTCGAATAAGCAACTAAAAAAATAGCTAAAATATGTAACTACTACAGTAGTACTCCTCTACGTAGCTACTAGTAGAGAGTGGTTACATGAGGAGATCATACTGGAGCTACCACTAGAGCCACGAACAACAAATACTCCTGGAGCCACGAGTGACAGATCATACTGGAGCCACGAACGACAGATCATGATACTGTATCTGTCGTCGCTCCTGTGGTGGTGGTGGCTCCAGCCAGTATCTGTCCTTCGTGGCTCCAGTGGTGTCTGTCATCTCGTCCTGTCGTTCATGGCTCCAGTAGCTACTATCTGTCGTCCCACCAGTCGCTCCAGTATCTCCTGTCATTCATGGCTCCACCAGTATCTGTTGTTTGTGGCTCCCCATTGGTTGTCGCTTGTGGCTGCTAACTACAGTCAGTCTAGTCTTTCGTCACCACCGTACCATCCCCTCCCTCCAAGAGTGGCTAACCCGCATTCAAACAGCTCGAACCCTGGCCATCACCATAGCCACCAAAAAAGCTATTCAGGCCCAACAAGCGGCCCAAGCCACCCATGACCTTTTGGAACCTTCTCGCAAATTCTTTCGAGACTATCTCCAATCGGGCAAAGCTGAAGTCCCTCCCAACTTTGGTCGACCTAGGAACCCCGATGGCACCCTCCTAACCTATGATGAGTCGGAAGAAGACTCCACTTCCTCTTCTTCCTCACTCTCATACCCATTCCCACCCACACTTTAGATGGAAGGCACTAACCTGGACTGCCCTCTCCAACAGCAGTTCCTGCCCCCTCCATCCATCCCCACATCCCCCACCTCACACATTTCACCACTTCCTCACACACACACCTATTCATAACAACTCCTTCTCTCACACCTCAACATTTCCAGCCACATTTGATCATCACATACTTGTCCCTACACAATTACACAATCTATCCTACACAACTACATGATTATACCCATACTTATTCTTTATATTCTTTGAGCACACATACTTGTCCCTACACAATTACACAATCTATCTTACACAACAACACAATTATACACATACATATCCTTACATATTTCTTGGGGCGC
>Ga0210054_1003906_pt1 | contig 11067 bp, 7 predicted proteins | sample CryGeymeta201516_FD_185470 | JGI IMG/M metagenome (GOLD analysis project Ga0210054, IMG submission 185470) | Groundwater microbial communities from Crystal Geyser aquifers in Utah, USA - Crystal Geyser metaG 2015-16 (SPAdes) (version 2) | ecosystem: Environmental > Aquatic > Deep subsurface >...
TCATAAACATTTCCTATCAATTCATCCACTTATCAACCCATCAACTATTCAACTTATCAACTTTTTGTGTCTTCGTGCCTTTGTGGTGAGTAGTTACAGTAATTGCAATATTAGGCGACCTGTGCAATCGGAATTTCTTCTCGCAGAGACACAAAGCACACAAAGGACAGAAAAGAAGAAAAATCTCATATGTCTTTGTGATCTCTGTGGCTTTGCGAGAAGAAATAAAGGTTTTTCAAACTCTGCGAACTTTGCGTAATCTTTGCGTTCTTTGTGTTAAAAAACTCGCTTGCACAGGTCGATATTAGGGCAGACTACTCACCGTTTAACTATACAAAATTTGGAAAAATTTCAGGGCATGGGGTATTCTTATGCCCTGAAATTGTCAATTGAATCAGAAGGGCAACCGTAAGTGATTGCCCCTACAAATAATGGAGGCAGAATTATATGGAGGAAATGTTAAAAACCCCTCGTTTATCTTTTGCTAAGTATAAAGAGGTGGTTGATATCCCCCCACTTATTGCCATTCAGGAAGACTCATATGAATGGTTTTTGCAGCAACATGTTGATTCAAACAAACGAAAGCCGCAAGGACTACAGCAGGTGTTTTCAGAAACATTTCCTATTGCTGACTTTAATAATCGTGTAGTTTTAGAGTTTATCGGATATACACTCGGAGAAACAAAATATACAGAAGAAGAATGCCGTGATAGGGATGTAACCTATGGTGTGCCATTAAGGGTAAAATTACATCTGATAAATCGTCAATCTGGTGAGATACGGGAGCAAGAGATTTTTATGCGTGATATGCCATTGATGACAAAAAGGGGTACCTTTATCATTAATGGAGCAGAAAGGGTTATTGTCAGTCAGTTGCATAGATCCCCAGGCATACTGTTTTCCTATGATTCTCAAGAGAAATTATATTCATGTCGACTTATCCCCTATCGTGGGGCATGGGTAGAGTTTGAAATTGATTCTAATAATGTTATTAATGTCCGATTGGGTCGAAAGAGAAAATTGCCGGCTACAATTTTACTTAAAGCTATGGGGTACTCAGCAACAGGTGAGATTATAAAATTGTTTTACCCTGATATAAAATCCTTGCCTGTAGATGAAAAATTACTTGAAATGAGATTAGTAGAGCAGTTGAAATTTGGATCCATTGTTTTCCCTATTGGGACAAGGATAACCATGGCTGTTATAGAACAATTACAGGAAGCAGGGGTAGCTGAGGTCAAGGCTTTGTCTATAGAGGCAACAATCCTCTTGAATACCCTGGAAAAAGATAACAGTGTCTCAACAGATGATGCCTTGCTTAGATTATATGCAGTACTCCGACCAGGTGAGCCGCTAACTCAGGATAATGCCAAGCAGGCTTTTGAAAAGCTGCTGTTTGACCCGGAAAGATATAACCTGTCTGAAATAGGAAGATACAAAATAAATCAAAAATTAAATCTGAATATTCCTCTGGATCAATGGATATTGACCCATGAGGATATTATTGAATCCCTTAAATACCTCATAAAGATTGTGTTAAAAGAAGGAGAGATTGATGATATTGATCATCTGGGGAATAGACGCGTTCGACCTGTAGGCGAGCTATTGCAGGATCAGCTTCGTATTGGTTTTTCCAGACTTAAGAAAAGCATTAAGGAAAGAATGACCATACAGGATATTGAAACCATGACCCCTCAGTCGGTTATGAATATAAAGCCTGTTACTGCCTCTATAAATGAGTTCTTTGGCTCAAACCAACTCTCGCAATTCATGGATCAAACCAATCCTCTGGCTGAATTAACTCATAAACGCAGGCTTTCTGCCCTTGGACAGGGTGGGTTATCCAAGGAACGGGCCGGGTTTGAGGTTCGTGATGTGCATTATTCACATTTTGGAAGAATATGCCCAATTGAAACACCAGAAGGACCAAACATTGGGTTGATTGTATCCATGGCTATTTATGGTAAAATAAATAAGTATGGGTTTATTGAGACCCCTTATCGCAAGGTAATTGATGGTGTGCTAACCAATGAATTTGAATATCTGTCAGCAGATAAAGAAACAAAATGTATTATTGCTCAGGCAGGTCTTCCTACAGATGAAAATGGAAAGTTGCTGGGTGAGGTAGTTCCAGCACGATTCAAGGATGATTTTCCCCTTGTTCCGCCCGGTCAGATTAATTATGCTGGGGCAGCATTAAAGCAGATAATTAGCGTTTCAACTGCAATGATTCCATTCTTAGAGCATGATGATGCTAATCGGGCACTGATGGGTTCAAACATGCAGCGACAGGCTGTTCCACTTCTTTATACCCAATCACCAATGGTAGGTACCGGGATGGAGTATTTCGTTGCCAGGGATTCAGGAATAGTTGCCTTTGCTGATGTTGATGGGGTAATCAGCCGTAGCGTAGCTACAAAGATTATTCTGTCAGGAGATGATGGTAAAGAGTATCATTATAACCTGACAAAGTTTAAGCGATCCAATCAAGCTACCTGCCTTCATCAAAGATCCCTTGTAAAGAAAGGGGATAGGGTTACAAAAGGGCAGCCGCTCAGTGAGGGAACCGGCACACAGGGTGGAGAGCTTGCTTTAGGTAAGGATGTTCTGGTGGCGTTTATGCCATGGAATGGTTATAACTTCGAAGATGCTATCATTCTTTCTGAAAGGCTTGTCAGGGATGATGTTTTTACCTCTATTCATATTGAAAGGTTTGAGGTTGAGGCAAGGGATACCCAGCTTGGACCTGAGACAATTACCCGTGACATTCCTAACCTTGGGGATGAGGCGATGAAAGACCTTGATAATGATGGTATTATCAGAATTGGTGCTTTTGTTAAATCCGGGGATATTCTGGTAGGAAAGATTACACCAAAGGGAGAAACAGAGCTTACACCTGAGTATAAATTGCTTCATTCTATCTTTGGCGAGAAGATTCGAGAGGTACGGGATTCATCACTTCGGATGCCTTATGGAAATGAAGGGATTGTTATTGATGTTAAATATTTCTCTGCAAAGGCTGGCGATGATCTGCCGGCTGGTGTGGATGAATTAGTAAAGGTTTATGTGGCAAATAAACGGAAAATTACCGTTGGTGATAAGATGGCTGGAAGGCATGGAAACAAGGGTGTTATAGCCAAAATTGTTCCAGAGGCAGAGATGCCGTATATGGAAGATGGTACGCCTGTGGATATAATATTAAACTCCCTTTCTGTGCCGTCACGAATGAATATTGGACAGGTATTGGAAACACATCTTGGCTGGGCAGCTCAAAAACTGGGGGTAAAATATGCGTGTCCTGTTTTTGATGGGGCTACTGAGGCTGAGATTGCACAAGAATTGGTCAGGGCTGGACTTCCTGCAAATGGAAAAATGCCACTTTATGATGGAAAAACAGGGGAAAAATTTGAACAAGAGGTGACGGTTGGATATATTTATATCCTTAAATTAGCTCACTTAGTAGAGGATAAAATCCATGCCCGTTCTATTGGTCCATATTCATTGGTTACCCAACAGCCACTTGGTGGAAAGGCTCAATTTGGTGGACAACGGCTTGGTGAAATGGAGGTATGGGCACTTGAGGCTTATGGTGCATCCCATGTCCTGCAAGAATTCCTGACAGTTAAATCAGACGATATTATGGGTCGGGCAAAGATATATGAGTCAATTGTTAAGGGTGAAAATGCATCTAACCCTGGGGTTCCTGAATCATTCAATGTGCTTGTTCATGAGCTTCAAGGGTTGTGTCTGGATGTGAAGATATTGGATGAGAAGAACAGGGTATTAGAAATAAGTAACATGATTGAGACAAGACGGTCACAGGAAACAGATAAAATGTTGCGAGATAGAGAGATGCATGATTTGGCAGATATGGGGTAGGGGAAACCGACAAATGGAGGGCGGGTTTTCTAACCAGCCAAATGGCGGACAAGAATGTCCGTCTTCCGTTAAAATTAGGAGGAACGAGATTGGAACCAGTTGAATTATTTGACATACAAGAAAAAAAACAAAAAGTGACCTTTGATTCTTTGTTTGAACAAAAAAGCGAAGGAATGATGAATTTTTCTTCTATAGCAATTGGGTTGGCATCCCCTGATAATATCAAGTCATGGTCACATGGCAAGGTAAAGAAGCCAGAAACAATCAACTATAGAACCTTTAGACCAGAAAGGGATGGGCTTTTTTGTGAGAAAATATTTGGACCAACCAAGGACTGGGAATGTTTTTGCGGCAAATATAAAAGTATTCGCTATAAAGGTGTAATTTGTGACCGATGTGGGGTAGAGGTTACCCGCTCTGAGGTTCGGAGACATCGGATGGGGCATATTGAGTTGGTCTGTCCTGTTTCACATATATGGTATTTTAAGAGGGTTCCCTCTCAAATGGCACTACTGTTAGATGTTACTGTAAAGAATTTAGAATTGGTTCTTTATTTTGAGGGTTATGTCGTTATGGATCCAGGCAACACCCCTCTGGCAGAACGAGATGTACTTACTGAGGATGAATATCGAAGCTATCGTGAAAAGTATGGGGATAAATTTAAGGTAGGGATGGGTGCTGAGGCTATCAAGGAGTTATTAAAGAGGATTGATGTAGATGAATCAGCCAAAGAGTTGAGAAAGGGTATGAGAGATGAGACCTCCATGCAGAAACGCAAACGAATTGTCAAACGGCTGGAAATTATGGAGGCGTTTTGTCATTCAGAAAATAAGCCGGAGTATATGATTTTAGATGTTATCCCGATTATTCCACCAGAGCTCAGGCCAATGGTCCAATTAGATGGTGGACGGTTTGCAACATCAGACTTAAATGATTTGTACCGCAGGGTAATTAATAGAAACAATAGATTAGAGCGATTAATGGAGCTAAGGGCACCGGAGATCATTATTCGTAACGAAAAAAGAATGCTTCAGGAGGCAGTGGATGCCCTCTTTGATAATGGCCGTCGGGGAAGACCGGTAAGAGGGTCAGGGAATAGACCATTAAAGTCTTTGTCTGACATGCTTAAAGGTAAACAGGGAAGATTCAGACAAAATCTTCTTGGTAAACGAGTAGATTATTCGGGACGGTCTGTGATTGTGGTTGAGCCTACCTTGAATCTTCATCAATGCGGATTGCCGAAAAAGATGGCGTTAGAATTATTTAAGCCATTTATTATGAAGCAATTAGTGGCAAATGGCTTTGCCCATAATATCAAGAATGCTAAAAGAATGGTTGAAAAAGAAAGGGTTGAGGTATGGGATATTTTAGAAAAGGTTATTGCCGGTCATCCCATAATGTTAAATCGTGCCCCCACACTTCATCGGGCAGGTATTCAGTCGTTTGAGCCTGTTCTGGTTGAAGGGGATGCTCTCAAGATACATCCATTGGTTTGCTCAGCATTTAATGCTGACTTTGATGGTGATCAGATGGCTGTCCATATACCACTTTCAATAGAATCACAGATTGAATGCAGGGTCTTGATGTTGGCTGCTTATAATCTGCTTTCTCCGGCAAATGGTAAACCTATTGCTACCCCAACCCAGGATATTGTGCTGGGTATTTATTGCTTGACAAAGGAAGGAATAGAGGATGAGAGTAAATTCTTTGCATCCCCTGATGAGGCTTTTATGGCTTATGATCAGGGGTATATCAAGTTGAATGCCTTAGTTCTGGTTAGAATCAAGGGGCAAAAGATAAAAACTACGGTTGGAAGGATTGTCTTTAATAGAATTCTGCCGGAAGATATGGAGTTTGTCAATGAAAAGATAGATAAAAAGCTCTTGAGTAATATAGTAGCTGAGGTCTATCGGAAATATGGTATTCATCGGACGGTTAAGGCATTAGATGCAATCAAGGATGCTGGATTTGAGTATGCAACCAAATATGGGGTATCTATTGGGATGACGGATATTCTGGTGCCTGATGAAAAGGAAATGATTGTTTCAAAAAACAAAAAGATAGTTGAGGAAATAATCGGACAATATCAATTAGGTGTAATTACAGATGAAGAGAGATACAATAAGATCATTGATCTCTGGACAACTGCTGGTGAAGAGATTTCTAATATCATGTTTGAGAAATTGCGTCGGGATCAGGATGGGTTTAATCCTGTTTATATGATGATTGATTCTGGTGCCCGTGGAAGTAAACAACAGGTAAGGCAGTTGGCTGGGATGAGAGGGTTGATGGCCAAGCCTTCAGGGGAAATAATAGAGCTTCCAATTACATCCAATTTCCGGGAAGGGTTAACCATATTAGAGTATTTTATCTCAACCCATGGGGCAAGAAAGGGATTAGCAGATACTGCCTTAAAAACAGCTGATGCTGGATACCTGACCCGTCGGTTGGTTGATGTGTCTCAGGATGTGATTATTACCTTAGATGATTGCGGTACAATGAACGGGGTGGCTATTGAGGCATTAATGGAAGGGGATGAGATAATTGAATCGTTGGGAGAGAGAGTCTTAGGAAGAGTAACCCTTGAGGATGTCATTAATCCTATGTCCGGAGAGGTTATTGTTAAGGCAAATGAGGAAATAGATGAGTCAGTAATTCCGTCTATTGAAGAGGCAGAGATTGAAAGGATACAGATAAGAACGGTTCTGACTTGTGAGGCAAGAAAGGGTGTATGTGCCAAGTGTTATGGTCGAAACCTGGCTACAGGCAAATTGATTGATATGGGAGAGGCTGTGGGGATTGTTGCTGCTCAAAGTATCGGAGAACCAGGCACTCAGCTTACTATGAGAACATTCCATATCGGTGGTACAGCTTATCGTCAGGTTGAGGAAAGAGAGATCAGGTTTTCTTATGCTGTAGAACTGGTTGACTTGCCAAAACGGCTTATTCAATTAGAGGATGGCTCTTGTGTTGCCTATAGACAGGGGGAGTTGACTGTAAGGAAGATAATGACTGAATATGATCTGGAATCAGGTTTTGTTCCAGTTGTTTTTGATGGGGTATGGGTAAATATTGGAGATAAAATTGCTGATGTGTTGGATAAAAATCAAGGAATAAAGCCATTACTTGCATCTACATCAGGGATTATCAGGGTAATTGGGGATGAAAAGATTTATATTGTTGCTCGTGAAAAATCTATTTCAGTGAAAACTGGAACGCATATATTTCCAAAGATAGGGAGTATTGTTCCAAAAAACACAGTGGTTGCTGAGTTTGATCCATATAATGAGTTGATTCTGTCAGAGATTTCAGGAACAGTACGGTATAAGGAGATTGTCCAGGGCAGGACACTTTGCGAAATATTTGATGCTAATACTGGTCTCTATCGAAAGGAAATCATGGAAGACAGGGAAACACAACTTCAACCCACACTAATGGTAGTAAATACAGATGGGGTACCTGTTGCCAATTATATCATTCCTAATGGGGCACGATTGGCAGTAAATGACGGGGCTAAAATCTCAGCAGGTGAAATTTTAGCTAAGTTTCCTCAAGAATTGATAAAAACAAAGGATATTACCGGAGGACTACCAAGGGTAGCAGAACTCTTTGAGGCAAGAAAGCCAAAAAATGTGGCTATTGTAGCAGAAATTGCTGGTATGGTTAAATTTAAGGAAATAGGCGAAGGCAAGAGAACCATTAGTATTGTTAATGATGCCACTGCTGATGTGAAAGATTATGATATTTCTTTGGGTAAACATCTGAAAGTACATGATGGTGACATTGTTCGGGCTGGTGATTCGTTAACAGATGGTGTAATAGAGCCACATGATATCCTGCGGATTAAAGGAGATAGAGCCCTTCAAGAGTATCTAGTTAATGAGGTTCAAGAGGTATACAGGCTTCAGGGTGTGGATATAAATGATAAACATATTGAAGTTATCATCAGACAGATGCTTCGCAAGGTAGAAGTGCTTGACTATGGTGATACAGATTTTCTGCTTGGTGAACAGGTGGACAAATTTGTTTTTGCAGATAAGAATGCTGCTGTCATCGCAAGGGGTGGTCAACCGGCTAAATCAAGACCAATCCTCCTTGGTATAACTAAAGCCTCTCTGGGTACAGACAGCTTTATCTCAGCTGCATCATTCCAGGAAACAACAAGGGTACTGACCGAGGCAGCTCTTTGCGGGATGTCTGATGACTTGAGTGGATTAAAGGAAAATGTGATTATCGGACGACTTGTTCCTGCTGGTACAGGACTAAAAATACATCAAGCTGTAGAATTTGAGTGTAAACGAAGCGAAATAACAGAGGATATTCCTCTAACCCTCTTCAAAGTGGGAGTAGATGTGGCAGTGACAGGCGTTCAGCCAGATGAAGATGAAGTTGAAGTTGAAGAAGAGAGTGTAGAAGTGTAATTGGTAATCGTTCAGGGGAAATGGGGACAGCACCCTATTTTTAAAAGAAAAATAGGGTGCTGTCCCCATTTCCCCTGTCCCCATTTTCCAGACATCCAGACTACCTGAACGATTATAAAATCGTAATTTATGCCCCACTTGAGTATATGTGTTCGCCCATTTATTCGGGAGATACACGGGTAGACACATAAGTCTACCCCTACATGCGCCATTGCTCTCGTTGATTAATCCTCACACCGAAAATTCACAATTTATGCCGTCGCCTGAGTATATATCCAGACCCGTTTCCCTTGCCTGTGCCTCTATCTCCTTCAGGGTATCGGTCATCTCCTCTTCCAATGAACCCCCTACCCTTCCATTGTTCTGCATGTTTCTTTGCAATTTTTTTATATTCTTTTAGTCCCCTTTTTTTTGACTAATATCTTTAGATTTTTTCTTACATGGAGTTCTTTTATCATCACCTGTTGGTTCAAGTTTTGGATATATTTCCCGATAGGCTCAACACATGTTTTGAACTATATTGGAACAATGTCTCCGTTGTGATATTAATCATGTGTACTTATCCTGTTTTTGTATAACATGCAAAAAGTAACATTATACAGCTAAAAATTATACAAAATTTATTGTTTTGGAATAAATAGGGACAGCGACTATTTTTGTTAAGGAGATATTGGATTGGAGTAAATATCTATTTATGGTTAAAGAAAAGGAGATAATAGAGCGGATTAAAATTTGTACTATAGACAGGATGACCTGTGGGAATCGAAGGGTTTGTGATAAAATTAGAAGAATTAGATGGACGAGAATTAATGGGAAAATTATAGAAGAATGCCCTGTAAAAACTAAATAAATGGTCGCTGTCCCTATTTATTCCAATTGCCTTTTAATTATTATCAAGAAAAATGAACTGGATGGGCAGTAGCCCACCAGTTATTTTTATGGTTAGTCTTACAAGAGAAGGCAAGAGATTACTCAAGCGTAAGATAATAGTCAGGAGTAAGATAGGAAAAAGAACACTAACAAGAAAGATGAACCAGACAGAGATAGTTGTTTTTATGATTGGAGAGAGGAAAAACAGATAATGGATATGAAACCAACAGTTTATCTTGAAACAACTATTCCCAGTTTTTTAACTGCGAGACCATCAAACAATTTGATTTTAGCTGGAGAGCAGGAACTTACCCGACAGTGGTGGGAGGATAGACGAAAGAGTTTCACGCTCTTTGTCTCGGAGCTCGTTATCGAAGAAGCTCAAAAGGGTAACTCCGAAGCCTCTGAGAAAAGAATGAACGCGATTTCGGCTGTATTAGTTCTTGAAATCGATGAAGAAACAATCCGACTTACCGAAGAAATAATGAAGAGCGGAGTGATTCCCGAAAGAGCGGCAGCAGATGCCGGTCATATTGCGGTTGCATCGAGGCATGGAATAGACTATCTTTTAACATGGAATTGCCGACACATAGCTAATGCTGAGATCATTCGCCGCTTAGTTTCCGTTGTCAAAAAAGCTGGATACAATCTGCCAATAATTTGTACACCAGCGGAACTTTTTGGAGGGCAAGAAGATGAACGATGATCCAATTGTAGCTGAAGTCAGAAAGGCGAGAAGGGAAATATTGAATTCCTATGGAGGGGATTATCATGCAATGATGCGTGATATGATGAAGAAACAGTGGAACAGTGGACACAAAGTAATTAGTATCCAGGGAAAAGAACTGCCCAATAAGCCGTTTCAGCCGACCGCCATTCTGCTGACGATCCAAGGTGACGGCTGAGTTGATCGTTAGGCTTTCAAGAAAGCGTAAGATATTACTCGGGGCTTAAGATTATAACCGGAAGCAAGGTAACAGTCAGGAGTAAGATAGAATAAAGAACGCTAACAAGAAAAATGCACTGGATGAGCAGTAGCCCACCAGTTATTTTTGTGGTTAGACAATAATAAAAATAAAGGGCTAATGCAAAAATGAAATTTGAATGGGATCCTAAAAAGGCTCGATTAAACTTGCAAAAGCACAAGGTTTCATTCGAGGAAGTTGCAACGGGGATGAACGACCCGCTATCTGCAACCGGCTCTGATCCAGATCATTCGATCGACGAATTTCGATACATCACATTCGGTATTTCGGAATGTGGTCGCTTGTTGGTGATCGCTCACACTGAGCAAGGCGAGACTATTAGAATCATCAATGCTCGCGTCGCGAGCAAAGGAGAACGAAAGATTTATGAAGAAGGTTAAACAAACAGAAAAAGATGAATTGCGTGCTGAATACCAACATTCTGACTTTTCTGGTCCATTTGTTCGTGGCAAGTATGCCCATCGCGTGTATGAATCATCAAACATTATTGTTCTTAAACCAGAAGTCGCCGAGGTTTTCCCAAACGAAGAGGCTGTTAACAATGCGCTTTTGTCTCTAATCAGGCTTGCGCAAACAAGTACGCGTTTAACAAAACGCTCTGTACCAATTCCGAGGACACAATACTAATTTTCAACCACTTCTTATAATAGTGCTGACAAGAAATAGGGATTGAGTTTTTAGCCAATATTGAACTATATTTGGACAAAACATCCGTTGAGATATTAATCATGCAGAATTATCTCCTTTCTGGATATCATGTAAAAAGTAATGTTATCCAGTTAGAATTATATATTTTTTTGTTTTTTGTCAAAGTTTCCTTGACATTTTGTAACTACTCAGCTATCAAGAGATAACTACGAAAAACGCAAAAAAACGCGAAAAATTCTGATTCACAAATTCCTTCTGATTAT
>Ga0210054_1003929_pt1 | contig 11038 bp, 9 predicted proteins | sample CryGeymeta201516_FD_185470 | JGI IMG/M metagenome (GOLD analysis project Ga0210054, IMG submission 185470) | Groundwater microbial communities from Crystal Geyser aquifers in Utah, USA - Crystal Geyser metaG 2015-16 (SPAdes) (version 2) | ecosystem: Environmental > Aquatic > Deep subsurface >...
CAAGCCCTGACCTTTGCGGGCTCCAGGGGCGAAATCAAAGCCGAAGATATTAAAGATTTATTAGGATTGGTTGAGGTAGAATTAGTTGCCAAGTTTTGCGATTTTCTTTGTCAAAAGAAGGCTTCGGAAGCCATCAATTTTTTAAACGAAGTAACTGATCGGGGTGCCGACCTCCAAGAATTTGCCAAAATTCTGATTAATTATTTACGGCAGGCCTTAATCTTAAAAATAACCGGGGTAGAGGAAGGGAATCCAATTATTACCGGTCTAACCAAAGAAGAGTTCCAAAAGCTCCAAAATCAAGCAGCCAATTTCAAAGAAGAAGAGATTCGAAATATTTTGAATCTCTTTCTCGAAGCCGAAAACAAAATGAGATATTCGCCAATACTCCAGTTACCTTTAGAATTAGCCATTATCGAAGCTTGCGGAATTACTTAATCACAATGCGGGGTCGTCTAACGGTAGGACAGTTGCCCTTGGAGCAACCGATGTAGGTTCGATTCCTACCCCCGCAGCCATTTAGTAAAGTTTGTGTTTCCCGCCTCGCTCGGGGCTTCGCCCCTCGCTTCGGCAAACGAATTTTCAAGCAATTTCCAAGGGTTTTTGTATTCTACAAAAACCAGCCGCTCCCGCAGGAGCGGGTTCGAGCCAATCCTTTTCAGGAAATTCTTCTTTTTGGAAAAATTATCCCCCAAAGCGGCAATTTGTGCTTGATTAGCCGTTAAAATGAAGTTTTTACAAAGTTCGAGCCAGCGATTACCCTTTCGCTCAAAATCCTTCAATTTTTCGGAAATCTCAATTTTTTGGTTGAGAATTTTTTGTTTTTTGGCGGCGTATTCTTCGGTGGAAATCGTCCCTGATAATCGAAGGTCTAAAAGTTTATCTAATTTATCTTTGTATTCCTTGATTTGAGATTTTAGGTTTTGGACAAAAGAAAAGTCGGCTCGTTCCGTTTTGTCTTTCTCCTTATTTAATTCGGCAATCATTATTTTTGCCCAGGAATCGGGCAAAGAAACTTTTTGAAGAATAGATGAAATTTGTTCGTTCAAATTTTCTTCTCTGACATATTTTTGAGAACAGGGGATTTTCTTTTTGGTACATCTATAATAGTTGTGTCCTTTCTGGGTTTCGGTGGTGATGGAGCAATTACATTCGCCGCATTTGAAAAGTCCGCGGAAAGCATAGAATTTCACGCCTCGGTTGGTATGGTGGGCCTTGTTTTTCATTACTTCTTGGCACTTGTCAAAAAGTTTCTTTGAAATAGCTGGTTTATGATTTCCTTCATAAGCTTCGCCGTTGAATTTGAAAGCGCCGTAATAAAAAGGATTGACTAAAATCGCCTGTATATTGGAAACGCAAAGAATCTTGCCAGTTCTGCTTCTCAATCCGGTCTCGGTAATCATGTTTCTCACTTCTTTCAAAGAATAATTGCCAGTTGAATAGAGTTTGAAAATCTTTTGAACTAACCGAAATCTTTCGGGATCTGGCACCATCTTTTTGGTTAATCGATTGTTTAAGTATCCGGTTGGCGCCACTCCCGGATATTCGCCTCGCCTCACTTTTTGTCTTAGACCCCTTTTCACATTTTCCGAAAGATTATCAATGTAGTATTTAGATTGGCCGAAAGCAATGCTGAGCATAAACTTTCCCTGCGGCGTTGATTCAAACCAAAAAGTGGGGAATTTTAGTGATTGAATTTTACCGGTATCCAAAAGAAAAATGATTCTGCCGCCGTCAACCGAATTTCTCGCCAAGCGGTCGGGGTGCCACGCCAAAATTCCTTCGGCTTTGCCTTTTTCAATTTGAGAAAGCATATCGTTGAAAATCGGCCTGCCAGGTTCTTTGGCGGTTTGGCTTTCAATGAAAGTTTGGACAATGTTTAATTGTTCTTTTGCCGCGAACTCCTTGAGCTCGGCAATTTGAGCCTCAATGGATAGAATTTGCCTGTCTGGCTCATCGGTTGACTTGCGGGCGTAGAGAAAGAAATTAGCCATATATTTATACCTTAATTGTTAAATTTTTTTCGCCCTGTGGGCGAAAAAATGTATCTCGGAAATTTGCCCCATTTCGGCGCCGAGCCGCGAAGCGGCGAGGCGCAAAACGAAGCGGAAAAACGAGAACATAGTACAGTGCTGTCTCTTTTGGTTAAAATCCGAACCTTTTTTCGGGAAAATCCCGACGCTGACTTTTAATTGCCCGCCGCCTGCGGCGGGCAAAATTCGCGGTCCTGCTCCGCAGGACAGGCAGGCAAAAATTCCTTTCCCCTAAAACCCCTTTCCTTTTTGCCCGCCAGCTTTGGCGAGCCGGGGAAAATTTTTAAGGTGTTGCCCTTGCCCCGCCCTTCCCGTGCGCGGTCAACAAAGTTATCCACTCCCAAGTATATAATATCCTATTTTGGGATATACTACAAGAGGATATAGAATATAAGCACTATGAGGAAGTCAATTTATTCAAAAGAATATAAAGGATTTTTAAGTAAAATTAAAAAAGCTCGGCAAGAAGCAGGTTTCACACAAAAAGAGGTTGCTGATAAATTAAAGAAGCCGCAGTCTTATATTTCAAAAATAGAATCTGGCGAAAGAAGAGTTGATGTAGCCGAGCTTAAAAGATTTGTAAAGATTTACAAAAAGGATATTTCTTATTTTTAAAATTTCAAAGGGATATGATTAAAAATTTCAAAAAAGAATTAGAAAAAATAGCATCAGGTATTTCGTGGAATTTTATTGGCATCTTGGATACTGACAAAAAACTGCATCCAATCCCCAAAAACATTCAAATCCAGGCGCTTTTTGAATATCTTGGCAGGGAGAAAGTTACGGAATGGGCAAAAAGACGAAGAATTAAAGTGATAGAATCTACAAACACGCGTGAATATCCAGATCTTACGCTTCTAGGCGGTCCCTTGGGGAAAGAAATTATAGCCCTAGATGTTAAAACTGGTAGGAGAGACGGCGGCAGAACAGGTTTTACCCTAGGGAGCTATTGGGGTTATTTTAGGCGTCCAAATAAGAAAATGGCTGGATGTAGATTACCATACGGCCAATTTTCTCAACATTGGATAATTGGCTTTATTTATGATTGGAATGAGAGTGCAGATACCCTACATATGGTTTCTAATATAGAAGCAATAGTTCAAGAAAAATGGAAATTAGCTTCGAAATCTACCGGTACAGGGACAACGACTGCCATAGGCTCGATTAAGGATATAAAAATGTTAAAAGCCGGTAAGAGCAATTTTAAGACGGAGAAAGAATTTTTAAAATATTGGAGAAACTATAAGCGAAGGATAGTTAGTCAGTAGCGATAAACAAAACTTCGTAAGTTTTGTGGTGGTTTAACGCATATTTATAAGCTCTTTGCTTGATAGATATGTTTTTTTTATATTTTTTAAGTAAACTTACTATTTCTTCTACTGATGGAATACCATCCGAACGATAGGAGATGGCCAAAGTATTATTTTGAAATTTCTCGAAGATTTTATTAAAAGCATTATAAATAAGATTTCTATCTGTCCAGATAGACTTTTTATTTTTAAATTTCCTATGTTTGCTATCGTAATCTACATGATTAATCCAATTATTGTAATCGCAAAGACCCTCAAGGAAGTGATAAAAATCAATATAATCTACTCCAATACCCCTGTTGGATATATAGGGGGTATCAATATAGATCAAATCTGCCTTTCTATTAAAATCAAAAGCGTCTTGGTTTAAAGCTATATTCTTTTTTCCATTGTCAAAAATCGCCTCGTTGACTTCTTTTGCGAAATTAAGGAAATGTTCTCTAAATGGTTTATCCCAAGTAGTTTTATTGCCAAAACTTCTTTCAACATTGGCTTTTCGGATATAGAGGTTTTTTCGATGGAAAAGATTATATGGACGTTTAATAATACAAGACTGAAAAAGGCTGAAATATGCTAGCGCTTGTTTATATTTATCTTTTACCTTTCCTATATTTGTAGATACAATATCAAGCCATCGATTTTCTTCATCGGTATAATAAATATTTTTGAAAGTTCTTTGAATAAAATCTGGATATTTAACGTTCTTATGTTTAGCCAAAATAAACCCTAAATCATCATCGGTAAGTTTTGTGTCAGAATTTTCAATTAAAGCTACGCCGGTGAGATAATTAAATTTAAGATAATCATTATAAAAAACCCTTTTACCTTTTTGCTTGAACATATAACCAACCGAACCTGTACCACCAAACAAATCAACCATTGTTTCAAATTCTAAGTTTTTAGTATTATCCCAAATCCAATTCACTAACTTAGTTTTACTGCCCTGAAATCGAGTCGAGGGAAATTTTGAGATATCTTCGCCCCGGAAAAGCGTCAGAGGTTCTTTATAGATATTTTTTATCTCTCCAGAAGAAGCTAATAGCTCGCTGCTTATATAAATATTGTTTTCGTAGTTTCTTATAATACTTATTACCTTACCTTGTACGATTAACTCTTTGGTAAAGAATGGTTTTAAACTCGGATTAGCTGGTTGTAGTCTAAATCGGCCCTTTTCTTTATAAATTTTCTTTAGAGTTACCTCATTATCATTGATTAAAGCGACTACCGTTTCCCCATTTTCGGCATCAGGTTGTTTCCTAATAACAACGATGTCACCGTCAAAAATACCTTCATCAATCATGCTATCTCCCCGGACCCTTAGAGCAAAGTGTTCACCCGATTTTGATAATTGGGATTTTGGAACTTCAATAGTTTCCTTATCCTCGATCGCCTCAATCGGTTCACCGGCAGCAATGGTGCCGAGAAGGGGAATGTTGACCAGGATTGATGGTTTTTTGTTTTTTGCAATTTCTATTGCACGAGTTTGGTTATTCAAAACTCCTTTTTCTTTTAGGATTTCTATATGTTGGTGCACGGTGGATTTTACCAAACCAAAATGCTTTCCTATTTCTTTTTGAGTAGGGGAGCAACCTTTTTTCTTTATATATTTCTTTATATATTCAAAGATTTGTTTTTGTTTTTGGGTTAACATGTTGACACTACTTTTACCTAGGTGGTATTATTATATTATACCGAACTTTTACCGAACCAGCAAAGATGTCAACTGTGGATAACTTTTTAACAAATTTTAGAGATAAGAATGATGATAAATATTATCTATAATCATTATGCGTTTTCTGATGACTCCGGCCACGAAGATGGTCGTTATAATAGTTTAGGGCTTATTACTTTAAAATTCTCTCAATATAATGATCTGATATTAGAACTTCAGAAATTATTTTCTGAGTCGGGCATTAAAAGTGAATTTAAATGGGAAAAAGTACGTACTGCAAGAGATGGATTTGCCGCTAAGAAAATAAATGATTTTGTTTTTAAACATCTTGATGATCTAAGAGTAGATGTTCTTATTTGGGATATGCAAGATTCGAGACATAAAGATGTCTCTAATATAGATGATAATGAGAATCTTGGAAGGATGTATTATCATTTAGTAAGCCATGTCTTCAGTAAGAGATGGGGGAATGAATGCACTTGGTGTTGGCAACCAGACAAACAATCCTCGATGGATTGGAAGTCTCTCGCTAAGTGTTTGGGTGGCAAAAGATATAAAACAATCACGGATTTATTTAATATTAATAGAAATGATTTCTGGAAACTTGGATTAAAAATAATAAAAATATCTGATTCCCAAAAAGAACTCTTTATACAAATTGCGGACTATTTTGCAGGATTGGGAGCATATTCATATGGTCATTTTGATAAATATAAAAATTGGTTGAATTTAAAAAGTGGACAGAAACCTCTTTTTAATAGTAATATTAAGAAAATAAAATTGTCGTGCTCAGAAAAGGTTAGATTTCCATTATTAGAATCATTTGTCGATCAATGCAAGAAGAATAAAATGACCATTGGTATAGAAAGTACAAGTGGATTAAAAACCCATGATCCAAGAAATAAAATCAATTTTTGGCTATATCAAGCACAAAATATACACGACAAAGCACCCGTAAAAATTAATTGAGGAATAAAAATTTATGACAGAACAAACTATAAAATGCCCTTATTGTAAAAAAGATATTCTTCTGACAGAGGCCCTTACTCATCAAATACAGGAAAGGGTTCGATATGAATTAGGGGTTGAGGTAGAGAAAAAAGAGAAGGATTTAGAAAAAAGAGAAGCAGAACTTGTAGAAAAAGTAAAAACAGTTGAAAATTCTCAGAAAAATATTAATGAGGAAATCAATAGAAAATTAGAAATTGAAAAACAAACACTATTAAAAAAGGCCTTACAAGAAGCAGAGGGAAGAGTTTCGTTAGAATTAAAGGACTTAAGGGAACAAATTCAGGAAAAGGATAAGAAAATAGAAGAGTCTGAAGAAAAAGAGCTGGAACTCAGAAAAAAACAAAGAGAGATTGATGCAAGGGAAAAATCCCTTGAGCTTGATATGACAAGGAAACTGGACAGTGAAAGAAAAAAGATTGAGGAGGAAACTTCAAAAAGAATCTCCGAAGAGCAGGGGTTAAAACTTTTAGAAAGAGAAGAAACAATAGCGGGACTCAAAAAACAAATTGATGAACTTAAAAGGAGAGCGGAGGTAGGATCCCAACAGCTTCAAGGTGAAGTTCAAGAACTTGATTTAGAATCGTTTCTACAAGAGCATTTTATCTATGATGAACTTCGACCAGTACCCAAAGGGATACGCGGGGCCGATGTGTTGCAAAAAATTAGCACGAAAAATGAAACTGATTGCGGTAGTATACTCTGGGAGTCAAAACGTACCAAGAATTGGAGCGAAGGTTGGATTACAAAACTTAAGGAAGACCAAAGAGAAGCGAAAGCTGATATTGCTGTGATTGTTAGCGATATATTACCAAAAGACGTTAGCAATGCCGGTTTTCGCAATGGAGTATGGATAACAAATCGTGCTTCACTTCACGGTTTAGCAATGGCGCTTAGAAAGATATTAACAGAAGTTGCTTTCACTAAACTTGCCGCAGAAGGAAAAGATGAAAAGATAGAGTTATTATTTCGTTATCTCACTGGTCCAGAATTTAGACAAAGAGTTGAAGCTATGATAGAAACATTCGTTGCCATGAAGCAAGATTTAGATAAGGAAAAACGAGCAACTATTGCAAGGTGGGGGAAACAAGAGAAGCAGATTGAGAAGATAGTTGCCGTTACCGCCGGCATGCATGGTGATTTACGGGGATTAATTGGATCGTCAATGCAATCCATCCCAGCATTGGAATCTGGAGATGAAAAAACAACAGAAGTAGAAAATAAAAAAACAGAAGACGAGGAAGACAACGAGGTGGATATAAAAGATATCCCATTTTAATTTTTTCCGTGCTTTGCGCGGAAATTTTCCTCGGCTCGCCAAAGCTGGCGGGCAAAAAGGAAAGGGGTTTTAGGAGTACGAGTCCCCAAGGAATTTTTGCCTGCCTGTCCTGCGAAGCAGGACCGCGAATTTTGCCCGCCGCAGGCGGCGGGCAATTAAAAGTCAGCGTCGGGATTTTCCCGAAAAAAGGTTCGGATTTTAACCAAAAGAGACAGCCATTTAAGCAGTTTTAATAATTTTTAACCTTAATTTTATGGACAACAACACAATTCAAGCAGAATCATTGAATGCACAGGAGCATCAGCAAAAAGCTTATAAAAAATCAATAAAAATAAAAATTAGCATAAAAACCGCCATTATTATTGTGGTGATTATAGCCTTGGGCGTGTTAGCTTATATTTATAAAGGATTATTCATCGCGGCAACTGTTAATGGCAGCCCGATAAGCCGGCTGGCTATCATTCAAGAACTCGAGAAAGCGTCAGGCAAAAATTTATTAGATTCCCTTATCATCGAAAAGCTCGTTCAGAACGAGGCGAACGCAAAGAAGATTACTGTAAGCAATGACGAAATCAATGGGGAAATAAAAAAAATTGAAGATCGGATCGTAGCGCAGGGCAGCACGCTCGATGCGGCGCTCGCCGCGCAGGGCATGACTATGGAAGATTTAAAGAAGCAGATTATTCTCCAAAAGGAAGTAGAAAAAATGGTTGCAGATAAAATAAACGTTACGGATGAAGAAGTAACACAGTATATTAAGGATAATGCAATTTCAATTCCAGAAGGGCAGGAAGCGACGACTACTGCTCAGATAAAAGATGAGTTGAGAAATCAAAAACTGAATAAAGAGGCCGCTGCCTTGATAACCACCCTGAAGTCGCAAGCTAAGATTCGCTATTTTGTAAATTATTAATTTTTACCGGTTCCAGATCGAGGCACACAGCCGTATCGTCGGCTACGAACTGAAGATTTTTGGGAGAAACTATATTTTCCCAGTCGGCGCTTCGAGCCGACGCCCCGCCTGAGGTCATTTTCTAAGATTTCTTTTCTTTGTGACTGATGGATTAAATTTGGTAAAATGATAGAGAAAGTTTAAGTGGGTTTAATTACCGCAGTAAAATTTAAAAAATCGCCAATCCGCCTTTTGGCGGAGGCGGTTTTTTATAGGGCAACCATTTTTATTTAAAAATAAAAAGCTTCGGTGGTGTGATTTCCACCGAAGCATATTTGTAAAACTCTAAAGCTCAACTCAATGCCACTCCATACACCATCTCGCTCAAGCTGGTCCAGTTCTTAATCCCTATATCGTAGTGCTAGCAGGGAGATGAGTAATCTTGAAGTATCCGCTGCTGTTAGTGGTAGCATTTACTGGTGACCAATACATCTCAAGCTTAGTGGCATTATCGAAGAACCTCACCTCTAATGTCTCTATCCACTTGGCATTAGGAGCAGGGCCCCTTCCCGGGAAGCTAACGTGCCCTATTAAGGTGCTATTGCCCATAGCATCAGGAAACCTAGTCTCATCGCTAAAACCATCTCCATCATAGTCGATTTGCATAGCGGAGAACGGGGCTTGGGCAGAACTTAGTGTGGCAGTGGTGTTTTCGGTAACTTGTATATGAGTGTAATTTGTGGTGACCTCATCACTCTGGCATTTAGCAAGGGTCAAGTTGCATTCTCCCAAACCAGTTGCTTCAAGTTTGAAAGTCAAGTTCTCTGAGGTATAAACCCACAATAGCTCTGCCTCGCTCTGGTTACCCGGAATATAGAAGTAAGTACCCGGTATCTCTGCTTCTATCCACCCAGTTTCATTTAAGCCGGTATGATTACCACCACTATCATAGGCGTGTAGCCTTACTGAGCCGGTAGCTTGTCCTATAATCCAAGGGCTACCTGGATCGGCAGCCCATGCCAAAGGGTCGTTCCAGACATTTATGCCATTTATTTTCACATTTGCTGGGCTAGGAGGACCAGATTGACCTCCTGCAAACCCGGGCACGTAAAACCCCCATATCCCCGGCCATTCAACCCATGAATACCCACTACTTATATCAACGAGACTATAACCCTTCTTATTACCGCTCGGTACATCATACTCATTTATATAACCAGTGGGGAACGAAGCCACTCCTATGCTTGAAGTTTTATCAGTGCAAGGTCCCACAGGATGGTCGCCATCGGTCGGGTAGCTGGCATGACTACCCCGGGCAATAAAGACCTTGAGATGTGTCCCGTTAATAAGACTGACACCATTCCAAGGCACAGTCTCTCCGCCCCAGTGTTGACCAAAGGTCACATTTATTGGTACTGGCGTCTCCGTGGTCTTATCGAGGACGATTTGTACCCTTTCCATATCCCCTTCGTGGCAGTTATGCCAATCGTTATAGGGATAGAAGAACCAGTACTGGAGAACGATGTACTGGTGTCCTCCATAGGTTTTATCGACTTGTCTTCCGTAGACAGTGAGTGGGTAACCCATAAACCTGACTGGGTCGGGTTTCACCGCACTAACGGACCCTCCAAAAGGAGCAGATGTTGCATTCCACATATCCAGGTAATACACGCCAGCAGTAGTGGGGTCAGGCAACTCCGATTCGACTATAGGTCCATTCCGAATAAAGTCTCTGAATTCAATAGGACCAATAGCCCTCAACAACATTAGGTCCGACTGATCGAGCATGCTGTTAATTGGGTCGTTGTAATAACCTTCGTTATGGTGAAGGTACAGGACCGGAGCATACTCTCCTAGTAGCGAAGGTGGCGGAGGAGGTGTTTCGTAAGTAACTACCAGTTCGGGACGGTAGCCTGAACCTTGGTCGTAAGCATAAACGGCAACTGCTTCGCAATCAGTAGGCACATTCAAAGGATTTATATCACGACTACTTCTGAGGCAGAACTTCGTCCAGCCTGTTGTATTTATCCAGCTTCTACCCTTAGCGTTAAGTGTAATGTCATTGTAACTACCCACAACAAAACCTGTAGTAGCCAGTTCTCCACCTACATCATACCCGTAGTAGGCTTTATTGTAATCTGTGTCTAGTATTGGGTCGTGTGGATAGGTAGGCATGCCATTCTGTATCTGTATGTAGAAATCCTGGTCAATAGTAGAATCTTCCTGACCAAAAAGTCTTAGTTCTTAGTGTGGCACTAATAATGTCTATGTTTTCAGGAAGTGACACGGTGGGGAAAAAGACAAACGACCTCCAGATACTATAACTGTCATACCAACACTCTTGCCCGATATACAGCAAATAATAACAATCGGAGGCTCCTCCAATTGCTTTCTTCGCTGTGCGAGCTACTGAATAGTCATTGGCTCCTGTAAAACCAAGATACCCATCGCTGGAACATCCAACGATATGGCTGGTGCCAAAGGTAGCCTGCCATCTATCATTGCCTGTGGACGTCCTACCTAAATAGGTTGCCACTGTATTATTGTCGAGCATAACCTCTGTGCCAATAGGCATACCTCCACCAGCACCCTCTTCCGCTTGGGTGTTTGGAGCTGTAGTTACCGCTGGCATTAGAGAAAGGGTCAAAACTAGAGCTATTACTCCCAATACTGCTACTACAACCATTTTGTAATTTTTCATATCATCAACCTCCTTATTCCTTTACTCCAAATATAGCAATGATCCTGTCTAACATGTCACTAAGAACGTCTTCTCGACCGTAGTAGTAGATAACGAAACAGCCAGAGTGGATTAGGTAGCATGGCATGGTAAAGTTATCCCAG
>Ga0210054_1003935_pt1 | contig 11030 bp, 4 predicted proteins | sample CryGeymeta201516_FD_185470 | JGI IMG/M metagenome (GOLD analysis project Ga0210054, IMG submission 185470) | Groundwater microbial communities from Crystal Geyser aquifers in Utah, USA - Crystal Geyser metaG 2015-16 (SPAdes) (version 2) | ecosystem: Environmental > Aquatic > Deep subsurface >...
AAATCTGACAAGCCTCACTGGAAAGGAATCTTAAAGGCGATGAAGAGTGTTGCGCAACGATCAGAATTGTATCTGTCTTCGCAGCTTAGTTCGTCCGGACCGACGCCAGTATTTGCCGTCGCAGATTTGAGCTTCTGGGTGCTGCGCGATTTTGGAACGTCGCTCATGCGGCGAGAACGAAAAGACCAGAGTGCCATGGGAGCATGTCTTGAAATAACAGAGAAATATCCGAAGGGCAAGCGCCCGCTCAAAGCACTGGCCATGGCAATTGATTATTTCATGAAGCGCCGTGGCTTGTGGGACCAAAGCACGCCATCTCGCCACGGTTCACCACAACAACGTGGCGGATCTCAGCTGCTAAATATTCTCTTCTACTCAAAACTTGACGACCGCTTTGATTTGGTTTCTTTCGAAAATTGATAATATAGCGCATACAGTGGCAATGAGAGTTCGGCCCGGATGAGACGTTAGTGGAAAGCTAAAGGACTTGGCCGTACAATTACAGAACGGTATGAACGAGACAAACGTCATCAGAGCATTAACAACCACTAAAATAGCTAATTTTTGAAGTACTGCTAGTACTCGGAGTTCGGAGTAGTATAAATTCGTTCGAAACGCCAGTGCCATCCTCCGCCCAAACGTTGTTGATATCGTCAATCAAGGCAAATACTTTCCTCATTCGTTGCAGATTCCCAGCATGTGTTTCCAAATTCAAATTGCCGCGTGAAATAGTAAATAGTATTCGAGTAATTTTGTTTAGGTCAAGAACTGCGAAAGCCACTTGAATCCATCGGCATATCCCATTCTTCGAATGACGGAGCACATGTACAATTCAATTGGGCGAACTCCACTGGCATCATCTCGTCCCTTATCCTTTCCGTAAGTGTCCATCAATCCAAGGGCATACTTAAGTTCCTCTTCGCTGGCAGCGGTGGGCATATCAATCTTGTTTCCGAGGACCAGAAAGGGAACATCTTGCAATTCCTCCGACGTTAACAAAGCATCCAACTCCTTCTTTGCCTCGGGAAAACGACCTCTGTCAATGGCATCCACCAGGTACACAACACCATCGACCGTGGTAAAGTAATCCTGCCACAATCGGCGCGCAGTTTCGTGACCACCCAGATCAAAGGTCTTGAATTTAATGTTTCCAATGATCAATTCATCCGTGTTGGGGTGAAGGGTGGGAACATGCACCTGCACTCGGTTCTCCTTGAGCATGTGAAGCAGAGTTGTCTTACCGGCATTATCCAGGCCCAAAAACAGAATCTTGGCATTCTTATGGTACAAGCCTTTTAAAAAAAATGATTGGTCAGGTTGAAACGAGTTGTTCAAGATGTAATAATAATTGCATTATTTTATCAATGGATCCGAGGTGGAAATGGGAATTTAGGAGGGACGACAAAAATATTACAAGGTCAGAGAAATAAATAATAATATAGAATCATCATTGGAAAAATAATAATAAACTATCCATCACTTCCAACTAAAAGCTAAGCAAAACCTCCTTCTCACATTGCATTGCGGGCATTAAGCACAACCGCCAACATCTCCAGACAAAACCAGAGCATTGGAGGAGTCAAGATTTCATGTATGATCATCCAATGAACTAGATCCCACGGATTTAGTCTCCTCCGTACTCTAGCTACTGCTGCAGAAGATATATTAGCACAATACTATTATCATCATCTTACCTAAGCTCGCAAGGGCGCTGTACCACCAATCTAACAGAAACATGATTGTTTTGATTTTATAGAGTAGCTGAAAATATTACTACTAGTAGTGATGAAGGTTAAGAAGATGATCGATCAAACATGCCGCACACTACCAGCAGAGCATTGCGAAGCCGCGCTGATGATAGCTAGCTAGTACGGATGATGATTATCTCGTGCCGTTCATCTCATTCAGTACCGGTAGTGTGATGATGACGTTGACGGTCAGACGCGGTCATTAATTTTGAAATGTCTAAGGTCGCACAATAGTTCTCCAGAGCCACTAGAGGATAGTAGTAGTAACTCGGAGTAGTAGTAGTAGAGCTAGCTAGTAGGCATCCACCAGATTCAAGATTCACCAAATCTCGAGTTTTTTCATGCCAAAACTCGAGATTTTGGAGATTTTTCATGCCAAAACTCAAGATTTTGGTGCTTCAACTCGAGATTTCCCTTGTCTCGAATTTGGTGATAACAGACCTACTCCAATTAACAGGCAGGTCTAAACAGGTTACTGAAAAAAGTGAAGCAAGAAAGTACTACTAGTAGCTGAAACAGACCTAAGAAGCCTATTAAATCCATTAGAAAGAGGCTACTGATCTGCTAAAATAATAGAGTAGTATAAGAGAGGAAGCTCTCACCTAAGATTGCCGTTCAAGCCGATTTCGACGGCGCTTCAACCGCTCCAATTCAGACTTCTTTCCGTCAATTTTCTTCTCGACAGCATTCAAGTATTCTGTAAGGTCGTCAGCCTTATCCAGGTCTCCGGGAAAATCAGTAGAATCGATCGCAGCTGCGTCATTTAGATCATATTGAAAAGAAGCACTGTCTTCCTTCTTACTCTCGGAACCCGCTGCGTCATTCTTGACGTTGCTTTCGGCGTCACTGCCTTCGTAACCCTCGCTGTCACTGTCACCAGGACACTTGATGGGCACTTCGTCTTGCTTTCCGCGACCGGTCCAACTGAAACCAATATCGTCCAAAAGTTTCTTTCGATACGCAGGTTGTTTACCATCTTTGTATAAGCGGCGCTGCCTGCAAATCCAATTGTAAAGCGACTTGCGTCCTTTGCAGATCATATCGGGGTAGCCAATCTCCATTTTACCGTGTCGACGCTTCAAGTTTTTCAAATGACGCAGATTATCCATCCACATTTGCTCGAATCTATCATCGTGTTTCGCAAATGAATTGCTTCTGAGGCGCTTTAAAGGAGGTTCCAGACCCTCTTCATTCTCCTCCTCGTCCTCGTCTTTCTCTGCGGTTTTGACCGATGCTCCAGCTTGATTCGCAGTGCTACCCATGCTTTCCCGCCGCCGTTCGGCCGGAGCTTGCCAAGGAAAATCAATAGCATCCAACAACGCCTTTCGCTCATTTGTCATCATGCCCTTCCAGCGCTGACTGCGTTGTCGTGTCATCCAAATGTACAGTGGCTTGTGGTCGACATCACTATGTCGAATTTCCAGAGCCCCGTATTTCTCTTTGAACTTCTTTAAATCTTCGTAGGATGCCATCCATATCCTTTGGTGGGACTCTGATGGCTGTTTTGGCTTGGACGTCGTTATCGCTTGACTTAGTTCACGAATACTTACATTCGATCCCGGACCAAAGTAGAACCCTAGCTTGCTCAATTTTCGCTTCCGATTGCTGGACAACTTGCTTTCCTTGTACAACTTTTGCTGCTTCATGGACCACAAGGCGAGCGACTCAAATCCATCTCCTTCGCGAAGTGGAACAGTCACGCAATTGTACTTTTCCTTGTACTTTTTCAACTTCTCGTACCGCCGGGTCCATGTATCTTCGTCCTCACTTTCCGATCCAATCTCTTCAGCACTGAATTCTGCCGAGATATCTTGATATCCATAGTATTCATAGTCATCGGCCGTGGCTGGTTCGGACGTGCGTGGTTTGTTTTCCTCCACTGCACTGGCAACACTTCGAATATCACTTGAAGGAACAGGAACAGGGGCAAGGGTGGGTGCTGTTTCGTCGTTGTCATTGAACAAACCGAGTTTTTTCAAAAGCTGCCTACGATTCTCGGGCATGACATTTTGGCGGTACTGTTTCCTCTGTCTCGCAATCCAAAAATACAAGGATTCGTTCGCGTCATCTCGCGCCATGGAAACTTCAAAATTCCCATGCTTTTTATAGAATGCTTTCAACTCCTTATACTTATCCTGCCATTTCGATTCATAGTACGAGTTGACATGAATAACATTTCGTTCCTCGTCTTTTGGTTTTTCTTCTCCGATGGTATTGTCGTCACTATCTTTTTCCACCTCGTAGAAATCCTGACGGTGAGTGTAGCCTCCCTGTCGATGAGTGGGTGCACGCCAATCAAATCCTAGCTTTTTTAGCTTTCGCTTTCGAGATTTAGACAGTTTCTTCTCCCTGTACATTCTCCTCTGCCAGTTCGTCCAGGTGTAAAGTGAAATGTCACGACCTGTGGATGGAAGATCCACATGCCCGTGCTGTTTCTTGAAAGCTTTAAGTTGATTGTATTTTTCTATCCATTTGGCTTCGTGTTTGGGATTGACGATCTCGTCAGTATCAGTATCCATATCTCGGCCTACGTCGTTCGCTGGTCCTCCTTTCTTCTTTTCCCTTGTTTGAGTGGTACTACTCGTTACCTTTCGCGAACCTCGCTCCAGTACAGATAAAGCCGCAGATCCGATCCAAGGAAATTGAAGCTCATCCAGCAACTTGAACATGTCCTGTCTGAGCTTCCCATCTCGCTGGCGATACTGTTGTCGTTGAACCCACCAGGCTAAAATTCTATCGTCCGTCAATTTTACCTTGGCGCTGCCGTGCTTCTTTCTGAATTTTTTGTACTTGAGATAATTCTTAATCCACTTATCTCGATTTTTAATGGCGTGAGGATTATCAACGGGAGGTTCCAAACGATCCAGGACATTCTGAACCTCCTCCGCATCTTCAGCGCCATCACTGCTGCTTACATTGTCGACCTCTCCTCCCAAACTTGCATTTTCGTTGCGATCATCAGCGCTCTCACTACTACTATAACAACCAAGATCAAGACTGTCATCGTAAGTGTAGGAAGGGTCGTATTCCATCTGGATTTTCTGGGGATTCCAAACAAATCCAATTCGCTTGAGACGTCGCATCTGCTTGTTGGTAAGCAAGCCGTGCTTAAAGCTCTTGCGCTGTGCCCATATCCAGTGATACAAGTCACGGTACTGGCGGTTTGAAATGGGAACTTCCGTGGTACCGTATCGTTTGTGAAATGCTCTCAGGAGATGATATCCCTCCTCCCAATTGTGAATTTCGTCAACGGGATTGTAAAGATTGTTGTTGTTGTTGTCGTCGTCCTCGTAATCAGAAGTCCCCTCACTCTCGCTGATTCCTGAATCAAACATCCCGTTCCATGGGGAAGCCCATGGCGATTGTGTATAAGTCATACAATACGTAAGTTGACCTCTACCTAGCAGCCTAGTTAACTTGGCCGCCGTCAGACATCAACACACAACAACAAGTGAGCGAATTGTCGAGAATGAACGACGGTGAAACGATAGAGGATGTGTTTGTTGTAAACAACTACAGTAGACTACTACTACTAGTACTACTAGTAGACTAGTACTAGTACTCTAGCTACCTACTACTAGTAGAGACCAACCTAGAGTAGTACTAGTCTACGTACCCACTCACAGTCGAAGATTTCGTTTTGAGAGTCTCAGCAAGAGTGAAATGTGGTTTATTGAAAAGTTAATGGTAGAAAATAAGATGGCAAGCTGAAGAGTGGATCGACAACTACCAGTACAATCTGTTTCGCTGCTAGTAGTATGTAGTAGCCTACTCTAGAGTAGCTACTAGTAGTAGTAGGGTCTAGCAGGTAGTACTCCCGAAGATTGCGAATAGTAGTAGCTCTAGCTACTACCGAGTATTAGACTAGTATTAGTACTTGACAGATAGATATTACTAGACTACCGTAAATTGTACTCGTAACAAAGTGCAGCATCTCGTTGTGACATTTTAACAACAACAACAACAACAACAACAATAAGCATCTTATAGATTTTAATTTTCTTTAAATTTTTTGCTCATGATGAACCTGGAACCACAGTCGCTGTACTCGTCCTAATCGTAGTCGCAGTCGTCGCATTGGGTTCGTACAAACGCAACATTTGAGCTTCGCGACAGTGCCTTCCCGTCATCGGACATTTTCCCGTATCCCGAACGTGCTGCAAGAGGCACTTGTAGCAAAAAACAAACCCAGAAGAGGATGCCGTTGGATGCATCCGTGGTTGTCGACACGAGGGACACAAATGATCTGGTATTAGCTTATTATTTTTAATGCCACTCGAAGGAGTTGGAGAAATCAACGGTACAACATCTTGTGTTGTTGCATTGCTGTTGTAGACAAGCCGGTCATTTAAATTGTTGCTGGAAGTAGGTGCACCCCGATGATCGACTTGCTGCTGTTGCTGCTGCTGCAGCTGTTGTTGCTGAAGTATCAACTCTTGTCGTTGTCGCCGATATTCGGCTCGGAAATGCGATATCCAACTCAAGACTACCGTAGATGATAGTGCCCAGACAGCAACATTTCGCAATGGAGAAGAAGGGGCAACCGATGGTGGTACATTGGATAGATCCGAAGTCGTTGTGGCTGAACTGGAAGAGGAATTGGATGGTGGCACCTTTGCCGTGGAGGAAGCACTGACCGACATGGCGGGAGATGTCTCGTTGTCTGCCTGCGTCACTCGACGGACCACCAATCCCAGCAAGTGGCCGTATGGGTGAAAAAAGACGGATCGTCCCAAGAGATAGCGCCATTGATACACCACATCTATACTGCTGAGCGATACGTGCAAAAATGGATAGATCCCGACATAAAATTTTCGTAGCTTTTGCAGTAGTAATGAAAATCTTGTTGCGGTCAATGATCGCTCGGAATGCGATGGTTGTTGCTGCTGTTGCTGCTGCTGTTGTTGTTTCAAATGTTGGTACAGTAATAGCATTCGACGTTGAATGTAAGGTCCCAGAGCGACCAGCAATGCCAGTCGTGTTTTGTCCCGATCACTGACGGGCAAGAGTTTCCGTCGTTCCTTGTTGTCGTCTTGAGAGGACTGATGATCGAGCTTGGCTTGGCGTCCTCCGTAGAGCGACTCGCTAAAGGTTGCACAAGCTTCCGAATGCAAGCACTGACGCTCCACAGCGTACAAGATGAGACAGGAAAGTTCCGGTCCAAACTTGTGAATCAACAATGCAATCGTCGATGCGACTTTGGAGGTTGACCGTTGCAACAATGAGGATAGATGAGCCATAATTCTTGTAAAAGATCGGGAAGTATTTGCTGTATTGCTGTCATTGGTTGTGTAGTTTTCATTGTTCGTTGCTGCCTGCTGATGCGGATGCTGATTCTGCAACTGTTGCTGCAGCAGACGCATTCCCACGTCTAACGATTTTCGCGCCAATCGCGACGCTTCGTCCATCATGAACATTTCTAAAAATGACGGCAGCGTCGCTAATGGATTAATCGTCCACTCTTCAGCCAACAAGGCTCCTACGGTCGACGGAACAGCCGGATTAACAACGTCTTCCATCATCTTATAATACTATTATTATTGTTGTTTTAAAAGTAGTACTATAGTAATCCAAATAATAGTGGTTGCAACTTGCAACTGCTGATGAGAATGAAATCTGTATGATTCTGATTTCTGATCCACCTCACACTTCTCTCCGATCACCTTTCTCTTACCAGGTAGGTTGAAAACTGATATTTTCACTTGTTTTGCTTCCTATTATTAGAAGGCACATGTGGCATGTGGCATCTAGGTCTCAATTAAGAGTGTCTGTTCATAAAAAGTAGTGCTCTTGTGCATGATGATGTAATACACACTGTCATCCTTGATGCAAGAAATCATTGGAAAAAGAGAGAGGTGGTGTTGGAGGCAGAACTCGTGATTAGCATCCGTTCGTGACCTACTGTTAAAAAAAAAAGCAGGCATCGAACGTGAAGATTTACGAGTAACACGTACCAACATAATTATTTATTACTACGGAGTAGTAGGCTAGTAATGTAGTACACAGGTCGCTTGCTGATGCAAACCTGAACTTGCACAGGGAGGGGGTCACTTGATGATGTAGAGTTTGTATAGCTATCTGATGGATCCTTATTTTTTGAGCTGCGAATGACATTGTTTAGTCCGCGCTTTCTGTCGCGCGGTGTGTTGCTGGTGGGCTGGGCTTTTTTTGTTTGTGGCTGATGAATGGTCAAATTCGACAAAAAATAATACCATTCCCAATCCAAAGGGAAAACCGTCAATCTTTACCAACTCTTTTTTGGCTGCATCCAATATCTTGTTGGAACGTGATGTTACAGTGGTGCAGCTATCGCCGACTGACAGGTAGGACGAAACATTGGCTTCCGCCGATGAAACGCAGGACTAGGCTGCATGCGTGAGGTTGCCAGTGTCTTCTGATACAATTCTAGAAAAATCGAGTGAAAAAGGAATTGGCTGTACTACTACACATAGTAGTATAGAATCTCGACTAACCTCCATTAACAAGTTAATCAACTACTTCTACTAACACCATAACTAAACAGACTATAACTAAGTTAACTCCGGCTAGCAGCAGACTCGGCTTAAGCTGTGCTAGAACCACGAGATACAGTGCAGCAAACGCCCGACTCATAACCAAATACACCACCACAACCAAGACGACGGCAGGCAAAGCCAACAGGCCTAGGCATCGGCACAGGCGGGCAACCAAAGCAACAGCAGACACCATCCCTACCAACACGAACAATACGACAGGCTCTCGGAATATCACAGGCGACGAGACGAGGAAAGGAGAAGCCAAAGAACGCAGCTGCACCAACTTATTGGACACCAACACGAGACGAGACGAGGATATACTACGACGACTTCACACCATCGGACACCAACACGACACAGACGACACGACCATGACAAACACCAATACCACAGGAAGTAACGTCCGCAGGAAGCATGACGATCAAACTCAACAAGGCAAGGCATCATTAACTGACAACAAACCAGACGATGACGACGAGCAGAGGAACTTGCCAGGAAACACCACCATGACCTCGACAAGAACACAGGATGATTTGCACAACGACCAGCCAAACAACCCGAGGACAGAGGAGGTTACACCAATGATGACGACAACCACAACGGACACGAGGACGACTGTCGAGAGAGTCAACCACAACGAGGGACATGGCACTGAAGACACCCATGATATCATCAATGCCACGACTCGTCCATCTAACACCAACAAGAGTAACAACAACCTAAACACCTCTACCGTGAGTACCAATCACATAAGCACAACTTGTGCCTCTTCTAACCCTTCCACCCCAGTATTCACTACAACCAACAACCAGCCACGAATCGACGAGACCATGGCACAGGCAGTTGAAACGCTCCAGATAGGCCAACAGACGGATGATCACAGTCATACAGACCCAACTAGTAACAACACGACATCACCATGGACACTCGTAACAAATGACAAGATCATTAAGAAAGCTCCCAAAGCAAGCACTACAAGCCATAACTTTGGACTAGCATTCGAACGCACCACTAAAGGCAACAACTGGTCCACTGAAGATCTATTACTCATTTTGCAAACCATAAAGACTCATGACCCCAAAGCTATGATCAGTAGTGCCGACAACAAAACTAAGCCCACCCTCGTGACTGCCATTCTACACAAAGCCCAAAAAGATACCCCATGGTTCACTAAGTTCACTGCCATGAAAACAATGACCTGGGGCAAACCATCTGATGGCACAACCAAGATAGTATTCAGTTTCTGGCTCACCTCCACCACCATCAAGAAAGACTTGGCACAACTGAGGATGGACTCTGACTTCACTGAGATGCTGAAAGGCACCAATACCTACATGAAGGTGACCAAGCTTCATGAACCTCACAGCAAAATTGTTGGCTACTTCCTAGGAAAAGACATCATTCACACCAACAGAGATGATATCACCACCCGCCTGGCAGTCCACATCACCAAATATTCACAGACTCTCTGGACACCAGCACTAGATGTTTTGAACACCACAGTACTTGGCAAAGGTCACAACACCCGCATGGTAACCTTAGTGGTGGGCAATTCGGATTACCAAGGAGTCCTAGACATCCTGACACAGCAACCCATGGAAACCCTGTCCTTCCTAGACCACCGGACCAAAAGACAAGATATCAACCAATTTGACAAAATGTTGAAGTATCACGACTACATTGTATCCCACAGCACAGCCGTTAGACTTGAGAAAGTCACATCCTTGGATACACAAGCATTGTGGGAGCACCTGCAACCCATTATCGACACCACCTACTGTGATATTTCTGACGGTCGCATCCAGGGCAATACATACATTCAATGCTTCAAGGAGAAGGAACCCGATGTAACTGCAGCCATCCAGTCATACCTACTTATGAAATTTTCTGATTCCGAGGATCGACCCATCATTGGAGCGAGAGGAGGTGGTACTGTACACTCCAGCAGCACAGGTACCAGGACCTACAGAGGCAATCCCAGTGGGAAAAGCACCGGAAAGGAAACCACAGCTACACTCAACCAAAAAAGCCAGAAAGACTTTGCAGCATTTCTCAAAAACTGTCCTACCATCGATGTCCCATCCACCCTGCCAACGAGACCTCCTCGAGGAAACAATCGCCCCATGACAGGATGGAGCCCTACTGCTAGAAGCTATAAAGATATCTTAGCCAGAGCTCCACCTGGAGACAACTCCCCTGATAGTTCCATCACCATGCAATCCCAAAAGACAGAACCAACTGGTAACAAGAGTAGCAACCGATCCAGAAAGAGCCTTGAATCTGAAAATGCTGAACTACGCCATCAACTCAACCACATGCAACAGGCTCAAACTGCTATGCAGGACACCCAGAACAATTTACTTGCCCAGATTGCAACCATGAGTGCAGCCATCCAAGCATTAATGAAACAACAGGGTTTAGCAACCGGGACTTCAACAACCATCACCAGTCCCCCACGTAAACTCTCTAAACACAATCGGGCCAAGGCACCAAGGACAACCAACACAAACACTACACTACAAGCCACCACCATGGCCCCATCTGAGGTACCAACTGGAGACAAAGATAGCCTCATGGCAGACACAGGCTTTGAGTCAGGACCTACACCACTACCACCTACTGCAAATCCGCCAACTGTCAGCCACCCAGGGGGGTGCAGGGCTGAATAATGTCGCCCCCCACAAGACAATCAGCAGCTGCAGACCTTGCCAATGATACGCTTACTCACAATGACCTTCCCAACAATCTTCCACCTGACCAGGACACC
>Ga0210054_1003936_pt1 | contig 11029 bp, 9 predicted proteins | sample CryGeymeta201516_FD_185470 | JGI IMG/M metagenome (GOLD analysis project Ga0210054, IMG submission 185470) | Groundwater microbial communities from Crystal Geyser aquifers in Utah, USA - Crystal Geyser metaG 2015-16 (SPAdes) (version 2) | ecosystem: Environmental > Aquatic > Deep subsurface >...
CGGTAGCCCACCGGCTAACCGCAGTCCAGATAGCGGCTTATGCGGCAGCGGCTGAGGTGGCAGGCGTTCCGACTGTTGAAGTTGGACATGGAAATGGACTGGGTGCCTCGTCTTTACAGTTGGGAGAGAGCCTTGTTCCAGATGTCGAAATGCTTAAAATCGCCAGATCGCATCTGGTTAACTCGAGATTAGGAATCCTTGTTATCCCGGGCTTTGCCACCATAAATAAAGACCTAAGTATGGCTATCGAAATAGGTGTCGATGTGGTCCGTGTAGCATCGCATTGCACAGAGGCGGATATTACTGAAAGACATATTAGCTATGCCCGCGAGAGGGGTAAGGAAGTTTACGGTGTTCTTATGATGAGCCATATGGCGTCCAAAGAAGTTCTGATTGGAGAGTGCCGTAAGATGGAGTTCTATGGTGCTGAGGGCGTTATTCTCATGGATTCGGCAGGCGTATACCTTCCTAAAGAGGTTAGCGAGAAAATATCTGCGCTAGTTAATAATTTAACAATACCGGTCGGCTTCCATGCGCATAATAACCTGGGCATGGGTATTGCCAATTCGGTAGCTGCAGCAGATGCCGGAGCCAGCATTTTAGATGGGTCTGCTCGGGGATTTGGTGCAGGCGCCGGTAATGCCCAACTTGAGGTACTCGTAGCCGTCCTGGAGAAAATGGGTTACTCGACGGGCATAGATCTGTATAAAATATTGGATGCCGGCGATGTTGCCGAAAAAGAGCTAGTAGAAGTCATCCCAAGTATAAAATCGACAAGTATTGTCAGCGGCTTGGCCGGTGTCTTTTCGGGTTTCGCCAAGCCCGTAGATCGTATTGCCAAAGAATATAATGTCGATTCGAGGGACGTATTTTTTGAGCTAGGGCGAAGAAAAGTAGTCGCTGGCCAAGAAGATTTAATTATAGAAGTTGCTATGGATCTAGCCCATAGCCAGGAGTCGAAATGAAACCGGATATATTAAAAATGGTACAAGAAGATTGCGCCGAAGTGGCGGCCGACAGCATCTCATCGCTTGCTAAGTTAAAAGGGGAGTGCGTTTTCATCACAGGCGGTACTGGTTTTATCGGTACCTGGCTTGTTGAGATGATCGGCTTCCTAAATGACAATTATGGATTCAATACCAAACTTATATTATTATCCGAAAGGGCGCATAGCTTTAGCGCCAAAGCCCCGCACCTTGCGATGCGCAGTGACGTGACTTTGATTGAGCGCGATGTAAGGGATATCGTGGAACTACCTAATGAGGTTGCCTTAATCATTCACGCGGCGGGTAATCCCGACAATCGTTTACATGCTTCGGATCCACTAAGAACGATGCGCGTCATCGCAAACGGTACGGATTCGGTGCTTGCCGCGGCCAGCCAGCTTCCAAATCTTAAACGGTTTTTAAATATTAGCTCGGGGTTAATTTATGGGCCCCAACCCTTGGAGCTAGCTTCCATTCCGGAAAGTTACCGAGGCGGCCCTGATTGTGATTCGATGGCCTCGGTCTATTCGGAGGCAAAGCGTTTTGCGGAAACAATATGTAGCGCATATCGTAGCCAGTACAAGATGGGGATAGTGACGGTGCGCCCCTTCGCCTTCATCGGGCCCTACCAACTTCTCGATAAGCCATGGGCCATCAATAACTTCATTCGGGATAGTCTGATGGGTGGGCCGATACGTATTCTAGGTGATAGCGAGACTGTTCGAAGCTACATGTATCCGAGCGATATGGCTCTCTGGCTCTTGCGTATATTGGTCGATGGAACACCTGGTTTGGCCTATAACATCGGGAGCCCTCACGGTGTGACTTTGCGGGAGCTGTCCGAAAAGATTGCGAGCAATTTTTCGGTTAGGCCAGAGATCATCTCCCGTGTTTTGACTAATGGGAACTTGCATCGTTCGATAATGGTTCCAGATGTCACCTTTGCTGAAACGACTCTTAATTTAAGATTAAAAGTAGATATTGATGAGGCCGTAAAGCGCACTTTATTGTGGCACAAGCAGCGTATGTAATATGGCCTCAAGCCATGGGCGGCCGGTTTTATGGGTTGCCAAGCGACGTGTATTAACTATGGGAGCAAGGATGTCCAGTTCTTTGTATAAAAAAACAGCAATTCTTGGAGCAACGGGGCATATCGCCAAAAGTCTGATCGATGGTTTCCATCGCCTGGGCTACTACGAGCTATTCCTGTTTGCACGGTCGCTGGATTATTTAAGCGGTTTCTTAACCGGTATTAAATGCGACAACGCCTCATGCAAGCCATTTGAGGGATTTGCGGGTGAAGAATACAATGTCATCATCAACTGCGTTGGCATAGGCGATCCGGGGAAGTTGAAAAATGCAGGCGCGCTGATCTTCAGGTTGACAGAGGCTTACGATAACTTGGTTTTAGATTACCTTAAGACCCACCCCGACACACTTTATATAAATATTAGTAGCGGGGCGGTCTATGGCACGGATTTTGAGCAACCGGCCGAAAATGCAACATGTACGAGGCTTGGCGTCAACCACATCACCTCGCAAGACTACTACGGGATTGCAAAGTTAAACTCAGAGGCAAAGCACCGCGCACTGGCAGACCTGAATATCATAGACTTAAGGGTTTTTGGTTTCTTCAGCCGCTTTATCGATCCCAAAGCCCAGTATTTGATCAATGAGGTAATAGACTGCGTAAGAGGCGGTAAAGAATTAGTGACCGGCCCCTCGAATATAGTACGCGACTACGTGCATCCACAAGATTTTTTATCGTTGGTCAACAAGTGCATTACCGAACACACGATTAATGATGTTTTCGATGTTTATAGCCTTAAGCCGGTAACCAAGTTTGAGATGCTGGAGTATTTCTCCGCTGAATACGGGCTTAAGTATATAGTTGATAACAACATGAGAGCATCAACGGCGACCGGAACCAAAGACCATTATTATTCAAACAACAAAAGCGCTCAAAGAATTGGCTATATGCCAAGATTTACTTCTTTGGATAGTATCGCTCAGGAATCGCAAGTTGTACTTGCCACCGACAGGTAATGATTCTTACTTGCCGGGTGCTCTCAAGGTTGGCTTAAAACCTTATAAAGTTTTAATTTAAAATAGGTGAAAGAATAATATGAAATCGGTAGAAAAAGAGACCCAGTGGACAACAGTAATCCGTCCACGTAGCGGTTGGTTTGATATAAACTTAACCGAACTATGGCGTTATCGAGACCTGATTCTGCTCTTTGTGCGACGTGATTTTCTTGCTATCTATAAACAAACGATTTTAGGGCCAATCTGGTTTTTACTACAACCAGTGCTTATGACGTTGATGTTTACAGTAGTCTTCGGTAAGATCGCGCAGCTTCCAACCGATGGCTTGCCGCAAGTTTTATTTTATATGTCGGGCATCGTATCATGGAATTACTTCGCTAATTGCCTTAATAAAATCTCAGATACGTTTGTTAGTAATGCCGCCATATTCGGTAAGGTATATTTTCCGCGGCTTGCTATACCAATCTCAGTAGTATTAACGAATCTTTTAACATTTGCAATTCAGTTTGTCTTATTCCTGGCCTTTATGCTGTACTTTTATCTGGGAGGCTCGTCCATTAAGCCGAATGCCTGGATATTCCTTATACCAATATTACTAGTCCAGATGGCGGCGCTTGGACTAGGGGTAGGTATATTGATCTCTTCAATGACTACTAAGTACCGAGATCTGACTTTTGTGGTAACATTTGGCGTTCAGCTATGGATGTACGCGACGCCCATCGTCTATCCGATGTCCCGGATACCCGCAAAATGGCAATGGGTGATGGCGCTTAATCCAATGGCCTCGGTTATTGAGACATTTCGATACGCTTTTCTTGGGGCCGGCTCAATACGGGTCTGGCAGCTTGGCTTAAGTTTCGGCATGACTGTTGTACTCTTGACTATTGGTGTTATATTATTCAGCCGGATCGAAAAGACGTTTATGGATACGGTTTAGAATAGGGTTGTTAATTATGAGTGATGCTATAATTCGTATAGAAAATTTATCAAAAGAGTACCGGCTTGGTGTTTTAAGTCATGGCACTCTATACCGAGATGTACAGAGCTGGTTGGCTAAAATAAGGGGGAAAGAGGACCCAAACTCTAAGATTGGCCTGTCTGATTCAGACCATCTTAAAGGAACTAACCAAAGGTTTTTGGCATTAAAAGATATATCTCTTGATATAGCGCAGGGGGATGTTCTAGGTATTATCGGGCGCAACGGAGCCGGCAAATCCACTTTACTTAAAATACTATCCCGCGTAACTGCGCCCACAAGGGGTACCATAAAGATTAAAGGCAGGGTGGCAAGCCTTCTTGAGGTAGGAACAGGTTTTCATCAGGAATTAACCGGACGTGAGAATATTTATCTCAATGGGGCGATTCTTGGTATGACTAAGAAAGAGATCGATAGAAAGTTTGATGAGATCGTAGATTTTGCCGAAATCGAGAAGTTCATCGATACCCCGGTAAAGCGTTATTCATCCGGTATGTTTGTGCGTTTAGCTTTTGCAGTCGCAGCCCACCTTGACCCCGAAATTCTCGTTGTCGATGAGGTATTAGCCGTAGGCGATATTAATTTTAGGAAAAAATGCATGGGCAAGATGAAAGACATCTCGACATCCTCTGGCCGAACCATTCTATTTGTCAGCCACGATATGTCGGCGATTCAAAATATCTGTAGCAGCGCGGTGCTTTTAAATAAAGGTGAGTTACTTTATTCTGGCTCCGCTGCTGAAACGATCAAGAAATACCTAAGCGACATTGAGATCAACGAGAATGGAAAGAAGGAGTGGGTGGCTCCAGCCAGCAAGCAATATCCCTTTGAAGATGTAGTGAGAATTAAGCGCTTTTATATCGCAAATGAAAACGGCGAAGTAGTTAAGGGAAGATTGTTTAATAGTAAGCATTACGATGTTGTAGTAGAAGCTGATTTGGTCTATGGTGATCCAAGGCTAATATTCGCCGTTAACTATTATGATGATAGTCATTCTTTGCTCTTCAGCGCTGATATTCATGATGCAGGCGGAACCGATTTCAGTAAAATTAAACCGGGTGGAATAAAGCTGTCTGTACCGGTGCCTGTAGATATATTATGGAATAGAGTGTATGAGATTGAGCTCATTTGCGCTTTGCATCATACCGGGTGGGTTTTGCAACCGGATAATCAATCACGAATTAAGTTTGAGTTTTTCCGCGACGTCGATTTAAATCCGTACTCTAATGATACCCGTTTAGGCGCTTTGGCGCCTATTTTAGAGTGGACGATCAGTTCATAAATTAGTGAGAGGTTTGTATATGCAAAATGATAAAACTCCTGATTATTCAATTGGGATTGTGACCTATGTGGAAAGATTCCATAAATCATTTAAGCAACTTGCATTAGACCTTACAAAGTATTTTCCCGAGGTTGAGCGGAATGCGGTGATTAATGGCTTTCCCGATCGCCCTAAGCAGCTCAAGTATTTAAAAGAGGTTACTCCTTTTCTCCAAGAGTGCGGTTTTAAGCATGTCTTAACGTTTGAAGAACACCAGCCTCTGGCAAAAGGATGGAACCTGTTGGTAATAATGTCTTCAGCACCACGAATCTTAATACTCAACGATGACTGTGAGATCGGACCTAACTTCAGGCATGAATTAGAGAGCCAATACGAGGATTATGAATGGCTCTTTCTAAATGGAACTTTTAGTCACTTTCTAACATCGAAGAATGTTGTGAAAAAAGTGGGTTGGTTCGATGAACGGTTTTTAGGGATAGGACATGAGGATGGAGACTTTGCCAGACGTGGCGCTCTTGCCGGGTTTCCGTATGACGTCGGCATCGATTGTCCTAGCCTGAAGAATCATCAATTTCAGGAAGAATTTGTAAGTTTTGCCACCAAGAAACAGGAACGAAGTGGTAATTACTCTACATATAATGAGCGCTACTTTAAGAAAAAATGGAAGCATGCGGCTAGGCCCAAGAAAGGGTATACCTTAATACCGATAAATCACATAAAAGAACTTCGCGGCTTGCCGCCAGGAAAAGGGTCCTATTGTAAACTCACCCGTGGTATGGAAACGCCACTTTTCTACCCATTGGATATACTGGATTGATTGGAGACAAAAAATATGCAATCCAGTAATCAGGCCAAGCTTTTTATATATATCCCTAGTTGCAACCGCGGTACCTTACTTGAGTACCAGCTAGATACTTTGGCACTTCAGATCGGCGGTTTCCGGGATAGAGTAAGAATTCTCGTTAGCGATAACCATTCGACGGATCCTGCATATTCTTTGCTTAAAGGAAAATATAAAGATTCGTTAAATATCTCTTTTAGAGCAAATCCCGGTAACATAGGTGGTAATGCGAATATTACTTTGGGGTTTGTTTTTGCAAATAGCGATGAGTACCTGTGGATTCTTTCCGATGACGACAAGATAACCCATACTGCGTTAAAAGAAATTTTTTCAGCCCTTGACCAAGAGCCTGATTTTGTACACATCGGCAACTACGATGGTTTGAAAGAGGAAACCTTAACATTGGATAATCTTTTCTCCCTTCCTTCCGGTGCTGGGTTTGGCCTGATAAGTGTGGTTATATTTAAAGTAACCTTTATCAATGACCATATTATTACTGGATTCGATTACCTGGAATCGTCTTTCCCTCACCTTGCCCTGGTTATGGATGCCCTGCGAGCTAAGGGATCGGCTCGTTTATTTTGTACTAGCCATGAAATTATCTTTACGGGTGAGATGCTAGAGACTCATGGAACTGGTGATTATGCGATAAGCGCGCTCGGTTTTGGATACTTAGCCGATTTTATGGATAAATCCGAAAAAGAGAAATTCCTTTGGGACTGGATCAGTTCGACATGGAAAGAATTTTTTGCAGCCCGAGATAAGTATCCCTCCAGGTTTTATAAAGCTTATGGTTACATAGGTTCGTCTGGCTTAAGATTCTCTCTTTTCTTAGGTGCAACGCGTCTTATAACGGCTCTTTCTAAGCTCAGGCGTGGCTTAAAGGCATAAATAATTAACATCCGGACTGGTCTAGGGTATGCAGGGGGCATAAGGTGAAAGAACTAATAAAGAAAGTACTAAATAAGTCAGTGCGAGTTCTCATGGGGCTGGCGGAAGACCCGGTACAAGAAACCATGCTTGTGGCCGATAGTAATCCGTTCCCGGAAAGGTCATCTTATATTCACGCTGACCTTGGATGTTTTGCTAGGCCACGCGGTGCCGATTATGGTATTGACTTAAAAAAACCGCCAACATTTCCTGAAGAATCGAAATTCTTGCAGTGCAATCTAGGTTTTCAAAAGTTGCCGCTACCGGACGAATCACTGGATTTTGTCACCGCCTTTGACCTGCTCGAACATATTCCGAAAGTGCTGTGGTTGCCAGAAGAACAGGTGAGAGATAACCCTTGCGAAATCTTTTCCTCTACTTGTGCTGAGATGCATCAAGGAGTTGCTATTATAAAGCCCACGGTCTACCTTATGAATGAGATATATCGGGTTTTGAAGCCGGAGGGTCAATTCTTGTCTTTTACTCCTGCCATAAGCCGAACTATTACCTATAACAATATCAATAGCTTGATTGGAATCAACCAGGATCCCACACATGTTTCTATTTGGTGCTATGAAACTTTCAGTAATTACTTCTGTGGCGATCCAGATCACCCGGAGTTTCTTAAAAAGCTAAGAAATTTGGTCTGTAGGGAGTTTAATGAATTTAAGGATTTATTTTACCGCCGTTATTTAAAATCATCTAGCCAGTATTATGAAGATCTAATAATAGATCGGTTACTGAATCATAAAAAGAACGGTATCTATCTTGATATTGGTGCCAACGATCCTGACATCCTTAGTAATACCAAGCGTTTCTACGATAGAGGCTGGTCAGGAGTTAATATCGAGCCGGATACCGAATTGTATAACAAATTATTAAAGCACCGTAGCCGAGATATTAATTTAAATATTGGCATTAGTTCAGGGGGGGGGAGCTGGTATTTTACAAACTATCGCCCGATACTTTATCAACATTTAGTAAAGAAGAAGCAGATCGTCATCTCGAAGAAGGATACGAGATTTTATCTATCCAAAAGGTATCAGTTGCACCATTAGCCGGAATCTTTGAGGAATATCTGGGAGATCGGTACGTGGATTTTATGTCGGTTGATGTAGAAGGTTTCGATCTAGATGTCTTGAAAAGCAATAACTGGGTGTGCTTCCGACCGTCCCTCATCATAGTTGAGATTAATCGCGAAAAAGAAAGTATCGTTGATTATATGCGAGGCTGCAATTACTCATTAGTTTATGAGAACCATACCAATGGGATTTTTGCAGATCAGCTTTCAGGTTAAATTTATGCAAATGAAAATAGCGCTTTGTATCGACATTGCTGAATTCCAGCAAAACAAAATCCTAGACAAAAACTGGGCAAGAAAGTTCCCGGGGGCATTATGGGTTTCGGTTTTCGCTGAGCTGGCAAAAGAAAAGGGTTTATTGGTGGTCACGGGCGATATTGCCTTATCTAATGTTCAAGCCAGGCGCTGGCGGGCTGAAGATATTCTGGTCATCCAAGAGCTTGATGCTTGGCATGGGCGTAAACTAATTAGTCTTGGCGCTAAGCCGGCGGTCTTAACCGGCTTTGAATCGCCTATTTTCGCTTATCCCTTCTATGACCAACTTCCCAAAGTTGCCCCAGCTTTTCAAAATAGAGTATTGTTCTCTGGTGCATTTAAAACGTTCCATGCTTCAGCAGGACATAACTACCAGGCTTATTTTCCGAACTTTAGTTTGGAAAATATCGAGCCTTTTACACCCTGGGACGAACGTGGGTTTTTAGTTATGGTCGCTGCTAACAAGCATTGGCAAGAGCCATTTAGGATTCCGTTTTATATAAACCCAAAAAGATATTTAGGCTGGGCGAGGGCTCAGTGGCGTAAACTAAGCTCGAAGACTAGACCTTATGCGGTTAAAAACGAACTCCATAGCAAGAGGCTAGAAGCGGTTGAATACTTTGGTTCTTTAAAACTCTTAGGCCTTTTTGGGCCGGGATGGACTGATCCATGCCGGCTGCCTATGGAATGGCGTGAACGAATGGGGAGTATTCTTCAAAACCTAAATCCCCATCCTTGCGATGATAAGATGAAGACTATCTCGGGCTATAAATTTGCGCTGTGTTTTGAAAATATCTCCTACCCAGGTTATATTACTGAGAAGATTATAGATTGTTTTGTAGCAGGTGTGATTCCAATTTATTTAGGCGCCCCAGATATCTTGGATTTTGTCCCGAAAGAAGCTTTTATCAATTTAAGGGAGTTCGATTCTTGGACGGGGCTACATAACTATTTAAAAGTTATTACGGAGGAAGAGGCGCTTAAAATAATCACCGCAGGTCGAGAGTTCTTATATAGCGCGCAGGGGAGACTCCATAGCTTCGAGGGGTTCGCCCAGTTTATTTTTAATTTAATCTGCGGTGAGAGGTATGCCAAATGAAGCCGAATGAAGCTGACCTTGAAGTATTTGTTCTAACATATAATCGATCCTCTTTTTTACATCAAACTCTCACCAGCCTATGCAACCAAACATTAAGCGGTTTTCGCATTGTTGTTCTAGATAACGGCAGCACGGACGATACTCCAGAGATCGTTAAGATATTCGAACCTTGTGGAGTAGAGCTAAATAGAAGCGAGCGAAACCTTGGGGGGTTAGAGAACTTTAAGCGGGCGCAGAAGCTTGCAAGCCGCAGTTGGGTGATGGTTTTTCACGATGATGATTTATTGCACCCAGCTTATATCGAAGTAGCAATGGACTTAATTAACAAATATAAGAATGTTGTTTTGGTTGAATCGGCGATGAGTTTTGAAGAGAATCCGACTAATGATTACTGGCCTAATGTAAGCACTGATATAGTTTGCTGTAAAAAACCTTCAGATATTGCAGCTCTTTTTTACCGAGGCCTTCCACTTCATTTTGCCTCTGCAATCTATCGTACTGATTTATTTAAACAGACTTTCGTAGAGTGGGAAACCTATGGCAAAGTCGGGGATAGACCTTTCTTGCTTGATATAGCAAAACAGGGCACTACCGTGGTATTAAAGGAGCCCTACGTGAAATATCGTTGCCATCCTGGGCAAGATTGCGTAGACAGTAAAACCGGACCATTTATCCACCAGCTAATTGCTCTACACCGCAAATATTATCAGCTATTAGGTTGTAATCCCTTAGTTTCAAGCGGGAGGGTGTTTCTTGCTAACAACTACAAACAACTCTGCAATGAGTACGGCAATCTGATAGAAAAACACCAGTTAACCCAAAAAGAGTATATAAAAAGGGCAATGCAAGAGGATGCATCTACAAAATCCGCTATTTTATATGGTTGGTTTAAAAAGCGTACTTGCGATCGGGTTTTCACTATATTGATAAAGATCAAGAGAGTTATCGTGCGAGGAGAAAATAAATGGCAATCCAGAAACCTGTTATAAATATAATTTCGCATAGCATAGAATCAAACCAGGTTACTGGTCCACGTAAAGTTGTTGAGAATGTTTGCAAAGGATTTGAGATTATCGGCCAACCTTACGTACTGAATCGCGGCATAACAGCTTATTCTTGGAACTGGATACACGATTCTGTTGAGGCGTTACTCGAAATCGCAGTTCTTGGTAAACCGGCGGTTATAGGGCCCAATATTGCAATATTACCTAGAGACCTCCCGAGTTGCCGACCTCGGTTGAAAGACTGTATTTATTTGCATCCTAGCCAATGGGTTGTGGATCTGTGGTTACAACTAGGTTTTACAGAGTGTAAGCTCCTGCCATGGCCTGCTGGGATTGATTTAGCCTCGTTTAATATCACTAGGAAAAGTGTTAAGAGCGATCATGTCATGGTTTATTTTAAAGAGCGGGAACCGACTTTGCTTGACAGGGTACTTGAAGTTCTAGAGGAATCTAATTTAATCCCAAGGTTAATAGTTTATGGCGAATATGATGAGGAGCAGTATAAACGCGCGCTCTCTGAGTGTTCTTT
>Ga0210054_1003948_pt1 | contig 11018 bp, 6 predicted proteins | sample CryGeymeta201516_FD_185470 | JGI IMG/M metagenome (GOLD analysis project Ga0210054, IMG submission 185470) | Groundwater microbial communities from Crystal Geyser aquifers in Utah, USA - Crystal Geyser metaG 2015-16 (SPAdes) (version 2) | ecosystem: Environmental > Aquatic > Deep subsurface >...
CCACTATTACCGGACAAGGACTCATCGTACGTTGATGACACGCCTTGTAGGCCCACCCCTCCATTGAGGCTACTCCTACCCCTGCAGCAACGACGACAAGCCGAAAGGAAGCTCGCACAGACACCTTGCAGGAGACAACAGACTTCGCATCGCGACTGCGACAGCCTTCGCATTACACTGGTCATCAAGACTACCAACCACCTTCCTGAGGATCAACCACCGACGTTAACCACCGACTACTTGGCAAGACCAACCAAATGGGAACCCATCTCCCATTCGGTCACCAGCAACCGGTCTTTTGCTTCCACTACATTCATGTACAAACAAGTACCTTCGGTGGTTCCTATTCGATGCGAAGCAGCCTGGCAACCAAACTATATCGATACCAGTATCATGGAAGTATTGTACTTCGAATTCAGTTTGTATTCATTGTTTTTTGCAATATACCCCAAACTACTGAATTTTACTTTCGTTGCCTTTATTCCACAGGAATAACACCCACCCACCCCTTAACTTTCAAACCTTTCCACCATGGCGTCTGTAAACACGCGCGTTAATGAATCGGAGTCCCGAGCACTGGGAATCCGAGAGGGAATACTCTGATTCGCGTTTACGTTTTTTAAATATTTAATTTCGATGACTCTGAAACAAAGAGAATCGGTGATGGCTTCGCACTAATTCGAAGCGAGTTAACGACTTTTATTAATTTCGATTTAACTTCTTTTATCATCATTTTTTTTGCTCAACGAGCTTAGTAATTAATCTTTTAATACAGAGTTCTTGCTACGTAATTCTTAAGAATTGATCTTGTTAAAGCGATGTTTACGTTCTCCGTGTCTATCTGATTCTATTTGTTGTTTCTTTTGAATTGTTAATAAACGTCTGTATGGTTTACGTGTTTTAATTTTGATAACTTTTCATTTTATATTTTTATTGTTTTAGTACTAATGATGGACGCATGTATTGCTCTTCATCTGTCATGTTCCAATACGATAATTTTCATGTTTGTGAAACGGCTTCTTTCTTTGGTTGTGATTAAATGATGAAGTTAATTTTGACCTATCTGCAAGGAAACATCAGCTTCATTTGACTGTTGCCTTCAATTTGTTTCCTTTTGTTTTTTGTAGCACGCATTGTTCTTTCGTTTTTCCCGTAAATTTTTTAGCTGCCATGCCTGTGTTTATTTAATTTATTTGATCAGGAATCTCTGTGATCGTAGGCGAGTTACATTCGTTGGTGAGGATGGTTTTTTTTGTTCGTTTGATGAATACGATATTTCTCTCTTAATTTTGGCACATACCTTTGAATGTTTTTAGGGTGAATGTAGCTTAGTATTCGATGAGTTCAGTAGAGTTATTAATTTTTTTCTTTGGTTAGATTCAATGTCTTGTGAAAGTAATAGAATCAGAGTTCCTCTTCTCAAACGGAATGTTACCTTTTCTCCTGTTTAATATCCGAGTATTTCTTGGTGAATTATTATGGGGCAGCAATGGCTGGAAACATCGCACGAAAGGGAGAAGTGTCGCAGCGGATTCTGAGTTAGCTTGTATAATACTGTATTATATTATTTTGATTACTTGTTTCTGAATGGTATTCATGATGATTTTCTCTGAATTTCTTGTTTGTTTTTGCAGTATCAGATGTATTATCTTGGAAATTTTCTATGTTTTCATGGAAAAATTGTCTTTGATGAATTCTTGGAAGTTTCTATCTTCCCTCTGTCTGTATTAGCCGCCTTTTTCGCGAAATAATTTCCGTTACAATTTTTGTATATCCCAATGCTCATGTTACTCCGCATTTTATTAGCTAATTCCGACGTTTATAATTAGTAACGTCTCACGTTCTGCTTGCTCTATTTATTAAGTATTTGATTTAATTCAAAAATGACTTAATTAATCTCTATCTTTAATTTGCTGTGTTGATTCTATCAGAATCTATGGCATGTTCCGTTAGGATCTTTCCTATGTGATTCCTATTGTTTTGGTTGATGAAGTAGTCCTCGTTCCTTCCCTACTTGGAAGACGAAGGCATTTGTTTTGCTACTTTTTCTAGGAGTATAGTTTCATTTTTCTTAATTTCACATTTATATTGTTTTTTCCTCCTGTGATCGATCATGTCTTCGTCGACGACAACGAGCACGTCTAGTACTGTGCCTAATGGCAATGGTGACAATTTTGAACCTGTATCTGATCGCGCTAGTCGTCTTGACGTTGATGCTTTTGAACGGGAGTATATATCTGAATGGAAGGAATTGATTGATGGCCTGTCCAGTAGGGACTGTGCTATTTTTCCCAATCCTTCTCATTCGAAACTTTATGATGAAAGTGTCGAAATGGCCGAAGAATTGTTTTCTTCGCATAAAGATTATCGAAGTGACGACCCCATTATGGATGGTTTACATTTGGAAGTTGAATCGAAATTCAAAGGTTCCATTAAAGCCGAGGATAAGAAACGGTTGAAGAGGGAGTATTTTACCTTATCATTTGGCAATTATATGGCTTCGAAAAAGCTTAAGTTGAATGACGCTGCAAGAAGCGCAGTTGTATCTTTTTTCCAGAAACATAATGGAATGTTGATGCGTGAAATCCGACTTTCAAATGCGTATGTGCAGAAACTGAAACATGAGAACCAGAGTCTCTGTACTACATATCACCAAATGATTAATTCCAACCAACGAACTGTTGACGATTTGAGGATGCAGGCATTGATTTCGATGGCTGGGAAGTACTGTACGAAGCAAAAAGTCGGTTCAGCCATTTTCAACCAATATGGGTTTGCAATTTCGAAGGCTCTCTTGACAAAGGATGTGAAGTGTATTCGCAAGGCCAATGATTTTGGCCCAAATTCAGTGAAGGGTGGGCGTCAGTTCTTTAAGGGTTTTTTCAAAGAGCTTTCCAAGTCTCCGGCCGATTGTCGATGTGATGAATTGACTCAAATCAAAAATAGCGAAATGGTGTATAATGATTCGATTAACCGAACGGTTGCGGACGATCAAATGAATATTTATACTGGTCATCCTTTGGACACGAAGGAAAACAGACTTTTAATTTGGTACGGCACTTCGGATGTTGCGAATGATGGTATCGTTTCCATTATCATAAAGGCGTTTAACGGTAAACGCTCGGATGAATCATCGAAGAAAATTCGCCCTGTATTAGGTACGTTCATTTTTTTGTTGTTGTATATTACTATTTTTTATTCTTACCGTATCTCCCGTATTCTTTTGGTGTTGGTAGGAGCGACGTTGCTGTCCAGTGTTGCCAGTAATGTTCCTCCACATGCTGGATTGAGTCATGAGGACCGTTCCTTATTATCTTCTCTTAAGTCAATTATCAGCAATCCTCGGGGAAACAAAACCGTGTGCGAATCTGCATTAAAGTCAGTTTATGCTGTGCTTTCATTGTTGATGAATCCCAATTTGAAATCTGATCGTGTGAAGCTCTTTGTGGATCAGGACGGTAATGATCTCTTTGGTACCCTGACGGCTCGCTCCAATCCTATCGTTGGACTTAATTATAAAGGGAAGGCGAAATTGCATATGTGCTCTGTATCTGACAGTCTCACCACCGCTCAGGAAGCTTGGATTATTCTTCATCTTGCGCGTTGTTATTATTTTCATGTGGAGGGTGTAACCGGTAAAAACGCTGATTGTCCGGTTAGTCCGCAATCGCTGAATCCTAAACTTGGATCGGCGAATACGTACAGTCAGAAGGATGTTGATTTTTTCCGTTCCCTTTTCAAGAAGATCGATGCGCACCGCAAGGAAGAGAAAACAAAAGTTGTAAACGGTGATATGGAGAAGTCGGAGCGATTTTGCTATTGGAATTTCCCAGAGGAAGTTCTTCGTGTAAACCGTGATGATTTAGAGGGTGACAAGTCTGTATCCGAGGATGCAAGCACTGCAGTTGAAACCGGTGATGTAGCTGTGGCGTCCGAAATTGACGACGATAGTTTGGTTGGTGACGATGGCGAAATGGAATTTTAGTAAACAAAACTTATTTTTACTTTTCTCCTTCATTTTCGTATTCTTCAATGAGTTCCGTAATTTCAAGCCAGCGATGCTGATCCAACCAAACTTCTAATTGACGCCGCTTCATCTTTGTTATTTTTTCCCATAAACGCATGCGCCGATAGGACGACTTACACATGTCTTCACGGTGTGCCTCTAGTGTTAATGCCAGGATATGATCATGGAACAGATTCGGATTTTCTTCATAATCACGAACAGATGGTGTATCGTGTTCAATGTGATCTTGTTCGATTAGGACAAAGCATTCCTCTATGTCTCCAAATTCATACATGTCTTCTCTGAAATAAGGTTTCTCTTGGTCGTTTAGTTCGTCATTTGTGTCGTCGTCATCGTTGGAATTGTCATCGTAGTCGGAATTGACATCGTTGTCGGAATTCACATCGTCGTCAGCCTCTATTTCATCATTTTGTTCGTTTGTTTCTTCAATAAGTTGAAGCTGCCGTTGTACATCTTCTCCAAAGAACTCAGCCCCTTCGCAGAGTTGAATCGTTGTCCTCGTTCCTGCTTGACGATCCATGGCCATATCTGTTATTTGGTCGTTCTGAATTTCAACGCAATTGTAGAATTCATCCTTGATATCCCAAAAGAAATCAATAATGGAAGCACGGAGTTTTCTTGCTTTGCGAGAATCGATTCGAGATTTGATGGCGACAAATATCTCCTTTGGCGTACGACATTTGGCAGCTCGATTCATTGTTTGGTATGGTGTATTTATTTTTTGTTTTTTGTTTCCTTGTGCGCTTGAAGGCATTGCTGTGGTATTGGAAGAATAAAAATTGTTTGTGTCACCTTGTTTCTGTTTGCTAACAAGCAATGTCTTCATTTGATTTCGATGTTGACCGTTTTTTTTTCGAAAACAACACGCTGAGGAACGTGTCGGTCTTCGTCTTTGCGTTCATTCTTTCGTTTGTTTTGGTTGCTGCATCATTATCCCTGGTACACGGAGATTCAGTTTTAGGAAATGCCTATTGGCGAGTTGACCATGGAAGTCATCTTGACTGGTAATTTCCCTGCTTTGACGAAAAAGCATGAAAATACTATTCGACGCCTATCGTTCTTGCAATACCTATTGAACGTCAATAAGAAGAAATTAGAGATGAAAACAGAAACAGTGCTTTCGTGGACAAGCCAGCAGCACATTGCCCGAAAAAAGGAAGCCATTTTGCTTATGAAGGAAGCCGATCATGAAGTACAGATGAGCGAGCGGAATTTGAAGAAATTTGAGCTAGTTGCGTTGAATCGCCTTTTGTCACCGGGAACGTCCTCTCGGACAATTGCTGCATGTGTTTACTTCACACGGCGTTCTCAGGAAAGCAAAGGAAAGAAGCAACAAATAATGAAAACAAAATGTTAATGACGTACTTAGACAAATGGTAGTTTCTTAGTATCCTTTCTCGCTGTGTAGGTAAGCAACTTGTCGTCCCAACCAATGTCGGGCCACTGTGAACGGGGGGGTACAACACAGTACGCAGTTACTTCTTGCGATGTTTTTGGAAAGGCATTTGTCCGAGACCACAGAATTGGCAATACATATGCAGTAGACACCACTGTGTCGAACGACAATACTTCAATATCGTCCGCGAGAACATCCTTTGTCAGGAAAGGCATTGTCTCATCTTTCCGTGGTTGGTATTCTTTCATCGGGTGAAAAGCTCCATATACATCAAGTCTCGAGGACGATACATCGGCCTCCGTATTCCGGAAGACACCCCAAAGAAGTATCTTTGCAGCGACATCGTAAATATAAGACTCTCCATTACGCATAACTTCGTACCTTATCATGGCCCAGTCATGCCACGGATTCCTTTTCAGAGATGACCCGTGAAAATTAGGATGACAACGAAAAAGATCATGAGCGTCATCATTTGAATTGGGAGTCTTCAGGTGATATGTAAAATCAATTCGGTCATAATTGGGTCCAACAACGCTATCCGCTACTTCTGATAGGTTTTCAGCTGCCTTCACCATCGCAATCACCCAATTCCTCGCCTTAGCGTTCCCGGGATATCCAGGGTGATGAAGACCGTCGGACAAACTAGTACCGTCAGAGTTAAACATTCCCCAGGCTCCACTGTCCTTGTTTTTCGAACAATAAAAAACCGTACCGCCCGGTGTGAACCATCTCCCTTTCGATGTTGTATTCGTCATTTGGCTACGTGACGAACCTGAATCGGCCACCGACAATGAGTTATCACGAATGTCACCACCAGCTACGTCATAGCCACGCTGAGCAAGCCTTTCCTTCGATGCGCGACGGACCAGCTCTTCGCTGTAACGATTCATGAGCTCCCATTGAAATGTTCCATGCTTCCTGCTTGTTCGCTTCAGAGGCTCCTTTGCTATAATGCGGAGAAAGGACTCCAAGTATCCGCCAAATGTATTTGTTGTTGAACCGTACTTTGGTATTACGTCGCGAACAATGTGCAAGGCTGCATGAAATTTAGGCCGACGGAGGCCAGTTTGGGATGAATATTCTATCGCAACACCGAGTGTGCATCGGAAAAAATCAAGAAATATTTTTACCTTTGACTCCAAAGCAATCCTCCTCTTTTCTGATATATTCTCAAGTGTCATCTCCACATCCAGAGACAAAGCAAGGAAACAAAGAAGACACATGCGACGCTCTAAGTCAGCAGCGAATACAGGACCCTCTTCTTTCTCCAACCGAGTGTTGTGGAATATGCCCTTGAAAGACACCATAGAGAACAACAACAGACCTGGATATTCCTGACCACTCAACCGTGTCAAATCAGTGACGCCCTCTCGAAATGGACCACGTGGCATGTACCTGTCAGACTGTCTTCTCGAATATGTCTGTATTAAACGCAAACGTTCTTCAAGCTTTGGTTTTGGAAACAATACGGAATTTTTCTTACTACCAGGCCCGGAACAGGAAGCTGTGGGACGCATTGAAAGATCTCCCTTTGCGTGGCCGCACAATCTGTGTCTGTACCACTTCACGAGTTCTTCATTCGACCGCGAAAAATTGTAACAACCCGTAAGAATTAATTTCATTATTCCCAAATACCAAACATGAAGCAGCTCCCATGGAGTACAACCAAAAACACCCTCCGGATCACCACAAAAAGAAAAATTGCGGTAATAAGGAAGGACGGGATGCTGTGAGATGCTCTTTAAAAGACGTTTCGATTCGTCCCTTGCAGCCTTGTTCGCGTGGTCAGTGGTGTGCATTACTTTCAAAGCATCCTCCACAACAACGTACACATCATTTGCTTGAGTGCGCGCACACGTAAAAAAAGGATCGTCAGCATTCCGCTGAGGAATGTCACAATCGCGATTGCACTTCGAAATGACACTGCTATGTGCATTGTAATTGGCGCACATCTCCGCATGTCCCTTCGTATCACCAATTATTCCAGATAATTCAAAGTGCAAAATGCGACACTTGCCACCGATCAGAAATGGGAAACCTTTTTCGTTCGCGCACAAGCGCAACAACGGGGCAAGTATCTTTTCAAGGCATGCGTGATACCACTGCAGGTACTGGTGTTTACTTGCATTTTTGTTACGATCAGCTGTCCTTTCCTGGGAAGTTCTAGGATAAGGCGGCACAATTCCAAGAATAAACCAACCCTTCACATTACGACGACTCTTCTTCGGAAGTATACAAATAGTACCAAGAACAGGCTGAATCTGTAAACGTCCTAAACCATCACCGAGTGTATTATCATCAAAAAGCAAGACACCACAATGATGATGACAGGCAGAGTGTGGATCACGAGATTCGTCGATACGGGATTTCATCCTATCTTCAGCCATGCACCACTGCTTTCCGGTATTAATATCTCCATAAAGACGAGAGCCATCATCTGCAAGACGAACATCCGAAGACCAAAGAGCACCTTCCATTAACTCTGTATCATTTAATATTGCAATAATCTGAGGAAGGGGATCAATGACGGGAATTTGTGAGGGAACACTCTGCCAATCTTGACATACAGTTTCCAGTGCTGGAGCTTTCAATGCTGAGTTCATATAATGTTCCTTCCAACGCTTCATTGCTGTACGGAAACCCGGAGCAGAGAAATCATAATCGTTTTCACGGCAGAACTTTCCCCATTTCATTATACGGTCAAATACATGAGGGGGTAAATGCTCGTCCTTAATAATATGAAGGAGAAGCTCTTCTTCAATTCGTAAATTGATTGGAGTGTCCGAATTAACACTCTGTGAAACATCAATAAAGTCATCATACTCAAAGAATTCCTTTTCGACATCAGTACCGTTCACATCACGTATATTGTCAAAGGGAAAAACATCATCGACACCAGAATCGTTTCCCGCTAAATAAATACAGCTGGAATTGGCCGAGCCAGAAGAAAGCGTATTCTCCGAACCATCGTCGTAAATCTCAACATCAGTTCCACCCATCCGTTTTAAATCATTAATTCCAAATAGAGAGTCCTCCCTATCAGAAATAATAACAGAATCGGTTCCATCAGAAGCTGTGTCGGGTCCCTGAACAACAAACGATGTTTCCCCAACATCTGCAGAAAGATCATCATTCATGCCTGCAAATAAAACATCATCAACATCCACCGAGTTATGGATTGGAAGATTATTCAAATCCTCAAAATCCAATACAAGTGGTTCCGGATTACTTCTACTAACTGTTCTTGATTCTTCTCCTGACGTCTCATCTATAACGCGCTTCTTCCTGGAAGAAGTCATGGGGGAAAACCCATCACCAATGGAGGGAGCGAAAATAACAGGTCCCGTCGTCACCGCCAAGGACGCATCCGGGAGATACTCAGGATTTCCCAAAGCAGACACTTGGCTGACACCAGATGGAGACCCAATATCTATCTCAATAGTTGGCCTCTTTGTCTTCTTCTTCTTCGCTTTGCAAGCTTCTTTCATATGCCGGTTGAGGCTGGACTTTGTCTTCACCTTTCTACCACACAAAGAACAAATAAACATACTTCTTGTTCGTTAACTTTCTTCAAAATTTAAAACAAAAGACTAATAACATAGAGAACTCACAACAAAAAATCATGCACTTCGCAAAGGAAAATAATTATCAACATCATAATAAGATATGGTAACGCAAGGTGTGATAAGGTCGTTAATTCGGAAGTAAAGACATGCTACAAAAAAATTATGGGGTTAACTCTGTTTCTATTAATTAAATTTAAAATAATGATGATTTCGGTTATAAGGAATCGAAGAATAAAATAATTCAGAATCTTAAGAGAAACAGATACTCCGAATTCTGAAAACTCTGATTCAAAGGGTCCCATGTTTACAGACGGAGGCTTTGGAACTCTTGGAGGAACTTCCATCCCTGGGAAGAGTGGAAGCTGGGGCAGGAGCAGGAGAAGGAGCCGGATGGGTCACAGGAGGAGGGGCTGCTGGGGCACAAGCAAAGGGAAGAGTTGTCTGAGATGGATCAGACTCCTTGGACTTTTTGGTCATGCAAGGAGCGGTCTTCCTGGGAAGGGACTTGCGCTGGGGAGTACTGGACTTCTTGTTGCGCTTGGGATTGGACACTGGAGTGGGCATAATGGGATACTGGAAAGGGAGCTGGACTGAGGGGTGGACTGGAGTCTCAATAGGGTCAAGGACTGGGTGTAGGCCGTAGAGGTGCACCAAGTGGAGAGAGGTGCGACTAGAGGTGCAAACTAGGGTAAGGGCTAGAGGTGCGCTTGTAGAGGTGCAAGCCTGTAGCCTGTAGTAGGATCTGTACTGGAGCCTGTGCTGGAAGGTGGGTGAAGAGCCAGGAGAATGGTGATATCTCAAGAACTATTAGGATTTAGACAAAACGGTTGAAGGGGCTTGTCAGGGAAGTAGTCGTTGAGGTAGTCCTGAATTTATAGGCTTGTAGTGTGGATATTGCCGGAGTTATGGCTTCCAGTGTAGGAGCGGACGTGTAGTAGGCTGTTGAGGTGCAAAGGCACTAGAATTGGGAGAACTCCTGTAATATGAGGAGTTAGACAAAACCGTTGCAGGGGCTTGTCAAAAGAGTATATGTTGAGGTAGCTCTGAATTTATAGAGCAGGAGCTGGGATATTGCCGGAGATATCAATGACCGACTGAAAGAACCCAAGGGATTCAGAACAAATCGTTTGATGGGGGTCTGAAGTGGGTATAGATGGAGCCCTGGGCGAAGTTTGAGGGCAAACGGACCAGTGGAACAAAAGTTATGGACTTTCAAGTGGGACCAGTAGATGGTATTGGAAGGCTGTAAGTTCAACTTGAGATGTCTGTATCTCCTGAAATATAGAGAGTTAGAGACTGTGCTTTCGGGGGCGTGTCCGGGGGTGGGTGTAGGTCATATTCGATATGTGGAAGAGGTGTCAGGTGTCCGTGGAAGACAAACGACAAGGAATCGAGTGAAATGGGAGAGAGTATGGAGTTAGAGACGTTGAAGTACTTGTGAAGCCTGTAACTCGGTGAATAACTGGAATACAAGGAAACCAAGCAAGGACAGACTAATAGGGGGTAGTTAAGCAGGTTTTTAATGGCAATGATGTTGCGAAAGGCCTTGGTTAACTTGTTTTTGAGCGACGGTAGTTGTATTTTGAGCGATTTTGTTGTTTGTTGTGACTATTAAAAACGAGAAGCCTGTAGAAATGGTACTGAATTCTACATGCGAATCTTCGTGTTTTTTAGTAACAAAAATATTCAATAATTTTGGTGTTTTATTTACTGCAATGCAGCAAAGTTTCCAAAGAGGATGAGGCATGGGCTATGGTCTGAATGTGCGAGACATGCTACAGACATTGAGAATATATTGGTTACAAAGAACAAGAAGGAGCTAGGACCATCTTACAAACAACATATGGAAGTGATTGGCCCGGAGTGGAGTTTCTACACCAATTTGGAGAGATGGGAGTGGTGAAGACGGCCAGGAAGATCCAGAACAAACTGGAGACGAATAAGGGAACTACTTTGATTTACTGTGGACGAGCAGCCAATCATGGAGCAGATGTGCACCAATTTTTCAACGAGCGGACCAAGCGAATTA
>Ga0210054_1003956_pt1 | contig 11001 bp, 11 predicted proteins | sample CryGeymeta201516_FD_185470 | JGI IMG/M metagenome (GOLD analysis project Ga0210054, IMG submission 185470) | Groundwater microbial communities from Crystal Geyser aquifers in Utah, USA - Crystal Geyser metaG 2015-16 (SPAdes) (version 2) | ecosystem: Environmental > Aquatic > Deep subsurface >...
ATCTTAGATTTTGGAGTTATTGCTGCTTTTAATTGTTCAGGTGTGATTTTAAATCCACTTGCATCATCAGTGATTATCTCTACAACAGTTCCACCACTATATTTTACAAGTTCAGGATATGTTACCAAGTGGTACGAAGAAAATCCTTCTCGCGAGCGATTATACGACTCTCCTCGGTGGAATCGAGACACACGTACAGACGATTGCTCGGGCTCTCAGACAACAAGGGTACGAAGTCGAGATTTTTGGGTGGGATATAACAAAATGACGATGGACGAAAGTGCTTCGACTTATGGGACTCGTGTATTCTCTCTGTAATCTCACTTCTGCATTTGCTATCCGAAAGAAAATCCGAGAATTCCAACCCGATGTTATCTGGCTCCATAGTGTAAGCCGATTTCTCGGTCCAGTCGTGATTAGGGAAGTGGTAAAGTGGGGGGAAAATAAAAAAGTTTATACGAATCTTGAAATTTCTCAAAAGCGAAGTAATTTGAATGAAAAACGAGTACCGGAGTGAACTGTACAAAGTAGTACAGTGAATGAGGAAACGGAATTTTGAGGTCAAAGAACGAGTTTTTCAGAAATTTCAACTCTTGTAACCTATCATGATCTCGGACTCCTCTCTCCGTTTCCATCTCGAGTTGAAAGCGAAGAAATGATTCCGAAGAACCCGAGTCTCGGAGCTTTTTTCTCCTCGGTCCATTCTGGAAATCCCATCGTCTATCTGGCGGTTTTCTGTAAATATTTTCAAGTTTTGATTCTGAGGAAACTATTGAAACGTATTAATATCCACATTGTTCCATCCGCTTTTCTTGTTCCGCATATTCGAGATATCATTGAAGTGCCGGACGAAAAAATCGTGACATTGGAACATTTTCTCTAGACTCTTGATTTTTTAAAATTCTTCGATATACTTCCCCTTTTAAAAATTAATTATTTTTAATATGAACTTCTTCAAACGTATTTTCCTCTTCCTTGCGACCAATATCGCAATCATCCTCGTAATTACAGCGATTATATTCGTATTGGAACGTTATTTCGGTTTCCATATCTCATCTAGTGTATCTAACGGATACGGAGGACTTTTTGTTTTTGCTCTCATTTTCGGTTTTGTCGGGTCTTTTATAAGTCTCGCGATTTCTCGATGGATGGCAAAAAGAGCTTACGATATACAACTCATTTCTGAGACCCGGCTCATGGATTATGATTCTAAAACACAGATGGTATATACGACCGTTTCGACAATTGCGAAACAAAACGGTATCGATATGCCGGAAGTTGGAGTATATGAGAGTGCAGATCCGAATGCTTTTGCAACGGGTCCATCGAAGAATAAATCACTTGTTGCTGTTTCGACCGGACTTCTCGAAAGTATGACCGCTCCCGAAATCGAAGGAGTTATCGCTCACGAGATGAGTCATATCCTGAATGGGGATATGGTAACAATGACTTTATTACAAGGAGTTCTCAATACATTCGTCATATTTTTCGCTCGTATTATCGGAAGTATTATTGATAAAACGGTTTTCAAAAATGAAGAAGGAAACGGATGGGGGTATTTTATTACTGTGATCGTCCTTGAAATAATCCTCGGTATTCTTGCATCGCTCGTACTTATGGCATTTTCTCGATATCGTGAGTACCGTGCTGACGAAGGAAGTTCTCGATTGGTTGGGAAGGACAAGATGATTCTCGCACTCAAGCGACTTCAGTACATCGTGACCAATAAAGAAATCGTCGATGATGGGAAACTCGCGACATTCAAAATACATTCTGAGAAAGGATTCATGACACTTTTTATGTCCCATCCAGATCTCGATGATCGTATAAAAAATCTCGAAAACAATTACCAATTATAATTTTATGACATCATCCGTCGTTCATAGTTTTTTTCTTGGAGAAAAACAATATCTCGTTCATAACGAAGAAGAACTCGCTCTTATTATCGACCTTCTTGCCACATCGGACGATTCTTTCACGCTCCATCGACATATCATCATGAGTCTGGACGAGCGTCTCATGGATATTATTCTCACGTACAAAGGGCTTCTTCTTTGTATGAAGCATATGGAATATAAGAATCGTTTTCTCCTTCTTATAAAGATAGGAGATACTCTTTCTCGTGTTATCGAGAAATCTACACATCTCGGAAATCTTCTCGCGAGTATTCCGGAGGAGACCGACAAGATACGCATCATCAAGAGTATCCGATACAAAGGACTCACTCAGATTATCGATGTCCCGGACGATCTCGGAAATATCCTCGAATGGATATTCGGGGACGGGGAAAAACTCGTCATCGATACGCTCGGAAAAGAATTCCTTCAATCGCTTTTCACTTACGGAACGGATATCTACAAGGTTTTTCATTTTCTTTCTGATAAGAATAAAAATCTCCTCGCAGATATGATTGAGCTTTCTTTTATAAAATCCTGCATCTATACGGCAGAGGATTTTTTCTATGTTCTGAAAGCGCTCAGTAATGAAAAAACAGGAGAATTAATCCCGTTGTTCACTCCTGAAGAGATACGTACTATTATCCGAAAAGATAAAACACTTCATCATTTCCTCCCGAAACTTACCAAGGAAAAAGAACACCTTCTTTTACAATATATAAAAAACTAATCTATGCTCCACGAATCTCTCCTTATAGGATTGGATAATGACAAAATAGAAGCTATCGTCCAGTCTGGGAAAGCAGCATTGGAACCTCTTGGCGGGTCAAGATACCCGATGATCGATTCACATGTCCATGTGGTGAATTTCCTTCAGGAAACAAAGGGATTCGACAGTCTTATTACCCATATGAATGGGGCAAATATTCAAAAGGCTGTAGTGTTCTGACTTCCGGTAACTAAACAATGGTCCGAGTATGAACGAGAAGCTCCAGAATATTATCTCGATGATGACAGTGAATGTTATTATTACAGCACTACTGATACGATTGTTGCAGAAGAATACAAGAAACTTTCTCCCGAAAACCAGAAACGGATATATCCGCTCATATGCGGATTCAATCCCGCCGATAAACACGCCATCAAACACATAGAACGAATGTATAAGCTCTATCCAGGCGTTTGGAGTGGAATCGGAGAAATCCTTCTTCGTCACGATGATCTGACTCTTCTCACGAATGGTGATATTCCTCGAATCAACAATAAAGCACTCTACCCGATTTTCGAGTTTGCCGATGCATATGATTTGCCGGTTTCCATCCATAATAATATTTCCACTACATGGATTGCGGATCGTCCAAAATACCTCCATGAGCTCGAAGAAATACTGCGTGAGTTTCCTCGAATGAAGATGATATTTTGTCACTGCGGAATCTCTCGTCGTGTATACGCTCCGTTCTACAAGAAAATGATTGAGCGACTTCTCCTACAATACCCTGGTCTTCATATCGACTATTCTTGGATTATTTTCGATGAAATCATCTGTAAGAATGAAACTCCTGATCCTGAATGGATCGAACTTACCGAACAATTCTCTACGAGAATTCTTATCGGCTCCGATGTTATCGGAAATTTCCATAAAATGGGAGTCATTAACCATAGATACGATGTCTTTCTCGAACGTTTGAGCGAGGAAACGAGACAGAATATCTGCATCAATAACGCAGAACGGCTTTTCTCGAAAACGAAATGAGTAGTGGAGAGCGGAAAGAAGCGAGAATACCAGAATATTTTCTAGATAAAAACTTGCCAGATAGGATATTTTCACTATAGTAAAAATATAATTATTTTTTACTACCAGAGAATATGAATATTTCCGAAGGATTATTACCGCAGGAAGCTATTACAAATGGAGAAATTTTTCGTGGACGCCTCGGGAAAAATCTGTACACTACCGAGACGAATTTTCACGATTATATCAGTTCTTTTCAGGTAAAACTCGTGGAAGAAGGTATTGATTTTTCCGATGATGACTTTCATTCTGTTCAGATGTCTGCTGCACTTATTGATGCGCTTGCAAGAACTCGTATCAATAGTACTTCTGATCTGAAAGTATTGGAACATGGTCAACATGCTTTCAATATTTTCTATAAAGCGCCAGATTCCAAAGAATGGAAACTTCAGTTTGCTAATTCGGTATATCTTGAGAATTTTGGAGCGAATCTTTCTGATAAAATAGGAACACCTGCGACGGAACTTATGAAAGAACCCTACACGACAGAAACTATTGAGAAATTTACGAACGAACCAGGATATACTTCGAAATTTATCGAAATGGACAGACTTCCAGCGAATGATGAAGGAGATAAGCCAGCGTATTTTTGGTACAAAAAATCATTTAATCATCCAAATGGCGGACAGATAGAAGTTCGAATCGGTATGGATGGAACAGGATTATCCGAAGAACAAAGAACGACACTTACGAATATCTATAAATTCACCGATAAGGTTCGTTCAGAATATATCGATATTGTGCATTATGCTCAACCATCTTCTGATTCACTTATAGTACGACTCAAAGGTCAGATATCTTCCATACTCGAACATAATTCAGGGACGGAAAATACTTTAGCAACAGAATTAAGCTGGTTACTTATGTTTCTGGAAATGGCAAATGATATTATAAAAAATAGCCCATTTCCTCTTACTATCGTCGATAAAGAGGGGACTATAAAACGAATAAGTCCCGCATATGCCGCAATGGTCGGATACACAGTCGATGAAATTATAAAACCAAATTTTTTCAACAAGATTTATCCAGGAATCGAAGGCGATTTGGTACGAAAAAGTATAGAATTTTATGCGAAGAATGGACATTATCCAGAAGATGCATCATTTATAGTGAGTCGCGGAAAAGAATTCTACGGACTCGAGAAACAGAATAATCTTCCATCTCTTGGTTCTCTTGAACTTAACCCGTCTCCTTATACATTTGCCGAAGGAACCATTCGTCTCAATACCGTTCGACCACACGAATCAATAACTCATCTATTGGGTAAATAATTAAAAAGTGCCTTTCGGCACTTTTTAATTATTTATTCTCGGGAAATAACAGTAGTTTTACTTTTGATTTCTTTAATGGAATTAAATTCTTCTTTTGAGAGAACGAAACTTCAATATTGATTATAAACCATTACTCCAATAAAATTATTCTCGGGAAATAACAGTAGTTTTACTTTTGATTTCTTTAATGGAATTAAATTCTTCTTTTGAGAGAACGAAACTTCAATATTGATTATAAACCATTACTCCAATAAAATTATTCTCTGTATCATACAGAGGTTTGCTTATACCATTCTTGTCAAGATGACTTTCTTGTATTTTTCCTTTTTTTACAAGATCATCTTTTATGAGTCGATAGTATTTTACTGCATACATATATTCATCAATCTGTGATTGAAAATCTTCAATTACAGATTGTATTTTAGTAGCATTTCTATACGCACCAGTATTAAATTCTATAGCACCCCAACTACTTCCTATCCCCGAAATTACTACTTCATTTTTTGTCACGATCTCTTGTTCAAAAAATGATTGCCTTACTCCATTGAGTTTCTCAATGACTTTAGTAAAGTTCTCACTTTTAAGGAGAATGATAAATTCATCTCCATGAAGTCTATAGAATTTATCACCATCACGAAGATTTGCTTGTATAAAATCAGTAATTTTTTTCAGTACAACATCTCATGATTCATGACCGTAACTATCGTTAAATCTCTTAAAATTATCTATATCCAACATAACCATAATCATATTTTTTGGATCAGTATTTCTTTTGGTGTTTGAAAGAAGTTCTGCTAAGTCTTTTATTAAAGCTTCTCTATTATAAGCTCCTGTAAGCGTATCTTTTCTCAGAAGTTCTTTTGTATTTTCAAGCTCTCTATAGATATCCCCTATATCCGTAAGTTCAGTAGCAACGCGCATAGTACCTCATTGCCCATCTGGAAGCGTAGCCCAAAGAAAAGTTTTTTCTTCTCAGGATTTTGTTGTCATAGTAAAAGCGATATTTACATATCATTTCCCTGTTTTTTCTATCTGAGATAGATATTCACGTACTTTTTTAAGATTTTCTTGTTTATAGAGAAGCTCCATAATATCTCATCAATGTTCTTTATGATAGGTAAGGATTTCTTGATGAGAATATCATGTAGCTTTTTCCATTTCTTCATTCCACATAAGAGGAAGTCCATCCGCTGTATATCTTACTACGGGTAAGGGTATGTTTTTCGCAAATTTATTAAAAAGACTATCTTCAAATGAAATTCATTTTTTCTGATTTGTTTTATCGATAGCCACACTTATGAATGCGAGCATAAAGGAAGCGAGATATACGGCAGATCATGGTATGAATCCATTCAATAATACCATAAGTCCACTGATGGTTCAGAAAGTTTTGAAACTTGTCTGATTAATACGCTTTCATTGATAAATCTGTCACTTAATCTGTACACGATAAGCGTATCCATAAGCAAATCCAAGCAACAAAGAAAGAAGTATTTTTCCGTTAGACCAGTTATTTTCTTCGCTTAATTTCTTATAAAGAAAATCTTGGATTTCTGGATTTTCTAGAAGTTCTAATTCTTGTAGAGAGGGTTCTCGTCCCATTATTTGTTTGAAATTTTCTTGTACCTCTTTTTGTTCTTCTTTTGGAGTATTCTTCCAAAGACTTGTATTAAGAAGAGTTTTTATTTTTTCTTTGATGCTTATTGAAGAATCATTTGTCTTTTCTCGCAGAGGTACTGCATCTTTCTCTAAAATAAAAAGAGTATTTTCTTTTGTTGTTATAAGAGTTGTCTTTGTTCATGTTTTTTGAACGTCTTTTTCTGTATTATTTTCTCATCCAACTACATCTCCATTTGAGAGAGCGATACTTCCTGTAATGAGAGCAATAGAAAGACTTTTTTTCATTATGAAAATATATGAAATATAAACAATATATTCTATATATAATGATTTTTTTAAAAAAAGCAATGGAGTAATAAAAAAACTTTCGCTTAAATTTTGTTTTTCTCCCGATATCCATATACTGAGCGTCATATACTTTCTCGATTTCTCTCATTAAATGGCACTGTATCAAACATATCGACCTAAAGATTTTCATTCTCTTTTCGGACAAACTTTTGTTCGAGAGGTTTTGCAGAATGCTCTTTTGCAGAATCGTACGGTTGGAGCCTATCTTTTTCATGGTTCTCGTGGAACTGGTAAGACGACCGTTGCACGGATACTTGCCAAATGAGTAAACTGCTTTTCCCTTACTGCTGACGGGAATCCTTGCTGAGAGTGTCAGAACTGTCGCGATTTCGAAAACGGAAGTCTTCTCGATGTTATCGAGATCGATGCCGCTTCTAATACGGGAGTCGACAATATCCGAGATATGATCGAACGTGCCCAATTCCAGCCGAATCAAGCTCCATATAAGGTCTATATTATCGACGAGGTACATATGCTTTCCAAAGGAGCTTTTAATGCTCTTCTGAAGACGCTTGAAGAACCACCGAAACACGTCAAATTCATCCTCGCGACGACCGAGATCCATAAAATTCCGGACACGATTATCTCCCGTTCGCAACGCTACGATTTCAAACGAATCAAAAACGAAGATATTATCGAACGGCTTCATTTTATCGCCCACGAAGAGAAGATTCAGGTCGAAGAATCAGCATTGGAACTCATCGCAAGACTCGCGAAGTGAGGACTCCGCGATGCTATTACACTCTTTGAACAATACAGTGTCGGAGGGGTTCTGAAACGAAAATACATCGAAGAGAATCTGGAACTCATCGGAGATGATTTCCTTTCCGATTTTATAGAAAGCCTCATTGCGAAAGAGAGCGAAAAAACGCTCAAAAATCTGGTTTTCCTTCGCGAAAAGAGTTTGGATGTGCGACTTTTTCTCGAACAGCTTCTTTTCTTTCTTCGGAATCGAATGAAAGAATCTTTGAAGAAAACGGAATTCGGAGCATATGCGAATCTTTTCGAAGTATTCGAGGGAGTGTATGGACGACTGAAGTTCTCTCCAGATCCATTTCTCTTGCTCGAAACAAGTGTTTTCCGATGTATTGCGACGACTCCTACGATAATTCATACAGAACCCGTCGTATCCGAGAAAAAAGAAACCAAAATAATTCCTAAAAAAGAAGAAAAAACAGTAAATATTCCTCCTGCCCAGACGGTTCAAAAGAAAGAAGAAAATCTTTCCGAAGCTTCCCCAGCCTCCGCTTTTGATTTCGCACAGTTCATCGAACATATCCGTACGGTACCGAAACGGTCTTTCGTCGGTCTTGGACTTCGGGTATCAACCTATAGCGAAGAAGGGAAAACGATTATCATTCATCCCGACAACGATTTCAATTACAAGAAACTCGATTCCGCCGATGTACGGCTTTTTCTCCAAGAGACACTCGATACGCTCTTCGGAGCAGGATACACGATAGATATTCAGAAACTTGGAACGAGAAAACAAACACAAAAACCAGCAACATCTCTCGCAGATGAGGCGGCGGATATTTTCTAAGAGTCCCATTACTAGTTCCTTATTTTCCATCCTATGCATTTTCCGTTTCTCTTTAAGCTCATTTTGAATCGGTATTTCTTTCAGAAACTTTTTGCTATCACACTTTTGCTTATTGGGATATATTTCCTTGAATCTTTCCTTGCGATTTTCCTTATCGCCTTTCTTTTTTCGTATCTTTTCCTCGATGTAGCAAAAGTTATCAGTCTCAAAATGGTGCAATTAAGTGATCATATGTCTCATCGATTGGTACGTAAGTTTTTTCGAACAGGATCTTCTCTTTCGATTGTTATCACTTTCGTATATATCACTTTTATTTTGGTAGTAATCTCACTTTTCTATACACTTATTCCGCATTTATTGGAAGAATGAAAGGGACTTATTCATGATGCACCAGTTATTACGAGTCAGGTTCAAAATGCGATTATTCATCTGGAAGATTCTCTTAATATGAATCTCGGAATCAATCAGGCTCTGAATAATTTTTTCAACCCCACATCGGTTCAAGAGCTTGTAAAAGGAGCATTCGAAAATATTAAAAACATCGGGATTTTCCTTACGAAATTCTTCATTGCGCTCATTCTGAGTTATGTATTCCTTATAGATAAAGGGAAAATTAATCTCTACTTAGAGACGATGAAAGAGGGAAATTTTTCATTTCTCTACGAAGAATATCGTATTATTTTTGGAAAGATTACGAAAGGATTCGGACTTATTTTCAAGGCACAAGCAATTATCGCATTCGTAAACGCAGTTCTTACGGTCATAGGACTTCTTATTGTTAGTTTTTTTCATGGTGGAGAAGCCTTTCCATATATTATCACTCTTGGGGTTATCGTCTTTATTTTCGGATTCGTTCCGATTCTCGGAACATTTCTTTCCTGAATCCCTATTCTTATTATCGGATATAATTATGGTGGCATGAGTGTAATAATCGCCATCCTCAGTATGGTAACTTTTATACATGCTGTTGAGGCATACTATCTCAATCCGAAAATAGTTTCCAGTTATATGGAACTTCCGGTATTTTTTACGTTTCTTATATTACTTATATCAGAACATATCTTCGGATTCGTGGGACTTCTTATTGGAGTTCCGCTCTTCTATATCCTCGTAGATGTTCTCAAGGATTTTGATCATTTTGTGACTAAAATCACCCATGCTTCCACAACATTTCATGAAACTAAAGATGAAACAAAAGAAGCCATCTCACAAGGTATCCGACTCAGTCGTTCTGGAAAACGAGAAGGGAAATAAAAAGTGATTGTTGAAGGAGTCTGGATAGAGGGATTTCTTTTGATTTTTTCCGGAAAACCTCTATAATCCCCGGGCGTCTTTCGATAACTCGTGCATCTGCCTCGATTTTTTCTCTACAATTTTGTACGCTTTCAAAGGAGTATGTAAGAACGGTGTGGTCTTCGTACCGTCCGTGCTGCTCCTCACGCCGTCTCCACGGGGGACTGGCGATTACCGCCGAAAGGGAATACAAATGAGGTTACAACGACTTCAAAGATGCTTAAAATTTGCAAAATCCGAGAAATCTCTATAATGCTACACATTCTAACTCACTCACTATATTATGGACCCTGCGTCACTCAGTATATTTTTTACGCTTATCATCCTCTCGGCATTTTTCTCAGGAACAGAGATTGCTCTCATGACTATATCAAAACATACTATAGTATGATTTTTAAAGGAAAAACGTAATGGAGCAAAATCACTGAAACGTATAAAAGAAAAAAATGATCAACTTCTCATTACTATCCTTATAGGAAATAATCTTGTAAATGTTGCAGCCTCTGCTCTTGCAACAGTTTCAGCTATAAAAATAGCCGAATCACTAAACTTCCCAGGAGAATACGGAATCGGTTTCGCAACAGGAGCTGTAACTCTTATTCTTCTTCTGTTTTGAGAAATTACTCCAAAATCATTTGCTTCAAAATATGCGTGAGAACTTTCTCTTATTGTTGCTCCATTCTATGAAGTTCTTATGAAGATACTTTTCCCAGTAACGTACATAATAGAATTATTTGTCCGAGGAATCAAAAAAGTGTTTCGTACTCCCGATATTACTCCCTCCATAACCATAGAAGAATTGGAAGCTTTTATCGATATTTCTCATGAACATGGAGCTGTAGAGAAACATGAACATAAAAAGATTAAAAGCATTCTTGATCTTGGAGAAACAGAAGCATCTTCTGTTATGACCCCTCGTGTAAATGTGGATTTTGTTTCTGAAGAAATGACTGTGGATGAGCTGTGTATTTTTTTTCTCACATCCAGTCATACTCGTATCCCGGTCTACGCAGAAACTCCCGACGATATCGATTACGTTGTTACTTTCCGTGAAGCTTTTATCTGGAAGAATGAAGGACTTGGTGATAAATATCTGAAGGAACTCAATCTCGAAAAGATTATCAAAGTTCCAGCTACTCAGCCAATCGACCGCATACTTACTATTTTTCAGAAATCTCATAAACATATTGCACTCGTTATCGATGAACACGGAGGAGTTGATGGAGTAATTACTCTCGA
>Ga0210054_1003971_pt1 | contig 10972 bp, 11 predicted proteins | sample CryGeymeta201516_FD_185470 | JGI IMG/M metagenome (GOLD analysis project Ga0210054, IMG submission 185470) | Groundwater microbial communities from Crystal Geyser aquifers in Utah, USA - Crystal Geyser metaG 2015-16 (SPAdes) (version 2) | ecosystem: Environmental > Aquatic > Deep subsurface >...
GAAAATTTATTCAATTAAAGATCAATACGATCATATATATATTACTCCGGAATTAGGTTTTGGTTATATTTATTTCGTTTTTTACAATCAATATGATCCGGCTTTGTTTCAACGCCAAGCTGCATGGGTTAATGATCCATTAGCCAGAGTAGTTTCTTTAGATTCAGGGAAATATATTTTTGACATGGTGGATTTCGATCAAATATTACTGAGGCATAAACCCGGCGAAAAAATTCTTTTAGTTAACCGTGACTCTAGGCAAATATCGAAAAATCCAGTAATAGTTATTAATATTAAAGATATTAATGAAAAGGTAATTTGGCAAGCAGAAGCATTTATTGTGCCCGACCCGACCAAATTATGAAAAAAATATTATTCAGCATAGTAGTATTATCTTTTATTACTAGGTTTTTCAATTTAGGTTCTTTACCACCGGCGTTAAATCGGGATGAAGCCGCCCTGGGCTACAATGCTTATTCCATCTTAAAAACCGCCAAAGATGAACACGGACAGTTTTTACCCCTTTCTTTTAAATCCATCGGCGATTATAAAATGCCCCTTTATATTTATGCTACCGTTATTCCGGTTAAACTCTTTGGTTTGAATGATTTTTCTATCCGTTTCTGGTCGGCCCTTGCCGGCGTCATCAGCGTCGTCATGATTTATTTAATTACCAAAAAACCTTTAGCCGCCCTTTTAATGGCCTTAAATCCCTGGGCAGTTTTTTATTCCCGGATTGCCTTTGAAGCCAACTTAGCCTTAGCTCTATTTCTCGTCGGCCTATGGCTGATTATCAGTAAGAAAAATTGGGGATTAATCTTTTGGCTTTTGTCTTGCTTGGCTTATTCCTCAGCCTTAATTTTTATCCCTTTATTTTTAATTCCGATAATTTATCGCACCCGTCCGAAAATTATCTGGCCATTATTTTTTATAGCCGCCTTTGCCTTGATTTTTATTAGTCTTTGGCAAGTTTCTTCCCAAAAGAAAAATATTACGGTTTTCTCCGATCCTTACCTGATTGATACTTACAATAAAGAACGGACGCTTCAGTATCAAAACAATCCTTTAAAGGCCAGAATTTTTTACAATCAATATGTTTATTTCGGTAAAATAATTGCCAAGAATTATTTAAACACTTTTTCTCCGCAGTTTTTAGTTTTAAAAGGCGATAATCATCCCTGGCACCAGATTTCCGGAGTCGGCAACTTTTATTTTTTAGAAATTATTTTGGCGATTATCGGCCTGTTTAAGCTAAAAACTAATAAATTATTATTTATTATTTGGCTGTTATTAGCGCCTTTAGCCTCAGCCATTACTATTGATGCTCCTCACTCCACACGGGCATTATTTTTACTGCCGATTATTTTGATTTTAGCTTCAGCCGGCTTGCAAAAGGTTAAAAAATTCTTACCCTTATTAGCAGTAATATATTTTATTAATGTTGCCTATGTCGGTTATCAATATCTTCAGGTTTATCCGCTTAAAGCCGCCGCCGGTTTGCCGGTCGGGTTAAAGGAACAATTAATAAAATTAAGGAACTCTCCGGAGAAAATTTATTTAACCGGCATTCACGACTCCACTTATCTTTATCCGTTGGTTTATTTGCCGGTTGATCCGAAAGTATTTCAGCAGACTGCGGTTTGGACTTTGCCGGATACGGCTGGTTTAATCAATGCTTATCAGTTTTCCAATGTAACTATCAGCGACTAAATCGCCTTGTTGCTAATGTTTTCCACTGTTCTGGGGTAATTGCCGTTGCCCTGTCTTTTCTGATGTAAAGCAGGGTTGATTGTCCGTCCTGGGTTAAGTTTAAATATTTTTCTTGAAGCAGTTGTGCTTCTTTATCGCCGTAAATAATCTCCGGCGGATTATCACTATAAAAAATGCGCTTATAATCGGTTTTTAATTCCGGCACATTAGGCTCCCAGGCGTAATAAACTAACTGGCGAGTGGCCGGCTTCATGCCGCTTTGCCAATAAAGTAACGGTTTATTGTCGATTACCGCCAGGCGATCATCGGCTTTGGCGATTGCCCGGACGGCAAAATTAAAATCTTCACTATTGGAGTAATTAATATAATACTCCTCGTTTAAATTAGTCTTAAACCAATATGGCATGCCGGGATTAAGAAGCAGAGCTAGACCGGTCAAAAAGAAGACGGGTTTGAACTTAAGTCGATTATAGGAAAAAGCAAAGACGCCGATCAACAATCCCATCCACGGTAAAAGGTGAAAACCGGCATAATATACCGCCGCCGGTTCAATGACTCGGGTGTTGGCTAAGACTAAAATCGGGTATAGCAGTAACCAGCGTTGATGCCGGAGAGAGGCGATTAGCCAGCCGGAAAAAAATAGAGCAATAAATTTTGCCTGTAAACTGGTCAGGTCAAAATAAGCTAAAAAAGGGAAAAATAACAGTCGTAGTCGGTCGGCGGTAGTCCTAATTTCATTCAAAGCCGGAATGGCATATTTTAGGTTGTTATAAATGGTTTCATGATACCAGGCTAGCGGTGAGTAGTAACTAAATAAAATTGCGGTCAATATCGAGAAACTGACAATCGGCCAGATTATTTTTTGACGCAGCTTTACCGCCAACGCCAGCCAGACGGCTCCCAGCCAGGGCCAAAGCGGAATCAAGGTAAAAGTAATTAACCAGGTGGTTATTCCCAACCAGACTAATTCGATTTTCTTAGGGATTAACCGGTTAAACCATACTGATATTGCCGTCATAAATAAATACACTGCTGGATAGGCGGCCAGGCTGTCTAAAAGGAGTAAGTTGCCGAATAAATAATATTTTAAAAACTCGAAAAACAGGACAAAAATTAAACCAGTTTTTCGGAAACGCCAAATAATTAGCCAGCTCCATAAAAAGCCGTAAAAATACATTGCTTGACGGTGCCGCCGAACCAGCATGAAAATATTTTCCGGTTCAGCGATTTTTTGGATGGCCGCTGAAGCAAAGTAAACAAGAGGTTGGTGGTTATTTTGCAACTGCTCATGGAGTCGGTAACCACGATTGATATAGTAACCGAAGGCAATGTGATCTTCTTCGTCAACAAATCTTAGTGATAAACTCCGGTTTTGGCTGATCCGCCAGGAGACAATCATTATGACTATGAAAATCAGCCAAATTAAAATATTTTTTTTATTCATAATTCAGGCTTATTTTAACCGGCTTCGGACATTTTTCATCATGGCAATAAACCGCTGGATAGTGAATAGTGACATAAATATTAAATAATATTAAACAGACAATAAAAATTCTCGTTAACCAAAATGATACTTTTTTAAGATTTAAAACATACGGGAGAAAAAATAAAATAGTGACTAATCTTAGCCAACTTGAAGGCAAATCGATTTTTAATAAGTCAAATCCGGTTAAGCCCAACAGCCAGAAAGGTAAAATCAAGAAAAAATTATTGTTTTTCAGTAATAAATTGGCATAGTAACCGATACTGATTGAAAAGAAAGGAATTAGCGGATACCAATACCAAGGGGAGTTATTATTTCTTCCCGTAACCAGAAAAAGAACTACTAGCCACATGCCTAAGAACCAGTTGAAAAATCTAAATTTTTTATTCTTGAATTTAGTTAACATCAGCAAACTAAAAATAATACCTAATACATAAAGGCCGTCATCAAAACCGCCGTAAAAATGGGGGTGAGTTAAAGTATCGAAAAAAGAGTTAACAAAAGCGCCCCTGGTACTTTGTTGATTAAGAATATACAGGAAGGCGTCTTTACCGGCTAAGAATCCGTAGCCGATATAAGACAGAATCGAAGCAACTCCGGTTGAAAAAAAGACTAAACTGGGTTTGATCTTTTTTTCCCGCCAAAGCCATAAAGCGATCATAAACAAAACGCTAAAGCCGGGGACTTTAATCCAGCCGCAGAAAAAAGCCAGTATGCCTGCCAGAACCAGCTTGTTTTTTAACAAAGCGATTAAACTGGCCAGAAATAAAGGAGTTAAGATGTTTTCTAAGAATGATTGGCGCTGAGCAGCGACAAAATAAGGAATTGTGGCTAAAAAAAGCAAGCTTAACCAGCCGGTTTTTTTCCCAAAAAGCTTAACTCCGATAATATAGGTAAATAGCATTGTAAAAATGCTGGCAATAAAAGCCGGAAATCTAACGATTAAGGTGGGAATTTGGGCAAAAGCCTGATAGCCCAATAATTTTGCCGGCAAACCGATTATGGCGGCCCCTAAAGGAGGGTGATCAAGCCATGGTTTAACAATTTTCATTCCAAACCGTTCCCAAGGAATAAAATCTTTATATTGGGAACGCCAAATTAAAGCCGGATTATTCGCTTCAAAAATGGAATGCGTTGCTAACTGTAAAGGATTATCCCAAAAAGTAATCCCTGCCCAAGTATAAAAAAGGCTGTCATCATTATTGTCGGCTGGGAAGATATCGCCTTGGTTTGCCCTAAGATAAATGCCTAAAATTATCAATATCCAGATAGAGATTAATGATATAATTGTTTTCAAATGAAAAGCCCTGTGAAACTGCTTCATGTTTTATTTTTTACTATAACATTTATTTGGTTAGTCTCGTTAATATTTTATCAGGTTTTTGTTGATTTTAGATATTTTAACCTGAAACATTTGCGTTACCAAACTCCTTCTCTTGTTGATCCGGTTGCCATTGTCGATGAAACAAAGATAAAAGTTGTTTGCGATCCGATTTGCTTTTTTCTGGTCAATGATAAACGGATTCGTTCCCGGACGGACAGTGACGCCGGCGGCGGCTTATTGAAAGTCAATCTTCGTTTTTTTGATCAATATCGTGGGTTAATCGGATATGAAGACGATAATTCTCATCCGAATTTTTTTGTTATCGATACCAACGGAGAATTTCTTCAGGTTATCCGGCTGAAGTTAGACCGGATAAATTTTACTTTTGAAGCTTACTATCCTAGTTTACAGCTGATCCGGTTTCGCGCCAGCAGTAATGAACAGTATTTTTATTCTGCCAATAAGCCGGAACTAAGAATTATATGAAGTTATCAATTATTATTCCCAGTTACAACGAAGCAGGAACGATTCGTCAGATTATTGCCCGGGTGAAAAAATTAAAAGAAATTTCTCCGGAAATTATTGTGGTGAATGATGGTTCTACTGATGAGACCAAAAAAATTCTTGCCAAAATTTCCGGAATTAAAACAATTAACTTCCCTAAAAATCAAGGCAAGGGGGCGGCCATTCGCGCCGGCATTCAACAGGCGGCCGGCGATTATGTCTTAATTCAGGATGCGGATTTGGAATATGATCCGGTCGACATTCAATCGCTCCTGGACCCGGTTTTAAATAAAAAAGCCGAAGTGGTTTATGGTTCCCGGTTCTTAGGTCCGCATACCAACATGCTTTTTTGGCACTTAAAGGGTAATCAGTTTTTGTCATTAGTCACCAATTTTTTATACAATACTACTCTTTCCGATATGGAAGTCGGTTACAAACTTATCCCTAAAAAACTGCTGGACTCTTTAAGCTTAAAAGAAAACCGCTTTGGTTTTGAACCGGAAATCACCGCTAAAATTTTAAAACAAGGCATCCGGATTTATGAAGTGCCGATTTCTTATTCCGGCCGTGAATTTTGTGAAGGCAAAAAAATTACTTGGAAAGATGGCCTTTGGGCCTTTTTCTTATTATGCAAATACCGCTTAGTATAGTTTTAGCTACTTATAATGAAGAGGAAAATATCGGTGGCTGTTTGCAGTCGATTCAACGGCTGGCTACGGAAATTATCGTGGTTGATGGCAGCTCCCAGGACAAAACCCGGGAGATTGCTAAAAAACTAGGCGCCCAGGTTTTTAAGGTCAGCAATAAGCCGATTTTCCACCTTAATAAGCAGTTGGCAGTCGATAAAGCTTCCGGGAAATGGATTCTGCAGTTGGATGCCGATGAGCAGATTAGTCCGGAATTAGCTCAGGAAATCAAGACCATTGTTAGTCAAGAAGTCCCTCAGTTTAGCGGTTATTATCTACCCAGAAAAAACTTCTTTTTAACCGGATTTTTAACTAAAGGCGGTCAATATCCGGACTATGTTATCCGCCTGTTTCTCAAGGGCAGGGGCAAATTTCCCTGCCAAAGCGTTCATGAACAGATTATTATTAATGGCCCGGTCGGTTATCTTACCAACCCCATCATTCATTACTCTGACCGTCATTTCAGTCGTTATCTCATCCGTTTCAATCGTTACACTTCTTTAGATGCTAGCGCGCTGTACCGCCAAAATATTAAGCCCGGGATTGCCTTAAGTATTAACTACTTTTTATTTAAACCGATCGCTTGGTTTTTCTCTACCTTTTTCCGCCACAAAGGTTTTGTTGACGGCTTGCCCGGTTTTATCTTTTCTTTAATGTCCTCTCTGCGCTTTCCGATTATTTATCTTAAATTCTGGGAGCTTGATCATGAAAATCGCCATTAATACCGCTAGTCTTTCTTCTGCCAGCCAAAATCGGGGAATTGGTTTTTATACCAGCCGCTTAATTGCCCAATTACAAACTAATCCCTCACTTCAATTAATTAAATTTGAGAAAAAAATCCCTGCCGGGGTTGACTTAATTCATTACCCCGGTTTTAATCCGTTCCAATTTAGTTTTCCCTTAATTCATTCTCTGCCTTTTCTGGTTACCATCCATGATTTGATCCCTTTAAAATTTCCCTCTCGTTTTCCTCCGGGTATTAAAGGCCGGTTAAGATGGCTAATCCAGCGCCGTTTGGTTTTATCCGCCGCCGCCATTATTACCGATTCCCAGAGTTCTCAAAAAGACATCCTCGCCTTAACCGAACTTTCTCCGGCCAAAGTTCATGTTATTTATTTAGCCGCCGATAAAATTTTTAAGCCCCTCAAGCCAATTAATAAATATTCTCTTCCCAAAAAGTTTGTTCTTTATGTTGGCGATGTTAACTACAATAAAAACCTGCCTTTACTAATTCAGGTTTGTTTAACCAATAATTTCCCCTTAGTCCTGGTCGGTAAACAGCTGGTCACCAAGGAATTTGACCGTCACCATCCGGAAAATCAAGATTTGCTTAAAGTCCAGTCCCTAATTCAGGCTAATCCTCACCAGATTATTCCTTTAGGTTTTCTGCCGACCGAGGATTTGAGTTTACTCTATAACTTAGCCACAGTTTATATTCAGCCCAGTTTGGCCGAAGGCTTTGGTCTGCCGGTTCTCGAAGCCATGGCCTGCGGTTGTCCGGTCTTGATCGGTCCCGCCGATTCTTTGTCAGAAATTGCCGGTTCCGCCGCCGGAGAATTTAATCAAACTAATTTAAAACTATATTGGCAATCGGCAAATTTAAGGCTTAAAATGTCCCAGCTGGGATTAACTCAAGCCGCTAAATTCTCTTGGGAAAAAACCGCGAAAGAAACTATTAAAGTCTATGAATCTATTTAACTTTGGTTTAAGTCTGGCTCTTATTGTCAGATTTTATTTGCAATTACTGGCAGGTTTAGCGATTAAATTCATTCCCTTTAAGGGCAGTTTTCCTTACTGGGATCTTTTTTTAGCCCCCAAAGGGCCAAACTGGCTTTGGCTTTGGGCTAGTTTTGACGGTGCTCATTACATTGCCATTGCCCAGGAAGGTTATCTTTACGGTCTGACTCAAGTCTACTTCCCGCTTTATCCGCTGTTAATCCGCTGGTTAACTTTGCTCACTAAAAACCAGCTTGTCTCCGGCATAATTATTGCCCACCTGGCCCTGATCGGCTTTATTTATTATTTTATCAAGTTGGGCCGCTTGGACTATTCAGTTAAAACTATTCGTTGGGCTTTATTAATTCTTCTGCTTTTCCCAACCAGTTTCTTTTTCTTTTCTTTATACACCGAATCTTTATTTTTATTTTTCGTGGCTTTGAGCTTATACCTGGCCCGGACTAAACGTTTTATTCCGGCCGCTCTTATTGCCGGTTTAGCTTCAGCCACCCGCTTGGTCGGTATCTTTTTATTACCGGCCATTTTATGGGAATATTATCAAGTTCATAAAAAACCCGCTTGGTTCAGTCTCGCTAAATTAACTGTTTTAGCCTCATCCGGTTTGCTGGCTTATTTGCTCTTTCTTCAGCGTCAGTTTCACAACTTTTTAATCTTTATCACCGCTCAGCCTGGTTTTGGCGCCGGCCGCCAGGTAGACACGATTGTCATGCTCTATCAGGTTATCTTCAGATACATCAAGATGTTCTTCGGGGTTAGCCCTCAAAACGATATCTACTTAGTTTTAGTCTTTGAATTTGTTATCTCCCTGGCCTTTTTGGGATTAATTATTTATGCCCTGATCAAAAAATTTAGAGTTAGTTATTTGCTGTTTTTTATCCCGGCTTTTTTACTGCCGACCTTCACCGGCAGTTTTGCTTCCATGCCCCGCTATGTTTTAGCCGGTTTCCCGCTTTTCTATTTATTGGCCTCAATTAAAAGCAAGCCAATTAAAATCATTGCCTTAATCTTTTCCGGCTTGCTTTTAACCTGGGCTTTTATCAGATTTTCCCGAGGCTATTGGATCTCATGAACAAAAAAATCTTAGTCACCGGCGGTTTAGGCTTTATTGGTTCCCACTTGCTGGAAAAGTTCAATGATTCAAATCATCAAACTTTTGTCATTGATAATTTTTCTGCCAGTTCGAAGTACCAGGCGTCAAAAAAAGTTAAAGTTTACCGCCAGGATATCAGCGACCCCCAAGTCATTAATTTGGTGGTTAAGCTAAAGCCTGAAGTAATTATCCATCTGGCCGCTGACAACCGGGTCACCAGCACTCAGGCAGAAGCTTTAACCAGTAATGTCATCGGCACCTTTAATCTGCTGGAAGCCGGCAAAAGGGCGGGGATCAAGCAGTTTATCTTCAGTTCCTCGGCAGCGGTTTATGGCGATCCGATCAAACTGCCGATTAAAGAAACTCACCCGACCCGGCCGATTTCTCACTACGGCCTTTCCAAGTTAACCGGCGAACTTTACTGCCATCAATACCAGTCTGACTTTACCACTTCGATTTTTAGATTTTCCAATGTCTATGGTCCGCGTCAAAGCAGTGGTTCTGAGGGCGGGATTGTTTCCATTTTAATTGACCGTTTATTAAATAAAACCAAGCCGATTATCTACGGCGGCGGCCGGCAAACCCGGGACTTTATCTTTGTCAGCGATATTGTTCAAGCCATGATTTCAGCTTTAAACCAGCCGCGAAGTTTTATTTTAAATCTTGGTTCCAATCAACCGACAAAAATAATTACTTTGCTTAAAACCATTAGCCGCCTGCTGAAAGTCAGTCCCGAATTTATTAAAAAACCCTTCCGGCCGATGGAAATTAAGCACAGTTTGTTTGACTACTCTAAAGCCAAAAAAACATTATCCTGGCAGCCGAAGACAACCCTCACTGCCGGTTTATATGAAACTATTAATTATTTTACCGGCCTTTAACGAAGCTAAGGTTATCAGCCAGGTCTTAGCTCAAGTCAAGCAAGTAGCGGCTAAACTGCCGGTCGAAACAGAAATTTGCGTGGTTAACGATGGCTCTTCAGACAGCACCGCTCAAGTTGTCAAAAAAGCCCAAGTTTTTGTTTTAACCCATATGATCAATCGGGGATTGGGCGCTTCTTTATCGACCGGTTTAGAGTATGCCAAAAAAATCCAAGCCGACTTTGCCATTACCATGGACTCCGACGGCCAGCACGACCCAGCTGATTTAATTACTGTTCTAAAGCCGCTATTGAATAAACAAGCCGACGTCGTCATCGGCAGCCGCCGGCTTCAGCCCACCGGCCGCATGCCCCTTTTAAGGCAGTTAAATAATCAAGCTTTTAACTTATTAACCCGCTTGCTCTTTGGTGTGGTTACCACTGATTCTTTATCCGGCTTTCGCGGCTTTGGCAAAAGAGCAATTCAATTAATTGAATTAAAGACCGAACGCATGGAAGTCTCCAATGAATTTTTTACCGAAATTAAACGCCATCATTTAAACTTTACCGAAGTGCCGATTAAAGTCATTTACACCGCCTATTCGATGAGTAAAGGGGTTAAGCCGACTAATGTATTTGCAATTATCTTCCGTCTTTTGCTAAGATTAGTCAGATAATATGTCCAGCTTTTTACCGGTCCAGCTAGTTTTCAGTCTTTTCTTGCTTTTTGCCGCTTCCCGGGTTTGGCTCCGCCTCAAAGACGGCAGTTTAACCTTAGCTAGCTTTATTTTTTGGTTTGGTTTATTTGTCTTGGCGATTATCGGGGTTTTTAAACCGGAAATAACCTCGATTGTGGCCCTGAAACTGGGGATTAATCGGGGCAGTGATGCCGTGATTTATGCTTCCATCCTCCTTTTGTTTTACTTAATTTTCCGGACCAATGTGCTCTTGGAAAACCTGCGCCACGATTTGACTAAACTGGTCCGTACCATTGCTTTAACTCCATTAAAAAAGAAATGAAACTGCTGTTTTTAACCGAGTTTTTTCCGACAAACGATCAAAAAGTTTTTACCGGCGGCGTCGAAGCCCGGACTTATTACCTTGCCAATCAGGCCAAAAAAGATTTTTCCGTCAAAGTCATTTCTTCCCCCTTTCAGCAGATTCCAGCCACGCCTTTATCGGTTTTTTCCCGCTCGGTTTATTTATTCGTGGCCTTATTCAAAGCTTTAAAATCAGAGTTCGATTTAATCGAAGCTTCCAATGTGGTTACCTATTTACCGGCTTATCTGGCCGCCAGAATTAAAAAGAAGCCGGTAATTATCTGGATTCCTGATGTTTTAAACAAAGCCTGGTTTGAGTTTGGCTGGTTTGTCGGTTTATTTGGCTTTCTCATTGAAAGAATCTGCCTTAAATTAACTTGGGACGGGGTGATTGCTTTAAGCGAATCCACGAAAACTAAATTAATTGCCGCCAAGATTAAAACCAACCGCTTAACCGTCGTCCACGGCGGCATTGAACCGGATGAATTTAAACAAACTGTTCATCTGCCCAAGTTCGCCAAGCCGACAATCTGTTGTAT
>Ga0210054_1003979_pt1 | contig 10962 bp, 11 predicted proteins | sample CryGeymeta201516_FD_185470 | JGI IMG/M metagenome (GOLD analysis project Ga0210054, IMG submission 185470) | Groundwater microbial communities from Crystal Geyser aquifers in Utah, USA - Crystal Geyser metaG 2015-16 (SPAdes) (version 2) | ecosystem: Environmental > Aquatic > Deep subsurface >...
GATGAGCCTTTTGTAACAAGGTTGGAAGAATTGTTAGGTCGAGTATTAAAGCCAAAAGCTATAGGAAGACCTCGAAAACAGTAAAAAACGGGCGCTGTCCCCGGTTTTCCCCCGGTTTTCCCCGGTTTTCTGAACAGGTTTAGGAACAACAACTTGATAACTCATTGGATTTCAAACTCCTTTGGGTCATATACTCATCAATAGTCACATAATCCCCAGACTGGTATGCAATATGAGCCTCTTAAATCTGCGATTGAACAGATGGGCTTTCTTCAAGTAATTCCTCCTCAAACCCTCCTATTTGTTTCTCCAACAATTTCCATATCTGATATTTCTCACTAAAGCCTAAAACCTTGAGAGATTCCACCAGAGATTCAAAGGGAATTGACAATTTCACTGAATTCTGTAACATAAATTAACCTCCTCGTAGAATATTTCCCCCACCAGCTATACTGCCTTTTCATGGGTTCAGCATATCATCTTCCCATCTTCAAGCTTAAAATTCGGTGATTTTCCAATTTTTTTGCATAATAACAACCATACCACAATTATCTTAAAATGTCAAGTAAAATGTGGACAAAAACACCATTTTGTATGCAAATGACCCCGTAAGGAGTCAAGAAAAAATAAGTTGTACGCCAAGAGTCGCTGAGACGATTAGCTGGCAAGGCGTGAGAAGCGAGCATACTACTGTTCGTAATCGACGAACAACGAAACCAGCCAAGATGGATCGGTGACACAACTCCTGCAAGTTATTTTTTCTTGACGACTAACTACACAAAGGTACTGCACTACAAGATTATGGAATAGCAGCTACAGCCAATCTATCGCATCTTTCATTATATTTATCCCCTGAATGCCCCTTAACCTTAACCCACTCAACCTGATGTGGCTGGATTAATTTGAGCAGTTCCTGCCACAGATTTTGATTCTTGACCGGCTGTTTAGTGGCAGTTTTCCATCCATTGGCTAACCATGTTTTTATCCAATTTTGAGTGAAGGCATTGATGATATAAGCACTGTCTGAATATATCCTTATTTCTGAAGGGGTTTTTATTGCCTGTAATCCCTGAATTACACCCATTAGTTCCATTTGATTATTGGTTGTATTCCGTTGTCCTCCAGCAAATTCCTGTTCTTTTTCCTCAATAATAAGAATAGCTGCCCATCCCCCTGGACCTGGATTGCCCTGACATGCCCCATCTGTATATAGAGTAAGCACATTCGTTTCTTTTATCATGTCAAAACCTCCCTATAGCTCTTGCTATCCTTCCATATTATCATACAAGTATTATCTTGTCAAATAAAAAAAAACAAACATTGACTTTTACCTTGAAATCTGTTATACTTTCAGGGTAATTATTTGAAACGAGGAGGCAAGATGATGCTGCAAGAAATCGAAAAAGCAAAGGAGCATTTTGGCAGGATATTAGAGGAACAACTTAATCGGGTTGAAACCATGAAAAAATCACAGGAATGGATAGATTATACTCAAGTAACACCAATAATCATTGGCGTTATTGGAGGGGATGGGATTGGTACATATATTACAGATGAGGCAAGACGAGTGTTGAGGTTTTTACTTGAGGATGAGATTTCCAAAGGAAAGGTTGAGCTTAGAGACATTGAGGGATTAACCATTGAAAATCGGGCTAAAGCCATGAAAGCCATACCAGAAGACATCCTTGAGGAAATAAAGAAGTGTCACATTTTGCTTAAGGGACCACTCCATACTCCAAAAAAAGGGGATCCCTGGCCTAATATTGAAAGTGCTAATGTTGCCATGCGTCGCGAGCTTGATTTATTTGCCAATGTCAGGCCAGTAAGGGTGCCAGTGGAGGGAATAGATTGGATATTCTTTCGAGAAAATACTGAGGGTGCCTATATCCTTGGAAGCAAGGGGGTAAATGTTACCGATGATCTGGCTATTGACTTTACCGCTGTTACTACTCAAGGCTCAGAGCGGATAATTCGCATGGCTTTTGAGTATGCCAGAAAAAATAAGATAAATAAGGTTACTGTGATTACTAAGGCAAATGTGATCAAAACAACCGATGGAAAGTTCCTTGCTGTTGCCGATCAAATAGCTGCAAATTATCCTGAGATAGAGTGGGATGATTGGTTTATTGACATCATGACCGCCAAGCTGATAGATCCAAAGAGAAGAACACAGTTTAAGGTAATGGTCATGCCAAACCTTTATGGTGATATTCTTACTGATGAGGCTGCCGAGTTTCAGGGTGGGGTTGGAACTGCTGGGAGTGCTAATATTGGCAAACAATATGCTATGTTTGAGGCAATACACGGCACAGCTCCAAGGATGGTTGAGAATGGAAGGGCACAATATGCTGATCCGTCAAGTATGTTGAGGGCAACGGTCATGCTCTTAAACCACATCGGGCTGGCGGAAAAGGGAAAAAGATTGGAAAAAGCTCTGGATATTTGTGGTCAATACGAAAAAAAGATTGTGATTACCGGAAGGGAAGATGGGGCTACGAGTGAGGAATTTGCGGATTATGTTATGGAAACTGTGAGGTAGTGCTCGTTTCAAATACGGTTCTCGCTTTAGCTCGCGATACTTTTCACACCCTCTAAATGACAGCCGCAAGAAGGACAATCCTTGTCCTCACGAAAGTGGGGATTCGTGCTCCCGTGAATGGTTAAGGGAATCGTCATTTATGCCCCGGTGAACGGTTATGTAATTTCTTCGTGTTCTTTGTGGTAAAAAACTTCCTGTTACCGTCATTTTAAGGTTGACACGACAGTAGGAAGAAGGGAGGAAGTAAATGTGGAGAAAACAACGCAATTCATCCCATGGTTTTACCTTGATAGAGGTTGTGTGTGTCCTATTTATTATCGGACTTATCGCTGCTCTTTGTCTGCCACAGCTTAAAAAACTAATGATTGAGGATAAAACTTCTGGTGAGACAAAAATCATTTGTGATACCCTGAAAGATGCCCGATATAGTTCTATTACCGAAGGGGTAGCATATGATGTTTTGTTCAAGGATGAGCATATCTGGATTAAAGGGGAGGAAAAATCCCGCCTTTCATCTGTCGTTATCTTTTCCACTAATCCCTTCTGGTTTTATCCGTCAGGTAGAGCAACACCGGGTGAAATCATGGTTGATGACCATATGATTATTGTCTCTATTTCTGGGAGGTTGAAGGTTGAAAAAACAATGGATTGAGTCTGGTTTTACACTTCTTGAGGTAATGGTTGCTGTGGCTATCTTTGGGATAGCGGTTATCACCCTGCTGGGTGTATTTTCAAATGGGCTTAATCTGATGAGGTTAACAAATAACCAGACACAAACAATTATCCTTGCCCAATCAAAACTCGCAGAGTTTAATGCAGGGTTGGAGAAGAATACTGAGGGGAAAGAAGGAAACTTTGCATGGAAGATAACAACTGCCATGGAACAAGGGATGGAACGGATTACTGTAAATGTCTGCCGTGATAAAAAAGAGAAGATACAGCTTGTTACCTTGAAACAGGCAGGACAATAGAGATGCCATGCAATGTTCTTCTCAATTTTTCGTGTTTCTCCGTGTTCTCTGTGTCTCCGTGGTGAGTAATTACCTCTTCTGAATATTTACAAAAAACTCCTTGCATTTTATAAGAAAATATGCTAATATATATCAATCATGAAATGGTTAAATGAATTTGTAAGGGATGAAATAAAAGGGTTGCAATCATATTCTGTACCTGATATTACCTGCAGGATAAAGCTGGATGCTCATGAAAATCCATATTCGCTGCCGAGTTTTGTGCAGAAAAAGATTGAGCAAGCCTGTTCATGGCTTGCATTTAATCGTTATCCTGACCCATGTGCTCGTGTGTTGCGTGAAAATTTGAGCCTCAAGCTTTCTGTTGATTCCGAAATGATAATGATGGGCAATGGTTCAGATGAACTTATTTTGTATCTGCTTTTATGCTTTGGATCAAAACAGGTTGTCTTTCCTACGCCAACCTTTGCTATGTATGATATTCTGGCTAAATGTGCCTTTTCCCGACCAATAGGGATACCATTAGGGGATGGTTTTGAGATTAACGAGGGAAAAATCATCGAACAGGCAAGGCAGGAACCATCGATAATATTCTTGAGCTATCCAAACAATCCAACAGGAAACTGCTTTGTAACAGAAAGAATTGAACGAATAATCAGCCAGACGCAATCCTTGATTGTTATAGATGAGGCTTATTATGAGTTTTCGCAGGAGACATTTCTGCCATGGGTTCACGAATGTGAAAGGGTTGTTGTCTTGCGGACACTTTCCAAGGCTTTTGGATTGGCAGGGTTACGAGTTGGGTATATGATTGCTCAACCTCAGGTGATAAATGAGGTGCAAAAGGTAAAACTGCCCTATAACTTAAATGCCTTTTCGCAAGTATCAGCATCCTTAGCCATAGAGAATGCCCCTTTGTTTCTTCCAATCGTTCAGGGGATAATGGATGAACAAAAAAGAATAGCTGAGGGTTTAGATGCAATCTATGGTATTAAGGTGTATCCATCAAAAGCAAACTTTATCCTCTTTAAGATTGCAGAGGATATTTGTGCTAAGGATATTTTTGATTTATTAATAAATGAAGGGATATTGATTCGGTATCTTTCCGATACTCCGGGTTTGAGTAATTGCTTGCGGGTTACAGTGGGGAGACCTGATGAAAATAATGAATTCTTGGGAGCAATGAAGAGGATTATGGGAGGAAAAGATGAACAGACAAGCTGAAATAAAACGAAAAACAAGAGAGACAGATGTTAACCTATGGATAAATCTGGATGGTACAGGGAATGCCAAATTAGATACTGGCATTGGCTTTCTGGATCATATGCTTGAATTATTCAGCAAACATGGGTTTTTTGACCTTAAGGTTCAGGCTAAAGGGGATATTCATGTTGATTATCACCATACAGTAGAGGATATCGGAATATGCCTTGGTGAGGGTGTAGCAAAGGCATTAGTTGATAAAAGGGGAATAAGGCGATATGGGGCAGTGTCCTTACCCATGGATGAGGCATTGGTGGATGTGGCATTGGATATAAGCGGCAGGGGGATGCTGATATTTAATGTTAAGTTTTCCGATTTAACCACAGGGATGAATGGGGATGATATTAAACGGTTTGATGTTGAGTTGGTAAAGGAATTTTTCAGAGCATTCAGTCAACATAGCAGCATAACCATTCACATTAATCTTGAATATGGAGAAAATAGCCATCATATTATTGAGGCTATCTTTAAGGCATTTGCCAGGGCACTTTGTCTGGCAGTTGAGGTTGATAAAAGGATAGAAGGGGTGTTGTCTACCAAAGGGATGATTTGATAAGTGAAAAGTGAAAAGTGAAAAGTGAAAAATTAAGATAGAAAATGTAGCTGTCTCAATTTCCAATCACTTTTCACTTTTCGTTTTTAGTTTATGCAATGGGGGAGGTGTTTCCATGTTAGTAATTCCAGCTATTGACTTAAAAAAAGGGGCTGTTGTCCGATTGACTCAAGGGGAAAAGGATACAGCTGTTGTTTATTCTGATGACCCTGCAGAGATAGCAAGGCTCTGGGAATCAAAGGGGGCAGAGTTGATTCATGTGGTTGACCTTGATGGGGCAATGGCAGGTCATCATCAAAATCTGGAGTCAGTCAAAAAAATAGTAGATGCAGTCTCGATCCCTGTTCAGTTTGGTGGTGGGGTGCGAAGTATCAAGACCATAGAAGAGGTGCTTAATATAGGGGTAGCAAGGGTTATCATTGGAAGTAAAGCAGCTATGGATCCCAATCTGGTTCAGGAGGCAGTAGCTAAATTTAACAACAAGGTAATTGTAGGAATAGATGCTAAAGGGGGAAAGGTAGCCGTATATGGCTGGCAGCAGATGACAGAATACTCAGCCCTTGACCTTGCCCAGGAAATGAAGAGAAATGGGGTAACAACCATTATTTATACAGATATTGCCAGAGATGGGATGTTAGAGGGGCCAAATTTTGATGCCATACGGAATTTTACCCAGGCAATCAAATTAGATGTTATTGCCGCAGGCGGGGTAACAACGATAGATGATATTAAAAAACTTCTTGAATTTGAAAAAATGGGCTTAAAGGGTGCAATTATTGGCAAGGCACTCTATACTGGTAAGACGGAGCTATCTGAGGCAATAAAAATGGTTAAAGATGCTCACATAGAACCTGCCCGTGAAACAATAACAGCCACAGATAGGTTCAGACGGCCATTTAAGCTGAAGAGCGAGGATGAGGTTGTTAAGTTTTATTAGGGCTTGTTAGCCATTAAACGAAGAGATTTAACCACAGATAAACACAGATACACACAGATAAAGAAACCCAAAAGATTATCTGTGTTCATCTGTGGTTAATAATCTGGCTGCATTTTCCCCTGCAAGGTATCCTGTGGAAAATGAGGCTTGCAGGTTAAATCCGCCTGTATCTGCATCTACATCTATTATTTCACCCGCAAAATATAACCCCTTTATAATACAAGACTCCATGGTTTGCGGATTAATATCCTTTAAGGAAATCCCACCACGGGTAATCATTGCCTGCTCCACAGGTAATGACTCAGTTATCTCTAACCGCAATCCCTTGAACAAGACAACCAATCTATGCCGTTCATCCTTGTTAATCTGGCTCACCTGTTTATCATGTCTAATACCTGCAATCTCTATAAAAACATCAACCATTCTCTGTGGCAAGAAAAATTTGAGTATACTCCTGATATTCTTTTTTGGATTAATACTAAACTCTCTTTGAAAGCGTGCATTTATCTGTTCATAGGACAACCCTGGTTTCAGATCTATGGTTACAAATACTGCCTTGCCCTCATTCAGCCAATCAACAATCTGTCCGCTCAAGGATAAAATCAGGGGACCGGATATGCCAAAGCCTGTAAACAACAATTCTCCAACCTCTGAAATTATCTGCCGTTTCCTATCATTAATCGTAGGGGCAGACCGGTGTGTCTGCCCAATAAAGGTAAGTTGAATATTTTTCAGGGTCAGTCCCTCTAATAGTTTTGGATAACATTCCCTTGTTTTTAAGGGAACAAGCCCAGCACAAAGAGGGATGATCTGATGCCCCAGCCGTTGTGCTATCCTTAATCCATCCCCTGTTGACCCTGTGAAACCGTAAGAAATGCCACCAGTGGCAAGGATAATCCTGTCGCATAAAATTTCTTTTTTATCCCTGAGCAACACACCCTTTACTTGATTATCCTGCACAAGAATATCATCTACTCGTGCATTGTAGATAATTGTTACATTATTTTCAGCCAGCTTTTTTTTTAATATCTCAAGGACGCTGCCTGCCGTATCAGTTACAGGAAAAACACGCAATTGCCTTTCTATTTTAAGGCTTAGTCCCCTATCCTCAAAGAATTGCATTACATCAGTATTTGAGAATGTGTTCAAAGCAGTCCTCAAAAACCTACCATTCTTGCGGAAATTACCAATAAGGATCTCAATGTCACAAGCATTAGTAATATTACAGCGACCCTTACCAGTCAAGAGAAGTTTTTTGCCAGATGTAGGATTTTTTTCTATCAGGGTAACATTTGTCAGAGGTACTACCTCCTGACCAAGTTGACCTGCCCGAATAGCTGCCATCATCCCTGCAGGTCCGCTACCAATTACGATTATGTTTTTTTTATTCATCTAATGCTCCTGCTCTAAGGAGTCAAATGAGACATATCTCAACCAAGTTATTATATCAGAATTTTATGTATTGTCAACTGAAAAAGCATGCAAAGCAGCAATTCTCATTATGGTAAAATGGATAAGGGGGAGATATGGAGATTAATCGGTAGGACAGGCATTCTTGCCTGTCATCTGCAACAGGACAGGCAGGAATGCCTGTCCTACCAACAATTCTGTTGATAATCGACAGGCTGTTACGGAATAGAAATTTGGTAACCGTTCACCGGGGCAGGAATGACGATTCCCTTAACCGTTCACGGGAGCACGAAGATTGTCTTTCTTGCGGCTGTAATTTAGAAGGTGTGAACGGTTACAGCAAAGCTATACTCAAGTGGGGCATAAATTGCGATTTTTTTCGGTGAGAATTAATCAAGGAGAGCAAGGCGTGAAGGTGAGCAATAGTGTAGGAAAACCGGGGACAGCGCCCGTTTTTTATTGACAAAATGCTATTTGTATGATAATATTTATTTATTATGGCAAGAATAGCAAGAATTATCATACCAAATATACCTCATCATGTTACACAGAGGGGTACGCGAAAAACCGCAAAAATTAATAATCAGAAGGAATTTGTGTATCAGAATTTTTCGCGTTTTTTTGCGTATTTCGTAGGTATCTCTTGATATCTGAGTAGTTACCAACAGTAATTAGATTTAACGGATAAAAAAAAAGAAAAATCTGCTCAATTAGCTCAATCAGATTATCCAATTATTTTCAGGAGGGCTGTGATGATGAAAAAATATCAAGGGTGGGAAAAGATAGGTTTCAAACAGATGCTAGTGGGCTTGGCTGTGGGGATGATTTTGATGGTTGGGGGTAATTGGGCTTGGGCGACTGAGACTGTTACGACCGATAATTTGCTCAAGAACCCAGGGGCAAAAGATGGGATGAATGATTGGATAAATAATAATCCCAGTGGAACATTTACGGCGAGATATAGCGGTTACTCTGGAGTCTGTTTCGATTGCAACACGGCCAAGACGGAGAATAATTACATGTATATGTATCAAGATGTGGATGTGTCAAAGTATGCTACTGATATAGATCGTGGTGATGTAACGGTTAATTTTGAAGGCTATTTCAGATCGGGGGACGACCGCGACTATGGTCAATACCAAATATGCTTTATAGATCAGGCAGGCAACACCATTGCGAATGAGAATGCAGCGACAGGCTGGGACAACAATACGAACAGTACATGGGAGAAAAAGACGATAGGTAAAATACTGCCGGTTAAGACACGAAAAATCAGAATCTATGTAGAGGCAAAAACAACTAGTACATCGAGCTACTGCGAGGTTTACTTTGACGAGATGAGTCTAACCATTACATACCCAAAACCACCAGAAAGCAAACTGGAAATAATAGAACCGGCTGATAAAAGGTTTGCTTTTGGTGATATGTACTCAGTTAGAAATGGTTCCACAAAGAAATATAATAAAGCGTTAAAGAAGACTCTCAAATTCAAGAATGCAGGGGATCCCGGTATGACACTGGACTGGAAGATAACGGCATCATCAGATGAAATAAAATTCTCAACCGAAGAACTGTCAGGAGAGTTATCTACTGGTCAGAGTAAGAGTATAGATGTATGGGTTGAGAACCTTGGTGGTGGTGGTATTTTCACCGGCCACATTGATTTCAATGGTGGTCCTACTATTTGGGTTTCGGCTCCTGTTCATAAGACATCAGAAGTTAGTCTTGTTGCCCCGGCAAAGATGTCAAACAACAGGGTTAATGTAGGAATAAACGGTAGTGTAAATTTTAAAATAAAGAGGTCTGCATGTCCTTTTTATTCTGGGGCAGTAGGAGCCGGATACGGGTGGAAAAAATCAGACGAACTCACTACTCAGGAAATTCTTGAACTTACTGCGGCTGATTTTAATGCAACAACTGATCCAGAGAAGTCTTATATGTTCTCTGATATTGGTAACCAGATAGTTTATGCCGCATCCTTTGAAACGGTTGATAATAAAAAAGTGGTTGGAGAACTGTTGAGGATTGATGTTTATGTCTGGGAGATTCCAAGTGTCAACGATACTCCGGGAACTACCAGCTCATGGTATTCTAATTATAACAAATATGTTGGTATTAAAGGACAACCTGTTTATCTGCAAGCAACCGGGAGGACGAATAGTCCTAACCTCTCAGGATCTATTGCCAAATTCATCTGGGATTTTGATAATGACTGGGACACGATTGAAAAGGAACAGACAGCAGGTGAACAGGTCTCCCACACATGGAACACAGCCAACCTGAACGGCAGAATTCGGTGCAGGGCTGTTACCAATTACGGCATTCAGAGTGAAGACCAGATATTTGACCTGAAAATATACGAGCCGGTGAAGGTAGGTGCCCAGGGACCATACACTGGCAGACCAGAAAAGCCTGTTAAACTGAAGTGTTCGTTTAACAATATGAGCTATCCCGGAGCTACTTATCAATATGAGTGGTCTGTAAATAATGGGAGTAGGGTATCTATAAATGATAATGGTGATGAAGTAGAGTATAAATGGTCCAAGAATGGAACATATCAAATTACAGCCAAGGTAATAGTAACCACAGAAGAGGGATTGGTGATAAGTGGTCAGTCTTTCTCTCATGTAACCATAGAGGCTGGCAAGCCAACAGCTATGCCCGGCGGACCTTATAAGGGCGGTATCTTTGGCGGTAATTTTTCACCCATTCAGTTTGAGGGCAATCACCCGAATTTTGTTGAGGATAAGGATATAGGACATATCGATACCTGGAAATGGTCGTTTGAGGGAAAACCGGGGACAGCGCCCGTTTTTCTTGACAAGAGAAGATTTATATGCAGACTTCTACAAAAATCTCCTTTTATGGGCTATTTTTTTGGACAGTGTCTATTTCACATAACTCGTTGTCTGTTAGGATGTTATGGTTTTAATGGTTGATTTTTCATAAAAGATAACACCAATAAAATCAATTACTTGCAAATACTGAATGTCCAATTTTGCTCTGTTTGGCGTAACTTGTTGAGAGTCAACGACTTCAATCATCACGATAAATTGACTTGTAGAAGTCTGTTGTATGGTAATATTTATTTATTATGGCAAGAATGGCAAGAATTATCGTACCAAACATACCGCATCATCTTACTCAGAGAGGTAATTATAGGCAAATAGTATTTGATACCAACAATGATCGGGTACAATATTTGTCATGGATAAAGGAATACAGTGAAAGATATGGGCTTAAGGTATGGGCATATTGTTTAATGGACAACCATGTACATTTTATTGTT
>Ga0210054_1003989_pt1 | contig 10944 bp, 8 predicted proteins | sample CryGeymeta201516_FD_185470 | JGI IMG/M metagenome (GOLD analysis project Ga0210054, IMG submission 185470) | Groundwater microbial communities from Crystal Geyser aquifers in Utah, USA - Crystal Geyser metaG 2015-16 (SPAdes) (version 2) | ecosystem: Environmental > Aquatic > Deep subsurface >...
TCTCCAGATACGATTTAACCAGGGGGTAGATATTTCCCGTCATCGACTCATGTTCCCAGCCGTATTTTTTGCCCAATAAAGTCGCCTCACCGACAACGTCGTGCTCAAACAAGTGTTCAGTCCGATCTACGATACGTTGACGCAACGTATCCATACGTGTAGCGATTCCCACAATGATCGCGTCGTCACGAAGTGCATTCCGACTGATACCGCTTGCGCTTTTTCTCTCAATGACCCGCATGACATATCGCTTGTTCGCAGCGTTCTCCGGTAGAGATATGTTGTGTTCGCTGCAATAGGTATGAAGCTGCTCCAGTGTCATCGCACTGAGGCGCTGCCGCTGAGCGACGTCGTGCGGCGGGCCGAACGTAAAACCATACAGAACCGCGTCGACATAAAGACCGGTGCCCCCGACCAAGAAAGCCGTCTTCCCACGGGCGTGGATATCGGCGATTGCGGCGTCGGCATAGCGTTTGAAATCGGCCGCCGTGAACGCTTGACTCGGTTCTACCAGGTTGAGGCCCCAATGGCGAACCCGTGCCTGCTCTGCGGTCGTCGGCTTAGCGGTGCCAATATCCATTCCCCGGTACACCGTACGCGAATCAGCGCAGACGATTTCACCGTTCCAACGCGTGGCCAGCTCAATCGCCAGCGCCGTCTTGCCGCTGGCGGTCGGCCCGACGAGCGCGATCAAGTTCGGTCGGGGTGCCATCGTAGCTCCGTAAAATTATCGACGATGTGATCAGTGCAGCTGATCCCCTCCTGCGCCAGTAACTGCGCCTGCGCCTCGCGGCCGCCGTGAAAGCCACTTGCCAAACCACCGAAGCGATTGACCAAGCGATGCCACGGGAGGTCTGGGTTGCCATAATGTGCGATACCACCGACAATCCGACTGGCGCTCGCCTGGCCTGCTAAACCAGCGAGATCACCATACGTAATCACGCGGCCAGTCGGCACCTTTGCCATCAATGCTTCCACCCGAGTACGGAAGTCACTCTCAGCTGTCATAAAAATAACGCTCCACTGCCGGCCAGTCGGCTGCCCGAACCATCCCCGCTGGTAAGACATTTAACGCGTTCCAGCCGTAGTCGCCAAACAGCACGGCCTGTTTACCTGCCTCGACCACTGCCTGGCAGTGCTTCAGCTGATCATCGATCAGAATGTCTGCTCCCAGGGCATCGACGACGTCGGCCTTAGTACGATGAATCGACTGATCGTCAATCGTATCCCAGATACCAGCAAAATGAATGGCAGCATCGCTGAAAATACCAGGATAATGCCGATGCACCCATTCCAGCGTATCCTCGCGCACCTGCAACCGCCGCGAAGTGACAATAATCAGATGATAATCAAGACTAAGACGCTTCAGGACCGGTACGGCACTGTCGGCGTGCGTATATGTACGAAGCACCCCGGATTCATGGAAGCTGGTCGCCCGGCGCTCGACTTCCTCGTTATCAACGGCCCACACCTTCGCCCAATGCTCATCGTAATCTTCTGGCCGTAAGTTCGTGCCCCACTTCTGATTGCTGAAGGCGACGAAACCCGCCGCGTTGTCAGCTAGTACGTCATCGATATCGATAGCAATCGTTTTCTTCACCTCTGCTGTTCCTTACAACGTTGTGAGATACTCAGCGAGTTTATCAAGTGCCACCTTGCTCTCACCGGCTTGCGTCCGCACGCTGACTTCCCGAGCTTCCTTGTCCTGGTTTCCCACGATCAACTGCACCGGTATCTTCCAAGCGGTTGCTTCCCGTATCTTCTTGCCGAGCGATTCGTTGCGATCATCGCGGGTGAAGCGTAGCTCGTTGTATTTCACCGGTATCATTAGTACGACACCCTTTAGGACCGCCTCAATCTCGGCGACGTACTCACGCACCGTGTCATTTATCGTCAGGATGCGGACCTGTTCCGGTGCTGCCCACAGCGGGAACCAGCCGGCCGTGTGCTCGATGAAGACACTGAGGAACCGTTCGATACTGCCAAGCAAGGCGCAGTGGATCATCACTGGTCGCTGAGCCTTTGAGTCGGCGTCGGTATATTCAAGGCCAAACCGCTCCGGCTGAACGAAATCAAGCTGCACGGTAGCGACCTGATGTTCACGACCGATCGCGTCGGTTGCCATGAAGTCGATCTTCGGTCCGTAGAAGGCCGCTTCGCCCTCTTCTTCATAGTAGGAAAGCTGGTTCTTCTCAACGGCTTCCTTCAACTGAGCTTGGGCCGTCTGCCATAACTCCGGGTCACCCAGATATGCATCAGAATCGTCGCGGTAGCTTAAGCGGACCCGTAGATCCATGCCAAGCGTGCCGTAGAGCTCGCGGGCGCTGGCGAGTAAGCCGTCGATCTCATCCCTGATCTGGTCAGGTCGTGCAAAGACATGACTGTCGTCCTGGGTCAGTGAACGGACCCGGTTCAGCCCTCCTAGCTCGCCGGTCTTCTCGTCGCGGTAGTCGGTCGTCGTTTCCAGGAACCGAACGGGCATATCGCGATAGCTGCGTGGCTTGCTGGCATAGATTTGCGTATGATGCGGGCAGTTCATCGGCTTCAAGGCCATCTTGTCACTGGTTTCCTGACTGGTGACCAGGAAAAGTTCGTCACCAAATTTCGCCCAGTGGCCTGATGCCTCATATAAGTCTTGCTTGGTGATATGCGGTGTCCACACCTTAGTGAATCCCCTATCCTGACGGAGTTGGTTAGAATACTGTGCCACGATATCGCGCAGCACCGTGCCGCGCGGGGTGAACAATGGCAGGCCGGCACCCACCAGAGGGCTGACCGTATAAAGCTCAAGCTCGCGGCCCAGTTTACGGTGGTCGCGCAGGCGGGCCTGCTCCAGGCGCTCGAGGTAGGCGTCAAGTTCTTCTTGTGTTGCGAATGCCACACCGTACAGTCGCTGCATCTGCGCATTCTTCTCATTACCGCGCCAGTAGGCACCGGCCACGCGCAGCAGCTTGAACGCACCGACGTCACGGGTAGTGTCCACATGCGGACCACGGCATAAATCAGTAAAATCACCGTTTCTATAGAACCCTACCTCTTCCAATGCCGTGTCACCCTCAGCGATCGTCCCTAGCTCGGCCGCATCCAGATCCTTGGCCGCCGTGGTGCCACTACGCTTCAGGTCGTTCAGTAGTTCTTGCTTATACGGCTGATCGCTCTCTTTCGCCCACTCAATGGCCTCATCAATTGGTTTCGTGAAGTGTTCGAACTCCTGCGCTTCGGTGATGATACGCCGCATCGTCTTCTCGATCTTTGGAAAATTCTGCTCACTGATCTTAGTGTCGCCCAGGTCGATATCATAGTAGAAACCGTGTTCGACCACTGGCCCGATGCCGAATTTCGCGTCCGGCCACAGCCGCTTCACCGCTGCTGCCGTGATGTGCGCCAGGCTGTGTCGCATCGCATGTAGTTGTTCGTCGTTCATTGCGCTCTCCTTCCGGCCGGGTCACGGCTCGTTACAAATAAAAAACACGCGGTCGAAAACATATGTCGTCTTTCGTCGCGTGCCTCGGTCCAGGACGAGCCCGGAGGTTCCACCTTGGCGTTTACTCTTGCCGCGTTCTTATTGTAAGCCCGAACGTAGCCACTATAAGGCTGAACTCAGCAGCTGGTTAGACCGCGTCCTCATTCCCCTCTAATATACTCCGGCGCCCCTATGCGTTGCAAGCGTCGCCCCTGTTTGTTAGAATAAGAAAGCTTCCCGCTTGGGTGATTAGCTCATTTGGCTAGAGCGCCTCATTGACGTTGAGGAGGTGAGAGGTTCGAATCCTCTATCGCCCACCATTTTATGAACTGACCTTCCGGTCAGTTTTTAAATGGCTTGCCCCGCATGACGCTTGTGCTACAATCAAGCTGTACACTCATCAAAAAACAAACACAACATGCTCCACCACCACACCCGCCACATTTCTTCTGTTATGGCAGCCAAGCTGCTCGTGCTGGCGTTGGCCGGTGGCGCCTCAACGATTGCTACGGCCCTGCAGGGTCCACCGGATACCGTCAAGACACCCGCGTCGGCCAAGGTAAAATCAATCGGCACCGCGGTTATCAAGACGAGTGATCCGAACAAGCTCGAGCGGGCGCTTAAAGGCAAAGGCCTTGAAGTGGCCGATGAGGTAAGCGGCGGACGAAGCCACACCTACGTCGAGGTGGACATCGATGCCGATGATCACCGGCTTCAGGCGCTCGAACGCGAACAAAACGATATCATCAGCGACATCGCACCGAATATGCGCTACAGCCTGGCCCGGACCCCGAATGACACGTACTATGGGCAGCAATGGAGCCTCTCGAAGATTAACGCCCCCGCCGCTTGGGATACCACCACCGGCAGTAGCGCGGTCACTATCGCCGTCATCGATACCGGTGTCCTTTCCAGTCAGCAATGGGGTGCATCCGGCCCATTCACGCTGGCGGATATGCCCGCTTCAAAGATCTGGAACAACGGTGGCGAGAAGGGTCCGACCGCCCTGGAAGGTCCGACACCGAACTGTACCAGCCGTGGCCTGGCCTTAGACAAGAGTTGTAACAACCGTGATGACGATGGCAACGGCTTCGTCGACGATTGGCGCGGCTGGGACTTCATGGGCGGCTGGCGCGGCACTACCGGTGGCTGCCCCAACTATGCCGACCCTTCGACCTATAACGACCCCGACTTCCCTAACTACATCCGTGAAGATAACGACCCGCAACCTTACGCCTGCGATGATTACAATGACCCGAACCAATTGAACAAGGACCATTACGATAACGGTTGTGGGTACGGTTGGGGCGCTTGTGTGCTTGGCCATGGTACCGCCGTGGCATCCGTAGCTGCCTCAGCTTCGAACAACGGCGCGCTTGTTGCCGGGGTCGACTGGGGTGCCAAGGTCATGCCGCTTCGTACACTCGACGGCTACGGCTGGGGTAACTCGACACAGATTGCCGCCTCCATCGACTATGCCGGCCAGATGGGTGCCGATGTCATCAATCTCAGCCTGGCCATGTCAATCAATGGCGACTGCGGCATCAGCGATAGCTTAGTCGAAAACGCCATGCAACGGGCCGTCAACGCCGGCAGTGTCATCGTGGCTGCTTCCGGCAACAATGGCGACGGTACGGTCTGTTATCCTGCTCGCTCACCCCTGGCCATCGCGGTTGGCGCCTCAGATAGTAGCGACAAGCGCGCCAGCTTCTCGTCCTATGGTCCGCAGCTTGATCTTGTCGCCCCTGGCGCCGCCGTTCCGACAGCCAACGCCCCATCCAAAGCTCAACCAGGTACCTATAATTCCGCCGCCTACGGCACCTCATTCGCCGCCCCGCACGTCGCCGGCGCCGCGGGCATTATCAAATCAGTAGACCCTATTCTATCCCATAATGAAGTCCGCTCATTGATTATTAGTTCAACTGATAAAGTACCTGCTATGAACTCGTCTAGTAGAACGGACCAATATGGTTATGGTCGACTTAACCTTCACTCGATAGTAGCAAACCTTGGTGGTAAAGTAGCAGTATATCGGCTTTACCATAGCACCTACAAGAATCATTTTTATACAATCGACCCCGCAGAACGCGACAGAGCTATTAAACATAGTGGGTTCCGTTACGATGGCATAGCCTTTTACTCACGCGCTACCTCAAACGGAACGTCGCCTGTCTATCGCCTCTATCGGTCCAGTACCCGTAGTCATTTCTATACGACGTCTGTTGCCGAGCGTGATAATGCTGTAAGTCAAAATGGATTCAAGTATGAAAAAATCGGATTTAGGATTATCAATGACACCTCACTTGATCGTCCTGTATACCGGCTCTATCGTCCCGCCACAGGGAACCACTTCTTTACTGCCTCGTCCTCCGAGCGTGATCAAGCGGTAGCAATTCATAACTTTCGTTATGAAAGCGTGAAGTTCAGAGCTGAGTAAGAGTCTATCGGCTGAATGTTTTAATCTCAATCCTCATGCACTCTACTTCATAGCTACATGAGGATCGGTTAGTACACCCCCGTATTATTACTCGTTGATGAATCAATGAGGCTGGTTTTGCCCTTAAACTGTCGTCTTCAGACATTAATAGTATTTGCTATTTCCACACCAACCTGAAGTTTTCCACCACAGGATGAGCACAGGTGCGAGGCTTTAAATACCACATATGATATGAGTGCGCATCACTGTTCTATTGACAAATTATTACGCTTATGCTAATATGAAAGTATGGCTAACCAAGACATACAACACCAAAAGCCATCCAAACTTGCGCAGTTCAACCTGGGCTTCGAATTCAACGAAACCTGGCAAGACACCCGCAGGAAACTCAAAAAATAGTCGCGTTCATTAAAACGGACTTTTCCGCCGCCTTCCCTTACCGGATCGCGGCGGTTTTTCGTTCTACAAGTCAAGTAATACCTCTGTTAATGCAGCGATCAGGGTGCCCAGTTGAGTAATCCCCACTCCTCCACTGGTTATCCACTAGCATTTTTAATAGCTGTATGACAATATATAGACATGATTTGCATAAATTGTTTCCACGCGAAAACTGCGGTAGCTAACTCACGCCCCCACAAGAAGACGAGCGGTGTCTGGCGACGCCGCGAATGCCCAGCGTGCGGGCAAGTTTTCACTACCTATGAAAAACCAGCCCTCGAGGCGAAAGTGGCCGTGTCCTACCCTACGATCGGTCAGGCAGTGACCGCACCCTTCAGCCTGTCGAAGTTAACGCTAAGCATCGCTGCCAGCTTCACCCATGACCAGACGGCCCGACAGCTGCACGCCTTACCGCTAGCCGAAACGGTAGAACAACTCCTTATCAGTCAGGTCAAAGCTCCTTCGGCCGATGATATCGCCGCGCTTACCCATCAGGTGCTGAAACGTTTCGACGAACTGGCGGCCCTACAGTACGCGGCCGGCCATGGGCTGGTTGATGCAACCCGTAAACGACGTGGCCGCCCCAGTATCAAATAAGAGTGCTTAGCTTTTCGCGCGCTCGATCGTTTCAACGGTGGCTTTGTCGGTGACGTCGAACTTGTCCAGGTAGTTACCGAACATAAGGCGTGTCTGAGAATAGAAGGCGCTGGCGGCCGAATAACAGATAGCAATGAGCGGCATCAGCAACCACTGTGCCAGCATGCCGAGGCTGCGGTGACGCTTATACCGGGCGGGTCGTGGCGGCAGCATCTTAAACGACAGGAAAACGGTGATGAGGATACCAATCATGGCGATGCGTTGCAAGATGCTGAGAATCTCTGGTAACTGATTGGCGGCTACGCTGAGTGAGGCTTCGGAGTTGATAAGGAGCGGTATCCAGCCGCCAAAGGTCACGATAATTGAGACGCTCGCCAGGGTGACATGGCCGTCGAGCAGACGGATGAGCCGGCTGAGCCCGGCACCGAACGGTACGTTCCGTTTACGGGTGAAAAGCCGGGTCGCCACGTAAGGCACGTCCGATGCGCCGTACGCCCACCGCCGTAGCTGCACAAATTGGGCTTTCAACGTCTTCACGTAGGTATCGGACAGTACCGCGTCCTGGTAAATCGGCACGTAAATCGGCACCACCTCATACTGGCCGCCGAAGTAGAAATAGCTCCGCCAATACTGGTGACCGTCTTCGACGATGGTGCGCTTGCTCCAAAAGCCCATTTCCACCAAGGCATCCATCGGCTGGGAATGACTGGCGAAATTCCGTAACGTATGAGGCCGCATGCTGGAAATAATGTTCCAGAACGAGTTACCGGTAGCGACGACGCGCATCGGGGCCGGTACGTCCCAGATGTTATTGAGAAACAGTGACACCGGCTGGTACGACAGGTGCTTTCGATCGTCATGCACGATGTATTCGTACGTCACGTAGTCAAAATAGGTCTTGTGAGGTCGGTTGTCGCTGTCGAGCGTGGTGACGATGACGTTCTGGTACGGAATCGCCTGCTTGTCGAGCCAGGTCTGCAGATACTGACCGGCGTAGGTGATGTTGCCACCCTTGCCTATCACTTCATCCGGCAGGTCCTTCGGGTGCTTGACCAGCTCGAGGGCCTTGAACCGGTGGGCGTACTCGTCGCGTAGCTGCTTAACGGTACCTTCGATACCTGGCCCACCACGCTCCTCATAGGCGATGACCAAAATGATGTGCTTCGAGTCGTATGTCGTGTTGACCACCGATTCAATGGTCGGTTGTAGCACCTCATACGATTCGTTGTAGGTCGCGATAATGACGGCGTTATAGATATCGTCAGGCTTGGGATACTCTTCGACGGCATTGGCCATCAGGCGCAGGTTTTCACCGTGCTGGCGCGTGCCAAGCTCACGCAGCGTCTGTCGTTGATGGCGTTCATAGGCAACGGCCGGATCTTTCAGATCCATCAGGCGGCCGTGCCAGTCAATTTTCTGAGCCCGCTCGATGCGACGACTACCAATGAGCGTGTGATACGCGATGCCTGTCGCTTTGATAAGCAACGTCACGATGACAAGCAGCACGTAGATACCGGCCAGCAGCGGGTTCAGGAGTGACAGCACGATAAGCAGGATGATTGAACCCCAGCTAAGCAGTCCCGGTACCATCTCGAAGAACCGGTACAGCGGCGTGCGGTTCTTCAGGGGAATCTCAAGATCGATCATAACTTATGACAAGTAGGCGATTCCCAGCACCGAACTCGTGTAGACGAACATCAAGAGCAGGATAAGCAGGCTGAACCAGCCTAACGCATACGCCAGATCGCGCATGCCGGTCATATACAGCTTGGCTACCATGCCGATATGCATGACGATATACACCACGCCGAGGCCAACGAATGACAGCAGATAGTACCACTTGTTACGGTAGAACTGCGTTTCGCCGAACGAGGTATAGCGGGTTGCAAGTTGCAGGTCGCTCGGGCTGAGCGACAAAGCGACGTACGCCATATAGATAAGGCCGCCCGTCAGGATGGCAACGCAGAAGATCAACAGTTTTCTGTCGGCGAGTACTTCCCTGGCGGTTGCTTTGAGGATATCTTTCATAGTGAATACATGGAGCCGCTGACCGGATTTGAACCGGTGACCTACGCTTTACGAAAGCGCCGCTCTACCAGCTGAGCTACAGCGGCAGCCTTATTGCCACGCTTGCCATTATACCACCTGTCGTGATGAGCACGAAGCAGCTTGCAACAGGGGCCACGGTCTGCTATGATACGTGAAGTCTGATACGCCTGGGCTCGTAGTGAAGTTGGCCTATCACGCCTCCCTGTCACGGAGGAGATCGCCGGTTCGAATCCGGTCGGGCCCGCCAAAATAAATCGCTCACCCTTTGGTGGGCGTTTTATTTTGTTGGTTCCGGCATGGACTGAGCCGGCGAAGCAAACGACGTGAGCAAATCGCCGGTTCGGTGGAGCCGTGCGAAGTTCTGTGAAAGTTTACTTTTGACAGAACAAGAAGGCGGAAGAGCGAAGTGATATCCGGTCGAATCAAAAGAGCGCGATATCTAGCGGGCTCTTTTTCGTGAACTCTATACTTATCCTTGTCGTACTACATCCGACTCGCTACATACTCCCAATTCACCACGTTCCACCATGCCTTCACGTAGTCGTCACGTTTGTTCTTGTAATCCAGATAGTAGGCATGCTCCCACACGTCGAGTCCAAGCAACGGCTCAGGCATTCCCTGCATAATCGGTGTGTCCTGGTTGGGCGTCGTCACGATACTCATGTCCGGCTGGAGCCAGCACCAACCACTGCCGAAGACAGCTAAGGATTTCGTGGTAAATTCGTTTACGAATCCCTGGAAATCACCGTACTGAGCAACTATTTTGTTCAGCAATTCTCCGCTCGGTTCACCGCCGCCGTCCGGACTCATCCACTGCCAGAAAAGGCTGTGGTTGTAATGACCGCCGCCATTGTTCCGGACTGCCGTACGCACGGCTTCCGGCAATTGGTCAAGCTCTCCCAATAGACTTTCGAGCGGTCGTTCCCTCAACGCGGGGGCGTCATCAAGTGCCTTGTTGAGCTTATCAACGTACGTCTGATGGTGCTTTGAGTGATGAAGCTGCATGATGTCGCCGCTGATATAGTCGCCCAGGGCTGCGTAGTCGTAGCCAAGATCTGGTAGTTGGTACATAGTTACCTCCTTTTATTGCCGGGTTGCTTCGTCCGTCGTCTTCTTCACCGAAATGTGCTCAACGATACGGTCATTCTTCTCAAGTGCTTTCAGCTGCTCGTCAAACTTCGTCAGCGGAATACGCAGGAAGTTGTAGCTCAGCTGCGTGTCACGTAAATCGACCAGCTGGACCATGTAGTACCCCTTGCCGTCAGTCGATCGGACGAACTCGGAGGTCTGTCCTTTCTTGAGCTTGAGGGCAACCTGTGACAGGCCCCCATCGAAGTTCGTCTTCGGCACCAGCCCGGATGCACCAAGCTGTACCTTATACCCCTTCTTTTCGAGCTGCTGCGCCAGTTCGGTCAGCGATGGCTTTCGTTTCTGTACCAGCATACCCTCGGCGAGTTCCCTGGCCTTATTGGCTCTTTCATCAATCCGATACGATACTTCCTGTGTGAGGAGCGACCGTCGAATGATATGGCGATATTCAGAGGCCGTATAGCCGAAAGTACTGTAAGTAGAGTCGTCGTACACGTCCTGGGAAATCTTGCCACTGACGGTGTTCAGGCTCGTCTCGACCACCTTGTCGACTTGTTCATCAGATACCGAGATGTCCATTTCATTCGCGAGTTTTGCCGCATAGGTGTTGGCAATCGCGCCGTCGAGGGCCAGGCGCTTATAAAACTCTACTTGGCGCTGACCATCTTCGCTGTCCAGATTGACTCGCTCGGTCTGCTCTAAGTAGTGGAGCGACCCCCCTAGGCGCATCAGGTAATCGCTGTAGCGCACCTGGGCACCGTCAACGGTCGCTACCGGTACCGGCAATATCCGAGTCACCCGGTAAAAAAAGGTACTGGTGTTCTGCGCCGGATACAGCTGCCACCAAATGATGAGGCCGAGCAACACCACC
>Ga0210054_1004015_pt1 | contig 10898 bp, 10 predicted proteins | sample CryGeymeta201516_FD_185470 | JGI IMG/M metagenome (GOLD analysis project Ga0210054, IMG submission 185470) | Groundwater microbial communities from Crystal Geyser aquifers in Utah, USA - Crystal Geyser metaG 2015-16 (SPAdes) (version 2) | ecosystem: Environmental > Aquatic > Deep subsurface >...
CGCCACCTGACATACGGCCAACCGACAGTGTGCCGCCGAAGAGCGGGAAGGACATATAGAGTCTCTCCCACCAGAAATTGTGCTCGGCCCTGTAGTTGCCGCCCCTGTTTGCAGTGATTCCGAAACCGTTGGTGTCAAACTCGGCTCCATGGCCACCGTTCCAGACCCTCTCCATAACGGTCACGCGGCCGTGGATCCTGACCTTGTCATTAATATGAAGGGTAGGATCAATGACCATTTCCATGAGGTACCAGGCATTGCTGGACTTGTTCTCGACTGTCGCCGAGTCGTTCATAATGTTTCCATCCAGATAAAGACCCCTTACATTCATATAACCGGTAGTGGTCATCTTGATGTCTGCCATGGCCGGAACAGCCAGGCTCAGTGCAATAGCCGCCACCGCCAATACCACAAAAAATTTCTTCATTACTCTTTCCTCCTAAAATAATGAATTTCTAAACACTTCCCTCATTACGCATGAATCCTGATATTAACTCAGATCGCTCCCGTTAATCACCTCCCTTCCCTTTAGATCTCCGTAAGCTTATAAAACACTGAAATGACATATAAAATAAAACATACCTCTATCCTGTATGTGCTTTTAACAAATCCCTCAAGAGATGTCAACATTTATTTAACATTTTCCTTTTTCTGCTCAAGCTTATAGCTTACAACCGCGCTTCTGGCCTTTCCCATAAAGGAGGCGCCCCTTTCCTGGATAAGAGATACCACGAGGTCATCGTTTCCGTCGTTATCAAGGTCCATTACCTGCAGGGAGGAGAGACATCCCTGAAGTTTCCTGGACTCCCAGATGGGATTAAATGAAATGCCGTCCCAGCTTAGAGCTGCCACCTTCCCGTCACTGAAGGCCCTGAAGCGCTCGGCTATCCCTAAGGTGGTGGATCTGTTCTGGTTCACTATGAGTTCGTTGCTTCCGTCCTTGTCAACATCCATGATGAGCATCCGGGAGGGAACAAAAAAGCTGTCCCGCCTCAAAGTCTCGGTCTTTATGTTTTCCGCCGTTTTTATGAGATTGAGGGTACCTCCGTAAACATCGCTTGACCTGTGCACCTGCTGACCGTCCATGGTGAGGAGTTTGAGCTTCTCATACCAGTCAACGGTAACTATGTAAGGAGTCAGGTCCTTTCCAAGTGTTCCGGCAACGAAGTTGAAGACATACACGCCCTTAATATCAAACAGGGGAGCTTGTCCCTGTTCCCTGTAATCCTTTCCGTTCCATGCAAGCCTGAAGACCCCCCGGACAAAAAAATTATCCGCCAGATTTACCTCGCCTGTGTGGTTACCGACCATCCTCTGCTGGCCTACGAGTATCCGCCCCTGCCCCGGCCAGTTTATTACCCTGTAAAACCAGCTCGAATCCTTAACTATCGCCTTGAGCTTGCCTCCCTCCATCTCGAGCACAACAGAGGAGATATCCGATCCGCTAGCCTTTGAGGCAAATATCTCAGCCCTTCCATTTCCGTTTATATCATAGGCATCCAACCAGACAAATCGGTTTCCGTCGCCGGCATCGTATGTCGCAAGCCTTGCAATGGTCCCCTCGCGGAAGGCATAGACTGAGACAGAGGTCTCTTCAAGAAGGATGAGTTCGTTTAATTTGTCTCCGTTTACATCCGCTATGTCAATGCCCATGACCTCCTTATTGATGGCCCTGCTCTTCCAGAAAGAGGTCCTTTCGGGATCAGAGTCATAGACTGTGAAGTTCGGATTTATTCCGCCTCCCCTGTCCTGGCCTGACCTTGCCTGTACCACGCGTCCGGAGGGCTCAGGCTCAACCACGGAGCGGCCGAAGATGGTGCTGTTTACCTTCTGTGCGAATGTATTTATCTCGGGGATAACGCTTTCCATTCCCTTGGTCTGGACGAAAACCGTAACAGGCTCATCCGACTTGGTTATGGGCGCCATGGTAGCGTCAACGCTCAAACTTTCCCCGAAGATGGTAAGGCTTCCGAATAGCACGTAATCCGCGCCCAGGCGCCTTCCGATATCGCCCGCCTTTGCAAGGTCAAAAGGGCCGGAGATGTCTTTGACCGCATCCTTGACCCTCTGCTTTTCAACGACGCTTACCCTATCCTTCCAATAGAGGCGGGTCATGAGCATGTCCATGATCCCCTCTCTCAAAAACCCAAGGTCCTTGTCGGCATTTATACTGAATGGAAGAACCGCAATTAAGGATTTACCCTTTTCTCCTTCAGCCGCGGCCCGGGACCCCGGCAAAGCCGTGATCAATAAAAGGAAGGCACATAGTGATGTAATGAAAATTCCGATAGAAATTCGTAAGGAACCACAACGAACGTTATGCACTTACTACCCCCTCGTTATCGAGAAGACCTCATGCCTGGAATCGGCCTGCCCTCTCGGTCTTATCTCCCACGATAGCGCCGCAGGAGCCGCATCTGTACTCATATTTGTCCCCTTCGGGCAGGACCAGCAGGAGAAACTTTCTTACCGGCACGGGCCTTCGACAATTAGGGCAATAAAGCTCCGTTGCCTCAAGGTCCTGAAAGCTTTCCACCTCGCGGCGATCTCTTTGAGCCGTCCTGAACATTGCATCCTTCATAGACAAAACCTTTGGCTTTTCAAACCCTTTGTGTTATGATTTCAGCCTTCTCAAACAGGCTGGAGCAGGATAATACTAGCAATGGCTCTGAATGGCAATTTCTTTTTGGCCCCGGGGAGTCATGAAATGCAATAGGGCGCAGAAACGGGGGATTCTTCATGAAGGTAAAACACATTGATCACATAGGGATAGCGGTTAAGAGCCTTGATAAGGCAGGAAAGTTTTATACAGAGGCACTGGGCCTTAAGGTCCATGACGTGGAAACCGTCACGGAGCAAAAGGTGAGGGTCGCATTTATTCCCATAACCGACAGCGAGGTGGAGCTTCTTGAATCAACCCAGGAGGACGGGCCGGTAGCAAAGTTCATAGCCGCCAAAGGTGAAGGCATTCAGCACCTTGCCTTCAGGGTGGAAAATATAGAGGAAGCCCTGGCTGAGCTGAAGGCAAAGGGCGTTCGTCTCATAGACGAAAAACCCAGGATGGGAGCGGGCGGGGCAAGGATTGCCTTCATACATCCCAAGGAGACAAACGGTGTCCTGGTGGAGATATGCCAGAGGGATTGAACGCGGCTCAAGCAATTTATGAAGGATGAGATCAGGCCCCCGGATGTTACCGGGATAATTCTCGCAGGAGGCAGAAGCAGCCGTTTCGGAAGCAACAAGGCCCTGGCGGATTTTGGCGGAGTGACTCTGATCGAGCGCGTGCTTGAGACCCTCCGGATTCTATTTGAGAAAAACATTATCATAACCAACAGCCCGGATGAATATCGCTTTCTTGGCCTTCCGCTGCACGAAGACATCATAAAGGGGCTTGGCCCGCTGGGAGGAATCTACTCAGCCCTATCGGCCATGACCACTCCCTGGGGATTTGTGACGGCCTGCGACATGCCCTTTCTCAAGCCTGATCTGATACTCCGGATGGTCTCCCTCCGTCCCGACTTCGACGCGGTTGTTCCAAGGAGGGACTGGAAGATAGAGCCCCTTCACTCCCTTTACAGCTCAGTTTGTCTGGAACCCGTAAAAAAAATGATCTTCTCCGGTTCATATCAGATAATAAAGTTGTTCGAATCCGTGAAAGTGAGGTTTATGGAGGCAGGGGAGATAGAACCATTTGATCCTGATTTCAGATCTTTCATCAATATAAATAGGTCTATGGAAATGCCGTCTTTTTCCGAACAAGTAGAGCACACTCGTAAAAAGTCGCCAGGCGCACTTACTCCGGCGAAAGCCGGGGTCCAGACCTAGCTGATACTCCTGGATTCCGGCTCCCGGATCAAGGTCCGGCACAGGCTTCGCCGGGATGACGAAAATAGGCATTTTTGGACTTTTTAAGAGACCATCAAATAGAGAGGTAGCCCAAGTCATGGTTGAACTTGTCGTCACAGTTGTCTTAGCGATCCTTATCTCCGCATGCTGTTCTCTTTTCGAGGCGGTCCTTTATGCCGTCCCATCGAGGCACATAGAGACACTCATCCAGTCAGGCAAGGCAAGCGGAAGGATTTTCAAGGAGCTTCGTTCCAATGTGGACAGGCCTATAGCAGCCATCCTCTCCCTCAATACCGTTGCCAACACCGCGGGAGCTGCCATAGCCGGGTCTGCGGCCGGCCTTCTCTTCGGCCACAGGGGCCTCGTCTTTTTCTCCGTCCTATTTACCATTTGCATTCTAATCTTCTCGGAGATCCTGCCTAAGACGGCAGGCGTTGTCTATTCGAGGAAGCTGGTCCCTCTGATAGCTCAACCCCTTAGGGCCCTGACGTGGATTATGACGCCATTTGCGTGGACAATAGGAATAGTTACGGGGATGGTTGCGGGAGGAAGGAGGGAGGAGATCGTTACAAGCCAGGAGATCAGACTTATGGCGAGAGTCGGTCTCAGGACCGGGGGTATAAGTTCATACCAGGAGCGGGCCATAGAAAACATCCTCTCTCTTGACTTGAAGAGCGCAAAAGACGTTCTGACCCCACGAACTGTAGTCTTTTCCCTTGATGCAGGACTTTCTCTTGAAAAGGCATCCAAGACGCCCCTCAGGTGGGAACACAGCCGCTTTCCGGTCTATGGGGAAGATCCGGAAGACATCGTGGGAATCGTGCGCACATCCGAGCTTTTCATGTCCCTTGCCGATGGAAAGGAAGACTCAACCCTTGCCGATATCATGAAACCGGTCCACTTTGTCACGGAGAACTCCAGGCTCAACCGCGTGCTGAGGGAGTTTCTGGAACTCAGGCAGCATCTCTTTGTGGTGCTGGATGAGTATGGAGGCTTTGCGGGTATAATCACACTCGAAGACATCCTGGAGGAGATACTCGGTCAGGAGATTCTGGATGAATCAGATCAGGTGGCGGATAAAAGGGCCCTTGCCAGAGAAAAAAGAAGAAGGTCAATAAAGGAGGAAGCGCCGATTGACCAAAGCTAAGACTACCCTGTGTTTTCCTGATGGAGAAAAGAGCTGTTTCGGATGCTGCCCGCCCATAAGGCCGGCAGGCTATGACCATCTTGATTACAGAGGCATGATCTCCAGGATGCTTCTTGAAAATACAAAGGCATTCAACCCTGCGCGGCAGGACATAAGACCCATCACAGGATTCAGTTGCTGGGCCATCGGGTATTTGGACGAAAGTTACAGTACCGTTGGCTGCCTTCTCCACCCTTATCGGTATGGAGGGGTTGACATGAGGTACAGGGTTTCATTCGAGGACAAGTGCAGAAGGGAGACATGCGAGGAGGCAAAGATATTTCAAGCCCTTTCATGCCGGGCGCAAACTGCCCTGCTACGGCCGGTAAAGGGCATGGACAGCTTTACCTATTCATCCGGAAAGGCCAACCCGCTCTTCAGAATGCTGATGTGGGGCTCGCCCCTTTTGGAGTCAGTAGCAAATGAAACGGACGAGGCTGAAGGCCATCTTCCCCGCCATAATGAGGCCCCATTTAAGAGCTGGAACAACTTCATTCGGAGATATCCGTTTTTCGCATCCTCACTTAACCCGAAGGCGCATTCCTATATAGTGACATCAATAGTCCAGAGGCTGGGGACAATATTTCTCAGAAAAGACGAATCCAGGGACGAGTTAGAGCTATTCTCCGCCGCGGCCCTTGCCAGGATCAGGAAACTGGGGCACGTCGAGAGCGGCCGTCAAACATGGACTCATCTTCTTGATCTCCCGAAGCCTTTTCTTGACTACCTGAGGCTTGGGGCGGGCATAGCAAGGATAACTCAAGAGGGTGCCCTTGAGATAAAGGCCGCGCTTGACAGCATGATCGCAACTGCGTTTTTTTGAAGGGCTTTAGCTCGGCATCTTATCCAATCACACACTAACAGCCATGCCCACCCCTCCCTCCCCCGTCGAGGGGGAGGAGTGAAGCGAAGGGGGATTTTCATATAAAGGAGCTTTCTCAAAGCCTTTTGAGATAGGCCGGAGGGAGACAGCCTGTAATCGCTTACGCGGGATATTTTTTTAGTGACTAGATCAATCATTGAAATACTTGAAAAGAAAGGGCCGCTCACCGGCTCGGAACTTATTGAAGAGTCAGGGGCCGAAGGGTTTTCCGTCTGGAGGAAAGCAAGAAAGTCGCACGAAATTATTCTTTCAAGCGTGGCAAGGCACTATCTCCGGCTTGACAGGCGTCTGAAAGAGCTTTCCAGGATCTCGCCTTCCATATTCAGAGAGTTTCTAACCTACACAGTGGTAGGGCTGGAGAAACAAAGAGAGGCTATCGAAAGAAAATGCGCTTCGCTTTCCTCTCACATAGAGAAGGTGAGCAAGGAAAAGATTGAACTGGCCTATGAAGTTATGTGCGCGATAGGCTCTGAAGCTGATCCGTTATTCCCCCTGGAGAAGGCTGTCTGTGTAATTATCGCCGGAGATATAGTTTACTGCATGGCCCACGACGTGCCCAGGCCAGAAAGGAGCACAGGAAAGCTTGTCAGGGGATCGGACATAGACCTGGTGGTTGTTGCCGATGACGGTATTGCCGAGCATGTCATAAAGAGAATTGACGATCTTATCTACCAAGAAAAATACAGGCTGCTTGTAACCCCGCACATAAGGGAGGAGATAGACTATGTGGTAAAGGGCATTGATAAAGTCAAGGAGCAGCTTCTCTTCGACAATTTCGGCCGCATACTCGCATGCAAGATACTTCAGGAAGGAACTCTTCTGTATGGAAACAGCTCCCTTTTCAGCAGGATCAAGGCCATGCTAAAGGAGACAGGCCTGACAGGGCGCCTCCTTGAAATGGAAAATTGCGCAAGGGCCTTCAGAAGACAGGCCGAGGAAAGGCTCATGCAGCTTCCGTTAGAGAGCCTGACTGAAGAGGACAGAAACCTCTTTTATCCTGCGGACGAATCAGAAGAATTCGACTGACCGAGGACGGCCGCTATCGAATCTGCGATCTTCATCGCCCCTGATTCAACCGTTTTTTCATCCTCCCCTTCCACAAGCACCCTGCAAAGAGGTTCCGTACCGGAGTATCTGACAAGGACTCTTCCGCCTTCGCCAAGTATCCTTTCAACTTCCCCTATCCCAGCAGTCAAAGCCGGGATGGTGCTGATGGCCGGTTTACTGAAAACCTTTACGTTTATGAGTTTCTTCGGAAACTTCGGCACAAGGGCTGCAAGCTCGCTCAGTCTTGCTCCGGAATCCTCCAGGGCCAAAAGAAGCTGGAGTCCTGAAAGAAGTCCATCTCCGGTTGTATGATGATTCATAAAGATCAAATGGCCCGACTCCTCCCCTCCGAGAATCGCCCCCCTTGTCCTCATGGCCTGGGCCACATGCCTGTCTCCCACGCTTGTCTCCACATGGGTTATGCCCATGGAGCGTAAGGTCTTCCTGAAACCTGCGCTGCTCATTACAGTACTAACGAGAAGATTCCCCTGGAGTTCACCCTTCTCCTTGAGACGTTTGGCGCAGATAGCCAGTATCTGATCGCCTGAAAGAGCCTCTCCCATCTCGTCAACAGCGATTACCCTGTCTCCGTCTCCGTCAAAGGCAAGGCCAAGCCTCGCTTCCACCTCAAGAACCCTTTTCTTCAGCTGTGCTATATGCTCCGAGCCGCAGCCTGAATTGATGTTCTTGCCGTCGGGTTTTGAACATATCACCTCAAGCTTCACCCCGATCCTTTCAAAGAGGGCCGGGGCAACCCTGTAGGTTGCTCCGTTTGCACAATCCAGCACCACGGTCTCATCTGAGAATTGCCGCCCTGGAGGCAGAGTCTCCTGCAGAAACGTCAGATATCGCTCCGCGGCTGTCTCAAGCTCATCCACCCTTCCGTATGCGACAGCCTCGTCAGGCACATCAGGAGGAGAAGAGGAAAGCATAAGCTCTTCAATATCGGCCTCCTTGTCTTCGGACAGTTTGTATCCTTCCCTGTCGAAAATCTTGAATCCGTTGTAATCCCAAGGGTTATGAGAGGCTGTAATGACTATTCCCGCCCCTGCCTCAAGGCCCCTCACAAGGTGAGCCACGGCCGGGGTTGGTAAAACCCTTACATCCTTGGCCCGTCCCCCGGATGAAAGGATGCCGGAGAGCACCGCATGAGCGAGCATGTCGCCGGAGCCCCTGGTGTCCCTTCCCACCACAATCAGTGGAGGTATCCCCTCCCTCTGGCAAAAAGTGACAACCGCCCTTCCGAGCTGGATACCCACCTCAGGAGTTATCGGATAATGATTTGCAATGCCTCTGATGCCATCAGTGCCGAAAAGGTTCATGTTTATATTCCTCCAATAATTCCCTCCATCGCCTTCGAATACCAGGCGCCCAAGCAATGACAATGACGCGACAAAGTGACGTAATCCCTTCCAGGACCGTAATACAAGCATCCCTGGGCTGTTCTGAATCAATCAAGTCAGGCATGTCACTATAACGAGTCCTCCGGACGGACACTAACTGATCCGATGGGTTTCAAGCAAGATCAATGTCCCTGTGCAGGATGGATATCTCGCGGCCGTTTTTCTGCAAACAGCCGAACATCTCTTCTGAAACCGCCACCGATCGGTGTCTTCCGCCCGTGCACCCTACTGAAATCGTAAGATAGGCCTTTCCCTCCTTTTCATAAAGAGGGATAAGGAAATCAAGCATCGAAAGATATATCCCTAGAAAGCGCTTGGTTTCCTCCCACTTGAGCACAAAGCCCCGCACCCTTTCGTCTCTGCCGTCCAGTTTCTTGAGTTCGGGGAGAAAGTAGGGATTCGGTATGAATCTCACATCGGCCATAAGATCCGTCTCCTGGGGAACGCCGTATTTGAATCCGAAAGAGATGATCCCGATCCTCATGTTTCCGGCTGTTGCTCCCTTGTGACCATGGTGAATGATCAGCTCCCTCAGTTGATGGACAGTCAGGAAACTTGTATCAATGACCTTGTCGGCGGCATCTCTTACCTCCTTAAGTAACTCCCTCTCAGCCTGTATATTGTCCCTGAGAGAGGCCTTATGGGATAGAGGATGATGCCTCCTTGTCTGGCTGAACCTCGAAATCAAGGCGTCATCGCTTGCCTCAAGGAACAGTACCTCTATCCTGTAGCCATCCTCCTTGAGCCTTGCAAACACATCGGCATGCATGGCTGCAAACTCCCTCTCCCGCGAGTCCATACCCACTGCGAGCCTCTGGACCTCGGAGGCTCCTGCGCTCCTTAGTTCAAGAAACTTGGGAAGAAGTTGGACAGGCATGTTGTCCACACAAAAAAAGCCTATATCTTCAAGGGCCTTAAGTGCCGTGCTTTTCCCGGATCCTGAAAGGCCTGTTATTATCATTATGCTGACGCGCTTCATTAGACAAGAAGACCCATCTTATAAGGATACTTGAGAACGCCCACCTACTGAGTTTAGCTCATCCCTCATCACTCTGCCTAACTTCTAAATACGCCTTTGCTCGGGATTCGTCCTCGCAGATGCTCTGACATATCATTGTCCATGAGGGTCCCCATTATCGCAGGCCTTGAATGCAGACCTTTCCCCACACCGTGTAAGCAGCCGTTTTTTAACAATCCATTAAGTTAGTTACGCTAGCTACGGTACAGGATTGAAAAGACTATTTCAATACCTGATTAACCTTCATGTCCCAGCCGGCGCAACAAAGGATAAAAATGATAAATAAGTTTGGTGTAATTTCTCAACAAACCCTTGACATGGATACGCCTACTGCTAAAGTGGTCACCGTCGTCTAACTTATAGCATCTACTGGACTTTTTAGCCATCAGAGTAAAGCCAAGGACATTTGAGACTTGACTTTATTATAGGTCATTCAGTATGTTCAAATCAATCTCATCTCTGCGAGTGACTTCTGATAAATGAGAATATCAGTCTGCGTTATCTGCTTTAATGAAGAAAACACGATCGGGCGTTGTCTTGAAAGCGTTTTCTGGGCAGACGAGATAGTTGTGGTGGATTCCATGAGCCAGGATAACACCCTGGCCATAGCCAGAAGGTTTACAGACAATATCTACCAGAGGCCGTGGCCCGGCTATGCGGAACAGAAGAATTTCGCTCTTTCATTGGCAACCGGCGAGTGGATCCTGAGCCTCGACGCCGACGAGGAGGCCACAGAGACCCTCTCAGAAGAAATAAAGCAGACTTTGAAATCCAACAGCCCTAATGATGGTTATTTGATTACAAGGAGGTCCTTTTATCAGGGAAGATGGATCGTGCACAGCGGCTTCTATCCGGACAGGCAGCTCAGGCTTTTTAAGCGCAGCAAGGCCGTATGGAAAGGGAAAAGAGTACACGAGAGAGTTCATGTAAAAGGTCCGATTGGATTGCTCAAGGGTGAAATCCTTCATTACCCTTACGGTGGGATTATAGCCGGCCAGATTGAAACGGTAAACAGCTTTTCAGGATTGATCGCAAGGGATCTTTTTGATGAAGGTAAGAAGTTCAGGGTCTCACTTATGCTGTTCCGTCCGATATTCAAGTTCCTGGAGGTTTATATCTTGCGCCTTGGGATCCTCGACGGCATACCTGGTCTGATTATCGCCTCTACATCAGCGTACGCTATGTTTGTTCGCTACGTTAAACTTAGAGAACTAACATTTAATAATTTCAAGTAATGTCCATGAGTGAACATAAAGGCCGCCGAGCAGGCAGAACCCCATCTTGGGCCTTAACCGGAAACTTACAGCGATGTGAGGATTAGATCAGATGTCATTTAGCCCAAGAATCTCAGTCATTTTGACTGCATGGAACAGGCCTCAATACCTTGATGAACAGGTACAGGCTATTTTGGGCCAGACAGTTGCTCCACACGAAATAGTTTTGTGGTATAATAAGCCCTCAAAAAGGCTCGGGCTCTTTAGTAGGAAATTGAGCTTTAAATTTGCGGGCGCCGAT
>Ga0210054_1004037_pt1 | contig 10864 bp, 12 predicted proteins | sample CryGeymeta201516_FD_185470 | JGI IMG/M metagenome (GOLD analysis project Ga0210054, IMG submission 185470) | Groundwater microbial communities from Crystal Geyser aquifers in Utah, USA - Crystal Geyser metaG 2015-16 (SPAdes) (version 2) | ecosystem: Environmental > Aquatic > Deep subsurface >...
TCAAGAAAAAAGGAGAAACCAAAGACGCAATTTTCAGAAAATTCTCTCGCATGTTTATGGATGAGAATATTGTTGATGAATTGAGAAAGAAGCGATATTACAAAAAGCCATCCTTGCGATTGAAAGATGAGGCTAAAGAGCGTATTCGTCTGCGTGCACGAAGGCGCAGATTTGCACTGTCTACTAAGAAAGAAAGATCAGCGATGCATCACAGATAAAGTTATGATACATATCATCACGTCGTCTCGATACCTTGTCGATAGAAAGCGGATTCGTGTTTGCGTGGAGAAAACTTCTCTCCAACTTGCCATTGATCCGTCATTGTCACTTACTATCGTTTTTGTGGGGAAAAACAAGATGAGGAGCATTGCATCGACCTATAAACATGAAGATATTGCCCTTCCTGTGTTGGCCTTTCCCTACAGGACCGATATGACAATGGGCGAGCCGCTTCTTGGCGAAATATTTTTATGCTACCCACAAGTGGTCTTATTGGCTGCAGAACGAAATAAACGACTTGACGCCCTCATTGACGAACTTATCGTTCATGCGATTAAAAATCTTCTCAAATAATGAATCCACTTCTCAAAGTCGACCAATTAGCAAAGGATCTTGGTTCATTCCGCGCAGTAGACGGCATCTCGTTTGAAATCCCAAAAGGAAAAATTGTGGGCCTTCTGGGGAAAAATGGGGCAGGAAAAACCACTACCATTCACATGCTTCTGGGGATCACAACTCCCACCTCTGGCAGCATTAGTTATTTCGGCAAGGACTTTAATTCCCATCGGCAAACTTCACTCCAACGGATAAACTACATTTCCTCCTACAATACGCTTCTTGGGAGAACAACTGTTTTGGAAAATCTCCAAATCTATGCTCGACTCTATAACACTCAGGGCCATAAAGAAAAAATTCGCGAACTCCTGACCTATTTTGAGGTGGGGGATATGAAAAATAAAATATATGAAGACCTATCATCTGGACAGAAAACACGGGTAAATCTCGTGAAATCCTTGTTAAATGAACCGGAACTTATCCTGATGGATGAACCGACAGCCTCACTTGACCCTGACATCGCCGATAAAACACTTTCCCTTATAGAGAATTGGAGAAAGGAAAAAAATATTTCCATTCTTTATACCAGCCACAACATGCAAGAAGTATCTCGCATTTGTGACGACGTATTGTTTCTTTCAAATGGAACAATAATCGAACATGACACCCCTCAAAATCTTGCCAAGAAAGTAACTAAAGCGGAGCTCATCCTCACCTATGAAAAAGATCCAAAACAGGCGCTCGAATACCTGCAGGGCCGAAGTATTCTCTACGAACAGAGACATCCAAGTCAACTGATAATACAAACTCAGGAGCAAGATATTCCTCGAATCATCTTTGATATCAGTAAAACAGGATTATGGATGAATGATATAACTATTAATAAACCAACACTTGAGGATTTCTTTTTGCAAATTTCTCGTGATACAAATGGCACTCCATAGAATAAAGGCTATACTATTGCAGGAATATTTCATGACATATCGCAGTTTAGAGACGATAGTTGACGTTTTTGTGTATCCGAGCATGAACATAGCTGTATTTGGTTTTATCTCAAAATACCTTTTAGGAAGCACTAATCAGGGAATATTTCTCTCTCTTATTGTCGCTATGCTGTTTTGGCAAGTTTTTAGCACCACTCAATATACCGTAAACGTCGCAACACTCTGGAATATGTGGGCGCATAATCTCACCAATCTTTTTGCTTCCCCACTTACGCTTTTAGAATATTTTACCGCTCACGCCATCTCCGCACTCATAAAGGCATTATTAGTTTTTGGTATCGGTTCACTTATTGCATACTTTCAGTTTGGATATTCCGTTATCCAGCTGCCATTTTCTTTTCTGTTGATAATGATATTAAATCTGTATGTTGCCGGCATTGCAATTGGATTGGTGCTGATTGGGTTTATCTTCGCATATGGTATACGAATACAAGCCATTACGTGGGCGTTCATATCCATTATCCAACCTCTTGCTTCCGTATTTTATCCCTTATCCATTCTCCCAGAACCGTTTCAATCCATTGCTCGTGCTATTCCCTTAACCTATATGTTTGAGGCGTTAAGGCAAACTATTCAGGATGGCTTCGTATCTCCCTCTACTCTACAGCTTCTTGTAACTGGTTCTATGAGCACCTCTTTTTACTTTTTCCTCTCCCTTCTTATTTTCAAGCACCTCATCGACTCTTCTCGCCAAACAGGACAGTTTGCGAAAAATGATTTGTAAGGGAAAATTCAAATTCCAAATTAAAATTCAGATTTTTTGCGTCATCCTGAGTCCTCCGATTCGAAGGACGAAGGATCTAGCGAAGTGTTAAAAGATTCTTCGTATGTAAATTGATTCACTCAGAATGACACCTCATTTTTGAATTTGAATTTAGATCTTGAATTTATATATAATGTCCCCATGTACTACCTCAAATACCGTCCCCACACAATAGAAGAACTTGATAATACAAAGCCCCGAGAAACTATTCACTCAATTCTTAAAAGTAAAGGTCTTCCTCATGCATTCTTATTCATAGGCCATAAAGGGACGGGTAAAACGTCAACAGCACGCATTTTTGCGAAGTCGGTAAACTGCTTATCGAATGCCTATGCGGGTAAGGGGAAATCGATTGAACCCTGCAATATGTGTGTGAATTGTAAGTCTATAGACAAGTCTTCATTCTCCGACGTGACGGAGATGGATGCCGCATCCAATCGAGGGATTAATGAAATTAAAGAGCTTATTCGCGAAACATCCTTGATGCCCATGGCAGGGAAGTACCGAGTCTACATCATCGATGAGGCCCACATGATTACCAATGACGGCTTCAATGCACTTCTCAAAACCCTGGAAGAACCCCCTGAGACAGTTATTTTCATCCTTGCCACTACCAACCTTGAAAAAGTCCCGAAAACTATCGTAAGTAGGTGCGTATTGGTCCAATTTGGAAGCGCAAAAATCGAGGAAATCGTGCACATGCTTAAGAGAATTAAGGTTGCCGAAAAACTGGATATTTCTGATGAATCACTGTCTGTTATCGCAAATCACTGCGACCTATCATTCAGAGACGGAGCAAAAATATTGGAAGAGATTGTACTTTCTGGCAAAACCGATGTAACTTCCGTTATAACCAGGGTCGGCATTCGATCAATAGTTGATCTTCATGATGCGATTGGCAAAAAAAATGTTACGAAGACATTGCAGTGGATTAAAGAATTCAATGGGAGTGGAGGAAATATGTCAGTTCTCTTGGAAGAACTTTTATCTGATTTACAAAACCATTTATTACTGTTAAACAAAATAACGGGAACTCAAGAGTCAAAGGTATTCTATTCGCTCAAAGAAACAATATCGCTCATGAAACTCCTCCATGATGCATATAGTCAACTCAAGATATCGCCATTTCCTTCTATTCCGCTTGAAGTGGCATTGCTTGAATACTATGATACAATGAAGATGGTGAGGAATTAATTTTGAATTATTAATTCAATTAAACATATATGTCAATGCTCGGCGGACTTGGAGATCTCCAAAAACTACAACAACAAGCTCAAAAGATGCAGGCTGCACTACAACAGGAAACTGTCGTTATCGATAAGAACGGTGTCAAAATAACCATGAGAGGGGACCAACAAATTCTAGAAGTGGAAATCGATGGAATCGTGGAAAATAGAGTCGCAGAAGCAGTAAATGAGGCGGTAAAAAAAACACAAGAATTAGCTGCCAAAAAACTCATCGAAATCTCGCAACAGGGGTAACGTACTAATACTATGAAACTATTTTCCGGAAGTGCAAATCCAGTCCTGTCACAAAAAATAGCGGACAAACTAGGAATTCCGCTCTCGAAGGCAGAAATCGTTCGTTTTGAAAACTCGGAAATTCGTATCCATATCGAGGAAGACGTAAAGAATGAATCCTGTTATGTTATTCAACCAACAGCAAATCCATCGGATACTCATCTTATGGAACTCTTTTTTTTCTGTGATGCCCTTCGTCGACAGGAAGCAAAGAAAGTGTATGCAATAATCCCATACTTTGGATATGCGCGTCAGGATGTTCAGCATAGACCTGGTGAGTGCGTTTCGGCAAATGTCATCATTCGCTTTCTTGAGTCAATCGGGTTCTATAAGGTATATGCCATCAATCTTCATGATGAGGCGACAGAGGGAGTATTTTCCATTCCCTTCAAAAACATAAATGCATTTCCCATACTTGCAGAGGAAGTGAAAAGATACATAGGGGATGTCACTGCAGAAAAAGTCGCCGTCGTATCCCCAGACCATGGGGGAGTCGAGCGAGCTCGTAAATTTGGTGATGAATTATTTGGACATACTGAACATTCCATATCAGTTGTGGAGAAAAGAAGAGACCTTTCACAGATTCACAAAAGTATCGCTCTTGATCTATACGGGGACGTAAAGGGAAAGACAGCGGTTCTGGTGGATGACATGATTACTTCAGGAGGTACCCTTCGACATGCTGCACAGTTATGTTTAGACAGGGGGGCTTCGCGCGTTCTTACTGCCGTTATTCATCATGACTTTGGACCAAAAGCACCTGCGGAATTACAAGCATCAGCAATAGAAAAAGTGTTTACAACAGATACTATCGCGCTAAAAGAAGACCAAAAGTTCGATAAATTGGTAGAAGTTTCAGTGGCAAATATAATTGTAGAGGCAATAACAAAATAGTGATCAAAAGTTTCTCCTGTTTTCAATTGCCTTTCCAAGCGTTCCATAGTCCGCATACTCCACACTCGCACCCATCGGCAGCCCATACGCCAACCGAGTTATTTTTAAGTTTGAATTTGAATTTAGAGCTTTAATTTTTTTCTGAATATACATTGCAGTTGCTTCTCCCTCCATGTCCGGATTTGTTGCTAAAATAATTTCTTTAATGCCGCTTCCTGCTTTTTTTACTCTTTCCAAAAGTGCAGCTATATATATATCATCTGGGCCAATATTATTAAGGGGGTCAATCCGCCCATGCAATACATGGTAAAGCCCTTTATATATATTTCCTTTTTCGAAGGAGAGTAAATCAAGTGGGGATTCAATTACGGTAATAGTTGTATTATCTCGTCTTAAATCCGCGCATAAAGAACAAGTCTCTTTTTCTGACAGATTCATACAGACAGAACATTTTTTTGTTTTTTCCTTGAGTTCAGAAAGTTGTTTGCCAAACTCAATAAGATCAGATGCTGGCATTCGCAGAAGATACAATGCAAGCCTATTTGCTGTCTTTTCCCCAATACCAGGAAGTCGCTCAAAGAACAGGGCAATTTGTTTGAGACTATTAGGCAACATAAGAAAAATTCAAATTCCAAATTCAAATTCCAGATAAATACCCTGTCATTCTGAATCCTCCCGTTCGGAGGATGACCCATATTTAGAACTTTAATTTGAATTTGGTACTTGAATTTATACTATATCTCAAGTGTTTCAACCACTATCAACGGTTTTCTCCCTCTTTGTTTGTAAAAAAAGTTCTCGAGCTTTGAAATTATATTCCTCTTTATGCCAGAAAAATCACTTACTGGGGCATTGGTTGGCTTCATGGTTGCTTCAACAATTACTGTTGCCTTTTCAAACAAATCTTTTTCATTTTGTTGTAACACAAATCCATTTGATACAAACTTGGGACGTGTTACTAACCTCGCCTCTTTTGTAAGAGCAAGGAAGCAAATAACCATACCATCCGAGGAGAGCGTTTTTCTATCCCGAAGTACCATATTCCCCACGTCGCCAACGCCATACGCATCAACATAAATACTTTTTGTGTCAACATCAGTCCCTCGTTCCGCCTTTCCTTTTTGAAATACGACTGTTTGTCCTTCATTCAAACACAGTACTTTATTTTCATCAAATCCCAAATCGCCTGCGAGTGATCGGTATTCCTGTTGATGACGAATCGTTCCTCCAATGGGAATGAAATAGGTAGGATTGGTAAATCGCATGAGAAGTTTTAAATCTTCCTGATTGCCATGACCGGATGCGTGGAGTTGGTCTGCGATGTCTGAATAGACGACATGAGCTCCTTGCAGTGAAAGCTCTTCAACAAGCGAATAAACTTCATTCTCGTTTCCGGGGATGGGATCAGAAGAAATAACCACTTTATCGCCCACTTTTATTTTTACATATTCATTTTGTTTATTTGCAAGCTTTGAAAGGGCCGACCCATACTGACCTTGGCTTCCTGCTACGATGAGACATACCTTGTTTGGGGGTAATTGCATCACTTCTTCTTCCTTACCCAGGAATTGAGCGGGAATAGGAAGATAGTTGATTTCCTTGGCGATTCGTGTATTATCTCGCATTGATCGCCCCAGAAAAATAATTTTCCGGTTAAATTTTATCGCCGCTTCGACACACTGCCTGATACGGGAAATATTAGAAGAAAAAGTTGTCATCACAAACTTACCTTTTGTTTTTCTCATTTCATCTTCAAAGGTCTGTCCCACGATTGCCTCACTTTGCGTAAGTCCTTCTCTCATAACTCCTAAGCAGTCTGACATAAGGCATAATACCCCCTCATGACCTGCTTTTGTGATTCGATAAAAATCGGGGGGAACCCCATAGACAGGAGTTGTATCAAGCTTAAAATCAGAACCATGATACATGGTACCAACGGGGGACCCGATAAGGATATGTGTCGTATCGGGAATTGAGTGCGTTACGGGGATAAACTCCACCGTGAATTCTCCAAATTGATAGTGTTTGCCATATTCAACTACTTTTATATCGATAGGAAGATTGAATTCTTTACACTTATTCGCTACGAATGCTGCAGTCAATTTGTAGGTATAAATTGGAGGTCTTCCCAAGTCTTCATAATGAAAGGGGAGTGCTGAAATATGATCTTCATGACCGTGAGTAAGAAGAATAGCACGAATTTTACTTGCCCGACGAAGCCCTTCTGGCGAAGTTGGGTCCTTTTCAAGCAGATAAGAAATGTCAGGTATAACGAAATCAACACCAAGCTCTTTTTCATGAGGAAATCCAATTCCACAATCCACGATAAGAATATCTTGTAATATGCTGTCTTTGTAGAGCTCATATACATACATGTTTTTTGTAACGTCCACGACACCGCCCAAGGGAACAAATCGAAGTGTATACATAGTATTCTGTTTAGTAAATTATTAGTACGATTAGTATACACTAATCACTGTATAATACATCTATGACCTACCCAGTGCGAGTTACCAAAAAAAATGTACAAGAAAAGTTGGAACTTGTCCTTGACCCGGAGATGAATATCTCAATTGTTGACCTCGGTTTGGTCTATAAGATAACTGTCAAAAAGGGGAACGGTGTCCATATTCTTATGACACTGACCACTATGGGTTGCCCTCTTTTTGGAGTAATTGAAGAAGACATATTTCTTAAACTAAGCGAGCTCACTATCGAAAGAAAAAATATTGAAATTGAGATGACGTTTGAACCTCCCTGGGATATGACTCGCATGAGTAAACGGGCAAAGGCCATGATGGGAATCTGAGCCCAAATTCAAATTCCAAATTAAAATTCAATTGAGTTATTATTTTTTTTTGAATTTGAATTTAGAGCTTGAATTTAATATATACTAATTGATATGGCCCTGAAAAAAATCATAAAAAACGCCTTTGAGCAAGTTTACGAAACCGGTAAGGACATTGCCAAATCTTCAGTTAAGCAGGTAGCTGAGACCCTCAGTCCATGGGATATGATCCGCAATAGTTTTTCTGAGAAGAAAGATAGTCAAACAGGTCAATTAAAAAAAACAAAGGAACAGATGGGAAAGGGGGGTAATAATACGCCGCTTAATTTTGACAGGTTGCAAAAATCATACGCAAACCAGGATCAAAAAAAAATTGAAGCAATGAAACTGCGACTATTCCAAATAGTGAAAAAAGATGAAGAAAAAATGATGCAAAGAAGTCAACAAACAAAAGCGGAGAAAGAACGGACAATTGTCCAAGAGGAAGCGGAGAAAAGAAGAAGAGAAGAAGATCGGAAACGGCAAGCGGCAATGGCAGGTGCACCGGAAGGAAAGAGCGAAAGAGGCACCGCCCTTAGTGGAAAGAAAAAGAAACGAAAGGCAACGGACCCGCAACCAGCCGAAACAAAGCCAGGAGGAGGGAAACAGTAATTTAACACGCTTCTCTCTCTGGTCGGGATGGCGGGACTTGAACCCACGACCTTGCGGTCCCGAACCGCATGTTCTACCATCTGAACTACATCCCGATCACCATCATAATTATACCACTTCTCCCTAGCCACTAATCACTAACCACTGTATAATGATAAACATGCAGTTTACGATATTGACCTACAATACTCTCCTCAATGACGCCCAAAAGGGCCTTCATTTACTCTTTAAGAAATACAACCCCGACATTGTATGTCTCCAAGAAATAGATACCCATGAGAAAAATATAGAAAAAATTGAAAAATTGGGATATTCGCTTGCTGATTATTCAAACGGGTTTATAAAATTTGGCAAAGTTTTTGGGGTAGCTACTTTTTATAATCCTGCCGCCATTATATGTACCGATACAAAGTCAATTACTCTTCCCCGTGGATTGGGCGAAGCATTGGCATTTATACTGCGAGTTTTTAAAACCCAAAAAAAGGACCGGACTGTCCTCAAAGCCGAGTTCGTAATGGAAAATAAAAAGAAAAAAGTTGTCGTCTACAATATTCATCTGTCAGCCCACGGCACCAACGGTATCCGCATAAAGCAGCTTGAGCGGACCCTCAACGACATAACAAAATCCACCGACAGCGCAACGATACTTGTAGGAGATTTCAATTACCCATTTGGAAGAAAGAAGCTAGAAGAGCTCATGGAATCGCATGGATTTTCAGAGGCGACAAATACGATTGCCTTCACTACTGATGGGAAATTGCTTTACTATACTTTTGTCGAAAAATATCTCATGAAAATCCTTCAGTTTTTCATTGGAAAGGAAAGTAAACTGGATTATTTTTTCTATAAAAATTGCAAGGCCGTTTCTACGATTCGCGTGAACGCGCATTATTCTGACCACTTTCCCATCCTGGCAAAGTTTGAGATATAATATCCTATGAAACTCTATAATACGCTCACTCGAACACTAGAGGAGTTCAAGCCAATAGAAGAAAATCATCTTTCCTTGTACACCTGCGGGCCAACCGTATATGATTTCACTCACATTGGACATATCCGCGCATATGTCTTTAACGATACGCTCCGAAGAACATTGGAATACCTAGGATATAACGTGAAGCATGTCATGAATATCACGGATGTGGGACATCTTTCGGATGATGCAGATCAGGGAGAAGACAAAATGGAAAAGGGTGCCCGCAAATATGGGAAAACCGTTTGGGACATAGCAAAGTTCTACACCGACTTTTTCTTCATGTCGATGGATACGATAAATAACCTCCGTCCAAAAATAGTATGCAAGGCAACTGACCATATACCCGAGATGATTACGATGATTGAAGCACTTATTAAAAAAGGCCATGCATACGAAACAAAAGAAGCGGTCTACTTCGATGTCGCATCTTTTAAAGAGTACGGAAAACTATCTGGACAAAAGGGCGATGAAAAAAAACAGGGGACACGAGACGATATTTATGTCGACCCCGAAAAAAAACACCCAGCGGATTTCGCATTATGGTTTAAACGTGTTGGTAAATTTAAGGACCACACCATGCATTGGGAGAGCCCTTGGGGCAATGGATTTCCGGGGTGGCATATCGAATGTTCTGCGATGAGTGTGAAATACCTTGGGAAAACTATTGACATTCATACGGGTGGAATTGATCATATTCCTGTACATCATGAAAATGAAATTGCGCAGTCGGAAGCGGCAAATGGAGTGCAATTTGTTCATTATTGGATGCACTATCATTTTTTACAGGTTGAGGGACAGAAAATGAGCAAAAGCTTGGGGAATTTCTTTACCATTAAGGATATTACGAAAAGAGGGATTCATCCTATGGCATTCCGACTCCTTCTCTTGCAGTCACACTATAGACAACCCATGAACTTTACTTGGGTATCGGTCGAAAGTGTAAACGAAGCATATAAAAAAATGAAAAAATATATTTCTGAATTGAAAAAGAACCCTGATGAGGAGAAAATACATTCAGTGCAAGAACAAAAATATAAACACTTGTTCATTGACGCAATCTCCAACGATCTTCAGACATCAATCGCAATCGCAACACTTTGGACGATGTTAAAGGACAGCCAAATTCCTGATTTCGAAAAGAGGACACTTGTTGAGGATTTTGATAAAGTGCTTGGTCTTAATTTATTGAAAGAAGAAAAAGCAACCAATATTCCCCAGGAAATTATCGATCTAGCACAACAGAGAAAACAGGCAAAGGCACAAAAAGAATATGCCAAAGCAGATGAACTGAGAAAACAAATGGAGGAAAAAGGATATAAAATAGAAGATGTAAAAGACGGGTACAAGTTACGAATTATATAATATACATATGAAAACCATTCTACCCAGAACGCTCAAGGGATTCCGCGACTTTCTTCCTGAAGATATGAAAAAGCGAAATTATGTATCAAAAAAAGTTATTGAAACTTTCCAGCGTTATGGATTTGAACCGCTTGAAACACCCACCCTTGAGTATGCATCATTACTTTTGGGTAAATATGGAGATGAGGCCGATAAACTTGTTTATTCCTTTAAGGACAGGGGCGGCAGAGAATTGGCCTTGCGATATGATCAGACCGTTCCTACTGCCCGGGTACTTGCTCAATACCAAAACGTATTGCCCAAATATTTTCGACGATATCAAATTCAGAATGTTTTCCGAGCAGACAAACC
>Ga0210054_1004047_pt1 | contig 10848 bp, 6 predicted proteins | sample CryGeymeta201516_FD_185470 | JGI IMG/M metagenome (GOLD analysis project Ga0210054, IMG submission 185470) | Groundwater microbial communities from Crystal Geyser aquifers in Utah, USA - Crystal Geyser metaG 2015-16 (SPAdes) (version 2) | ecosystem: Environmental > Aquatic > Deep subsurface >...
GTTTCGATCGCAAGGTGCTGCGGGGCCGGCACAACGGCGGTGACAACTTCATGTTTGCCGACGGGCACGCCAAGTCGATCAACACCCGTAGCCTGCCGCATGTCAGGACCATTCCGGGAGTCACGCTGGACCCGGCGGTGACGCCGTAGCGGCCGGACTGCGCACCCCGGCCGCCGGCGACGCTCCCCCCCAATCCGAGCCGCGACGGTGACGGAGCGCGTGGCCGCCGGCTCTGCGAAGAGAGTGAACGTGGCACGCGCTCCGTCGCCGTCGCGGCTCGGATTGGGGCATTGCGTTCTCGAAGGGATAGCCAGTGCACACCCTTATCCTCTGCGATGGCGAGCAACCCTCCCGCGCGCTTCTTCAACGGCAGGTGGCCGCGGCGGACCTCGTCGTCGCCACTGACGGCGCCGCCGCTTGGGCGCGAGCCGCTGGGGTGATGCCCCAGGTCGTCATTGGTGACTTTGACTCCCTGAGCGAGGTCACCGGCGACTGGGAGCTTGTCCACGCCGGCGCTCATGACCAACAGGACAACTCGGACTCCGAGAAGGCCGTGCTGCTGGCGCTGGACCGCGGCGCAACGGAGATTGTTCTGCTGGGGGCAACGCAGCAGCGCCTCGACCACACCCTTGCCAATGTCTGGCTGGCAGCCACGTACCGGGGGCGCGCGCGGGTCACGCTTGTGGACGACTACGGCGCCTGCGAGGTGGTGGGCGGCTGCCGCACGCTGCGGGTCGCGCCGGGCACCATTCTCTCCCTCGTTCCGCTGACGGGCGACGTCGTGGTCCGGACCGAGGGCCTCAAGTGGCAGCTCGACGGCCCGTTGGCGCCCGGCAGCCGCGGTCTCAGCAACGAAGCAGTCAACGCCGAAGTGACGGTGAATGTGACGGCGGGGCTGGTGGCGGTTGTGCTCGTCCGCCCCTGACCGAAGCAGCTCAGCAACACACCAGTCGGAACCAACGACCCATGTCCCGAATGACCTTCGCTCCTGTCGACTACGCAATCGTCCTCACGTACTTTGCCGCTGTCCTGGCCGCGGGGCTGGCGTGGATGCGGCGCGGCAAGACCTCCGACGACTACTTCCTGGCCAGTCGCACGCTCACGCTCCCGGCCTTTGTGGCGACGCTCGTCAGTACGTGGTACGGCGGCATCCTCGGCGTGGGTGAGTTCACGTACCAGAGCGGGGTGGCCGTCTGGGTCGTCTTCGCAGCCCCGTACTATGTCTTCGCCGCCGTCTTCGCCCTCGTCCTGGCGCCGCGCATCCGCGAGGCTTCGCTGTTCACCCTCCCCGACAAGATCGACGAAGCCTACGGCAAACCGGCGGCAGTTACGGCAGCAGTCTTCACCTACTGCCTCACCAGCCCGGCGCCGTATGTGCTGATGATGGGCACACTGCTGCAGCTCCTCTTCGGTTGGTCCCTGCTCTCGGCGCTCCTGATCGGCACGCTGCTGTCTACGGTCTACGTGTATGTCGGCGGCTTCCGGTCGGACGTGCGCGTCAACCTCGTGCAGTTCGTATTGATGTTCGCTTGCTTCTTCTTGATCCTGCCGTACGCAGCGCACACGCTGGGCGGGTTCGGCTACCTGAAGGCGCACCTACCCCCGGCGCACCTGACCTGGAACGGTGGCAACTCACCCCAGTACATTGTCGCTTGGTTCTTCATCGCCCTCTGGACGCTGGTTGACCCCGGCTTCCACCAACGCTGCTACGCCGCCCGCACGCCGCAAGTCGCCACTCGCGGCGTGCTGGTCAGCATCGTCTGCTGGATGGTCTTCGACTTCATGACCTGCGCCGCCGGGCTCTACGCGCGGGCAGCGCTGCCCCACATCGAGCCGGTGATGGCCTACCCGCTGCTGGCCGAGAAGCTGCTGCCCGCAGGCGTGAAGGGGCTCTTCTACGTCGGCATGTTGGCCACCGTGATGTCCACACTGGTGAGCTACATGTTCCTCTCCGGCGTGACCTTCACGCGCGATTTCGTCTGGCGCGTGGAAGGGGGCGACCCGGACGCGCGCGTGAACCTCCGCACCGCCCAAGGGCTCGCCCTGACCACGCTTCTCGCCGTCTCTCTGGCACTGACTGTCCCCTCGGTAGTGAAGCTCTGGTACAGCATCGGCACCGTTTTCATCCCCGGCCTGCTGCTCCCCCTGCTGTCGGCCTACTGGCCGGCGCTGAAGGTGAAGCGCGGAGCAGCGCTGCCGGTGATGGTGCTGGCGGTGCTGACTTCGCTGCTCTGGCTGCTCTGGGGGCAGGCGCATGCTGCCGGTGGTATGCCGCAATACCCGCTCAGCCTGGAGCCGATGTACTCGGGGCTGGCGGTGTCGCTGCTGGGGTTTGCGGCGACCAGGGACCGGCGGTAGCAGGCGGCGTCGCGACACCTCCGCCTTGTACCGAGGCACGGCAGGCAGAGGGAACAGCAACGGCGAGACGATTTTCGGTTCATCCGGATAATGCGTACTTATCGTGAGAGAGCTTGGCTTGCAGGGGTGTCGCCGAGGCTTCGAAGCCTGAGTTTGCCGCCTTGGGCTGCCGGCAGGCTCTCGTCGGGCACAGGAGAAGAACAGGACCGGGTCACGGACTCGGTCCTGCCTGCCGTGTAGCACCGAACGGCGCTCAGGTCGCTCTCCAGCGTTGCCCTATCCTCCGTCCGGCACCCGAGAGAGTAGCCGAAACGTCTGGAGAAGTCAACGGTCTGAACCTGCCGGTAGCCAGAAGCGGTAAACTCACGAAGTGCGCATTATCCGGATGAACCATTTTTCCGGAGCCTCCACGGTGCTTGGCGGTGCCAAACGTATTGAGGGAGTAGGCGGGCGCGCCCAGCCTGGAGGGCCAGGCGGCCTTGCAGAGCCCGCCGGTGTCTGCCTCCTTTAAGGCAGACACGCCCGCACCCAGTCCGAGGCCGGCGTCCGTGGGATGGAGCGCCGCGCGGGAGTCTGGCGCGCGGGTGAAGATGAAGAGGCGCTTGCTACGGCGGCGGTGGAAGTCCGGGCCGCGAGAGAGGGCCTCGACAAGGAGTTGAGCACCAGGGACGTGCTCGCCGGTCAGTTACACTCCGCCACCAGCGGCCCGGCGAGTTCCTGCAGGAAGAACAGCCGCCCGGGCAGTGTCGGCATGAAGCTGCTGGGCACCCACGGGTCGGGGCCGTAGCGCAAGGTCACCCAAAACGACAAGCCTTGCCACTGCATGCCGCGGCTGAGCGAGCCATCGCAACCGCCGATGATCTTGTCGGCTTGCAGGAAGAGCCCGGGGCCGATGGTGTTGGCGTTGGCGGGGACGAGGGTGGTGCGGCTCTTGAAGCTGGTGACCGCGTTCTGTTCGATGGTGAGCGGGTGGAGCCGGGCGCCCAGGCGGTGGGTCTGCTCCTTCCATTCGTCGACGCAGTCGAACTCGGCGGCGAAGTGGGGCTCCCAGAAGGCGATATGCATCACGCGGCCGATGCCGAACACGACGACGAGCCGGGCGCCCTCGGCTTTCAGGGCGGCGATCTTCTCGGCGTACTTGGGCAGCGACTTCCGGGTGGCGAAGTTCCGCTGGCTCTTCGGGACGGTGAGCTTGCCCAACGGCCCGTAGAACGCCTGCCCCATGGCGTTCTGGAACGCGCCCTCGGAATCGCCGGGGAGGGTGTTGCCAGCGGCGTCGCTCCATTCGTCCATGTTGAATCCGTACACGTGCTTGCAGTCGATTCCCCACTCCTGCAGGAAATAGACCGCCCACTTGTACATGCCCATGGGGCCCACCGGCAGGATGAAGGCGAGCTTCTGCTCCGTGTACTTCGCGTTGAGGATCTCGAGCGCGATCTCGTGCCCCATCTTGGTGTCGAAGTCGCCCAGGGTCTCACAAGGCACCGGCTCGAACTCCTTGTGCCACCAGGGCTGGCGGTCCAGCACGCTCTCGGGCGGGTTGCTGCAGCATTCGTCGAACCGGGCCAGGTCCCACCCTGCCGGGAAGAACCCCTCCAGCAGACTTCCTTTGATGGTTGAAAGCAGATCCATGTTCGTTCCTCCGTTCTGTGGGCAACTAAACGCTTCAGTTCGTGGTTCCCTCCTCGGTCTCCTTCCCCGCGCGCGATTGGGGTTCCGTGCCGGGAAGGCCGGCTGGCGTCCGCGTGCCGCCGGTCCCGCCGTTTCCCGACCGGCATGATCTGGGTATAGACCCCAAGAGCGATTGGGTGCGTCGGGTGCATCCCACGATTACGGGGCCCCAGTAGCGTAGCCCCTGGTGGGCGTCACCCCGCGCACCGGTGACGCCCACCAGGGGCTACGCTACGAGGTGAACCGAGGGGAGCATTCCGCCCCCCGTAATCGCGGGATGCACCCGGGTGCGTCCGTGCCGGCCGCTGACAGGCCCCGGCGATCGCAACGCGTTCTCTGTCAGGAGTCCCCACAATGACCTTCCGCGCGTTCCTCCGCGCCTGCCTGCTCTTCCTCGCCGCGTGCGCGCCCGTTGGGGCAAAGGAGTCGGCCGCGGGTCGTGCCGCCCTGGTCTCGCCGGTCGAGGAGATCACCCGTGCCTATCGCGCCGGTCAGCTCAGCGATGAGCAATCGCTGATTCAGCGCGTGCTGGCGGTCCGCGATCCGGGTCGCCTTCAGCCGCGATTTCGCTCGCCCGGAGGCCCGGCTTCCCGCTGTGGCTCGGCGGTGTTCCACGAACTGGCGGTCAACTGGAACCGGCTGTCCGCACCCACGCGGGCGGCGCTGGCGCCTTACCGGGCGCGTCCGACCAGCTCCGGGATCGTGTCCTATGACAAGGCGGCGACGGTCAAGTCCTTCAACTCGTCCGGCGGCCACTTCAAGATCCACTACGTCACCTCCACCGTCGACGCCCCGCCGCTGACCGACAGCGACAGCGACGGCACGGCGGACTTCGTCGAGAGCGTCGCCGGCGCGTTCGACGCGGCCTGGCAGCGGTATGTGGTTGAGCTGGGATTCACCCAGCCATTGAGCGACTTCCCCGGCCCCGGTGGCGCGGAAGATGGCGGGGACGGCCGCTTCGACGTGTACCTGGCAGAGATCGCCGACTCCCGCGGAGCGTTGGGTTTGGAGGTCATCGAGTTCGAGGGAGGAAACCCCGTCCGGGACACCGCTGTCGGCTTCATCCTGTTCGACAATGACTTCCTGAACAGCGGCTTCACCACGGTGACTCCGTTGGAGCTGATGCAGGTCACCGCCGCCCACGAATTCATGCATGCAGTGCAGGATGCCTACGAGACGGACGACCAGCGGCTGCCCGACGGCTCGCTCAACTTCTGGTACTCCGAGGCGTCGGCCGCGTGGGGCGAGAAGGAAGTCTGCCCCGGCATCGACGCGATCCTGGAACGCCTCCCCGGGTGGTTCGAGTACCCGGAAGTCGCAATGGACGCCTATGCCGACGCAGACCACCCGGAGCATGAGTATGGCTCCATGCTGCTGAACGTGCTGTTGACGGCGAAGTACGGAGCGGGAACGGTGCGCCGAATGTGGGAGTCGCTCTCGCGCCAGCCGGACGGGACCGACCTGACCAGCCTCCAGGCATTGGACGTAGTGCTCACTCAGTTGGGCAGTTCGCGGTCCGGCCTGATGCGGGAGTTCTTCGTGTGGAACTACCTGACCGGGGCCAACGCCGACGGGCGCCACTATCCCGAGGCGGCAAAGTACCCGGCGATGTTCGTCAGCAAGGACCACCACACGCACGCGGTCTACCCGGTCCAGAGCCCGTCGCCGCTGCCGTACAAGCCGGCCCACCTCGGCAGCAACTATGTCTCCTTCCTGCCGCCGACTCCGGCGGGGGGCGCGCTGAAGGTTGAGTTCGACGGTCAGGACAGTGCTCAATGGTCCGCGCAGTTGATCGCCGTGACCGCCGGGGCGTCGCCGGGGTACGTCCCGCTGACGCTTGCTCTGGACAGTGCGGGACAGACCGGCAGTCGGACAGTGGACTGGGCGGGGCTGTCGCGGGTGGTTCTGGTTGCGGGCGTGCTCTCCGTGAGCGGCGAGGACTGCCAATACACCTATCGAGCCACGACGGTGGCGGCGATCCCGCCGAAGGTGGCTGGGTCGGCCGCTACGCCGACCAGCGTCGAGGTCACCTTCGACGCGCCAGTCGTTGCCGGCGACGCCACGACGGTGGCCAACTACCGCCTGGAGAGCCCCGCCGGAACCAATCGCAGCCTCGCGGGTGCAGCGCTCTCGTACAACGCCGCCACGCGAACGGCGCGCCTGACCGGACTGGCTCTGTCGCCGGCTGCCACCTACCGGGTCACTGTCACCGGTGTCCGGCACGCCGATACCAACGCGCCCCTCGTCGCGGACGGTTCGGGCAACGTCTCCAGCGGCACCGTGAGCCGGCCGGCTGCGAGCGGCTTCCTGCTCGAGGTCAACGGCGGGTTGGATGACAAGGGCCGCGGCCTCTATTCACTCGTCGCCCTGCCGTTGAGCTTGACCGACCCCAACCCCGCCACCTACTTCGGCGCCGGGGTCAAGCTCGCCACGTACGACCCGCGGCTGGGCGCGAACGTCGGCGAGTACCTGCGCTTCACCGCGCAGGCGCCGAACTTCGGGCTGGAACCGGGTCGCGGGTACTTCCTTCAGTCCACCGCAGACAGCCTGGTCTGGTTCGACGGCGCCGCGGTCCCAGCGACGCAGCCCTTCTCCGTCAGCCTGCCGGCGGCCTCGTGGTACCTCATGGGGAACCCGTTTGCTCAGCCGTTGGCATGGGACCTGGACGCGCTCCGATACCGGCACGGCGCGAACTCCGGCACGCTGCGCGAGGCGCTGGCCAGTGCCAACCCGCCCGCGGAGCCGTATGCCTGGGTCTGGAACACCGACCTCGGCGACTTCGAGATCCTGTTCGACAAGTCGCTTGTGCCCGAGGCGCGTTCGGTGCTCCGGCCCGGCGAGGGCGCGTTCGTGTTCTGCAATGCGACGGGAGCCAGCCTGGAGCTGGCGTCTTCGACCGGCAAGGCCGCCGCCTCGCGCGCCTCCCGTCCCGTCGGCGGCTGGAGCGCGGAGATTGTGGCGCAGGGCGGCGAAGCGCGCTCCTCGAGCCGCCGCTCGTTCGGCGTTGCTCCCGGCGGCCTCCCCAGGGGGGTGCGGATCTCGCCGCCGCCGGCCGCCGCCCCTGGACGGGCGGCCGCGGACCTCCACTTCCTTGAGACGGAGACTGGGCGCGCGCTGGCTGTCGACCTCCAACCTGCCGGCCGAGCGACCCCGCAGTGGCGGTTTGTGGCTACCTCCGAGCTCCCCGGCGCCGAGGTCGTGCTGTCCTGGCCCGACTTGTCCGCCGTCCCCAAGCAACTCGGGCTCAGACTGGTGGACCTCCAGACGGGCAAGCAGCAGTCGTTGCGGTCCACGCGCTTCTACCGGTACCGGGCGGGGGACTCTCCGCGGGAGTTTCGCCTCGAAGCCTATCCGACCGCCGAGGGGAACCTCACTGTCACCGGAGTGTCGATTCGCCCCGCCGGTCGCGGCGGACCCGGACCCGGTATCTCATTCACGCTCAGCCGCGCGGCAGACGTGCAGGTTCGCCTGCTGACCACAAGCGGCCGGACGGTGAGCACCACCGCCAAACCTGCCCTCCCAGCCGGACTGAACGCGCTTGACCTCGCCGGCCGTACCGGCGAGACGCGCGCTCTGGCGACAGGGGTCTACCTGGTAGAGGTGGTGGCACGCGCGGAGGAGGGGCAAGCGGCCAAGGTCATCCGGGCGATGCGCGTGCGGTGAGGGCAGGGGAGACTGTCGGTCGAGGTGTCGGCGGGATCGGGAGAGCCTCGCCGAGCGTGGGCGGGGCTGCCTGCTCGGACCCGTCCGCCTTGTCCGACCTGTCGGACGGGCCGCAACGCGGCCAGCGCTACTTCTTCGCCCGGAACTCCTCGGGCACCGACTGCGCCAACTGAGGGTTCAGCTCCCCGGCTTTGGCGTACGCTGCTTTCGCCTCGGCCTTCTTGCCGGCCTGCTGGTAGACCGACGCCAGTTGCCAGTAGTGGGAAGCCAACTGCGAGTTCAGGTACTGGCGGCGGCCTTCGCCGGAGGGGTCATCCGCGCGGATCTCTGCCAGGCCCTGGCGGTCCATTTCGAGGATCTGCTTCCACTGGGCCAGGGCTTCGTCCCATTTCTGCTGGCGACCCAGCAGCGCGGCCAACTGGAAGCGACTGTTGACGTCTTTGGGGTTCTTCTGGAGGAGCTGTCGGTACTGCTCGGCGGCTTCCTTCTGCTTGCCCTGCTGCTCCAGGCAACGCGCCATCCCCATCCGCGCGGCCATGTCATCGGGTCTTGCCTTGAGCCACTTCCCGTATTCCGCTTCGGCGGCGGCGTAGTCGGTTCCGCGCTCGGCCGCTCGCGCCAGCTCCTGGTAGGCCATGGTCTCGTAGTACTGGGCCTGCTGGTCTTCCTTCTTGGCCTTGTACACCTCGGCCATGGCGCGGTACGCCTCGCAGCGTTTCTTGGTCAACTCCGCCTGGCGGGTGTCGGCTTGCTTGCGGATCTCCTCCAGGTGCGTGTTGAGCTGCTCCCGCTTGGGTGCCCAAGTCTTTTCGAGTTCGTCCAGCTTTGACTGGTACTCCTTCTGGAGGTCGGCCCGCTTGTCGTCGGTCAGCCCCTTCTCCTGCTGCGCGCCGTCCAGCCACTTCTGGATTGTGTCGCGCTCTTTCGCATAATCGGCGTTGAACTGGGAGCTTGCCGCGACGATTGCCCGGCCCTCGCGGTCGGCAGCCACTTGCAGCAGGGAAGCCACGGTGCTGTAGTGCGCCGTGGCAGCGTCCAGTTGGTCGGCCGCTTTGAAACGTTCCGCTGCTTCGCGGTGCTTCTCCGCCATCTCGACCAGCAGGTCCGCCGGCAGGGGCTTCGCCTGCTGGACCTCTGCCTGCCGCTGCTTCATGAGGGCCTGCTGCAGCAGCCCGAGGGCGCCCTGCAATTCCACGGCCGCGGCCTCCGCGTCGTCCCGCTTGAGCGCTTGGTGGGCGGCATCCATGTACAGCCCTATCGTCTCGACGGTCTTCTCTTCCGCGACGGGCGTTGCCTTCCCGGTGGGCGAGGTTGTGCCCTCGGGCGCTCTCGCCTTTCGGCAGCCGCCGAGCAGCAGGCAGCAACTGAGAGCGACTATGCCAACCGGCACCAATAGCTGAGTGTGTCTGGTAGTGTGCATTCCGTGATCCATCCTTCCTGGTGTGCGGTTTTCAGGCTGACCTGCCGCCCGGCCTGTGGGGCGCCCAGCCTCGGCAGGCGACGGGTGAGTGGGGATTGTACCTCCGCCGGCCGGAATCTGCGCCGGCTTAGCACTACAACTGCACTTAGCAGACAGGTTGCTCGGCGAGGGTCTCCCGACCCCGCCGCACGGCCGGCCGACAGGTCTCAGAAGCCTCTTGAGACCTCCGGTCCGGCGTTTCGGGGCGGTCAGAGACCTGCCCCGAGCCAAGTACGGTTGAAGCATCAGTCGCCTTTGGGCACGCGGCCCTTGAGCGAGGGGTCCAGTTCGACGGCGCTGGCGTACTCGGCCTTGGCCTCGGCTTTGCGTTCCGCCTGCCGGTAGGCTTCCGCCAACTCGAACCGTAGGCCGCCAAGCTGCGCCTTGAAGCCCTGCCGCGACTCTTTCGCCAGAGGACCGGTGTCGGGAAGCTTCGAGAGCTGGTCTTCCTTGACGGCGATCACGGTCTTCCACGCCGCCACGCACGGCTCCCACTTCTGCGCCCGCGCCAGCACGCGCGCGAGCTGGGCGTGCGTTTCGGTGTCCGTCGGGTTCCGCTGCAGTACTTGGCGGTACTCCTTCTCCGCGGCTTCCCATTTGCGCTGGCGCTCCAGGGTCCAGGCCAGCCCCAGCCGTGGAGCTACCTCCTCGGGCCTCATCTTCACCCACGCCCGGTACTCGGCCTCCGCGCCGGCGAGGTCGTCTCTTCCGTCGTAGAGGGCAGCGAGCTCTTGGTGGGCCATCAGCTCCTGCATCCCCGCCTGCACCGGGTTCCCTTGGGCCCGTCGCACCTCAGCCAGCGACACGTAGAGCCGGCAGCGGCGCTGGATCAGGTCGCTACGCTGGCGCGCGACGGTCGCCTTCATCTTCTCCAGTTGCTTGTCGAACGCCTGGCGCTTTGGGGCCCACTCAGCGTTCAGTTTCTCGAGCTTGGCCTGGTGCTTGCTGAGCACGCTGGTCTGTTGCTTCTCCGAGAGCTTGCGCCCCTTCGTCTCCCGCTCGTACGCCTGCTGGAGCACCTTCTGGTGATCGGTGTAGGCGTTGTTGAAGCGGTTTGCCTCGGCAGTGACTTGGGCGGACACCCGCTGCGCCGCAACCTGGAGCAAGGCGGCCGCAGTCTCGTAGTGGCTGCCGGCCAGATCCCAGAGCTTCTGCTTGGACAGCTCAGCCGCGGCGGTGGCGTGCTGGTCAGCCGCTGTAAGCAGCGAGTCGACTGCAAGCTGCTCGCCCTCCCGGTGTTGCAGGTCCGGTTGCCGGCGGCCGAGTTGCGTTAGCAGGTCGGTAGCGCCCCGGAGCGTGACGCTCGCCGCCTCCAAGTCGCCACTGCGCAAGGCTTGGTCGGTGGAGTGGAGGTACGGAGCAAGGGCGTCTTGGGCGCGAGCCTCGACCCTCTTGGCGGGGGGCGACGAGGTAGCGCGCTCCGCGTGTTTTCCGCCACAGCCACCGGCCGGGACGAGCAACAAACACGCGGTGCCGCCCAAGAGCGCCCGCCGGAGCGACACCGGGGTCCGGGAAGCGGTCAACCGAAGGCGCGGGCGGGAACTCATGCAGGAGCATCCTTAGATTCCGTGAGAGCGTGTCTAGAAAGGCGAAATCCAGGGAGGGCGAGGCTCCCGCCGAGCCGCCAAACGGTACAGAATCGGCTCAGCGCAAACTCCCGGAGTTTGAGGAGCTTCACCCTCCCGGTTTCCAGCGAA
>Ga0210054_1004055_pt1 | contig 10833 bp, 10 predicted proteins | sample CryGeymeta201516_FD_185470 | JGI IMG/M metagenome (GOLD analysis project Ga0210054, IMG submission 185470) | Groundwater microbial communities from Crystal Geyser aquifers in Utah, USA - Crystal Geyser metaG 2015-16 (SPAdes) (version 2) | ecosystem: Environmental > Aquatic > Deep subsurface >...
GCGCTGCATCAGAAAGCAAAGACGTTGAATTTTGTTGAAAGCCATAAATAATTTCAACAACCACATAGACGACATTCAATGCAATACCAATCATAAATGAACGATTGATGTCGTTTGGGGAAGTGATTGCGTGGCTGTGGTTGTGCTCCATTGATAATATTTTATAGGTGTTAAGAATTTTTCAAATGTTCCAAAACGATTTCTGCATTGCCAATCACTCGGGTTGCTTCGGCATAACGAGCAATTTTGAGGGTTTCCAGTATTTTTTCTTTTGAAATTTGCTGCATTTTAGCTTTGTTCATCATTGCTTCTATGCAGGCTTTACTGCCGGTTGCCAAGGCGACACCTAAATAAATTAAGGTTCTGGTTTCAGCATCTAAAGCGCCATTTTGCGGCATTGCGAAAGCACTGCTTCGTGCTTGTTCTGCCACAAATTCAGGAAAAACTTCTCCTGCTAATTCAATAGCTTTTGGCAGTTTTCCATCCATTGCACCTTTCATCATAGAAAGGATTTGTTCTGTTGTTGGTTGTTGTGTTTCCATTTTATTTTAAATATTTATATTAATTTTTTATGATTTGATTCTCAGATTTTTTTGTGTCGTCTTTGTCAACCATATAAGCATACATCGGCACAAAAATCAGGGTTAATAAGGTTCCTATCAACAATCCGCCAATGGCCACATCGGCCAGCGGACTTAAACGTTCCAATCCGACGGCTTGTTCCATCGCAATGGGAATCATTCCTGCAATGGTTGCAAAAGCGGTCATCATTACCGGACGAAAGCGCACCCTGACACTTTCAATGGCACTGTCGAATGGACTTTCACCGGTAGCGCGATGCTGCTGGTAAAAATCTATCAGCAAAATGGAGTTTTTTATGATGATGCCAAATAGCAGCAAAATTCCCAACAAACTTGGCATACAACTCGGTTTATGAAATAAAAGCATTCCCCAGGCAGCGCCAATCATAGAAAGTGGCAGCACAACAATCATAATAATGGCCATTTTTACGGAACGATAAATGGAAATTAAAACCATCATCAGCAAAAATATTCCCAAACCGATGGCTTTGGTCATTCTGCTAAAACTGTCGTTAATTTGCGAAATATCGCCTTCCTGTGTCATAATAACATCGCTGTCATTTTTAATTTGTGCCAGTGCGGCTTCGGCATCATCCGTAATATGCGTTACGGGCCTGTCTTTTCTATACCCGTTAACATCTACGCTATAAAGCATTTTGTTTCGTTCAATTTTGGCAAACGTCAGGTTTTTTGTAATGGTTGCCAATTGCGCCAAAGGCACGTCACCAGTGGCGGTTTTAATGGGAAGCAATCTTAATGCTTGTTCATTTTCCCCGAATTTTCCTTTAAAATAAATGGAGACAGGCTGTGCGTTCAACGATTGCAAATTTGCGTTTAAACTTACCACTTGCCCTTTTATTAAAATTTGGGAAATAATTTCATAAGGCGTAATGCCATAACTCAATACTTTGTTTTTGTCGATATTCAATGAAAATTCAGAAAAGTCATTGTTCCAACTGGTGGAAACGGAAGTTAATCCGTGAATATCTTTTAAAGCTTCTTTTACTTCCTGCGATTTTTCAGCCAAACCATCAACCACAGGAGATTTTAATCGGATATTTAACGTAGCTTTTATGGTGGAAAGAGCGGTGGCGCCAAAATCGAACACGTCATTTCGTTTAACGCCTTCTAAATTGGCAATTTTATCTCGCACCAAATCTTCAATTTGCCAAAGATCTAAATCCCTGCTAAAACGATCCACACAATTGATGGTGATGGTTGCTTCTGTCGGTAAATTTCCGCTTCCCAAACTTAACACGCCCATTTCATTTCCAAAGGCAACCGAACTTTTTTCAACCCAAGGTTGTTGGTGCAGCCATAGCAAAAAAGGCGCCATTTTAATTTCAGAACTTTCAACCGTTTCATTGGCGCTAAATCCAATTTGTGCTTTTATAATTCCGGTATCCATTGGCGGCATCGCATCTTTTCCAATAACAGGCATAATGGTTTTTACACTGATAAGCAACAGCAGCACAACGCCCACAGAAAGTACGATTCTGCGAAATACTTTTCTTTTTCCGTTTGAAAATTTGATGACATTCACATAGGGTTCCACCAGCCTTCCAAAAGATTTTTCATAGATATTCTCAAACCAGCGTTCAAATTTATTTTTACTGTGGCCATTTTTCAAAAAAGCTTCCAGCAATTTTGGAATAAAAGTGATGGACAAGAAAAAGGAAACCAATAATGAAATAATGAGGGTAAAAATTAAAGGTTTGAATATTTTTTCAGGAAAGCCTCCTATAAACATCAATGGCGTTACAATGGCAATGGTAGCCATAGTTCCCGACCAAATTGGGCCTACCACTTCTTTTGTTCCTTTTTGAACCGCCGTTTTTAAATCCTCACCCAATTCATTTAAATGCCGCTCAATATTTTCCAATACCACAATGGCATCATCGGCCAACATTCCCAGCGCTAAAATAATAGCGGTATAAATCACGATGTTTAAGCTTCCGCCCGTGAGCCATATTATAGCCAAGGTGGAGAAAAACACCAACGGAATGGTAATGGCCGCAGCAGCAATGGCCCTTAAATTTCCAATGAAAAATAAAATAACTAAAAGCGTAAAAAAGATGGCGTCGCGAAGCGCCACCAACATATTATCGTTTGCCAATTCAATTAAATTCCGTTGGGTATCGGCAATTTCAAAATTGAAGTTTGGATACCTGTCTTGCAAATTTTTCAATTCTTCGCGGGCGGCATTGCTTACGCCCAAAACACTTCCGCCCGGCGCACGTTGTATGGCCAATGCAATGGCTGGTTTGGCGTTTCCTATATAACCGCTTGTCCTTTTTTTGTATCCCCATTCCACATTGGCAATGTCATTTATGGTTACATTTGGAATGATATTGATTTGTTTTATTTTTTCAATTTCATCATTTTCACCGTAATAGGTAATGGTGTAAAAACTGTCATCGCCTTTAATTAAGCCAACGGGAATATCGTGATTTAAAGTTTGCAAAACCTTGGCGATTTTATCAAAATCGATATTGTATTGTTTGGCTTTAAATGGATCCACTTCAATGTTTATGGCACTTTCATAGCCTCCAAAAACTTCAACATTTCCAATTTCGGGATTGCTCAATAAATTGGGTTTTATAAATCCATCCACCATTTTTCTGATGTCGGCAAGCGTTACGTCATTGGTTTTTGGCGAAATGGATATGACATCAACGGGAAGCGTAAAATCGCCTGTGGAATAAACGGCCGGATTGATGTCTGCCGGCAAATTTCCTTTCGCAATGGAAAGTGCATTGGCAACATCTACTGCTGCGGCATTCAATCCTTTTTCATAAGAAAACTCTGCTTTTACAATAGAAAAGTTGGCAACGTTTATGGAACTTACGTCGGTTAACAATCCCAATCGCGCAATTTCTTGTTCAATGGGTTTTGAAACCGAATTGGCAGCCACTTGCGCCGTTGCTCCAGGAACTTTGGTAATCACCAAGACTTGCGGTGGTGTGGAATCGGGGAACAAATTTTTTGGAAGTGTGATAAGCGCAATGATGCCAACGACGAAAAAACCGAAGATAATGGCGTATAATAAGTAAGGTCTTTTGTAAAAATAATCAAACATAATTTTTAATTTTTTTGAATTATTTTAATGGTTGATCCAGATAGCAAACTCAACAGGATATCCTGTTTGGCAACAACAATTTCTTTTCCTGAAAGTTCCTGATTGTTAATCATTAAGGCATTTTCACCCGATTCGGTAATGGTAATTTCTTTAGGGATGGCTTTGTCTTTTTCAATTTCAAACACATAACTTTTGCCGCTTCGGTTTAAAACTGCATCATAAGGAATTTTTAAACCTTGTCCTTCATAAAGCACAATGTCAACAGGAACACGTTCGCCGGTAAGTAAATCCAGGTTTTCTGCATATATCTTGTATTCGGCCAATCCGTTGAAGGTATTGTTGAGCGGAATGGCTTTATAAAATTTTTCTTTGAGTGAAATTCCTTTAATTTTTAAATCACCTGGAACGCTGATTTTCAAGAAAGAACCCTTGTTAGAGCTGATTAAGGCAATAGGTTGTCCCGGCATTGCCACATCACCAATATTCATCATTGTTTTGGCCACAACGCCCGAAGAAGGCGCGACAATGGTTGTGTAAGAAAATGAATTGGAAACATCATTTTTAGCTTGTTGTAACGCATCAATTTTAGATTCAATTTCTGCAATTTTGGAGATTTCATTTTCAGATTGCTCTTTTGAAGCACCTTTTACCGCCAATAATTGAAGTGTTCGGTTGTGGGTTAATTTCATATTTTCTAAGGCAACTTTTTGGGCGGCCAACTGCGATTGAATACTTTGTGAATTGGTTTGAAAACTCGAATTGTCCAATCGAGCCACCACTTCACCTGCTTTAACCTGAGTTCCGCTTGTTTTAAGGTATTCAATTCTTGCCGATATTTTTGAGGTAATGGTGACATCCTGGTCATTTTGCACCACTGCCAAATAGGGTAATGTAAGTTGATTGCCATTTGAAGCTATTTTTATGGTTTGTACAGAAATAGGGTACTGCTTGGCAATAGGTGCGTTTGCGCTTTTGTCCTTAGCATTTTTAATCACTAAAATTCCTCCGATAATGACCACCAACACCGCTAAAATTGTTATAATGGTTGTTTTATTTAATTTTTTCATTTTACTAAAGTTTGAATATCGTTACCATAAATGACTGCCAGTTTCACCAATGTTTGCCATTTTTGGGCTTTTGTTTTAAATAATTTAGATTTTTCAAGCACCACATCGTCTTCATATTTTAAATAATCGACCATTGACATTTGATCCAAGGAATAACTTAGCGAAGCAATGTCTAAAAGTTCCTCTTTGTCTTTGATGCTTGCGGTGTATAATTGTATGGAATTTTCCAAAAGAATCAGGGTTTTTTCCAATTGTTTTGCCTGTGCGGTAAATTCTATGGTCAATTTGTCAAGTTCATTTTGTGAAGCTTCCAGGTCTAATTTACTTTTATGAATTTGTGCATATTGTGTTTTTTCGAACAGCGGAATTTTAAGCACAACGCCCACAACCGTTAAATCACCGTCAATATTTTTATGGTTGTTATAGGCTTCTGCAAAATTATTGGTGTAGCTTCCCTGCACATATAGTGATGGATATAATTTTTCCTTTTCGGCCCTAAGGGCTAAATAATCTGCTTCTATTTTTTTTTGCAACGGATTTAACACCTTAATGCCGCCATTATTATAGGTCGCTATTTGTTCCATCGGTATAAAATGGTCAAGCGCAACTCCTGTTAATGAAGCGATGGAAGCTATAATTTCTTCCCGCTGAATGGCAAGATCATTTTTTAAAATGTTTATTTCATTAATGGCATTGCTGATGTCAATTAATGCTGAGCCCGGAGACCTTCCGTTGTTCACTTTAATATCCACAAATTCTTTGGTTTTTTGAAGTGACGTTCTCTTTTTTTCCAGAGCCGATTCCAATTCTTCCAAATAAATGAGATTGGCATTTGCACTCACCAAAACAGCTTCATTTTTTAATAAATTTACGTATTGCTGTTCTTCTGCGGAAGAAACCATTGTTTTCGCCTGCGAGGCTATGGTAAAAATTGATTTCACAAAAATGGGCATTGAAATCCCTGCGCCAACCCTATAAATATTAGTACTAAAAGGTTGTGCAATATCTTGATTTTGTACGGTTTGCAACAATTCATTTGGCGGCAACGGATACATTGAAGAGGGAATTGAAGAATAATCGTACCTTCCGTACAAATCAATATTTGGATAAAGCTGGCTGGTAACCATACTTTTAAAAGTCTTGGCCTGATTTATTTTTATTTCGTCGGCCTTGGATGCTGGCTGTAATTGCAGTTGGTCAAAAAGTGATTGAATTGTGGTTGTTTGCTGTGCCTGTAACAATGCGGGCACAAGAATTAATGAAAGAAGAAAAGCAAACTTTTTAATTTCATTTTTTAGGCAAAAATTATTTTGTTTCATTTCATTTTTAATTTTTTGTTCCCACAAATTGAATAATATCGGCTTTGCCTTTGTGGTGTTCGCCTTCGTTTAATTCGATGATTTTGGATTCTAAAAGTTCAATGTCCAAATTTTCAAAATCATTGCGTAACATTTCTTCCGTATAAAGCATTGCCAATTCTTTTGGGCCACCCGAGTTATTTTGAAGTTGCTTCGGATTAAATGCCTCTAAAATAATTTTGCCCCCGGGTTTTAACCATTCTATGGCTTTTTGATGAATCTGTTTTCTGATATTTGTAGGAAAATGGGCATAAATAAAAGCAATCACCTCAAAACTGCTTTGAGGATATTTCACTGTCGTTGCATCATCAATAAGGTAATCAATGTCAACATTATTTTCTGAAGCTAATTTCATCGCCTTTATTTTTCCGGCTTCACTGGTATCAAAAGCCCTAACTGTCCAACCTTTTGAAGCTGCAAAAACGGCATTTCTTCCTTCACCTTCGCAAGGCAGAAGAAGTTTGCCGGGTTTTAATTTTTGTAATTGTTTCTCAAAAAACACATTGGGTGTTTTTCCATAAATATATTCCTGCTTGCCGTAACGTTCATTCCAAAATTTTTTCATAATAAAATATTAAATAAATAACCGGATAGTATGATAAATACCGTTATTACTGAAAAGAAAATGGCAATTAATTTCCAGGTCATCACTTTTTTCAATAGCGTTGCCTCCGGAATTGAAAGTCCGACCGTTGCCATCATAAACGCAATGGCGGTTCCGATTGGAACGCCTTTTGCCACAAACACCTGAATTACAGGCACAATTCCTGCCGCATTTGCATACATAGGTACGGCTACAATAACTGCTAATGGAACTGTCCACCAAGCGCCGCTGCCCAAATATTTTGCAAAGAAATTTTCGGGTACATAACCGTGCATCGCCGCACCAATAGCAATACCGATAATTACATAAATCAACACGCCTTTTACAATATCCCAGGCACTTCTGGTAATTTCCGGAAGACGTTGTTTAAAGGTTCTTTTTTCTTCTTCATAGGCATCAGAAGAAGCTTGCGATTTGGCCATAATTTGCTTCACCCAATCAGACAACAGCGGTTCTAAGTTGAATTTTCCCAACAACCAGCCTCCAATGGTTCCCAATAAAATACCCGATCCGGCATAAATTAAGGTGGCTTTTAGCCCGAACATTCCCAAAAACATAGCGATGGCAACTTCATTCACCAAAGGCGAAGTGATCAGAAAAGCAAAAGTCACTCCCAAAGGGATGCCACCTTGCACAAAACCAATAAATAAAGGAACCGATGAACAAGAGCAAAATGGCGTAATTGCGCCAAATATGGAAGCAAAAAAGTACTCCAAGCCATACAATTTTTTACGGTTCAGGTAATTTTTTAATTTTTCAATAGGAAAATAGGTGTTTACAATGCCCATTAAGAAAACAATGACAAACAGCAACAATAAAATCTTCAAGGTATCATAAACGAAGAAGTTTAAAGCAGTTCCCAAATGGGTTTCAGCACCAATCCCAAAAACCGAATAAATAAGCCAATCTGCTAAATGCTGTATCCAATCGAACATAATTTATAATTTGAAAATGAATAATTTAAAAATGTAATGGAAAAATTAGCAGGTATGATAAATTTTCTCATTTCTAAATTGTTTTAACAACATTTATTAACTTCTGTTTTAGGGCTGCTGCCACAACAAGATTGTTCAGCAGAAGAAGTCGTTGTTCCGCAACATCCACTGTCTTGTGTATTTCTTAAAACTGAAGCTGTATTGCCTTTTGTAGCAAAACCTTTTTGAGCCCAGCGAATGATGCCGTGTTGCATATTTACCACTTTGTTTGCATCGTAACCGTGATTGATTAAAAATCCGGCAGCACGTAAACTTCTTACACCAGCCTTACAAACTACCACAACCTCTTTATCTTTTGGGATTTCGGCAAAACGCTCTTCAAATTCACTTAGTGGAATATTAATGATGTTGGGTACATCATAAGCCAATTCGTTTACTTCATCGCTTTCACGAACATCAACTAATAGTGCTCCTTTTTTTACCCATTCCTGAGTGGTGGTTGGGCAAATTTCTTTTACTAAAGTTTGATTTTCCATTGCGTTATTTCTTTAAGAGTTCAATAATTTCACTTACCTGAGCAACCCTTCCTTTGATTTTGATTTGTTCGTCAATCATCAATACAGGCGTGGTGAGCACATTATACTTCATCATTTCTTCAATATCTTCCACTTTTACAACATTGGCTTCAATGTTGGATTGTTTGAGTGCTTCAAGCACATTACTGTAGGTGGTTTTGCACTTTGGGCAACCTGGTCCTAATACTTTTATTTCTGTCATATTTTTGATGTTTTATTGTTTCTGTTCGCAAATTTACGAACAATTATTCGTAGTTCGTAGTATTACGAACAAAATATTTAAAAAATTAGTCAAATATTTTGTTTAGCAAGGTTTTAGCAAGTACAAAGTTGTCTCGGTTGATGCAGTACTTCGTTGACGGTGGTGTAATATCGCCTTGAATTAAACCTGCATCTTTCAATTCATTCAAGTGTTGAGAAAGGGTTGATTTAGCAATTGGAAGTTCTTCTGCCATATCACCGTGATAGCAACACGCCTGAGAATTCAATAATTCCAAAATAGCAATCCGGACTGGATGTCCTAAGGCTTTCGCAAACCTTGCAGTCTGTTTTTGTTCTTTCGTGAAATAATCGTTTTTAATAATACTTGGCATCTTTTGTTGTTTTATTGTTCGCAAATGTACGAACAATAATTTAGAAAACGATTGATTCAGTCAACTATTTGTCTAGGGTGGTGGGTGGGCTTGGGTGCGTTGGGGTAAAATTAAATGTGCTGTTTTTGGTCGGTTTGTGAAAGGGAAAACAGCTCTTTTAATTTTGCGAAGCGTTGGCGTTTTTCGTTCGCTTTTCTGTTTGTTTATAGTCGGTCGTGTGGTCTTTTAGGGTGAGGCATAACGGCAGTTCGTCTAAAAACCAATTTTCTTACCGAACCACAAGCTAAAAATAGGTAAATATTTTGGTTTTAAGGCCTTGTTTTATGTTGTAATGGTGATTTAGTGTAAATAAATGATAGTCAAAAAAGTGGCTCTAATGGTCTTAAAATGGCTTCTTAAATCCCAAAAGCAACAGACCAATCCCCATAGGCAATTGACAATCCCACCGGTTCAGTCAACACAGCGTTCATGCTGGGTCGTACCGACCGCACGAACGCTTAGTTATTATTGGGAGTTTTTTTATTCCACCATACATATCCAATCAGTCCAATTCCAACAACTATCATTCCTACAATTCCAATTTTCAATCCTAACATTGGATTGTCATATAACCTGTCGTTAAACAAACCAAATATTAAAGAAATTAATCTGGTTGGTACAAATGCTAAACTAATTAGAATTGCTAAATATTTTGGGTTAGAATATTTTGTCAAAATTGAATGAATTATCGGTGCAATATGAATTTCCGAAATTCCAAGAAATATTAATGAAATCAAATAAGTTATTGTATGCTGTTCAGTCGGTACTTCTGGAATTAAGAATAATATTCCGAATGAAATTACTCCAAAAATAAACCCAAGCATTAATTTAAAGAATTGACTACTGTAAAAATAAGTCCACAAAATAATTGCAATTATACTAATCGGTAAAATGAAAATAGAGTTGATTGATTGCCATAAATGATTTGGAATATCTAAAGTTGATATTTCGCTTAATTGCAATTGTAAATCAAAAGTCCGAATGCTTGATATTTCGTAAAATCCCCAAAATAATCCAACAACAATAAATGCAATTAAGATATTTAAAATTCTTTTACTTATTAGAAGCTCATTTTTCTCAATTTCATCCAATCTTTTTTCCTTTGTAAGAAAGATAGGAATTATTGAGATTAACATTAATATTCCAGATATAACGAACCCAATATTGTAGCCATATTTTTCTCCTAAATAACCAATTAGTAATATGCCCAAAAATGACCCTAAATTTATTGCGAGATAAAATATCGTAAATCCTGAATCTAATAGTTTAGTCTTATTCAGATATGTCTTTCCAAAATTTGAGATGATATTTGGTGTAAAAAATCCGCTACCTAAAACGACAAGAAACAAGCCTAAATAAAGTCCAGTTGTCGAAGGTATGCATAAACTAAATGCTCCAATTGCTTGAATAATTCCACCAATTATAATTGATTTTTTATTTCCAATAAGTAAGTCTCCAAAAAGTCCTCCGATAATTTGAGAGAAGACTAAAGAACCTACAAGCCAACCATAAATGGTTAATGCTTCTGTTCTTTCCATTTTCAAAGTTTCTCCGACCATATAAAGAACCACAAGAGCACGAAAACCATAATAAGATGCTCTTTCCAACATTCGTGCAATAGAGTAGTAGAGATTCTCTTTTGTGTGTTTCTGATTTTGAATTTTATCCATTCAGTTTATTGGGTTGGTAAATTACCTACAACGTCTAATGGTATGGCAAGTAGCGTGCAAAAAATCGCTGGCCATTCCGAGTTAGTTTTATGTTTTTAAATATACAAAAAGTTTGGATTAAGCACTTTATAGCTATTTGTTATACCAGTTGTGTGTGCCTTGAATGGTAAATATAGTTCATTGATTTGAATAACCCAAAGGGTGAAAGTCCCCGATGCACAGGAGTGACGTCCTGAAGCAAAGCAAGTGGCAAAGCCTGCCCCGTACTTGATACGGGGGTTGCTAACCGTGAGGTTAGGACTGAAGTAAGCCAGACTGCGTGGTTGGTTCTG
>Ga0210054_1004059_pt1 | contig 10826 bp, 10 predicted proteins | sample CryGeymeta201516_FD_185470 | JGI IMG/M metagenome (GOLD analysis project Ga0210054, IMG submission 185470) | Groundwater microbial communities from Crystal Geyser aquifers in Utah, USA - Crystal Geyser metaG 2015-16 (SPAdes) (version 2) | ecosystem: Environmental > Aquatic > Deep subsurface >...
TTATGAATCTGTGTTCCTTTAACCTATAAACTCATCAACCTATCAACCTATCAACTTATGTGTTCTCCGTGGTAAATTCCTTTACCTGAGTAGTTACCAGATGAGAAGGATATTAAGGACTTAAAGGAGTGATGCAAAAATGGATATCTTTAACCTGAATAACATGCTTAGACCACAGGAAGTAACCAATGAAGAAGAACAGCAACAAATGGAAAGAGAAAGGGCAAGGCCAAGGGAAGAACAAGAAAATATTCGAATTAAAAAGCATAGTAGTAACCAAATCGGGAGTATTGCCGAAAAATATGGTAAGGATAGAGTAACTATCTCTGAAGAGGGACAATATGCGTATCAAGTAGCTGTAGATGTTATTGCGAATATGCAAACACCGCAAGCAGGGGAAGGGGTAATCGCCAGAATTAAGAAAAAACCAGAGGAAAATGAGAAATCAACTATAGCCGGGGTTATAAAAGGAATATTGGGAATACAATGAGATATGGAATAATATCTGATATTCATAGTAATTATACAGCCTTAGATACAGTCTTAAATGCAATAGGGGTAGTAGATAAAATAATTTGTCTAGGAGATATTGTTGGTTATGGTCCAAACCCAAATGAGTGTGTGGAAAGAATAAGGGGTCTTGATGGGCTGATACTTGCTGGCAATCACGACCTTGCCAGTATTGGTTGGAAGGATATGGATTGGTTTAATTCATATGCTAAGGAGGCAATTTTCTGGACAGAGGATCAACTTACTAAGGAAAACAAAGAATACCTTTCCTACCTTCCAGAGGTATTGTCACAAAAGGATTTTATTCTTGTTCATGGTAGTTTGTATAACTTTACGGGTGAATATATTGTGACTGGTGCAGATGCAAAAAGGAGTTTTGAACTTATGCAGCACAGAGAACTTCTATTGGTAGGACATACTCATCATCCCTATGCTTTTTTTAGAAAACAAAGACAACCTGTTCAAAGTTTGAAGCTTATAGATAAGGATGTGTTTTCTCTGATAAAGGATACTCAGAGTATTATTAATGTTGGAAGTGTTGGCCAGCCACGGGATGGGGATGAGAGAGCATCCTTTGGAATATTAGATATGCAGACAAGAACTGTAACCATAAAAAAGGTTGCGTATGATATTAAAAAAACACAACAACAGATGACTGAGGCAAGGTTGCCAAGGTATCTTATTTCAAGATTGGCTATGGGACGGTAGATGTGAAAATAGTATTGTTGTTTTGCACAATTATTACATTTTGTAATTATGGGTTTGCCGAAAGTTTGCCATTTAAGGAGAAAGAGACATTATCTTTTTCAATAGAAATGTTTGGGATGAAGATAGGGAATCAGACCATTGCAGCGTGTTTGTTGCCTAGATCTCAAACCCTTCAATTAATCTCTGAAACCAGAACAGCACCATTTGTTTCAAAAATTTATAAACTGCATAACAAGATTGAAACACACATTTCAATGAAAAATCTTTTGCCAGTGTATATCAAGAATCAGATACAGGAAGGCAAATATATCAAGAATTGGACTGTTGAACTTGACCAGATGAATCATTTTGGGATAATAACCACAGTAAAGGATGATAAAAGGGAAAGGATAATTCTTTCCCCTAATACCATGAATATCCCTGCCTTAATTTATTATTTGCGGGGGAAAAAACTAAAGCTGAATGATTCTCATTCTCTTGCTCTCCTTAACGAAGACGGGGACAAGGCGATAACGGTAAGGGTGGAAAAGCAAGAAAGGATTCGTGTGCCACAAGGTAAATTTTCTACCTTAAAGGTTGTGGAGTCTTCCGGGGGCGTAGTTATCTGGTTTACAAATGATGAAAATCGATTGCCGGTAAAAATAGAATGTCAGACCAATGCTGGTTGGCTAAAGGCAGAGTTGGTGGGAGTTAAATGAGGAGTGGTAACTACTCAGCGAGGTGGCACAAGTTTCCCAGTTTGTGAAATTTATACTCAAGTGGGGCATAAATTGCGTTTTTCGCTAGTCTTAATCAACGATAGCTGTGTTGTTCAGGTTCGCAATAGTATACTATTGCTCACCTTCACGCCTTGCTCTCCTTGATTAATCCTCACTTGAGAAAAATCGCAATTTATGCCCCACTTGAGTATAAATCATGGGTAAGATGCACATGTTACATCAGCAGAGAAGGTTAATGGAGGTGTTTCTATGGAACAAGGAATAATTACAAAGGTTTCCGGTCCACTTGTTGTGGCAAGGGATATGGCTCAGGCACGGATGGCAGATGTGGTGAGGGTTGGTGATATTGGATTGATTGGGGAGATTATTGAGATTGCTGAGCATGAAGCATCCATTCAGGTATATGAGGAGACAGGCGGTATTGGCCCGGGTGAATCTGTTGTAACAACGGGTGAACCATTGAGTGTAGAGCTTGGACCCGGGCTACTTTCGTCAATTTACGATGGTATTCAACGACCATTAGATGTTATCAGGACACTTGCCGGTGATTATATCCCTCGAGGGGTTAAAACCAATGCCTTGAATCGTGAAAAGAAGTGGGCATTTGTTTCAGTGGTAAAAAACGGTGATAGGGTTACAGCCGGTGATATCTTAGGATGTGTTCAGGAAACCGAGCTTATTAAACATCAAATTATGGTACCTCATGGTATTGAGGGTGAGATTACAGATATTTATACAGGAGAATTTACTGTTATTGAGACTATTGCCAAAATACGGACTAAGGATGGGGTAGGGGATATAAGCATGATGCAAAAATGGCCTGTCAGGAAACCAAGGCCATATAAAGAAAAGTTGGTTCCCAATATGCCCCTGATTACCGGACAACGGGTGATTGATACTTTTTTCCCTATAGTCAAGGGTGGAACAGCCTGTGCCCCAGGTCCATTTGGTGCTGGCAAAACTGTTATTCAACATCAATTAGCCAAATGGGCTGATGCTGAGATAATTATCTTTATTGGCTGTGGGGAACGGGGCAATGAGATGACGGATGTGTTGCTGGAATTCCCTGAATTGCTTGACCCCAAATCTGGTAAACCATTGATGCAGAGAACTATATTGATAGCCAATACCTCCAATATGCCGGTTACTGCTCGGGAGGCATCAATCTATACAGGAATTACCATTGCTGAATATTTCAGGGATATGGGCTATAGTGTGGCTTTGATGGCTGATTCTACATCTCGTTGGGCAGAGGCATTGCGGGAGATGTCAGGCAGGTTGGAAGAGATGCCTGGTGAAGAGGGGTATCCAGCTTATCTTGCTTCACGGATTGCCGGGTTTTATGAACGCGCAGGACGGATTATCTGTTGTGGAAGCAATGGAAGGGAAGGGGCATTAAGTGTTATTGGGGCGGTGTCTCCACCGGGTGGAGATTTGAATGACCCGGTTGTTCAGTCAACCCTTAAAGTAGTAAAGGTCTTTTGGAGTCTTGAGGATTGGCTGGCATATGAGCGACACTTCCCGGCTATAAATTGGTTAACCAGTTATTCCCTGTATCATGAAAAGATAGAGAAATTTTTGACAGGGGAAGTCTCTCCTGATTGGACTGAGTTTCGTCAGAATGCTATGAGTATCCTACAAAGAGAAGGGGAGCTCAAGGAAATTGTGCGATTGGTAGGCATGGATGCCCTGTCCAGCGAGGATAGATTGATACTTGAAACAGCTAAGACTATTCGTGAAGACTTCCTTCATCAAAATGCCTTTGATGCGGTTGATAGCTACACCTCATTTGCTAAACAGTATCAGATGTTAAAGACTATTCTTAAGTATCACCAGAGGGCAATTTGTGCCTTGCAAAAGGGGGTAAAGATTGGGAATATCCTTTGCCTTCCTGTTCAGGGAGAGATTGTCCGTATGCGGGATATTCCGGAAGACCAATTAGCAGGGTTTGAGGGGATAAGACAGAGGATGGAGGAGGGGATGAAGGGATTGGAGGCAAAATAACGGTATGGTTCAAAAGACAGATAATCAAGGGAAATATCCACCACCTAAGGGGTACAACTTATTTTTCTTGACTCCTAACAGCCTGTTGAGTTATAATCTGAACAACCTCTTCCACCTTATTCATATTCAGCACAGTATTTTTACAAGGTCCATTTGGTCTTTGGTTAATTATCCCTATTACAGGAAGTGGATACACATCATTAATTCCAGATTCAAGCTCTCGTTCACAACCAACAGCAATAATCAATCTTGGTTGATATTCCTTTATTATTGCCCGTGCAAGTGTGCCGCCAGGGGCAACAGAAAGCATGATATGTCGTTCCTCTGAGAAATTAATCAAATCCTTAATGCTGCATTTACCACACTTGCGGCAGTTTTTGACCTGACTCGTAATCTTGAATTCACAATCATAGTTTTGAAGGCAATGCGGGATCAAAAGAAACAGGTGTTCATTCTTAAGATTGGGTGGAATATTGGCTAATACTATTTGATTGTTTATACGAATAAACCACCCACAAATCCTATCCTGATGAAACCTGAGCAATCGAACAAAACTGAGTATGATTGAAAACAAGATATTGATAAATAATCGCATGGATTTAATTCCTTCTGCATCGCAGAGACACAACCCTACCTGCAATGCTGCCAGAGCTCTTCTCGATACCTGTATATCCTCCAAATAGCCTGACATATATCCTGCACGATTTTCTCTTCCATATGGGAATACAATGGCAGGCATAGAATATTATTTGAAACAAATTCTGTTGCTGGCAAAGGATATTGTTGATACCTGCTATATAATATCTGCTGATGAAGTGGTGGATAGAAATATTTTCTGGTAGTAATCCCTTCCATATCAAGGGCATAGGCTAATTGATCCCTATCTAATCCAAACTCATCTTTCTTGATAATAATGGATAAATCCTTGTAACTACTTGTATTCCCTACATCTATCTGTTGAAATGAAATACCCGGTATCTGGTAAATATTCTCTTGATATATATCCTTCAGCCTGCTTCTTTTTGCAACAGTTTCCTCTATGTGTTCTAATCCCTTAAGCCCTATCAATGCATTGAACTCCTCCATTCTGGCACTTAATCCAAGGAATTCGCAGTCATAATTACCTGAATTTCCATAATCCCTGCCCATTCTCAGCTTTTTTGCTAACGACTGGTCATTGGTTGTAATGATACCACCCTCAATAGCGGTTAATACCTTGGTTGGGCTAAGGCAAAACACCTCAGCATCACCAAAACTGCCCACAAGTTTTCCCTTGTACCTTGTTCCAATGGCATGGGCAGAATCAAAAATAAGTTTGAGATTATTATCTGTAGCAACTCTCTGGATGGGTTCAATCTCCACAGGGTTACCAAATATATGAACTGCCATTATGGCTGTGGTATTTGGCGTTATACATTCCTGAATAATCTCAGGGTTAAGGTTATAGGTAAGAGGTGAACAATCAACAAATACAGGCACAAGATTATTCCATAACAGGGCATGTCCTGAAGCAAAAAAGGTAAAGCTCGGCAAAATAACCTCTCCAGTAAGTTCAAGAGCCTTCATAACCAACATCAATCCAGAGGTGCAGCTCGAAACACATACCGCTTCTTTTACCTCAAGATAATCTGCCACCCTTTCTTCAAATCTCTGCACGAAACCTGAATTAGTCACCATCTCGGAATTATATATTTGCCAGAATTCATCCTGTATCTCATTTATTTCAGGCAGGGTTGGTCTGGCTATAGGTATAGGTTGTTTAAGAATTGGGTTGCCACCCAGAAGAACTGGTTTGTCATACACGGCAAGGATCATAGATAGCTCCCATCAGGTTTATCGTTCAGGTATCAGCAATCAGCGGTTAGTATCCATCTGACCACTAAGTCGTCAAGAAAAAATAACTTGCAGGAGTCGTGTCACCGATTCATCTTGGCTGGCTTCGTTGTTCGTCGCTTACATACAGTAGTATGCTCGTTTCTCACGCCTTGCCAGCCAAGCAACTCAGGGACTCTTGGTGTACAACTTATTTTTTTCTTGACTCCTAATGGCTGAACACTTACAAAGTATACTACAACTTACCACTAGAAGTCAAGAAAAATATCGACCTGTGCGATTAGAAATCAAATATCAATGTCCCATTACCTTCGTTCAAACAACCTGTCCAGATCCTCCTGATTAATATAAACCTCTCTTGGTTTTATACCTACAGATGGACCTACAAAATTGTGTTCTTCCAACATTTCAACCAGCCTTGAAGCACGGTTGTACCCAATCTTCAATTTCCTCTGAATCATAGAGGTAGAAACACCTTCATTCCTGACAGCCAATCTGAGAACATCCTCAAGAAGGTCATCCTCATCAAAAATGGTTTGTTTTTCTTCTAATGTATCAGCTGTAAACTTTTCTTGATGTGGTTCAAATCCTTGCAACCTAATAAATTTTATAACATCTTCAATTTCCTCATTAGAGAGAAACGCCCCTTGAATACGGATAGGTTTGGGTGCCCCTGGCGGCAAAAACAACATATCGCCCCGACCAAGGAGCTTGTCTGCTCCATTCATATCCAGAATGGTTCTTGAATCTATCTTGGAAAAGACCTGAAAGGCAACGCGGCAAGGGAAGTTGGCTTTTATGACACCAGTAATAATATCTACAGATGGTCGTTGGGTGGCCAGAATAAGATGGATGCCAACTGCCCTTGCCATTTGAGTCAATCGGGCAATGGAATCCTCACACTCTTGAGAAGAAACCATCATCAGATCTGCCAACTCATCGATGATAGCCACTACATAACACATGGTATTTTCCTCTCTTGCGAGGAGCTTATCATTATAACCTGTAATATGTCTTGCCCCTTCTGCAGCTAAGAGTTTATATCTGTCCTCCATCTCTTTGACTAACCATTTAAGACACTTAACTGCCTCCTTTGGTCCTGTAATAACTGGAAATCGCAGGTGCGGAATACCGTCATAAACACTTAGCTCTACCATCTTGGGGTCAATCATCAGGAGTTTGACATTGTCAGGGTGCATCTTGTATAATATGCTCATGATAATGCCATTTATACAAACACTTTTCCCTGACCCTGTCGCACCAGCAACTAACATGTGAGGCATCTTAGTCAAATCTGTAACCACAGGATTGCCCATAATATCCTTGCCAAGGGCTAATGGTAAGATAGCGGATGAAAACTGAAATTGTTCAGCAAGGAGTACCTCTTTAAGTCCAACCATGGTTGCAGTTCTGTTTGGTATTTCTATGCCTACTGCCTGCTTGCCGGGTATAGGGGCTTCAATACGGATACTTGGTGCAGCTAATACTAAGGCAAGATCATCTGAAAGAGAGACGATTTTGGATACCTTTACACCAGCCGCAGGTTGAACCTCAAAACTCGTAAGCACAGGACCCCTGTTTACCTGAACAACCTTTGCATCAATCCCAAAGTCTTCAAGTGTCTCACCAAGGAGCTTTGAGGTCAGCAACAGGTCTTCTCGCAGGTCTTCTTCTGATGCAGGCGGCGGATCCTTAAGCAGGGACATATCTGGTAATTGATATATCTTTTCAGCACCCTCTATTGGCTGTATAATTTTATGAGGGGCAATAACTATCTCCTTTGGCATCACAATCCTGGGAATATGAATGTCCCTTGTTTTTTCTTCCTTTTCCTCTTTCTCTTGTTTTTCTGTCCTTATCTTTTCTCTATCTCTTTCCCTGGTAGAGTGCTTGGCTGTAGATTTTTCCTCTATCCTTTCCTGCTCTTCATCCTCTGCTTTGGATAATCCTGCACTCACCATGCCCCAACCCCAGACACATACCCTTTTCAAAACATTGAATGGTATCATAGCCGAGGATCGGGTAAGCAGGATAAACCCTAATGCGATGCAAGTAAAAACAATTATAAATGCACCATAATGAAAATTATTTGCCAGCCATAACCCAAGATATGTCCCCACAAAACCACCATTTGTCATGATATTTCCAATCAGATAAAAAAGCGAAAGCAGGGTAGATATGGCAAGCAATAGTAAAATACCACCCATGCCCCGCAGGATACCTTCCATTCCCCGCAACTCTTTTGTTTTAATGCGATCCCATCCAAAAATACTTATAACTATAGGAATAAAGTAGGCACCAGTGCCAAATGGGTTAATGAACTTTTCGTACAGCCATTCTCCCACCCTACCTGTTTTATCTGGTGCTATTAGGGCAAATATCAACAGGATACTAAACCCAAGCAGCATTATTCCTATAATTTCATCTACAATGGGCGGATGATTATTTTGATTACTTTGTTTGCTTTCGTGATTTTCATGCTCTTCATGCTGTTTATGTTTTTTATGTCTTTTTTTGAATTCCATAAGTCGTACACCTCACCAATTACCAATCGTAACTACTCACCACGGAGACATGAAGAAAACGAAGAATTGATGAGAAATACCTTTATTTCCCATTTTTTACAGTACATCGGAAATCTTCTATGTCTCTCCGTATTCTCCGTGTCTCTGTGGTAAATTCTTCTCTCTAAGTAGTTACCACCAGTCTATTATGTCATAAATTAATTAGGATGTCAAGAAAAATCTTGGGCAACACAACACCCCCCATAATTTTCCTTGACTTTTTGCGTTATTTCTGGCATACTTATATCTGATACTCAAATGTTTATTAATTTTCATTAAATGGGGGTTACTGTAATGACCATAGATATTCTGGCTGTACTTAGAGAAAGTTTTACCATGATGATACTTTTAGTCTGTTCCATGCTTCTTCTTGCCTTTGTTATTGAACGATGGTGGTTTTTTCATAAGATAAGTGTTGATATTAATAAATTTATGGATAGTATTCAAAAATTTATCAATGCAGGCAAATTCATGGAGGCTGTAAGCTTTTGTGATAATACTATGGGTGCGGTTCCAGCAGTGGTAAAAACAGGATTAATAAACCGATACCTTCACAAACCTGACTTAGAAGAGCTGATGATTGGTACTCGATTGGAACAAATGATCAAGATGGAACGGTTTCTTAATATCCTTGGCACTCTGGGTAATATTTCACCGCTTATTGGATTATTTGGAACTGTGGTTGGTATTATTCGAGCGTTTCATGATCTGGCTGCATCTGGGTCTGGTGGCCCGGCTGTTGTAGCTGCTGGTATTTCTGAGGCATTGGTTGCTACTGCTGCTGGATTGATGGTAGCCATTCCTGCAGTGGTGTGTTATAATTATTTTACAAAACAAATGAAGACCACGGTTATGAGTATGGATATATGCAGTCGAAAATTATTGGTTATGCTCACCGGTGGGCTTGAATCAGAGGGTTAGGCTAAAAGAGATTAAACCACGAAGAACACGAAGAACACGAAGTGAGATTTGACGAAATATCCAATAAAGTTATCGGATGTGCCATAGAAGTACATCGATCTCTCTATCCAAGTTTAATTGAATCTACTTATGAACAATGCCAAGATTGAAGGAAGGTATAAAAAAGTTTGTTTTATAAAATCTTCGTGCATTTCGTGTTCTTCGTGGTAAAAAATAATAGTCTAACTAATCGCTGCAGTTAACAAAGAGTACGCCGCAACTGGGCTTTGTCATTAATAAGGGCAACCGTAAGGATTGCCCCTACGATATGTCAACTTCATTAATGGACGGTAATATCCATGAAAATATCTCCTTTTGAAACAGAATATATCTCTGCCCCTAACATTACCCCATTGGTAGATGTGAGCTTGATACTGGTTATCATTTTTATGGTTACTGCTCCTATGCTTATGCAGGCAGGGATTCGGGTGCTTGAATCAAAAACAGGTGTTGCTACCGGTAAATGTGCTGTCTCTTCCAATGTTTGTATCAATCTAAAGACAAATGGAGAGCTATCCTTGAACGGAAAGATAGTTGGATGGAAAACCTTGCCCGGAGAATTGCGAAAGGCATTAAATAAAAGTCAGGATAAGTTGGTAGCTATTACAGCTGAAGAAAAAAATATGGTGGATGATGTGGTCAGGCTCTTGGACATCTCCAGACAAAATGGGGCAAAAAAATTAGCCATTATGAAGGAACACGGGAATAATCATGAATGATACTATAAACAAGTTTTCTGCCATTGTGAGCAAGGAAAATTAAAATGGAAATGATCCAAAATAGAGATATAATCAAACCTAATCTTAAATATCCTAAAGATTTCATTAATAAAATAATCTGTGGAGATTGTTTGGATCTGATAAAGTTAATTCCAAATAATTCCATAAATGCAATAATTACTGACCCACCTTATGGATTGAACAAAAATGGTATCCGAAACGATGCTGATTTAAGTCTTTTTTATAATATTATGCCAGAATGCGATAGGGTCTTAAAAAACAATAGTTTCTTTATTACATTCTTTAGCACAAAATTTCTTCCTCAATTGTTTAAAAATAATCCATTCGATTACTTCTGGCAAATTGTTTTATACTGTCCTGAAGGAAGGGTTAAATCGCCTATTGGATATACAAAATATATGTCTTGCTTTATCTTTAAGAAGGGAAGCCCTAAAATTATTCGCTGGAACAAAGATATATTTGTTGATACCCCCGGAAAAATGGTTGAACCTGACGAGGGATATATAGAACACCCTACGCCAAAACCTAAGCACTTTGTAAAGGAAATCTTAAAAATGTTTACTAATGAAGATGACTCAATTTTAGATCCTTTTATTGGGAGTGGAAGCATTGCTGTAGCATGTCTTCAACTTAATAGAAGATTTATCGGTTTTGAAATCGAAGAGAAATATTGCAAAATTGCTTTTGAAAGAGTCCAAAGGGCATTAGGGTCCGGCTATATAACGAATCGGAAAATAGTAGCTTAAAATAAGGAGATAGAAATGGATTTGACAGTTAAAGAAAACAAT
>Ga0210054_1004069_pt1 | contig 10805 bp, 13 predicted proteins | sample CryGeymeta201516_FD_185470 | JGI IMG/M metagenome (GOLD analysis project Ga0210054, IMG submission 185470) | Groundwater microbial communities from Crystal Geyser aquifers in Utah, USA - Crystal Geyser metaG 2015-16 (SPAdes) (version 2) | ecosystem: Environmental > Aquatic > Deep subsurface >...
AATTGGAAGAATTAAATCTCCAGGATCTCTTTTTAAAACTGCAACAGTTAGATTCTCAAAGAACTAAAACTATCGATAAAAATAATAAGCATCGCCTCATTCGCGCCATTGAAATCGCCACCTTCAAAGGTTATATTCCTTTGCTTATAAAAAAACCATTGAAATGGAATATTTTAATTTTAGGTATCAAAACAAATAAAGAAGAATTAAAAAAATTAACCTTAGAAAGATTAGAAAAGAGAATAGAGGAAGGAATGATAGAAGAAACCAAAAAATTAAAAGAAAGCAGTATTCCCTCGAAACGCCTTGAAGATTTTGGCTTAGAATATCGTTGGCTAAATCGTTATTTAGAAAAGAAAATCACTTTCTTGGAAATGAAAGAAGGGCTCTATCGAGATATTTGTCATTACGCTAAACGCCAAATGACTTGGTTTAAAAAAATACCCAATGTTCATTGGGTGGCTAATGATAACGAAACAATGCAATTAGTTAATAATTTTCTCTCTAATTAATTTTTCTAACTCTTTAGGATCAGCAGCGCCTTTTAATTTTGTCATTGCTTGGCCAACTAAAAATTGCAAGGTATTAAGTTTTCCTTTTTTATAATCTTCAATTGCTTTGGAATTATTTATAATGACTTCTTCAACAGTCGAAATTAAAATATTAGAATCTTGAATTTTGCCTAAGCCCTTAGTCTGAATTATTTCTTCCACATCTTGATTAGAGTGAATAATTTCTAGTAAGAGATCCTTAGCTACACGAGAAGAAATTTTGTCTAAAACCAGATTATTAATTAACTTAGCGAAATTTTGAGGAGATAATTTTATATTATTCCATGTTAAATTCTCTTTTTCTTTAATGCCTAAGATATCGGTAGTCAAATAGTTATATGCTAATGGAGTACCACTTTTCCTATATTCTGGATCTAGTTTTGTAACAGTATCTTCAAAAAAATCCCTTAATTTTTCATCTTGAATCAATAAATTAGCATCCCCTGAAAAAGTGTATGATTTTATGATTCTTTCCTTTTTTTGCCATGGTAATTCAGGCAACTGTGATTTCATTTGTTCTAAATCAAATAAGCCTTCTTCTTTAATTTTTGAATAAAGATGTAATGGAGGTAAATCCGGCTCAGGAAAATAACGATAATCTTGAGCTTCTTCTTTTACTCTTTGAGAATAAGTAATTTCTCTGATTGAATCCCAGCCTCTGGTTTCCTGCATTATTTTATCTCCAGCTTCTAAAAGATCTGTCTGTCTTTGAATTTCGTAATCAATAGCTCGCTCCACTGCTCGGAAAGAATTTAAATTTTTCACTTCCACTTTCGTACCTAACTCTTTTTGTCCTTGGGGTTTTAAGCTAATATTGACTTCACATCTCATTTGTCCTTTTTCCATATCAGCTTCAGAAACTCCTAAAGTTTTTAATAAAACCTGGAGGCCTTGGGCAAACAATCTGGCTTCTTTTCCAGTATGGATGACTGGCTCGGTCACTAATTCCATTAAAGGAACGCCTGCGCGATTAAAATCAATTAAAGTAGATTTTTTATCTTCAGGATGAATTAATTTCCCAGTATCCTCTTCTAAATGAATTCTTTCAATTTCAATTTCTTTTTTAGCTAATTCGTCGTTTTCACTTAAATATAAAGATAATTTTCCACCTTTACAAAGAGGTTCATCATATTGAGAAATCTGATAACCTTTTGGTAAATCAGGGTAAAAATAATTTTTCCGATCAAATTTAGAAAATTCGGGAATTTGAGAGCCTACGGCTAAACCTACTTTAATCACTAACTCCACAGCTTTTTTATTAATAGTCGGGAGCGTTCCTTGGACAAATTAGGGTATTGGGGTGATGCTCATTAGAATCATTAGAACAGGAACAAAACATTTTAGATTTTGTCTTCAATTCCACATGCACTTCCAGACCCAAAATTGGTTCGTACATATTTTTTAAAATTTACTATATTCTTTAATTCTATTAACACATTCTCTTGCTGATCTATTTATTTCATGCTCCCAAAATCTTAAAACTTGGTATCCATTTTGTTTTAGGATGATATTCTGTTTTTCGTCTCTATTTTTAACTAAAGATAAATTATGCCAATAATCTCCATCAGTATATATTGCAACCCTGTAACCCGGCAAGTAAAAATCCGCCACTGTAATATTACATAAAGGAATCTGTTTTTGATAATAAATATTATTTCTTTTTAACTCTTCCTCGATCTTTATTTCAATTGAAGTATCTTTTCTCTTCATCATGCCTGAGGTTAATTGTCTAACTGTTAGTATGCTTAATTTTTTTCTGGTCTCTTCTGTATGGTGTTTTCCCTTCATCGATGAAGGATTTCCTTTTAGTGCTTCACTTATGTTTCTTATAGGAATGCTATATCTTTCTAACCTTTTTCGTAATGTTGCGGCGTTACAATTAAATATCTTTTTAATCTCTAAAACAGGCATCTTCTTTTCGATATATAAATTTCTTATTATCTCTTTAGGAATTTCAATCCTATATTTTTCCATCGCCAACTCGCCTCTTTTTCTTATTGGCATATTATATTCTCTTAATCTATTTAAAATCGTTACTCCGTCGCAACCAAACTTTTTTCCAATTTGATAAATAGTCATTTTATTTCTAACGTATAAATCTTCCAGTTCTTTTTTAGGAATTTCTATTTTTCTTATTCCTGTGGCAATATTATAATCATGAAGTCTTTGCGATATCGACCTACAACAACAATTGAATCTTTTTGCAATTTTACTAATCGATAATCTATCATTTATATATAATGATTTTAGGTCTAGCCATTTTTGAATTTATTCTTTAAATTAAATTTAATCTTAAATATATTTTTAATCCACGATGCAACTACTGATTCGTATTCCATAAAATATATGTTAATTATTTAATTACTATTTTATTATACAATAAAAAATGATAAAATAAAATTATGAATCAAGGATTCTTTTTAGTATTAGAGGGATGCGAAGGCACTGGCAAAAGCACAGTTGGACATTGGTTAGAACAAGAACTTATAGAAAGAGGGTATTCTGTGTTTTTCACTCGTGAACCTGGAGGTAACGGCAGCCCAGTCGCTGAAAAAATCAGAAACATTATTCTTGATAAAGAAAATAATGTCTTACCTTTAACTGAGGCTTATTTATTTGCTGCCTCCAGAGCTCAACATGTAAATGAAATCATCATTCCCCATTTGAATAATCACGAAATTGTAATTTGTGATCGCTTTGTTTATTCTTCGTATGCCTACCAAGGTGGTGGCAGAAACTTAGGCTTAGAAAAAATAAAAATTATTAATTCTTTTGCCATTGAAAATGCTATACCTAATTTGATTCTTCTTTTTGATTTAGATCCAGAACTAGGATTACAAAGAAAATATCAAAATCGCCAAGACCTTGATCGTCTCGATAATGAAAATTTGGCCTTCCATTTAAAAGTAAGACAAACTTATCTTCAGCTAGCAAAACAATTCCCTCAACTTATAGAAATCATTAATGTTAATAAACCCCTAGAAGAAGTAAAACAAGCGGTTTTTAAGGTAGTAACCCAAAAATTAAAGGAGGTAAGTTATGACAAAAATTAAAGTCATTAAACCAAGTTTTGTTATTGAAGATAAAATTGATGGAAATACTATTCTAAAAAACATCGAAAAATATGGCCGCGTTTCTCATAAAAGCGAAGGGAATATTACCACTGATTCAGCAAAAAAATTTATCCAGAAATTAATAGGTTGGGGGCATGAAAGTGTTCTGGAACATGAAAAAATAACTGTCAGAATAATCTGTGATCGAGGCGTTACTCACGAAATTGTCAGGCACAGAATTGCTGCCTATACCCAAGAATCCACGAGATATTGCAATTATTCCGGAGAGATTAAATTCATTCAGCCTTTATTTTTCAAAAAGGGAACAAAAGAATACGACCTTTGGTATCAAAGTTGTAAAATCGCCGCTGAAAATTATACAAAGCTTATCCGATTAGGTGTTACCCCGGAAGCAGCTAGAAGTGTTTTGCCAAATTCTTTAAAAACAGAGATTATTGTTACATATAATCTTCGCGAATGGCGCCATGTTTTTGAAATGCGCTGTCAAAAAGCCGCTCATCCTCAAATGAGAGAAATTATGATTCCTCTTCTCAAAGAATTCCAAAAACAAATTCCTATCCTTTTTGATGATTTTTTCATTAAAAAAGACGAACATTTATCTTATCCCTTTTACGCCATCAAAAAACAACAAATCCCCTGATTCCTCAGGGGATTTTTTATTAATCTCAAAAATTAAAAAAAAATTAAAACTATTTCTTTGCTCTATCTCCTATCCAATATATTTTTGAATAGAAAAACTTAATAAATACAATTAGAACCTCTTTTAGTTAATAAATTTAAAAGTAGAGAGTACTTGGTTAAAGATTTCTGATTCTTTATCAGTATCAAATACTTCTCCCTTGTATTTCAAATACCACAATTGAGTAGTTAATGAAAAAATTCATTCTTTCTCATAGTGCAGTGCTCTGTGGCAATAGCACCGCCTTCCATTCCTCCATAATCGCCACTTACATTAGTTCTCTTAAAAGTTACTCCATTTATTGTAATTGGGGTTAATAAAAGTGATTTCAATGTATAAAACATTATTATAAATTGGTCAAGGATACTACTTTAATGAGATACAGAGTCATAACAGAAATTTTTTCTGTTTATGTCTTGGATTTTATCACAAAGAGAAAGATCTTTTTTCGCTATGGCAACGCGACTATAACAAAAATCTTTATCCCCCACATTTGGAATTTTATCGCAAATAGCTGGATCTTTTTTAAAAACTGCAAAACTTCCATAACAATAATACTTTTGGCTATCATCTTCAATCTCATCACAAATAGATACATCTTTTTTTGATATCGCTACATCAGTAATACATTTACTTTTCTTGTATTCAGATTCCATTAGATTACAATCATGAATTACTCCATTTTCAATATAACTAGTTTTATGAGATTTAAGAAATTTCTGTTTAGCATAATAAGCAGCAATTTCGTCAATTAATAACCACAGTAAAAAGAATATAAGTACTATTTTTATTATATGTTTTATCTCAGAAATAGTATCAAGCATTGATAATTTGCCTTTCTCTTTTGTATTTAAACCACCTAATATAGCTATTATTGAGAGAATAAGTCCAGGATTCACAAAGTATAAAATAACCACCAAACCTAAAAAGAAGTATAAAACAAATTCTGCAAATGAAACTGCAATCATAGAATAGGCAATAATTTTAGGGTTTTCCTCTACTTTCATTACAAATATTAATTCTAATATCAAACAAAATAAAATCAATAAAAGAATATAATCTATTGGAATATAAGGATTATCATTGAGACCACTCAATATACCTACTAAAACAAAATTTAAAAATTTAAATATTACTCCTAAAATACCAAATGTTCTTATAGAATTAAGAGACATATTTTGAAAATATTTCATATTTATATTAAAAAAATTACTTTTATTTGCTAACTTCAATCATTATATCACAAATTCGAATATTATTTATAAAAAAGCTTCAATAAGAGAGGCTTTTTTAAGTTTTATAAGACATTATAGTTCTAAATTCTAAATTCCAGATTCCAAATTCTAAATTCCAATTAATCAACTACTTCTATTCCCATACTTCTGGCTGTTCCTTCTACCATTTTCATGGCTGCTTTTAAATCCTTGGTATTCAAATCCGGCATTTTTCTCTGGGCAATTTCTTCTACTTGTTTTTTAGTAACTTTGCCTATTTTTTCTTTCAAAGGATTGCCAGAACCTTTTTCTATGCCAGCGGCTTTCCTCAATAAATCAGAAACAGGAGGTTCTTTAAATTTCAAATCAAAAGTTCTGTCTATATAAACAGTAATCTCCACTGGAATAATATCGCCCATTTTATCTTTAGTGGCCTCATTAAAACGAGTACAAAATTCCTGGATATTCAAGCCGTGTTGACCTAAAGCTGGACCAACTGGAGGAGCTGGATTAGCTTGACCAGCAGGAATTTGTAAAGTCAAAATTGTTTTGATTGCTTTTGCCATATTACAATAATTTTTAATTTTTTTAAAAAAGGTATCTGAGACAAACCCAGAGATCCTTCGCCTTCGGCTCAGGATGACAGCGGAGTTTACCCCCGCGAAAACGGAGGCTGTCAATTTTTAATCCTGAAGAGCGAGTCTTTTCTTCTGCGAATGATTCAGGGGAGGGTCTAAATTAAGGGTTCATTTATGAACCCCATTAAAAAGAGAGAGGTGTAAGGGGCTCCTCCCCTGCCAAATGAGCAGGAGAAAAGACGAGCGATCGTTAATCTTTCTTCACCTGGAGAAAGTCCAAATCAATGGGCGTATCTCGGCCAAACAAAGAAACTAATACTTTTACCCTTCCCCTTTCTTTATCAATCTCCTGCACTTTCCCTTCGCTATTTTTAAAAGGACCATCTGTGATTTTCACTAAATCACCAATTGCAAAATCAATTTTATATTTTGGTTCTTCCTCAACAATTTTTCTCAGGATTTCTTGAATTTCTTCGTCTTGAACTGGTCGCGGAGTAATCCCGGCACCAATAAAGCCAGTTACCATAGGCGTATTTCTTACTACGTACCAAGAATCATCAGTCACTACCATATCAACAAAAACATAACCAGGATAAATTTTTTCCTCAATAATTGCTCTTTTGCTATTTTTAATTTTTATCTTTTTCTCCTTCGGAACCAAAACATTAAAAATTTTATCCTGCATACCCAAAGCCTCTATTCTTTGTTTTAGATTCCGGGCCACGGCATCCTCATAGCCAGAATAAGTATGAATTACATACCAATTCCTTCCTAAATTAATTTGCTGCTTAGGCATCTCACTTAATAATTAACTTCATTACTTGAAGCAAGCCAAAATCAAAGAACCCAAGAATAAGAGCAATAAAGAGAGATAAAGTTAAAACACCTATTGTTCTTTTAACAGTTTCGGGTTTGGTAGGCCAATTTACCTTCTTTAGCTCTCGCCAAGATTCCTCGAAATAGCTCTTAATTTTTGCAATGATTTTTTTCATCTTTTTAAAAGTGCCCAGAAGGGCACTTTTATAGTTTAACAACTTTTTCAAAAGAAAGCAAGATTATCACAATCCCAATTCTTGGCTAATCTTTTGCATGCCCCTTAAAACTATAGTTACAAATTCCTCCAAAGATAAGCCTAAAAGAGACGTGCATTGCTCGATTATTTCCCTTTTCGCGCCTTTAGCAAAACCTTTTTCTTTAAAACGATTAAGAACATTCTCTGTAGTTAGATCCTGAATCTTTTTTGAAGGCAAAACTAAAGTCGCAGCCACAATCAAACCAGTTAAAGGATCAACACAAAACAAACTTTTTGCCATTTTAGATTGAGGCCCTAAACCATGCCTCTCATTATGAGTTTTTATTGCCTCAGTAATATCTTCTCCCATTCCTTGGCTTTGCAAAAATTGAGCGCCTTTTAAAGAATGCTCTTCTGGTTTATCTTTAGTTTCTTCGTAATCAATATCATGCAATAATCCTGTCAAAGCCCATTTTTCTTCATCTTCAGCAAAATACTGAGCCAATTCTTTCATGGTCGCTTCTACTGCTAAAGAGTGCTTGATGAGATTAACTGTTTTGACTTTACTTTCTAGTAATTTCAAAGCCTCTTCTCTTTTCATAAATATTACAAATTCCCTAAATCATCTGAATCTCCTTCATCATAATCAGCAATATCCTTATCAGGCAGAATATCTTCTTCCGTTTCTTCCACTAATTTGAAATCCGATTTAGGGGCATTGCATTTGGGGCAAACCCAATCTTCAGGTAATTCATTCCAAGCTACATTTTTTTCACCAGTCGCAGGGTTTATTCCATCTTCATCGTAGATATAACCGCACACAGTACATTTATATTGCATATTAATCAAAATTCGAAAATTTAAAAGTTAAAAGATTAAATCGACCATTTTAAAATTCCTTTAATTATAAAGAACTATTTTCTTTTGTCAATAGCTTTTAAAAATTCTTTCCAAAAAGTTGAGTCTCTATTTCTTGTTTATCTTGTTCTGTTAACGCCTTAATTCCTGTTTGAGTTAATCCATTAATTTTTTCTGGATTTAATTGTTTTGATTTCTCAAAAACTTCTAAAATAGCTCGGTTATCATCATCGCCAGCAATTCTATTAATAGATATTTTCCCGCATTTTAGACACTGATGAATCAACATTAATTCGCCTTGTTTGTCTTTCTTGTATTTATCTTGACCTTCTTTTTTAAAAGTTAAACCAATCGGCTCCATATCACCATGACAAGTGGATTTTCTATCTCCTGGTTCATTTAAATCCACGTGCTTTGACCATAAACAATAAGGACAATGGTTGCGATGTGTCGTACCAATTCGTCTATCATAAAAAACTTTTCTCTGACAATGAGAACAAATAAATTCTTGATTTTTTTCTTCTTCTTCCACAAAAATAATTTCTTTTTTTGTTTTAATCTCCTGATATTTTCTCCCATTCATCCTTTTCCTCTTGATATTTCTTTCTTAGCTCTAAGTCCTTAATATATTCTGGCTTTAAATGCCATTTCCATTTCCCACTAGATCCTAAATATGAATCTATTTCTTCGAACTTAGTATTTGGAGGAAGAAATTTCTCTGGATTTTTTTCGAAGTTCACGATATTTTCAATACCTCCCTCTATGATTTGTTCTTCTTTTTTCTCTGGATCCCTAAATTGTTCTGGTTTTTCCATATAATTGAATTGGCTGCGGAATTAAAACGGCAACAAACTTTTGAAATTATTTTACCGAATTTAATCCACAAATCCAAGAAACGAAACCTGACCTAACGAATTGCCCGCCGCCTGCGGCGGCGGGCAGAAAGAAGCGCTAAAATTTTTCTGATTTTTAGTTGCCTTTTATAGAAATTAGACTGCTCTTTAAAATCTACTTGATTTTTTGGAGATACAAATGTTCGTCATAGCTATATTCATCTCCAACGTGCTTGCTATATATTAAATATTTTCCATTAGTATTCCATACCCGTGCGTCTAAATTATCAGTGGTTGAAAAAATTATTTTTTCCTCTTTTGTTAATAAATTTAATCTAACTATTTGATTTTTTCCATCTAGGCTATATAGGCTATAATAAAAATCATTTTCAACAACTTTTCCCCAATTTCTCATATGATATTTCTGTCCTAAACTTGTAGCAAAAACATCTTCCCCAATGTTCATTTGATAAACCCGAATCTCAGTCGAAAGCCCGCTGGGACTATATACAACATAATCGTTGCTACAACCCATCAGAAGAGGTAATCCTTCTTCCGTAAAACTTAGTAATGATTCATCTCTTTTGGAGGCGATATCAAAACTCCTTATTCCTTTACTATTAGTTGTGTAATAGATAAGGGGGCTGCTTATACAAAAAGCAAAAGTTCTCCCTCCTCTTACTGGGTTTAAAAGATTGATATCTTTTTCTTCTTTATTAGACAAATTATAAGTAAAGTAGGAGTCTTGCTTGGCATTAATTCCGTATCTATCTGGTGAAAAATGTTCTAAAACAAGAATGTCCTGGTATTTAGCCAGAATAGAAGCAACATTTTCTAATACTAATTCTGTCCTCTTTGAGTTTGGATCATAATGATAAAGAGTTTTATCTTGTACCCAATAAACTTGTCCTTCAAACAAACCAATACTTTCCGGAGCTTTTTCCTTGGCGTTGTCAAAATTACTGACTTTTGTTGTTACACCTTTGGATTGTTCGGGATAAAATTCAAAAAGAAAAACATCCCAGACATTTTCCGTATAAGGAGGGAATTCTTTTGTATTTTCGTCCCAAACAATTTTATTATCTTCAAAGAAGATCGGCGTCGATTTTGCAGAATCCCTATCATTAAAAATAACTGTTTGAGAAAAATCATATTGTTTTTCTCCTGTAATAATTGGATTTTCTCTTGTTTCTTGCACCTGCTCTATTTTCCGAGGAATAAAAATAGTAGCAATTTGTATTATCGTAAATAGAATTAAAATAATTATAAAGGAAATTCTCTTTGTGTTTTTATTAATACGAGAGGTTAATAAATAGGTTAATAAACTAATAATAGGTATTTCAAATACCAAAAAAAACATATAAAGAAATGGGATACCTTTTCCAATAAATAATGCTAATCCTTGTTCTTCACCCCCTCGAAATACCAAAGAGCCAAAAAAATAATACAAATATGGAGATAAAATAGCGTTAATAACTCCTATAATTAATATGGTGATATAATAAAGAATTTTTCTCATAAATTTAATCTCATAGATTTAGATTTAAATTTATATCTTCCCTCATTATACCAAAAGTTTATCCGGTTAACAAGGTAAAACATAGTGAATAGTTTTTACTTTTGTCAAAATAGATTTTGAAGAATAACCTAACTTCTTTAAAAAGTGAAGGCAACTAAAAATCAGAAAAATTTTAGCGCTTCTTTTTTCGCCGCCGCAGGCGGCGGAAACCCCAGTAGTAGAACGCTTCGCGTTCACTACGGGGCAGGAGCGAGGGCGGGCAAAAATTCCTGGTGGACACTCACTCTCCAACCCCTTTCCCCCGCACCAGAACAAGTTCGGTACGGGACTTCGCTTTTTGCCCGCCCGACTTGTCCCGCCGAAGCGAGGGGCCCCGCCTTTGGCGGAATAAACTCCGCCCCGAGCGAGGCGGGAAACGCAAACTTTACAACTTGGCTGCCGGGCTTGGTATCCTACGTCTTCGACTTCGGATTACCTTCTTATATTT
>Ga0210054_1004075_pt1 | contig 10788 bp, 16 predicted proteins | sample CryGeymeta201516_FD_185470 | JGI IMG/M metagenome (GOLD analysis project Ga0210054, IMG submission 185470) | Groundwater microbial communities from Crystal Geyser aquifers in Utah, USA - Crystal Geyser metaG 2015-16 (SPAdes) (version 2) | ecosystem: Environmental > Aquatic > Deep subsurface >...
TTAAAAAAGCCTCCTGATATTGTTGTTTTACATCGAGGCGTAGACGAAAGGGAATTTTCAAAAGAAAAACAAATTCCCTTTTATCAAATAAATCAAATCAAAGATAATTTTGATGTTCTTGTATCGGTCGCAGGGGGAGATACTATTGATGAAGTTCAGCGGGCAGTTTTTAATGGTGCCGATATTGTTGTTGCTTGGAAAGCTTTTTATCAAAGCACAGCCGAAACAGCCAAATTAGCAGAGGAATTTCTAAAAGAGATTAGATAAACTCGAAAACCAATGAGATCTGCTCTAAAAAACTATTTGATAATAATAGACATAATTGCAGGAATAGTTATTTTAATTATTAATTTTGGAGTTCTACCAAAGACAATCGAAGTAGTAAAAGAAATGTTTCCCGTTGAAGCAGAGGTGATAAAAAGTCGAGTTTTTAATGTAATTATTGGCACTCTAATTTTTATTTTTCTAATCAATATCTATTTTTGGAATTTGGATAGTAAATTAGAAAAGGAGGAAAGAGAGGCCCGAACATTTTTAAAGATAAACCCCGCCGATCTTGGTGGGCAAGAAAAATTAAATAAGATCGAGAAAAGAAGAAAAATCTACCTCAGTATAATTGAACCCATTTTTATGATAATTTTGGGTTTAGTAGTCGGATTTTTATCTTACACTATTCTTACGCCCATTTATTCCCTCATCGGCCGCTAATATTAACTTTCTATTCTTTCTTTTTTCTTTCGCTTAGTAAAGATTTCAAGCCCTCAAAGACTTCTACCGGTAAAGCAAATATCACGGTTTTTGAGGGGTCGGGTTGTAGTTTATCAATGGTTTCCAATGTTCTTAGAGATAACCCGCCAGGGACAGAACTGAGAATTTCGGCAGCTTTCTGTAAATTTTCAGCAGCTTTTACTTCTCCCTCAGCCTTAATAATTATCGCTCTTTTTTCTCTTTCGGTTTCTGCTTGGGCAGCCATTGCTCTTTTCATAGCAGCCGGGAGTTCTATGTCCTGAATTTTGATTGCTGTAACATCAACCCCCCAAGGAGCAGTTTCTATATCAACAACCTTCTTAATGTCAGAAGCTATTTTTTCTCTTTCGGTTAGTAAAGTATCAAGTTCCACTCCGCCGATAATATCTCTTAAAGCAGCTAAAGCATACTGAGAAACAGCATAAGAATAATTCTCCACTTTTAAGATGGCATCTTCCGCCCTCTCAACTTTATAATAGACGACTGCATTTATCCCCACAGGAACATTATCTTTTGTTATTGCTTCTTGTCTCGGAATATCAACGGTAGCAATTCTTATATCAATCATAATCATTTTTTGAATCCCAATTAGAATCCAACGCAATCCTGGTTCGTAGGTACCAGTATATTTACCAAAAGTTAAAACTACTCCTCTTTCATATTGATTAATCACTCGCAAGCCACCCAAACCAAAGATAGTAAATATAGCAATTAATATCCAATACCACATAATTTTTTTAAACTAGAATTAATTATTTGAAGAAAATCGACCTTTCTTTATAAATTAATTATAATAAAAACAAATGAAGCATGCAAATGATATTATGAGTAAAAAAGAAAAACTAAAAAAATTAATCCTTCGGCAAAACTCAGGATTAATACTAAGGAAACTCGAAGCATTAAATCGGGAAATCAGAAATTGCAAAAAATGTCCTTTGTGGAAACTGAGGAAAGACACTGTTCCAGGGGAGGGACCGATTAATGCAAAAATCATGGTGATTGGGATGGCGCCGGGGAGAATAGAAGACAAAATCGGCCGTCCATTTATTGGTCCTGCCGGAAAACTTTTAGATCAATTGTTTAAAATAGCTGAGATAAAACGAGAGAAAATCTTTATAACCAGCTCGCTTAAGTGTTTACCTCAACCTCCAATAAATCGGAAACCAAAAAAGGAAGAAATCAAAGCCTGTTTACCTTATTTAGAAAAACAAATTGAAATTATTAATCCTCAAAAATTTATTTTACTTGGTGAAATCGCTTTTTCTACTTTTTTCCCAAAAAAGGAGCTAAGCTCCTTTAGAGGAAAGTGGGTAAAAAAAGATGGTAAAAAATTTTTCATTACTTATCATCCGGCTGCCGGCTTGAGATTTCCTAAAATTAAAAAAACCTTAGAAAAAGATTTTAAAAAGATAAGAAGAATTATATCTTTTTGATCATATAAGTTTCTCTTAACTCATATTTCAATTTAGAAAAATAGTTTCTTACTCCGATGCCTGAGATTACTGCAATTTTTTTTAGACCAAATTCCTTTTTAACAATTTTTTCCGCTTCCTTAATTAATTTCTTTCCGAAACCTCGATGTTGAGGGGCCCCCCACCAAATTTGGTGGGGGGGTACAACTTCGCCAAAGGTTTGAATTTCTCTAATTAAAGCGGCATTCTTCAAAACCAGTAAAATAGGACATACTTTAGTCACGGTCGTGACTCGATTATGTCCTTTTAAGGGGATACGTAGTCTTAAGAAACTGAAAAGTTTTGTTCTATTTTTATTTTCGAAACTCAAAAATATCTCTTTTCCTTCTGAGGCTTTGTAATCCTTTCTGAAAAGATAAACTTTCTCTTTCGGGTCATATTTTTCTCTTATTTCCCGGCACCTAATACACTTACATTTTAAATTCTCATTTTTCATCTTCTCTTGAACTATTTGCCTCAAATTTGAAATCTTTGCTCCACCTTCAATAATATATTGAGAGGGGATATCTCTTGTGATTCTCTGAATTCTTACATAATATGGAATTTTCAATTTAATTTTTTTAGTCAAATCTATCAATTCCTCTTTTGAATATGGTTTGTATTTTCCCTTCAAATACCATTTATAAAGTGGAGTTTCTTTTAATAGGGCACAGGGATAAATTTTCAAATAATCCGGGCTAAAATTGGAATTTGAAAAAAGTCCCTTAAACATTTTTTCATCTCTCTCTAAATCGGAGCCCAGTAGATTTGGCATCACCTGATAGCAAATTTTAAAACCGGCATCCTTCAAAATTTTTGTTGCTAAAATTATTTCTCTTACGCCGTGCCCCCTTAAATTCAATTTTAAGACATCATCGAAAACACTCTGAACCCCCAATTCAACCCTCGTTATTCCCAATTCCCTCATAAATTTAACTCCCCTTTCATTTATAAAATCCGGTCTCGTCTCAACAGAAATTCCAGTAATTCTACTTTTTGCCTTTTCATTTCTTTTTTGGATTTTTTCTAATTTTTGAATTTTGATTTGTAATTTTGATTTTTGCCTAAAGCCCGAAGGCTCGGCCTTATAGGGATTTTTGATTTTTGATTTTTTAGTTCTATTAAATCCATTGCAGGCCCTGAAACACTCTTTGATAAACCAAACTTGATAATTTTTTGGATAATATGACCAGGTTCCGCCAATGATTCTCAAATCAATTTTATCAGTAGGATGACCTTCATTTTTTAGCATTTCAATTCTTTTTTTAACTTGCAAATAAGGATTGAATTTTAATCTTTTCGCCCTTTCAGCCGCCGGTTCGCCGGATAAATAACTCTTTGGCATACCCCTTTCTAAAGGACAATAAAGACACTTCCCTGGACAGGGATAGGGTTTTGTTAAAACTGAAACATTGACGATTCCCGAAAGCGAACGAATAGGCCGAGTTCTCAGCAAATTCTCAATTTTTTTCGATCTTTTTATTTTCTTCTTTTTTACCAACTCGCGATAGGATTTTAATATTTTAATATTACTGAGGCAAGGAACTTTATATTTTTTTGCCATCTTTCTTTTTATCGCAGCCAAACCAGCCGGAGTTTTAATCCGGTTTTTAATTAATTCTTGAATTGTCACTTCTTCTATTTTCACATTCTCATTACTCCATTTTACTTGATTTATCATCCCAATAAAACCTCATTTAAAAAACAAAAATTTCATAAAAATCGGTTTGAAAAAGCCGCTTTTTTATGTCAGAATTAAAAAAGTTTATGAAAAAATTTTTACCCCGTAGCTCGCCAAAGGCGATGGTTCGGGGCTTCACTGTCCACGATTTACGAAAAAACGTCCGGTCCCGCGAAAAACTCATTTCGGAGACCCCCAAAATTTAAAAGACGAGGAGCTTTTGATATATATGACGAAATAATTTATGAATCTTAACGAAATTTTAAAAACAAAAGTAAAAGACTGGCGCGAAAGCGATTATAAATCTGATTGCCTAGTTATTAGAGAAATTTTTGAATACAATTTTTTGATTTATATAAAAAATACTTTCAGGGAGAAAATCTTTTAGATGCTTTGAATGTAAGATTAACCGAAGAAGATTTGAGAAAAATTCTTTTCTCAAATGGTGGGGGTATAGATACTGTTTTTAAAAAAATTAAAAAAGATAATGATTTTGTCAAAAAATACCGCCTCGAAGGTTTACGAGAATCATTAATTTTAGATTACCCAAGTTATATTTTAGCATTAGCAATGGGGGCAGGAGAAACGGTTTTGATTGATACAATGATTGCTACAGAACTCGCAATGGCTTTAGAGTATTCAGATAAGCCGTTTGTTGAAAATGTTTTAGTTTTTGTTCCCGGAAAAACAATTTTAGGCGCTTTAAAAGAGATATCTGATGTTTAAGTGCCCAACTTGCAAAACGGCAAAAGATGTTTGGTATGATACAAAAGGATGCTACTGTCAAGAAGATATTTATACCTGCCAAAAGTGTGGATATTCTTTTGTTATTTCAGCAATATGCGACAAATGCGGTAGTCACCATAGCAGGGCCTACGGATGTAATAATCTAGACTGTAATAGTCAAGATTATCATTATGGCAGCGAAAATCGGGAAAAAGACCGGCGGTTCAGAAAAAAATTCAAGGAAATGGTTTTTAAAGACCAAAAGCTGTTAAAAATAAAAAGGGCGATTAAACGCTTTAACAGGAATTTCCCTATTCCTTAAAAATATGGAAACAATAAGCAAAGAAGAAAAATTAAGAAAAGAACGAATAAAAAGCAAATTTTACTTATTGATTCTTGTTATTGTCGCTTTATTGTTAGTCATTTTTATTTTTCGTTCGACTGATAATTTTCGACCAGTAATTTTGTCTGATGGAAAAATACCAGTTCATTCTTTAACGGTTGAGATGGTTTTTGATGTCTACGGTTCGATAAAAGACATTGACATTGATGGAAATAAATATAAATGGGTTAGCGCCTTTTCTGTTCCAAGAATAAAAAACATAGACAACGGCGAAGATTTTAACAATTATATTGTTCTGAAAATAAGCGAGGAATTTGTTCTAAATAATTACGAGAGAATAGCAGAAGAACTCTCGTTAGAAGAAGCCAACAGTAAGATAAATGTTTTCATAAGCGATAATGGCATTGAAGCGGATGGCATAAGCGGCGACTCTGAAATATATGCAGATTCTTGTTTTTTGGAGAATAAGCTAATTAGTTGTTTATTTTCTTGGTATTCCACCGGCGGCGCTCATCCCATTGATGGAAGAATTGCCTTCAATTACGATTTAGCCGTTAACAAAGAAATAAAGCTGGAAGATATTATCTCCGACACAGAAGAGGTTGTTTCTTATTTAGATAAAGCTCAAGGATTGCGGTCCGAAGAAGAATGTGAAAAATACTTAGATGAATCTTGTCTCGGTTGTAGTCTGGAAGAATTGCGCCCACAAGGTTTTTTCTTTAATAATAAAAGAATCACAATTCTGACCACGCCTCACAGATTAAACTCTTATTGTTCTGACAGTTTCGATCTTCCCTTTGAAAAAATAAAAGAGGGTCGGCTAAAATCGTTTTTAAGAACGAATAATTTAAAAGATGAAAACTTTGGACAGTAAAAAAATTGCCGGAGTGATTCTGAGGAAAATCAGAAAAGAAATTGAAAATCGGAATAAGCGATTAGCTTTAGGAGTAGTTCAGGTCGGCGGAGATTCGGTTAACAAAAGTTATTTAAGGCAAAAACGATTGGCAAACGAAAAAGCCAATGTCGATTTTTCGCTTTTTCGTTTTCCGGCTGACGCGAAAGAAGAAATTCTGGTAAAAGAAATAACAGGATTAGCCAAAGATAAAAATGTTTCTGGCATTGTGATCCAATTGCCATTGCCAAAAACCATTAACAGCCGGAAAATTCTAAACTTGATTCCCTTGGAAAAAGATCCGGATTGTCTGTCTGATACCGCTTTTGGCCGTTTTTGCGGCAACGAGCCTTTAATTTTGCCGCCGATAGTCGGAGCGGTTAAATATTTTTTAGATGAACGCAAGACCGATGTTCAAGGAAAAAACGAGAAAAAATATGATTAAGCAATATAACAAGTTAATTAGAGATAAGATTTTGGAAATTATTAAAAGGGCGGGGGAAAGGCCTTATTGGCGGATTTTAAATAAAAAGGAATACTTTAAAGAAGTAAAAAAGAAAGTTGTCGAAGAGGCGAAGGAACTGACGAAAGCTAAAAACAAAGAAGAGATTATCAACGAGGTTGTTGATATTCAAGAATTGCTTGACGTTCTAATTTCAGAACTAGGTTTAACTAAATCTCAAATTAAAAAACAACAAAAAATAAAGAATAAAAAACGAGGCGGGTTTAAAGGAAAACTGTTTTTAATCAAAACAGAAAAATAATCAACCACCGAGCTTCCATTTATGGAAGCGAAGGTGAAGAAGAGAACGAAGTTCTCTTCGCTCCCGCACCAGCCCCGCCCTTTCTGAAATAAAGGAAAGGGCGGGGCGAAGGTGAAGAAGAGAACGAAGTTCTCTTCGCTCCCGCACCAGCCCCGCCCTCTAAGCTTATTGTTTTTTTCTGGTTTTATAAATTTCGCATAGAGAGCGGGGCGGAACGGGGCAAGAATTTAGGCCGAAGTTGAGGAAAATTTAATAAAATGGAGGCAATTATTGAGGTTAAAAAGGGTGAAAGTCCTTATAAAATTATCCGTTCGCCCTGGCTTAAAGATAAAGAGGGAGATATTTTGTTTAAGTTATTAAGCAAAAAATGTTTGGATGGAAAAATCGAAGCTGTTTATGTGGTGGAAAGGGCTAATGGCAGAAAAACAATTTTAGGGAGAACTATTATCGAAGAAGAAAGATTTATGGATGCAGCTGATGCGTTCCGGTCAGTGGTTGGGAAATTTTTCCCTGATGTAGATTTAAAAATAGAAGACGTCGAACCCATTGATATCTCTTCTCCAAAGAGTAATTCTCAATATTCGGTTGCCAGAAATACAAAAATTGGGATTTTCTGGCTCAAAATAAAAAAGTGGTTAGGGTCAATATGAAAAAGAAAATAACAGCTACAAATCGAAGATTCTTTTTGAAGTGGTTACCTTTCAATTTTTGTGACGGGTTTTGTGAGGGGTGCGAGGAATTCCGAGATAGTTGTAGGGTGTATCAAGACGAGCTCAGATTCAAAGCTCAGTGCCAGCTGGAAAGCAAGGATCCTTATGATACCAAGGTGGTTTTTGAGAACATGGGGCAGATTATGCAAGATACAATCAAAACATTTAGAGAAACGATGGAAAAAGAAGGGATTGAAATTACAAAAGGAGACGAAGAGAGATCTGAAAAAGAGGAAGATTCAGCGGAAGAAAAGGTAAGAAATTCTCCTCTTTATAAAAAATGCTGGGATTTTTCTAAGAATCTTAGTAACTTTTTGGAAGAGTTTAGAAATTTTCTCCAGCAGAGGCCCTGGTGGATTGCCGCTTCCCTTCAAGGAGAAATGGAAGAACTTTGTTTTTATTGTCGTTTAGTTCCAGCCAAGGTTTATCGGGCTTTGCATTCTCAAATTGATGAGAGAAAATACAGAGAAAAATTTTCCCGGCCCGACTCAATGGTTTCTGGGACTTTAGGGTTCTTTTCTTTGGCTACTTGCGAGAAGAGATTAGAAGGCATCTCAAACTTAATAAAGGAGACAGAAAAAACTGAGGATTCTAAAATAAACAAACTCCTAAAAGAAATTAAAAATATAAAAGAGGAATTCAAAAAGGTCTTTCCCGGAGTAGAAGATTCTAGAGATAAAATTATTTTCCACGGGAGGCTTTAAATCAATCAATTTTAGCCAAAAGAAAAATTGAATCCAGGTAGTAAAAACTTCATTTGACTACGGGGTAAAGAATAAATTTATGTTTAACAAACTAAAACAACTCATGCAACTTAAAGAATTAAGAGATTCTGTTTCCCTAGTGAAAGAGGAAGTAGAGAGGAAGGGGATTAAAGTGATTGTTAATGGTAAAATGGAGATAGGGGAAATTCAGCTTAATTCCGATTTGAGTAAAGAAGAACAAGAAAAGGTTTCGAAAGAATGCATCAACGAAGCCCTTAAAAAGGCGCAAATGACTGTTGCAAAAAAATTATCGCAAATGCCAGGTTTTGGTAGTTAACTATGGAAAAAAAATACGCCGAATATCTTTTAAAAAAGACGACTAGAGATTATAATCTAATTGCTGAGGATTATACAAGGACAAGGGCTTTTATTCCAGAAGATATAAAAGAACTAGCAGAATATGCTTTAGTCGGAGAAAGAATTTTAGATTCTGGCTGTGCCAGTGGAAGATTATTTGAAGTTTTAAAAGAGAAAAAAGTTGACCCCGTTAGAGGTCAGCGAGATCTAGTAGAAACACAAAGAAAACAGACCTCTAACGGGGTTGATTATTTCGGAATTGACTTTTCGGAAAAATTGATTGAGATTGCTAAAAAAAATTATTCGAATGGAAATTTCCAAGTTGCCGATGCTTTAAAATTACCCTTTCCCGCTAATTTCTTTGACAAGGTTTATTCTATTTCTGTTTTACATAATATTCCCTCTCGAGAATTTCAACTTCAGTATCTAAAAGAAGCAAAAAGGGTTTTAAAGCCGGAAGGGCTTTTAATTTTGAGAGTTTGGGATTTCTGGAGAAGAAAGGCTTTTCCAAAACTGTTTTTAAAATATACATTTTTAAAATTAATCGGCCGCCACCTATCTGCCAGCCAATTAGATTTTTTTGATGTTTTTCTGCCTTGGAAAGATTCAAAGGGAAATATAATAATTGAGAGATATTTCCATTGCTTTAGAAAAAAAGAATTGGAAAATTTAGCAAAAGAAGTGGGGTTTAAAATAAAAAAGATTTGGAGAGCAGGGAAAGACCCGAGAACCAATATTTATTTAATTGCTCAAAAGCCCCTGTAGCTCAATGGATAGAACGTCAGCCTCCGGAGCTGAAAATGTGTGTTCGAATCACACCAGGGGCACCCTAGATCGGCTTAGCCGATCGGGTGCCCGACAGTTCGATTACTGTCTAGGGCACTTGACAAGGTTTTTTGAAAAAAATAATATAATACTTGAGGGGGTGCGAGATATTTCTCGAAGGACAAACAATTCTTAACGAAGGAGGAACTAATTGAGCTCGCTAGTAAAATGTCCATCTAGGGTTTGAACTTAGACCGATTTCAGAAAGGATTGTTCCCCCTCACTAAAGAAGGGCTGTTCAATCAGACCTTTTTTAGTTTGAGAAAGTTTGCTAAACTAAACCCAGTAAGACAACTTTGAATTGGCTCCGCCCAATTTATAGTTTTTAGAAACTCTATTCAAAGTTGCTCTACTGGGTAAAACTATGAGCTACAAAATCGCCGTTTCTGGAGCAGCTCAAATTTCCCATTGTTGCAAAGAGATAGTTAAAATTTCGAAAGAAGTTGGCAGGGAAATTGCTCGACAAAAATGTGTTCTAGTTACTGGCGCGACAACTGGCGTTCCCTATTTTTCTGCCTTAGGTTGTAAAGAAGCTAGTGGTTTTAATGTTGGCTTTTCCCCAGCAACTTCAGAAGCTGCCCATTTAAAAACTTACAAACTTCCAGTAGAGCCTTTTGATGTTATGATTTATACTGGAGCAGATTATGTGGGCCGTAATATCATTATGACAAAATCCGTAGATGGGATTATTATTATTTGTGGAAGAATGGGAACCCTCCATGAATTTGCCACCGCTTTTGAAATCCAAAAACCTATTGCGGTTTTAGAAGGAACGGGTGGGACAGCGGATAAAATAAGACAAATTGCCACAGGTCCTTTTCGAGGAGTTAAAAAAATTATTTATGAAAAGGACCCTAAAACATTGGTTAAAAAGTTAATTAATTTTATTGAAGAAGAGAAAAAACTAAGCCCAAGGTACCACACCCGGTAGAAGAATTTCGACAACCCCGCCCTTTCTAAATCTTCCAAATTTGATTTTTACGACGTTCGTTTTAATTTTTCAGATCACAATCTCGTTTGAGAAACTTAGAAAGGGCGGGGTAATTTTGCGAACCCCGTAGTAGAATTTTCACTCGCTTCGCGAAAATAAGTTTTCCTTCGGAAAACTTTGTGAAAATTTCACTACGGGGGAAGCAAGTCGAAATTTCTCTACCGGGAAAGGTCGAGAAAATAATTAATACCCATTATTAATTATTTATGCCAGAGGAAACTTCACTTCCCGAAGAAGGGAAATTGATCGCTAAAGTCACTCACTATTTTTCAAAAATTGGGGTGGCGGTTATTGAATTGTCTGACACTTTAAAAGTGGGCGATACTATTAGAATAGTGGGCGGTCAGACCGATTTTAATCAGATGATCGAATCAATGGAAATTGAACATGAAAAGGTTCAAGAGGCAAAAGCTGGCGATTCAATTGGTTTGAAAATTAGTCAGAAAGTGAGGGAAGGATACAAAGTGTATAAAGTATAATCAACGAATTTACGAATCAGTACGAATTTACGAATTCGTATGCCGAGCCTAAGCGAGGCGGAAGAAGAGATTTATCTCTTCGCCCATTCGTAAGGGATTCGTATATTCGTTGATAATT
>Ga0210054_1004082_pt1 | contig 10776 bp, 8 predicted proteins | sample CryGeymeta201516_FD_185470 | JGI IMG/M metagenome (GOLD analysis project Ga0210054, IMG submission 185470) | Groundwater microbial communities from Crystal Geyser aquifers in Utah, USA - Crystal Geyser metaG 2015-16 (SPAdes) (version 2) | ecosystem: Environmental > Aquatic > Deep subsurface >...
AACTAAATAATTTAAGGACTCCTGATAATATTCTAATTCCTGGCAGAGAATAGCCAACTCTAACTGGCTATCAAAATAAAGCCGATGAGAAGAATAAAGTAAAAGGAAGGCTTTATAGAGTCGATAGGCTTGAATATAATAGACTTTAGCCTTTTTCTCTTTTTCTTCCGGAGAAAGTTCGGATTTCTTTTCCTGTTTTTTCTCTTCAGTTTCTTTAGCCTCTTTTCCTTCTGTTTGCTCCTCTTCTATTTCTTCTTCCTTGATGATAACTATTTTCCCCTGAAGAATTTTACCAAGAGTGGTATAAGTATTGGCTAAGCGATAGATACCAAGAGGATAGTCAGAATCCTCCAAATAATTCAAGAGATAGGTTTCATAAGCAGCAGAGGCCTTCTCGTAATCCTCTGCTATCTCATAGCTGTAGGCTAATTGGAACAGCCCTTTGGCCGATTCCTCCTCTGCTGAAAAAAAAGCCAGGGTCTTCTCGTAGACATCCCTTGCCTCCTCATACTTGCCATAGCCAAAAAGGATTCTTCCTATCCTTAATCTTGCTCTTCCCAATTTCTCGCTCTCAGGATAATCCTTGATGAATTTCTTATAGAAAAAGAATGCTTTAGGGTATTCTTCACTTTCTTCGTAGATGTTAGCTAAATTAAAAAGGAGTTCTTCTGAAGAATCACTTTCTGGAAAGAGAACTAAGAATTTCTGAGAAAGAGAGATGAGGGGTAAGAAATCTTTCTCTTGCTTTATCAGTCCAAGAAGCAATTTTTCTCCTTTCTTATCCTTGGTAATCGGGACTAATCTATTTCCTTGAGAAACAAGGAGCTGGAAAGAGGCTATTTTCTTGTCTTGGAGAATGACCTCATAAAGAGAGGTATGGACCTCTTTCTCTTTATCCAGAACCTCTAACTTTAATAGATGATTTCCCTCTTCAATATCCTTCAGGGAAAGGGATTGCGGTAAAAGATTAAAGTTTCTTTTTCCTTTGCTATCAAGATAGAGTCTGGCAATTAAAAAAGGGAAAACACCTTCGGCAGAAAAGAAGGAGATTTCAGTTTCAGATGCTCGGACCTCAACAAATTCCTCAGTAGCAGAAAAACAAATTTTGGGAAGGAAAAAGAGTAAAAAAAGAGTGATTATTCGTCCCTTCATCTTATTCAGGAGAGATAATTCGGACCGTCAGGAAGATGATTAACTCTGTTCTTCTCTTGCTGATATCAGTTTTGCGGAAGAGATAACCCAACAAAGGAATGCTTCCTAAAAGAGGAATCTTGGTAATCCTACTTTCCTCCTTTTTCTTCATTAAACCACCAATCGCAATCGTATCCCCATCCTTGATTCTTAGTTTGGTGGTTAATTCCTCCTTGCTGACATTGGGAACCTTTACCTGAGGGTAATCCGGCTGTTCTACCCAATCAATGATATCCTCTACTATGGGATGCAGAGTAACCACCACCTCCTTTTCCTCTGGATCTATCTGTGGGGTAACCTCCAGGGAAATCTTAACCTCAACCGGCTCTCCTAAACTATAGGTAGTATGAGTAAGCTTACCTTCAGAATCAAAGTAGGGGGTAGCCTCCCACCACTTATAGGTCTTGCTGTAATTAAATAAAGCGGTTTCTCCATCCATGGCGGCAGCTTTGGGAGCGGTAAGAATCTCGGCCTTTTCCTCTGTAATATAGGTCTCTAAGAGGGAATCAAAAAGGTAATTCTCTTTGGCCTTAATAAAGCCTAATGCAAGACTACCAGTGGTTACCTCTGTTGAGGTTTGCTCTCCCGGGGTATAGGCAGGAAATCTTTCTCCCTTAATCTTAAAATATGACCAGTCAATATTAAAGAAACGACTACTACCTCCGATAAACTCTACCAACTTTGACTCAATCATTACCTGGGGAATAGCGGGAACTTTGGCTCTTTCCGGAGCTGTCTCCTTATCCTTTTCCTTAATCTCTCGGACTAATTTGGCAACGGTCTTCCTGGGAGCGGTAATGGTGATTGTTTTTGTTTTTGGGGATAAAGAATACTTACCCTCCGCCTCTTTAAGAACAGGAGCCACAAGTTCTACCACTGCCGCAAGGGTAAGATATCTGGTAGTGATACTTTCGGTGATAATTTCCTCCTCGGTTTCCTTTGCTCTTATAGAATCTGCCTCCTTTAATGCCTCCTCTATCTGTTTTAAAATATCTGGGGTAGAGGTAGCTTTTATTGTCTTTAGCTCTGGAATGAGAGAGACCTTTTCCTTATTCTTAATCAGAGATTGAACAAGAAGCAAAGCGGCCTCTGGACTGATATACTTAACCACAAAGAGTTTAGTTTGCTCGGGAATTACTATCGGAGCTAAAGAAGGTTTACTGACAATATAGGCATCTTTTATCTTTTTCCATTGTAACTGCATCATCTCACAGATAAGATTTAATGCCTCCTCAAAGGAAAGTTTCTTTAAGGAGAGAACCGGGCAATCCCCTTTTACCTCCGGGGAAATAGTGATATTCTGATTGAAGGTCCTGGCTAAAGAGTGAAGAAGTAATTCCACCGGCATGCTTTCGGTAATTTCTAATTCCAGAGGTTCCTGAGGAGAAGTGTTATCAGCAGAGAACGAAGGAGTATTTATCAACAGAAGGGTAAAGATGTAAAACAGGATTTTGTATCTTTTTTGGGATTTGGTCATTAGTGCACTTTGTAGCGGTCGGATTCATCCGACCATTTCTTAAGTTTTCTTCTTCCTGTAAGACAAAGACAAGCTAAACAAATTGCTTCCTTTAGAGATGACGAGAGTATCCCCTTCCCTGGAAAGAACTTCATACCCTTCTATTACCTCCCCTATTCTTACAGAGTAGCTCCTTTCATCCTTGGAGAGAAAGAAAATCTCCTCCCCTCCTTTGGTGATTTTCCCTTTAAAGGAAAAAGGACAGGTTAACTCTATTGTCCTGGTCTCTCTGGTTTCCCTTCCAGTTTAACATCTTCCAGGTTTAGCTCTGGTAGTTCTCCTGGAGTCTTAAGGATAGAGGCAATCAGATTGAGGGAATCTCCTTCTTTCAGGATAGAGAACTGTTTACCAGCAGTTTTCTCAGAGAGCAGTTTTGCCCTTTTCTCTAATTCTTTAAAGCTATAGGAAGAAAAGGGGTCTCTTTCGTTCTCCAAGGAAGAAGTAATTGTAATTGGGGTAATCTCTTTTTCGGCATAGATAGTAACCGCTTTCTCTTCCTCTTTCATTGTATTGTTGGTCACAACAGTTCCTGCGGAATTACGCATAGAAAAGGAAAAGAAGATAACCTCAGCTAAAAGAATAGTTCCCAGAATGATAGTTAAACCTCTCCAGGGAAAGATAAAACCTATCCTTACTGGTCTATTAACTACTTCCCAGCCAACCTTCTCCATAACATAGGTTGGGGAAGGTTTTTTCTTTTCCTCTGGGAGAATTTGTCTTCCAGAGGAATCAAGGTTTAGTCTGGTTGGGTTTTTGGGCATTTATTTTAGCGTTATCTCAATCTCATTTGATTCCCATTCCCTAGTTTTACCCTTTGCATTCTCAGCATACTCTATCTTTTCTTTTAATATACAAATCCACATCGTATAGATGAGTCGCACTTTATATGTCCCAGGTTTTAATTCTAACTCTTTCACCATTTCTGCAATATTGATTTCAGTTTTATATTCTTCCCCTGGGTTTAAAGTAATCAGAGACTCAGGATAAGGATCTATTAACGTACGGATCGCAGTAGGGAACATATGCTTTCTCTTTATTTTTTCATCGCTAATCTTGGCGAGTTCTTTCTCATCTAACTTTATTGCAAAGAGAAATTTTTCTTCTATAGGAACTGGCTTAGTAAATTTTATTGGATATTTAGTATTGTTTCTAAAGTTAATCTCTACAGGCATACTTTCGCCAAGCAAATAAACATTCTTTGACCTTTCTACACTAAAAGATATCATTTTTTCCTCCCCACCTTCGCTTCTTTCCTCATTGGAAAATAAAATCCATAATAGAGTAACTAAGAATACCAGCACTGCTAACAATTTCCCTCTCATTGTTATTCCTCCTTCATTTTTGTGGTACGTTTATAGAGATTGAGTTTGAATAAGGTGTAGCATTTATAGTGGTTGTTGCTCTTACCCTGTAAGAATTAGTTTTTCCACTAACCGTATGTTTATCTGTCCAAGAAGTCGAATTTGCCTTCAGTGTAGCAACTACACCCCACTCCTCTTCATCTATTTTTCGTTCTACCTTGAATCCGTTTTCTACAATGCAGTTATCGATCCATATCAAATCGATTTTTTTCTTTTCTATACTTCCAGATAACCCTGAAGGAGTTCCCCAAGCATCGTCGGTTGAAGAATTAGCATCAGGATTCTTCGCTAATTCCTTTATCTGCTCTATTATATCATCTAATACTGCCTGTCCCGCAGCATACCCACCACCTCCAGCTCCCGGTTCATCTTTGGGTTTTATTTCAGTTAATAATTTAATCCAACAATCGCTAACAAATTGCTCAAAACGTACAGTTACCAAGGGTTCCAAATCTATTTCCGCTTCACTTGCCTTACAATATGTCCCTTCAACTATTGTTAATTTCTCTAAGTTTTTTTCGCACTCCGACCAATAGTTTCCTATACATGTTTTCATCCAATCGGTATTCCAATGGTAATTTTCATGCGCTCTACTTGCTTCAGTTGAATGCCATACAGGACCTGCTCCTCCACCTGGTGTATCATAATCTACCAAATCAGCAATAATATCCTTATAATTACTTTCTGTTACATTCCCTCCAGGTACCGGATTAGGTGTTCCACTGGCAGGCCAAGTTGATACGTTTATTATTCCAGTACATTCTAATTTAGTAACTCGGACATGCCATTTTTTACCTGAGGGGTCAAAATATGCTGCCCATTCTAATAAGGGATCATCCGGTGACATATATGAACCACTGGGATTACTTGTTCTTGTTGGTTTCTCTATTGGTGTAATGTCAGTATTCACCCCAAGGTCTACATACACTAATATTCGTTTGGATTCTTTTGACTTACCCGTTATTGTATCTATTGTGTAACTTGCTTGGGGATAAACACAACCTTCTTCAGCGGCAGTGAACGTTGTTGGATTCTCAGCAGTAAAATTACCACTACCACATGTTGGCGGTATTGTTGTCCAAGCCCATGTTCCCCCCGTCAAAGTTGCTGGGATTAATGTTGCCGAGATATCCAGAGTTTGACCAATCTTGACATACTCATTTTTAGTATCCTTCAATTCTACCTTGCATCCACTAATAATATGTCCTGACTGCTGTGTAGTATCTACTTTACTTGGTTCCGGAGCCTTCTCATACCAGGCCCAGACCCGATAGTTATCCCCATAACTTGTGGAAACATAGAACCTTATGCTTCCCTTCCCATTGGTAGAGCTGGTTTCAGTTACTGCATCAGCTGGATCAAAGTGTTGGTCTGTTCCTTCATTATCTGCAGGCTTGTCGGGATCAACAGCTTTGAACTTAACAGGAACCTCATGCTCAATTATCTCCCTACCCTTCGGAGTGTCAGCAACTACTTTTATCCAGATGATAACCTCCTCTCCCGGATCAACAGAAACTGTTGTATCATAAGCAGGATTCTCAACAGTAACGATAGGGCTGAGAAGTTCTGCTGTTCTGGTTGATGTAAACTCCTCCCAGACAGCCGGCCCCACTCCAGGCCCTTTTCTTATTCTCCAACCATGAAGAGTTACAGTACATTTGGTGCCAGGGGCTAAAGCTGGTGTCTGCCAGATCCATTTTCTGTAGAAGGTTCCATCGGTAACATCATATTTTTCTGATTCAGTGCCAGGCTCTACGATTATATCTGTCTCTTTCTTATCCACATCGATACTTAAGCCCTTATAGACATAATGTTCTTCATCTAAGGTAACGGTGATACGGTAGCGAGCACCACTGGCATAAACACTTCTTTCTCTACCTCCCTTTTGGGTATCATTGATAGAAAGATCGCCATGAACAATCATCCCTTCAGCAATTACCGGAAGGAAGAATATCAGGAGGGGTAAAAGATAGACTGGTCTTTTAAAAGGATACTTCATTTTTTGTTTTTTCTTTCAACTACTTCTTCTTATTCTCAATCTTTCGAAGCAATGATGGAGGAACCACTTTTAGTTCTCCCCACTGAATCAATAGTTTTGCTGCTTCAATTTGAACATCTTTATTTCGATCGCTTAACATTTCCCTGAATTTTGGAATAAGTTTTTCTTTTGTCCCTATCTTACTTAATGCTCCAATTGCATATATGCGAACCCATTTTTCTTTATCCTCTAAAGCATCCCAAAGGGCACCTTCAGAACTTTCGTCAGCTATTTCCCTCAGTGAATATGCCGCCATTGAACGAACCCAGTCATTGGGGTCTTTAAGTAATTCACACAAGCCGGGAACAGCGCGTTTATCTTTTTTGTTTCCTAATACTAACGCACTACGTCCTCGAACAGCAACCGATGGGTCATTCAACGCAGTAATGAGCGCAGAAACTATTGTTTCTTCAATTATAGGGCCCTCAGTTTCATTTAAATACTCTAATGCCCTATCCACTGTCCTTATATCTTCTGATTTAAGATCTGCTATATACTCTTCTGCACTTTTTACAGCTGGCTTCTCTTTTTCTGCATAACAATTTACGTTGCATGTTATTGTGAACAAAACGACAAGAGCTCTCAATATTATCTTACTCCCAATTATTTTTTCTCTTTCCATTTTATCTCCTATTGTCTTGTGTTGAATACATTAAATACTCAATACCTTCTTCATGTTAGCGACCAGGAATTTGAAGATGAAACCATCCTGTTTGATCTGGTTCTCGTCCTAAGTAATACCAAATTCCTGTCATACTATCCAGTTTCTTTTTAATCGTCTCCCACTCATCCCTAGCGCTTCCATTTCCATTTTCATCTTTAAAATGACAGTCTGCAGCCCTGCCGTATGGGTGATGACTATTCTTTTTTGGTTTGGCGGTAGAGTTCATTATGAATTGGTGTTCTATAACCACTTCCACCACTACTTACTACGGTAAAAGAATGGCCATAAGCACTTTCAACCTCACTCATGGTTGTACTGATTCCGGCATCCCAATTCCAGCCACCTGGAGCCGTTGAATCCCTGAGTTCTATTGGTATGGAAGTTGATAATTCTTCTCTTGTGGGTGGAGTGAAATGATTATATTTCAGATCTTCATACTGTTGTCTAAGTTGATCTCTATCGTCCTGTTTAATATATTCTGGGTCAGAAGTTATCGTATTTCCCGCAATAGTTAGACTTGCTCTTATTCTATAATTCAGAGGAAAGCCTCTTCCATTAGGGGCAGAAGGAGCAGTAACTATTAATTTAACATCATCTCCCTTTTCAGGATCTTTAGGGTCTCCGCTATATCCTGTGGTATTTGGGTCATCATCAATCTCCCACTCAATCTGTTTATTATATTCTTCATCATAGGAATCGGGTTTAATGTCTGCAATAGAGTGAATTTCATCTTCATTTTTCTTTGTAGTAAATGAGATATTATCATTGGGTGGGGTTACTGAAATAATTTTGATTTTGAATCCTACAATAATCAGCCCTGACTGCTGTGTAGTGTCTACTTTACTTGGTTCCGGAGCTTTCTCATACCAAGCCCAGACCCGATAGTTATCCCCATAATTTGTAGAAACATAGAACTTTATACTTCCCTTCCCATTGGTGGAGCTGGTTTCAGTTACTGCATCAGCTGGATCAAACTTCTGGTCTGTCCCTTCATTATCTGCAGGTTTGTCTGGGTCGACAGCTTTGAATTTAATGGAAACTTCTCGCTCAATGATTTGGGTATTGTCAGCGACTACTTTTATCCAGATGATAACTTCTTCTCCCGGGTCAACAGAAACTACTCTATCATAAGCAGGATTCTCAACAGTAACGATAGGGCTGAGGAGTTCTGCGGTTCTGGTTGAGGTAAATTCCTCCCATACAGCCGGCCCCACTCCAGGCCCTTTTCTTATTCTCCAACCATGAAGAGTTACAGTACATTTGGTACCAGGGGCTAAGGCTGGTGTCTGCCAGATCCATTTTTTGTAGAAGGTTCCATCGGTAACATCATATTTTTCTGATTCAGTGCCAGGTTCTACGATCACATCCGTCTCTTTCTTATCCACATCGATAGTGAGTCCTTTATAGATATAATGTCCTTCATCTAAGGTAACGGTGATGCGATAGCGAGCGCCACTGGCATAAACACTTCTTTCTCTGCCTCCCTTTTGGGTATCATTGATAGAAAGGTCGCCATGAACAATCATCCCTTCAGCAATTACAGGGAGGAAAAGTATTAGAAGTGGTAAAGAATAGATTGTTCTTCTAAAGGGATGTTTCATTTTATCTTTTTTCTCCTCTCTTCTTTTTCTCTTTTTGAAATCTCCCTTATTCTCTCGACAGCCCTTTTGGCTAAATCAGAGCCTGGATAAAGTTCGATAACCTTTCGGAAATTAAGTTTTGCTTGGCGAAGATCATCCAATCCTAAATAGGCGAGAGCAATCAAATATTGAGCCAGAGGGGCATTATTACTTTCTGGATATTTTTCTATAATCCTTTGGTAAAGAGATATTGCCCCTTTAGGGTCATCAAGAAACCCGGCCCGATAAGTTCCTGCTCTTTCCAAAGCATCATCTACAAATTCGCTCTGTGGGTAGTTTTGTTCTACCTTCAATAATTCCTCAATTGCCTTTTCATATTCTTCTAATCCTGCATAACAGCATCCTATTTGATATTGAGCCCAAGAAGCATAAGGAGTTTCAGGAGATTCAAGGAGAATCTGCTTATAGAGATGGATTGCTGGTTGATACTGTTTTTCTGAACAAAGATTTTCTGCTAACTTAAAGTAGTTTTTAATGATTGGATTTTGCTCTTTTACTCTTTTCGGTTTCTTCTCTTCTTCCTCCTTCTTCTTTTTCTCTTCAGGTGGTTTTAACCCCAATTCCTCATACCCAACAAGAAGGGCATAGGTTCTTCGGGCAGCTTCATAGTTCTTCATTTCATTGTAGGTATCGGTAAGCTTCCTGATGGCTTCTGCCCGGAGATAGTAGGCTTTATCAGCAAGCTCTGTTCCTGCGTATTTCTCTATTACTTCATCTAAGTATTTAAGGATATAGTTTAAGGTGGCGGTGGGGTTTGCTCCCCAGCGTTCCTTTTTAGCATTCTCGTAGATAGATTCTGCTACCAGATATTCTGCCTCCTTGGAGAGAGGATGCAGAGGAAATTCCTTTACTAAAAGAGCAAACCTATCTCCTGCTTTCTTATATTCCTTTAACTTCAGTAGACAGAGACCATCATAGTAAAGGGATAAAGGGGCCTCCTCTATCCTGGTATAGGTATAGGCAACCCTCTCAAAGTATTTCTGTGCGGATTCATAGTTACCAAGACTATAGTAGCAAACCGCCAGATGATAGCGGCTATAATCTTCCAGTCTATCCTTTCTGCTCTCGGTAGAGAGAGGAATAAGAGAAGAGATGGCTTTCTGGTAATTCCCTTTTTCTTCCTCTATCACCGCTAATTGAAATTTGGTCTTCTCTGAGAAATCGGTCTTTAAGAGGCTTTTGAATAAATTTTCTGCTTCTTCTCTGTTGCCTATTCCCTTTTCGGAAAGACCAAGATAATAGAGATATTCAGGGGAATCTTTATCAGAATTTTTCTGGAGGATATTTTTGAGTTGGGAATAGAGTTCCTTTTCTTTATAGTCATTTCCTAAGAACTTGGCTATTTTGACATACTCTAAAATTATCTCTGAGGTTAAATGCTCTGGGTATAAAGAAGAGAGACAACAATAGCAGTTATCGGCTAAAGAGAAATCACTCTCTCTAATAGATACCTTACCCAATAACCTTAAGGAGAAAATCTGCAAAGAGGAAGAGGGGAATCTTTCGGAAAAGGAGAGTTTCTTTAAGAGCTCTTTATCGTTGCGGTATTGATAGACCGGAAAGTTTTCTTTGCAGAGGTCCTCTAAGAGTCTTATCTGCAGAGAAAGAGAATCTTTAAGGAAAAGATATCTCTCCTCTTCTTTGGCCTTATTTAGATATTCAATTGCAGACTGATAGTTCTTCTCCTCTATCGCCTGATAGAGAAGAGAAAGGGTATCGGTTGGTCTCTCACTGCCGTTATTAAAGCAAAGGTAATAATTTCTCTCCTTTACCCCTACTCCTTTGATAACCGCCCTTGCCGTGAGAAGATGAATACCATCAGGATATTTGGTAGTATCCAGAGAAAAGATAGCCGGGAACTTATAGAAGACATCTAAAGTCTTATCATCACAAAGGAGTTTAACCTGGAAGATATTCTCTGAAGCCTCTCCGATAGATATCTGGACTGTACCTGAAGAATAGGTAGAATCAGGGTTAAAGGTAATAGAAGGAAGATTATCTGCTTTGGCTAAAACAGGAAGAAAAGAAAGGAGAGCAAGAAGGCAAAAGGTTCTAAGTTTTCTCATTTTAGAGCAAAGAATACCATAACAAAAATTAAAGGTCAAATTTCCGGAGGTTCTTGGGAACTGGCAGAGAAGGAAGGAATATTTATCAGAAGAAAGATAAGGATGCAAAAAAGAGATGCCAAATTTCTCCGATTATTTCTCATGGGACATTTCAAGGTTTCTTTTTCTTCCTGTAGGATAAAGACAAGCTAAACAAATTGCCTCCTTTGGAGATGACGAGAGTATCCCCTTCCCTGGAAAGAACTTCATACCCTTCTATTACCTCCCCTATTCTTACAGAGTAGCTCCTTTCATCCTTGG
>Ga0210054_1004091_pt1 | contig 10765 bp, 12 predicted proteins | sample CryGeymeta201516_FD_185470 | JGI IMG/M metagenome (GOLD analysis project Ga0210054, IMG submission 185470) | Groundwater microbial communities from Crystal Geyser aquifers in Utah, USA - Crystal Geyser metaG 2015-16 (SPAdes) (version 2) | ecosystem: Environmental > Aquatic > Deep subsurface >...
TCTCTTAATAATTCTAAAGCCGATTCTTTGCCGACATCTTCGGCTCTTTTCCCCAATTTTCCTAAATTATCAGTTCCGATTACCGTATTTTCAAATTCGGCAACTAAACAAATTTGGCTTCCCGGGCAACGAGTATCATAATATTCAACTTTTTCCTCAGTTGGTAATTTTAACTTTCCTAAAATTTCTCTAACCCCAGCAATTTGGCGTTCGGCCACTTTTTTATTTTTTAAAGAATTTGAAGCTCCAGAAAATACTAAAATCTTTTTAAAAGAACCCCTCTCAGTAAGATTTAGGTTTTTTAATTTAGAAGGGTAGACTTTTACTTCAACTTTTGCTCCGCCTTCTGGATAATAGCCCCGTCTAATTACATTAATCTCAACGGGCGGAGAACAGTTCTCTGTTATCTGTGTTAGGATTTTCGAAAAAACATGTTGAAAATAGTTCATTGTTGGTGAGAAAAAAGTATCAGTGGCCCCGCCATCAAAAACTACTTTTATTGGTACCGGAGCAAACAGAGCTGGTGGAATTAAAGTCTGCAAAACTAAAGTAATGCTTCCTGCAGTCTCAAATTTTACATTAATGGAAGTCCGACTTCCATTAATCTCTCCGGGATAAAATTTTATTTCTTCTGAACCTAAAGAATCTCCTTCTAATCTTCCATTGCAAAGTTGGGATAGGGTTTGAATTCCTAAGAGATGTTGAGGCATTAGCCCTGGCTTCTCGCGACCCCTCCGGATATTAAAAACCCGGCAAGGTTTTTTAGTAACTGCCGATAAGGCACAGGCAGTGCGGAGAATCTGGCCACCACCGGAACCAAATGAACCATCAATCTCGATCATATATTTTATTCTATAATTTTTACAAAATTAAGACAAAATGATAGATTTTAATTAGAAAAATGAAAGATATTAAATTAATTTCCCGGCTAAATAAAGAGTGGCGGCCAGGAAAAATAAAGGTCAAAAAAGCCGGTGGGCAGACAAATAGAAATTGGATTGTTCAATATAAGAATAAAAAGTTTTTTGTTCGGTTTCCCTGGGAAAGAATAGACATTGTGAATCGAGAAGTAGAAGCGAAAAATATTTTAGCCTTAGCAAGGTCTAAAAAATTAATCGGGATTTTACCAAAATATTATTTTTACATTTTTAAAAGAAAAAATATCTTATCCCCTAAATTAAAAAGAATCTTTGATTTACCGAATGGAACAATGGCTATGGAGTATACTGAGGGAAAAGATGTTGATGGTAAAGATTTGGATAGACCAAAAAATCAAGAGGCGCTATTAAAAACTCTTTATACTTTCCACAGCAGCGGAGTAAAGTTTGTTAATGAATATGACGTTTTTCGCGATGAGGTTTTTAAATATAAAACTATAGCCAAAAAATATCTTATTGCTAAATTAATACCTGTAGAAAAGATTAGAAAAATAGAAGAAATTGAAGAAACAATGAAAGAAAATTTAATTTTGGGTGAAGGAGTTTCTACTCATAACGATTTAATTTTTGAAAACCTGAGATTAGGAAAAGACGGAAAAATTTATCTTTTGGATTTTGAATACGCTGGCTTTAATATTCGAGACGGTCTCCATTATGATTTAGGAATTATTTTGGGAGGAAATCTTTTTCAGAAAAATCCAATAAAAATTAAAACATTTGAAGAAATATTAAAGAAAGCAAAAAAAATTTACAAAAAAGATTTAGATGATTACAAAATATATTGCGGAGCATTAACCAATATTTTAGTTATGTTTTGGTGGGGTTTAGTGAAATACTTCAGCTTAACCAAAAGAGAAGAAAAAAGATATTTTCAAAAATATGTTTTAGATAGAGCCAAAGGAATTGAATTTCTTTACAAAATTATCAGCAAAAATAATGAGGGTTAGAAATTCTAACCCTCTTTAAGGTAGTAACGAAGAACGTCGGCTACGCCTCTAGCGTATTGGTGGGGAGAAATATATCCTCCTTTTTTCTGTATCAATTCTTTGCATTCTTCTAATGCATTGGACGGACAACCAACTAAACCTACCAGATTTAACATTGGAAAATCACCTTTTGAGTCTCCGATACCAAGCATTTGGTTTGGGGAGATTCCCGTTGTTTTTGCAAGAAAACGTATCCCCGATGCCTTATCAATCCCTGGTGGGCTTATGTCAATAGCAATTCGCGAAGGGTGGATGGTTATAAGATCCTGTCTCTCAAGATCGCTGAGCTTAATTCTGGCAGCTTTATAATACTCTTCAACTGGTAGATTTACGCCGTATTTCCGTTCTAGGGCGATATTAATCATATTGCCCGGATACTCAAACAAATCAGGAAATTTCTCAAGGATGTGAGGAAGTCGCTCGCGACGGAGTGTTTCGAAAGCTGTTCGCACTTCTAGGGAGAGAGATTCATTAATGAGCATTTCTTTTGTGGTCGGGTTAAAGAGGGCAATGCCGCTCTCAATCACTGACCAAGAATTTGGTCGGCCAACAGAAAAGGCAGTTGCCTCAACATAATTTCTGTCTCGTTCAGTACAGAAACCTATTTGGGGAATCTTTCCTCTATTTGCTTTTTCCACATAATGAGCGATTTCTGGGAGGCCGGCAAAGTATTCAGGGTAGAAATTCCCATCCGTTGGCAATAGACAGTCGTCAATGTCAATCAGAATTAATTTGATTCTTTCTATCATTTCGCGGTTACCTCCTCTTTGATATTTCAATTTACCAAAGGACTATGCTTTACTATAAGCATTATTTAAAGTTTTGTCAAAGAAGGTTATTATTGAATAATGAATTTGAAGTAAGTTTCAGATTCTGTTAAAATATTTATATATGCCAAGAAAAACTTCTCTTCAGAGAAAAACCAAAGAAACAGATATAAGAATAGAGTTAAACGTTGATGGGAAAGGAAAAACTGAAATTTCCACCCCCATTCCTTTCTTAAATCATCTTTTAGATAATTTTGGAAAACACGGACTTTTTGATTTAAAAATCGAAACAAAAGGCGATATTGAAATTGACCAGCACCATACGGTTGAGGATGTAGGAATTTCGCTTGGCGAAGCATTTAAAAAAGCCTTGGGTGATAAAAAGGGGATTAATCGAGCCGGTTATTTTGTTTTTCCCTTAGATGAGTCGCTTTCTGTGGTAGCAGTTGATATTTCTGGTAGAGCTTTTCTGAATTTCGATTGTAAGTTTAAAAAAGAAAAAATTGGAGATTTAGATTCTGATTTAATAAAAGAATTCTTCTGGGGATTTGTTAGACATTTAGAGGCAACCTTACATATCAGAGTATTATCTGGCGAAAACGACCACCATAAAGCCGAATCAGTTTTTAAGGCCTTTGGCAAGGCAATGAAGATTGCCTGCTCAAAAGAAAAAAGAATTTTAAAAGAATTACCGAGCACTAAAGGATTGATATAACTATGGTTAAAGAAAGAATTAAAAAAATGAGTCATTATAAACCACCTTTAGAGGGGAGGTCAGAGAAAGAGTATTTACTTTTGGATTTTAATGAAAGAACTACTGAGCCAAGCGAAAAAATTAAAGAGGCTTTAAAGAAATTTCTTGATTCAGATAGATTGCAAGTTTACCCGGAATATGGAGATTTAGAAGCAAAAATTGCGGAATATGTAGGGGTCCCAACTGGAGAAATTATGGTGACCAATGGCGGGGACCAAGGAATTGATATTATCTGTCGAGCTCATCTTGATACTGGAGACAAAGTTATCATTCCTTTTCCGGCTTTTGCTATGCATTATCAATCAGCTGGAATTCAGGGGGCAGAGATTTTAGAGTCAGCTTATAATAAAGACACGGGAGAATTTCCTCTAAAAGAAACGCTTGATTTGATTTCCCAAAATGAAGGAATAAAGCTTATTATTCTTTGCAATCCCAATAATCCTTTAGGAAGCTCGATTCCAATTCCAGATGTTGAAAAAATTTTAAAGAAAGCAAAAGGAAAAAAAATAGCGGTTTTGCATGATGAAGCTTATTTTGAATTCTCAGGAATTACAGTTAAAGATTTAATTGAAAAATATGATAACCTTTATATTATGAGGACTTTTGCCAAAGCTTTTGGTTTGGTTTCAACGAGAGCAGGTTATCTCATCTCCCGAGAAGAAAATATCCAAGAATTATTAAAAATTCGAGGACCTTATGATGTAAATATGTTCGCCAAGACCGCGATTTTAGCTGCCCTAGAAGATACAAAATGTATGGAAGATTATGTTAAAGAAGTAATGGAAAAATCTAAACCAAAATTAGAAAGATTTTTAAAAGAAAAAGGAATTTTCTTTTATCCTAGTGCTACTAATTTCTTATTTCTGAAAGTATCAAATCCTCAAGAAATAATTGAAAGTTTAAAATCTAAAGGAATTTTAGTAAGACCTAAAAAAGGTCCTGATGGTAAAGAAGGAATAAGGGTTAGTGTTGGGACTTTAGAAGATACAGAGCGATTTGTTAGAGCTTTTTCTGAAATATAATAAAACTTGACCCTGTTAGAAATTTTCAGTAAAATCATCAGTTAGATGGAAAACATATTGGATTTCTAACGGGGTTGACAAAAGTTTTGGATATAAGTAAATTAAAACATATGGGTAATCAAAAATTAAACAACTTATTATTTGAGTATTTGACGGAAACTACCAAGGAGATTAGGGAAAAAGCAGCTAAAGGAGAAGGTAGGCAGATTTTAGGTGAAGTGATAAATAGACCGGAAGATATTGATATCGGAATTGATAAGGTGGGTGAGGAGATTTTAGAGCAATTATTAAAAAAATATAATATAAAGGCAACTATCTTTTCTGAACCAGAAGCCAGGGATATTAAAAATGGAGACCATCTTTATGGTTCCATCGATCCTTTTGATGGGTCGGTCCTTTTTCTGAGGGGGTTTGAGCAAAATTGGTATACTGCCCTAAGTTTTTATGATCAAAAAAGGAATCCTATTGCCACCGGAATTGCTGATATTCTAAATCAGAAATTTTACATTATGAACAATGGCAAAGATTTTCTCCTAGATATGAAAAACGGTGAGAAGAAAAAAATCTTTCCATCTTCTAGAAAAAAACTAACCGAGCCCATTGTTTTAGCTTCCTATTTAATGAGCTCTCAGTACTCTAGAAAATTTCTTGATTTTTTTGGAGATTTAATAAAAGGCTTTCATCCCAAAGCTCTTTTTTATTCTCAGGGAGGATCTTTCATTTATGCTTATTTAGCCGCGGGCTTAATCGATGCCTATGTAATGTTTAATGAGCCTAGGTCAGAAATCGATCCTGGTTTTCCGATTGCTAAAGCGGTCGGTTGTTCAATTGTTAGCGTTGATTCTGATGGAAAATACAAAGATTATGAATTTATTCCAGGGAAGCAACACGACAAAGTAGATTTGCTAGTTGCTACCGCTACCCCTGAAGTTCGCGACGGATTAATAAAGCACTATATTAAAAAATATGCCGAAAAATTCTCTTTTAAACTTTAAACCAATTCAAAAACTCATTGCTGGTGTTGGCAAAAATATAAAGAAATATTTTGGAAAAGATAAAGGCTGTATCATTGGCCTGGGAGATGACGGAGTTTTTTATGGATTAGGGCTTTATCAATGGTTAAGCAAACAAAATAAAAAAATAGCCTTTACCACCATGGAAGATAACGGGCAAAGATTAGAAGAAGAAAAAGTAAAAGGAAGGAAAGTTTTAATAGTTGATAATGATATTATTACCGGCAAAAGCTATAAAAGAGCAATGGGGGTAATGAAGGAGGGAAAGGAGAGATTAAAAATAAAAGATATCAAATTTGCTGTTTTGTGCGATAGAACCGGTCTGGCTGATTTTTCAGTAGAGGGTTATTCAGCTTATGCTCCCTGGAGTTTAGAGAAATTAGATGGTCTGGACCTAAAAATTATTCAGGCTCTATTTGAGAACGGAAGAGAATCATTTGTTGAAATTGCTAAAAAAACTGGCTTAAGTCCGGTGGGAATCAAAAACAGGGTAGAAAGATTAATAAATGAAGGAGTTTTAAAAATTCAAGGTTTACTTAACATCGGAGAGTGCTATTCAGTCAGTGCTAATATTGAAATTGAGGCAGATAGTAAAACAATTTTTAAATTGATTGAAAAATTTGAAAAATCTCCATTAGTTTATCATTTAGTTAAAACTTCGGGGAGATATAATTTATTAGTCAGCATTATTTCTCCAAACTTAGAAAGTATAGAAAACTTTATAGCAAAAGAAATAAGAGGTGAGCCCGGGGTAAAACATATTGAAGTTAGCGTAGGAGAATTGCCAATAATTCCTAAAGCATGGATTCCGCCCATCACCTAAAAAGACTTGACAAGTTTTCTTAGTTTGATAAAATATAGTGCACCTGTGGAAAACTTTAAAAAATAAAGAAAATAGGTTATTTAAGTAAGTTTTTTAAAGGCCTTGACAGGGTTTCTTAAAAGAATATAGTTGAAGTAGGAGAAAGACTAATTTTAAAAATGTTAGAAAAAAATACAGAAAAAATTAATATTCTTAGAATTCCCACCCGCCTTGAGTGGTCTTATGCTACTATTGTTATTCTATTTGGGAAAATAATTCGTTGAGGGGGTTAGCAAAAATTATTCACTTTAAAAACTAATCCCCTCACCAAAAGGGGATTTTTCAAAAATTGTGCCAGAAGGAAAAAAGTTTTATTTAACCAAACAAGGCCTTGAAAGAATAAAAAAAGAATACCAAGACCTTAAGAGTCTTAAACTTGCCAAAACGAAGGGAGAAATCCCTAAGATTTGGCATTCTGAAGATATAAATCCGGAATATCTTTCCTTTCGGGAAGATTTAAGTTTTTTGGAAACAAGAATAGCTGAATTAGAAAATATTTTAAAGAATGTCGACCTTATTAAACCTCCTCCGAAGGAAAAACGGGGCTTCGTTAATTTAGGAGCTAAGGTTTTAGTTAAAGTGGATGGTCAAACCGACGAATTTGAAATTGTTGGCTCTTTAGAGGCAAATCCATCTTTGGGGAAAATTTCAAATGAATCCCCGGTGGGGAAAGTCCTCTTGGGACACCGAGCCGGAGACGAGGTTATTATTTCTTCTCCCATTCAGACAGTTTATAAAGTTAAAAAAATAAGATACCAAAATATTTAAAAATATCGAATTTTTTAATTCAGAGAGGAAATTTTTCCTCTCTTGTCAAGCGTTAGCGCAGATGAAGAAGAAGATTTATCTTCTTCGCTTTTAATTTAAATAAATATGCTAAATTAAAGATTTATGAAAAATATTCTCAATTTTTTAATTGAAGTTGGAAAGTTAAAAGGAAAAGAGCGAAGGGGTTGGATAGTTCATCAAATTAAAAAACCAGAAACTACTGCCGAGCATATTTTTCATTTGGCCATTTTAGCTTGGGTTTTAGGGAAAAGTAAAAAATTAAATTCAGAGAGGGTAATAAAAATAGCTCTTATTCATGATTTGTGCGAGGTTTACGCACCTGACCTTACTCCCTACGACCCTCTTTTGCCGAAAGATAAAAAGAAAATAAGGGAGGTTTTGGAAAAATGGCCTAGATTTACGCTAGCCCTCAAAATTAAAAAAGAGAAAGAAAAACACAAAATGGAGACGGCGGCTTTAAATAAGCTTACCGGAAAACTTCCTCAAAATCTCAAAATGGAAATGAGGAGTCTTTGGAGAGAATTCGAAGAAGGGTTAACCAAAGAAGGAAGATTTGTCCAGCAAGCCGATAAAATAGCAAACTTTTTGCAGGGCCTGGATTACTGGAAAAAATACGGGAAAATTCAATACAAACTTTGGCTGAGATGGATAAAAGAAATAGTAGATGACCCAGTTTTACTCGAATTTGTCAGGACCTTAGAAAATAAATTTTGTAAAAAATGAAAGCAATAAAAAAAATTATATTAATCTCAGTTGTTTTAGGTGGTTTATTTTTTCTTTTTGGACCGGAGGTTGCTCCAGAAAATCTTCAACCCCAGGAGATTTTAAGTCTGGCTAAGGATAGCGATGTGATTATTGTTTTTAATTCCGGCGGTTGGGGCTATACTCCTTTGGAAAAAGCCTGGGATTTTGCTCCGATTATTGAAGGAATCCAGGGGACTCTCAGCGAATGGGGACATAGTTCAGCAGTTATTCCTTACAATAGAACAAAAAATACCTTGATAGGGAAAGTGGCCGGAGCTAAAGATTTTCTAAACTCTTTTAATCTTTCTTCAGAAACTTTAGCCGAGGAGATAGAATTTTTAGCTAAAAATTCACCAGATAAAAAAATAATTATAGCTGGGTTATCTAACGGAGCAGCTTTTGTTAATAGAACTTACGAAAAAGTTTCCGAAGAAGTTAAAGGCTCGGTTTATGCAATCTCCCTAGGCGATCCTTTCTGGACAAAGACCTTTAAATCAGATAACATGCTCCAATTAGACAATAACGGGAAAGATAGTTTAGCCGAGGGAGAGATAAAAACCTTAATTTTTTCTTTACTAGAGACTCCCTTTAAATGGCTTTCGGCCAAAATAAATGGCCAAAATCTGACATTTTTTCATGCAATTCAGCCACCTGGTCACGAATATCTTTGGAATTCTTCTGACGTTGGTCCCCAAATTGTAACTTTTCTTCAGGATAAACTTCGCTAACTATGAAACCGGGTGAACTCTACGTTGGTACTTCTGGCTGGGTTTATTCAGATTGGCAAGGAATTTTTTACCCTGAAGATCTACCATCGAAAAATAAATTAAAATATTTCTCTAACTATTTTAAGACAACCGAAATAAACTACTCTTTTTATCATTTACCTCGACCGTCGAGTTATCAAAATTGGTATAATCAGACGCCGGAGGATTTTATTTTCGCCGTTAAAGCCAGCCGTTTTATTACTCATACCTGCCTTGCCGGCAGGCAGGTTAAAAGACTTCAAGAAGTAAAAGAGGCTTGGAAACAATTTTTAGAAAACGCTTTTTATCTTAAGGAAAAACTTGGCCCAATTTTGTTTCAATTTCCGCCGAGTTTCCGAATCGATTTAAAGAGATTAGAATCTTTCTTAAAAATTTTATCGAAAAATTATCGCTATGCTTTTGAATTTCGCCATAAATCCTGGTGCGGCCCCAAAGGAAAGCTTTCGACTTCCTGCGGGGTAAATAAAAAAGTTTATAATTTATTGAAAAAATATAATGTTGCCTGGGTGATTGCCGATTCGCCTTCTTATCCTAAAGCTGAAGCGATAACTGCTGATTTTATTTACATCAGAATGCATGGCTCCCAAGTTTTATTTGCTTCAAAATACACAAAAAATGAACTAAGCTCCTTAGCTCAAAAAATCAAAAAATGGCTAAAAACTGCCGATGTTTATGTTTACTTTAATAATGATGCCTATGGCTATGCCATAGAAAACGCCAAAGAGCTTTTAGAGCTTTGTAGCAACCCTTGACATTTTTTATTTTATTTGTTAGGGTATAAAATCCTATCGGAAAGTAGGAAATTTAAAAAGGAGGGTACCTTGAAAATAGTAAAAAAGATAGCTGAAGGATTTGGGATTGCGATTCTGGTTATTGCCATTTTGCTGGTGGGCTTTATGTTCATTGGTCCAAGGTTTGGCTGGGAGACTCATAAAGTTATGTCAGGTTCAATGGAGCCGGCTTTGAAAGTTGGAGGGATAATTGTCACCAAACCGGAAAGGCTTGAAAATATCCAGGTTGGTGATATTATTACCTTTCAGACCGAGTCAGGGCCTAAGGTTACTCACCGAGTGGTAGACATTGTGGAAATGGAAGGCAAACCTCATTTCCAGACCAAGGGCGATGCCAACGAAGAACCAGACCCTAATTTTGTTTCTTCAACGGGAGAGGAGATGAGAAAAGTAGTTTTTCATCTTTCCTATCTTGGGTTTGTGGCTCAATTTATGAAGAGCAAATTGGTCTTTCTGGTTATGGTTGGCATCCCGGCCATAATACTGATTATCTGGTTTGGAAAAGATACCTGGAAGGGAATTAAAGAGGAGAAAGAAAAAAGGCGGCTTAAAGCCACCAATCACCCGGAAAAGGGTAAAAAGGGACAGCGATAGCTGTCTCTCGTCTAGAAAGTGAGGAGGGTAAATTTTCTCTCCTCACTTATTTTTTTAATACTTAAAACAATACTTAAGGAGGGCAAAGGTCAAAGCGAAGTCTCGTACCGAAACGAAGTTTCTGGTGCGGGAGAGGGATAAATCAGAGAAGGAGGGCTCTACTGAAAGATGTTTTACGTTTCAATTCTAAAAAATAGCAATGGTAAAATCGAGATTGAATATTCAGAAACCAATCCAGAATATTCTAAAGAAGATTGGAAAGTAGTCTATTATGAAAGTTATAAAAATCAAAAAGAGGCAGTGCATCGCCAAGATTCACTCAAACTTTATGGCAAAGCCTGGGCTCAACTAAAAAGAAGAATTAGGAAAAGCTTAGAATAACCCATATTATTGAAACAGGTGTGGGTAGCTCTTGACAAGGTTTCTTGGATAGATTAAATTAAGGAATAGTTGGAGGGGAGATAAACTTCCAACTTTTTGATAATATCTAGTACCTTAACATAGAAGGAATAGAGAAGAGAGAGCAAGGGAAGCAAATGACTTTCAGGAAAGACTGGATGACGCTCGGGAAAGACCGATTGATATACGACATTCGGGAAAGACCGAAAACTTTTCTCTTTGGCTAGCCGAGAGGCTAAATCCAACCCAAAGAGGAAAAGGAGGAGAATAGGATGAAAAAAATCCTAATATCTCTAATGGCCATCGCTCTGGTGGTCGGCCTAGTTGGAGCAGGCACCG
>Ga0210054_1004114_pt1 | contig 10732 bp, 7 predicted proteins | sample CryGeymeta201516_FD_185470 | JGI IMG/M metagenome (GOLD analysis project Ga0210054, IMG submission 185470) | Groundwater microbial communities from Crystal Geyser aquifers in Utah, USA - Crystal Geyser metaG 2015-16 (SPAdes) (version 2) | ecosystem: Environmental > Aquatic > Deep subsurface >...
GCCGGTCACGGAATTGACCACTGAGCGGATGCCTAGCATTCGGGATACCAACGAGCCATACAATACGCACTTGACAGTGAAGTGGTGAACTAGATCGGGTTTTTCCTGACGATACAGCCTGAGCAGACACCGGAGCGTCTGGATTTCGGCGAATGGGTTCAAGCCGCGCCGCGCAAAGGGGAAACTCACCCAACGAAAACCAAGCGCCTGGAGGTGAGGCACATATGCGCCATTTGGAGAGACCAGCACCACCTCGTCGCCGCGTTCGCGCAAGGCTTGCGCCAGCACCAGGCGAAAGTTATATAGATACCAGTCGGTGTTAGCGAATAGGATGATTTTCATAAGGCTAGTCGGGAGTCGTCAGTGGTGAGTCGGGAGCAGAGGCAGTTGAAGGTCGAAGGTCGAAGGTCGAAGGTCGAAAGCGGTTTTCGGCTTGTTACCTTCCGCCTCTGTCTATCGTCCACCGTCATCCAACCACGCCTGGAACATGAGAATATCCCACAAATAGTATTGCCAGTTGCGTTTTCCACTCAGGTGCTCAACCCATTTTTGGCGGATTGGCTGCGGATCGAAGTAACCCTCTTGCTGCAATCGTCCCTCATCCAGCAGAGTTTCGGCCCACTCGCGCAGCGGGCCGCGCAACCAGGAATCAATCGGCACGCCGAATCCCATTTTGGGACGTTCGATCAGCTCTTCAGGAACGTAGCGATAAAGCACCTGACGAAGGATCCACTTACCCTCTCCCCCCCGGATTTTATACTGGCGCGGCAAACTCCAGGCGAATTCCAGTGTTTGATGGTCATCCAGGAAGGGCGCGCGGACTTCAAGGCTGTTGCCCATGCTGGCGCGGTCCACTTTATCCAAAATATCGCCGGGGAGATAAGTGATCAGGTCGAGGAACATCATCTGGTCGGTGAAGGAGGTTAAGTCGGCCCAATGCGAGCGATCGAGCAGGGCAGTGGCAGGCTCGTGCGCATTTAGAACAACGCTGGCAGGCTGCTTCCAATGCGAAACCAGATCGAGGTAAATCGCTTCAGGCGAGGGGGAGGCAATGATCTCCGCCAGTTTTTGGGCTTTATCGGCCGGGTTGGGAAAATCCGCCAGGTCGGGGAAGAAACGGAAAAGAATTGGCCACAGGCGGGTTGGGACGGCTTTTGCCGCGCTGGAGGCCAGTTTGCGGAGCGAAAGCGGTATCCAGCCAATGCGCTTCCAGATGGCATCGAGCATGAAGTAACGGTTGTAACCGCCAAAGAGTTCGTCGCCGCCATCGCCCGAGAGACTGACGGTAACGTGCCGCCGCGCCAGTTGCGAAACCAGAAAGGTGGGGATTTGCGAGGAATCAGCAAAGGGTTCGTCGTAGAGTTTCGGTAAAAGCGGAATGACAGCGCGGGCTTGTTCAGGGCTGACATATAGTTCCGTATGCTGGGTGCCGAGATGCCGGGCTACGGCTTTGGCGTATTTGGCTTCGTCAAATCCGCTTTCGTGGAAACCAATGGTAAAAGTTTTGACCGGAAGGTGGCTTTGAGCCTGCATGAGCGCCACGATGGTGGAAGAATCCACGCCGCCGGAAAGGAAAGCCCCCAGCGGCACATCTGCAATCATACGCAAGCCCACAGAGCGGCGCAGATGAGCATCCAGGGCTTCGATAGCCTCGATTTCATCCCCTTCGAAGGGATGAGCAAGACCGCGCTCGACGACTTCCCGCGCAGACCAGTAGGGAACAGGCTTTTCCTGCACCGAACGCAGGACGGTGTGCGAACCAGGCTGCTGATCCGGGTTGACCGTCAGGATACAGCCAGGAGTGAGTTTGTGTATGCGGCGATAAATCGTGTGCGGGGCAGGGATGTAATTATGGCGCAGATAGAGGGTCAGCGCGTCGCGGTCTATTTCAACGCGGAAGTCTGGATGGGCGCGCAAGGCTTTAAGTTCGGAGCCAAAGAGGAAAGTCGTCCCAGCCCATCCATAGTATAAGGGCTTAATGCCCAATCGGTCTCGGACGAGCGTAAGCGTGCGCTCGCGGCGGTCCCACAGGGCAAAGGCAAACATGCCGTTGAAACGCCGGACGGCTGCCTCGAGTCCCCACTGGCAAATGGCCGCCAGCATGACCTCCGTATCGGAATGCCCCCGGAAGGCATGGCCCAAACCGGCAAGTTCTGTGCGCAATTGGTTGAAATTATAAACTTCCCCATTGTAGACAATGACGTAGCGGCCATCGGCGGAGAGCATGGGTTGACGGCCGGCGGGCGAGAGGTCCAGGATGGCGAGGCGGCGGAAGCCTAGCGCAATCCCGTTTTGCGCATCCACCCATTCGCCGCTATCGTCTGGACCGCGGTGAACCAACATATCTGTCATGCGCTTGATGACAGGTTGGAATGTCTCCTGGATTGTTTTCGAAGATAAATCGAGGAAGCCTGTAATTCCGCACATGCAACGGATTATACCCGTTCACGTGATTCTGGCGACCTCCAGGTACAACGATTCGTACTGCTTGGCAATCTACTGGATTTGATAACGAGAACGGATGCGCTCACGTGCACGCTCCCCCAGCCTGACACGTTCCTGCGCCGTCAACTTGAAAATTTGCTGGTTCTAATGGAATTTGTGGTTTTGTCCAGGAAGTGGTTGTTAGGTTTGTCACCCTGAGCCGTTTTGTGGCGAAGGGTCTCCTCGCCGTGCAGGGGATGCTTCGGCCACAGAACGGCCTCAGCATGACAGTCTGAGCAGTAACGTTTCTTTGTCAAAATGGGGCGTTTTTTCGGAAACCACAAAGTCCACCAGAATCAAAAAATTTGTTCCCAGCCCCGGGCCAATGCCTGCGAGTCGCCGGCCGGGACTTTCTCCGTCAGGTAGAAAGGGCTGTCAATTCTAAGGGCATTAGCACTTCCACGCGGGCCAGGTCGCTTGGTGCAAAACGGCTGGAGGCCTCCAGGATCTCTATCCCCAGCAGAGCATCTCCCTCGCCTACATCAAGAATAATACCCTCTGCCACTTCACGGTTGCGCAGGAATTTCCCTTGCCGCAGCTGAATATAGAGCGCATCGGCTTGAGTATCGTAAGTAATTCTCATTCTGGTCGGTGATACCTCTAACGGCCATGCGTTCTTTGGCATGGACGGTGTAAATAATCCGGGTCATTGTGCTCTTGGTTTAGTGAACACCGATGTGCCTGCGCGGCTGATTATATCATAGCCGGGACCCTCAGCGGCCCGGCCGAGGGGGTAGTGTGCACGCATACCTTGTCAGGTAGCGGAGTCCGAAGTCTCCCGACTTCGGGCAAAATCGGGAGATTTTGCAGTCCGCAGTGACAACCTTTGCGTGCACACGGGGGTAGTGGCTGAAGCGCTTCAAGCATTTTTGAGAAGATACGTTTCAGGAAACCTCATGATCAGATTCCTTGTGCGACGCGGCTTTTGTCAGAATTCCCAGCAATCGTGGTGCTGCGACTTGCAAGCTGTATTCCTGCTCGACCTTCTTGCGCCCCGCTTTCCCTAGCTCCTTTCTCAGCGCGGCATCCCTGGAGAGCATGACCAGCGCCTGCACCCAATCTGCGTTGCTGGAAGCCAGAAAACCTGTTTTGCCCTGTTCGACAATGCGTGTGTTGACTCCCACCGGCGAGGCGACCACCGGCAGTCCACAGGCCATGTATTGAATTAGCTTGTAGCCGCATTTCCCCTGCTCAAAAGGACCATCCGGCAAAGGCATGATGCCTACGTCAAAAGATTGAATGTTCGCGACTTCACTGTCCTCGCTCCAAGGGAGAATTTCTTTTTCCAACCCTGGGAGCGGGTCTCGATCCCCGGCACCCACCAGCACTAGGCGCGCATTGACATTCTTGCTGACTTCTTCCAAGGCGTCCCGGATCAACCCCATGAAAGGAGCAGTAATCGGAGAGCCGATCCAGCCGATTCGAAATTGTTTGTCCATCCTCTCGCCAGGCGAGTACTGGTCAACGTCTACTACGCTGGGGAGGTATTCGATCCTGCTCGCCCCGGCACGGCGGGCACGTTCGGCCAGGTAATCATTGCCAACCACAACCGTAGTGGCATGGCGCATGACAGCATCAATGCTTTTCCCCAGCAGGGCACGGATCAACGAGCTGCGGTGCAAGTCATAGCGGTGAAAAACAGCATCGTCGTAGTCTGCAACGTAGGGCACACCCTGTCTTGCCAAGGAGCTTTCAGCCCAGGCCGGGAACCAGGGAAATAGTTCCTTTTCAACCCACAAGAGATCAAAGGAGCGGCTATTCATCAACCTCGCAACACGGTTGATGTAAGCCATGACCACGGATAAGACCGACTGGCGTCTCCCGCTGTACAAACTGCGAACATAATCGTCACCCAACAATGGGGCGACCTGGAGTTCCACCCCGCAGGACGCCAGGAAAGGGAAATACTGATAGAACCGTACACGGCTGCTGGGAGCAAGTGAACTGTAACGGGTCAGGGCAAGGAGGCGCATTTTCTATCCCCTTCGTAATTCTCTCAGCAGGCGTGGGAGTGTTCTTACAAACATTCCATAAGCCCACAGGGTTTCGATAAAGTTTTGCCCCGACAGATTGATGAGGCTCCATCCCAGGCGGGTCCAAAATTCTATCCCCAAGGATGTAAGTAAAATACCCCAAGCAGCCAGCATGCCAAAATGTTTTGCCACATAAAGCACGCGACTCTTCAGCACGTAAGATAATCGCCTGGCCTTTACCTGGTTAGAGGCGCCTCCACCATAGTGAAAAGCTCGAGCATCAGACAGGTAATAGCTTTTCCAGCCTGCCCGTTTTGCCCGGTAGGCAAAATCCAGGTCTTCGAAGTACATAAAAAAACGTTCGTCAAAACCCTTTAACTCCTCGAACACCATCCGGCGCACGAGGTAAAAAGCACCTGTCACCTGATCCACTTCTCGGCTTTCTCGGTGATTCCAGTCTGTCATGAAATGGGATGGGAAACGACGCGGCCACAGACGATCGAAGCCGAGCATTTGGTAGAAAAGAGACTTTGGCGTGGGAAAACGAGCCGCGTTGCGCTGCACCACACCGTTATGATCAACGAGTTGGATACCAAGAATACCGACTCGCTCATTTCGCTTCCCTTCCAGGAAATGCAACGCTTTCACCAGGCTATCCGGAAAGAGCCTGAAATCGGGGTTGAGGAAGAGAATATATTCAGATCTCCCCGCTTTCGCCCCCTGGTTGCAAGCATAAGCAAAACCTTTATTCTCATGATTCCTGATCATCGTGAGAGGCAGCGGCAAACCTTCCAGACCGTCCGCCGAACCATCTGCCGAGGCGTTGTCTACCACGACGCACTGGACGGACGCCGGACTTGCAAGCGAAATGGATTGCAGACAATCCCACAGTTGAGGCCCAGTGTTCCAGTTGACAATGACAATATCCAGATCAATCATAGTGGCTTATGGCTTATGGCTGATGGCTGATGGCTGATGGCTGATCTTGCGAATGTGGTAACCCAGCAGGTATGGCTGCAGCCAACCACGTTCCATTGACCACAATAATTCCACGCTGCTAGCCTTGCGGGTTTTCTGGATCTCCCGGCGTTTACGCAAGGCGCGAGAGAGTCCACGCAAAGCATCCTTTTTTGCTTTCAATAAGACACCGCCACGCCCACGAAGGGTATAATTTATCTGATATATGAAGTTGGCCATCAGATGCGCCGGCAAAGCTTCCCACAAGAAGGCGGATGGCATGTTTTGAATAAATGACCAGATGAAATTCCTCTGCCAATGGTAGAGCGCAAAATCGCTTTGAGCCCCAAGAGTGGCCGAGCCGACATGTTGTACAACCGCATCCGGCACATACAAGCACCGAAAACCCTGCAGGCGTAAGCGAAATCCTAAATCTACATCCTCATGGTAACTAAAAAAATCCTCATCAAACCCACCCACCTGCAGGAAGGCCTGGCGCGAATACAATCCTGCCGCGGCGCAGGGGCTGAATACCTCTTCGGGTTCCAATCCAAACTGAGCGGCCGGCCAACTGGCGTACCGCCGCCAAGCCAAACCGCTTATATGTAACGCATCTCCCGCGCCATCCAACAGTTGCGGTGAGTTGGCTTGAAGCTGGCGGGAAGCGAAAAAGGAGAATTCCGGGTTGCGCTCGGCTGCTCGAAGCAGCTTTTCCAGCCAATCCGGCTCAGGGAACGCATCCGCGTTGAGCATGGCCAGCCATTCCCCGCGCGCCAGGCGCGCCCCGAGATTATTGGCGGCGGCGAAGCCTCGGTTTTCGTCCAACCTCTCCACGCGCAGGATCAGCCCCGGCCAGCGGCTTTCCATTCCATCCAGGGAGCCATCCGTGGAGCCGTTGTCAACCAGCACGACTTCGAAATCCTTGAGCGTTTGCGCCGCCAGGCAGCCCAGGCAGCGAGTCAGGGTTGCGGCGCTGTTCCATGTGACCAGGATGACAGAGATGCGCGGGTGTGGGTCAAAATTGGACATAGTCTCTGAATTACTGTGCGCTGCGTAAATATTGGAACTCAAGTTGAAATCTGCGCCAGCCAATTCTTAATGCGGCAAAAATATTTTTCTTGACGGAAATACCCACTCATGATACCATACTTGCCTGATACAAAAACTCAGGGTCATTGGGAATCGCCGTGATCTAGGGAAAGATAAGGGGGTGTTGGGGGGCTTCGCCCACCCAACACCTTCTATTTATTCTCTCACCACGGCAATTCCCAGAGAGACAAAACTCGGATAAGAAAGGATCAAAGTCTGATGGCTACAAGACCTTCTCCAACTTACGATGAAGAAATTAATTTTGACTTCGGAAAATACATTGAAACGGTGGTGCGTCAATGGCAGTGGATTGCGGCGTGCGCTCTGGGGTTGGGCATCCTCGCTCTTGCCTATTCGCTGTTCATCAACCTTGCGTCCCCGTCTTACAAGGCGGTGGCCTTGGTTGCTTCCGCCCAAACAGTGTCCGACGTTAATTTTGGCTCAGCGATCACATCTACCTCTGATGTCCAATTGGCACAAACAGCCGCTGGAGGCGCTCAATACTTTTATGACCGCGCGGCGCGGCTCCAGTCATTTGTTTCACAGGTCCAGAACGGCGCCGTAGCGGAACAGGTATTGGAAGAGCTCGGCCCAAGGCTCGATAATAAAAAGGGAGAGCCGACTACTGCCGCGGCTTTGCTGGGGATGGTGAGTGCGGATTTGATCCCAAAAACGGATACGATTCAGATCTCGGTTACATACGGCGACCCGGTCATCGCGGCTGAGATCGCCAATGCCTGGGGCAAGGCTTATGTGCAACGGATCAACGAACTGTATGGCGGCTCGTCGTCTGGCACGTCAACCCTGGCCACCGAGGCGGACGTTACCCAGGCTAAAACAGACTATGATAAAGCTCAGGCGGCCCTGGATGACTTTATCGCCCATAATAAGGTTGACGAGTATACCCGCCAGATCGAAGAAATCACGGTCATCGTCACCAGCCTGCGCGGGGCGCGCAGCACAGCGACCTCTACGATCATCAATGAGCAGGTTGACGCCGAACAGCAGGTGATCAATGAACTCTATAAAGCCCAGGCCGCCAACCAGTTGCTGGCGTTACAGCAAGATCAGGAATCCCGCCGTCAATTGATTACCGCTTACATAACAGCCCTCAGCACGGGCCGCCAAGCGGTTTTCAACCAGCAAGCGCAGGACATCTTGGCGCGGCTCGACCAGGCGTATTCCGACAGCCGCCAGATCGGGCTGTTTTTTGACAACGCTGTTTCCATGCGCGCGGCTGTGAACGTTGGCGGAGATGCTGCGGCCAGAAGTAACGCCCTGGCCCTGACCATGCTCAAGACCCAGATTTACGCTGCCTTTCCAGGTACCAATACCCTGCAGATACAGAACCTGCCCGAGGCGCTGGGCAGCAGTATCTCCACTGTCTATGCCGCCGGCATGGTCGCCGACCTGGATGCACTCATCTCGACTCTCGAAACACGCCAGACCGAACTGAATGAACTGACCGCCACCCTTTCCTCTGAGATCCTGAATGGAGAGAATATTAAGTTCCTTGATAAACCATTAGACAGCAGCGGAGCGCTGGCCCAAACCATCCAGGATCGTTACCCAGAATTGTTCAAAATAGGCGATCTATCAACCTTGAGCCTCAAGGTTGTAGAAAATGGCAACCCGCTGGCTACAGAGGCGTTGCAGCGTTCGCAAGCGCTGTTGGAACTAAAAGGCCTGGAGGATTTGGTGAACTTCTCTGTCGCCGGTACCCCGATCGAGACGAAAATCGAAGAGAACGAACAGAAGATCCGGGATCTGAATTCTCTAATCAGCTCAGAAACCAGCACGCTTAACGTACTGACCGGGGCGCGCGATCTGGCCTGGAAATCGTATTCTGCCCTGGCAACCAAAGCGACTGAAATAAGTGTGACAGCCCAAAATATCCAGGTGGTCTTTGCTTCGCCTGCTACCCCCCCGGAAGAAACAGCAATCCACAGTCGAAATAATGCAGGGCTGGCCGCTGGAGTGGGTTTGCTGATCGGCATTATCGTCGCTTATGCCTATGAGTTCTGGCAGAACTATAAGGGGCGCAAGATCGAGATTATCTCAAAGAAAATGTTCGCTTATGCAAACAATTTGGTTTATAAAAAGCCGATCAAATCGCGGAAGAAGTTTAAATAGCTTTGACTCTTTCTGGATTTACAGGGTACTGCGTAAATATTTGAACCCCAATCGTCGTTTTTTTCCTTGTTTTCTGGCCGATTCAGTTCAGAAATTTACGCAAGGAGCAGTAAACGGTCTCGGTTTTTCCCCATGGAAGCAGACTGCCAAAAATTGTTTCATTATAGCCGTTTTGCCACATTTGGACTTGACAAAATCTTTTGGGGTCTGGCCTTAGATCCAAGATGGGTTTTGTTCATTTGACGGATAGAGAGAAGATGGCTGCCGAGTGGTGGCAGGAAGGGAAGCAGGGAAACGAAACGGCGTAGTGGAACCTGCCTACAATGCCGATGGGATTCGTATCTTTTGGGTAACCTCAGCTTGAACCGCGTAACAATTGCTCTCCGGCAAACGGCCATTTTTTGTGACCGGTGGCAGTGGGTACTGCTTGCACTTGCGTCGCCATTTCTGCTCTTTCCCTCTCCCAGCCGATCGCTGGCTCTCTTCGTGGTGCCGGGGCTGTGGATCGTCGCCTGGCTGGCAGGCCGCGAGCCACTGCCGCGCACGCCGCTCAACGCGACTCTGCTGCTGATGTTCATCATGGTGCTGGTCAGCTTGTGGGCGACTTTCGATATTGCCTTCAGCCTGCCAAAGATCAGCGGGATGGTGCTGGGGATGGGTGTCTTCTTTGCAGTGGCGCGCGAGGCAGAGCGCCCACGTGGCTGGATCCTGAGTTTGCTGGCCTTTTTAGGGATTGGCCTGGGAATTGCCGCGTTGGGATTGTTCGGTACGCGTTGGGCTTCTTCTAAGATCACCTTTTTGGACCCGATCATTACTCGCTTACCCACGCTTATCCAGGGATTGCAAGGGGCTGAAACGGGCTTGCATCCGAACGAGGTGGCCGGCGCGTTGATCTGGGTGCTGCCGCTGATGATGGCAATAAGTGTCGCCTTGTTTTTTTTACCACGACCCCCAAAAAACCAGGACGCGAGGGCACTAAGAAAAGGTTGGCAGGAGAAGATGCGTGGCTGGCGGTTGGTCGGGGTGACAATACTCTGTCTGGCAGCGACATTCTTCGTCGCTGCGGTTTTTCTACTAAGCCAGTCGCGCGGGGGCTACATTGGCCTGGCCTTGACCTTGCCCGTGCTGATCCTGATCGCACTGCCGCGCAGATGGCAATGGTACAGCCTGATCGCCCTCGTCGTTCTTGCGGTTGTTCTTGGGTTCCTCGTTGCTTCCCGCTGGGAGGCGGTGCGCACCTGGATTGCGGGCAGCGACCAGGCGGCTGACCCGGCGCTTTCTCTGAACTCTCTCGAAGGCCGCCTCGAGGTGTGGTCACGGGCAATCTACGGCATCCAGGATTTCCCCTTCACCGGCATGGGGATGAACGCCTTTCGCAAGGTGGTGCCGGTGCTCTATCCGTTGTTTCTGATTGGTCCGGATATAGACATTGGTCACGCCCATAATGAATTCCTTCAGGCAGCGCTGGACCTGGGCATCCCTGGTTTGATCGCTTTTCTGGCGTTGTACATCGGCGCCTTCTGGATGCTGGTCGATGTATGGAGAGCCACTCGCCATCCACCACTAAACACTGAACACTGCGAAGTCCCCGAAGGGGGGTCACTGGTCACTCGTTTTTTGGCCCTTGGCCTGGGTGGTGGCTTGCTCGCCCACCTGCTGTATGGATTGACGGACGCGGTGGCGCTGGGGGCCAAGCCGGAGGTGCTGTTCTGGATGCTGCTGGGGTTGATCGCCGGGTTGCGCCGGCAAGCGCAGGAGCATTGGACTGCAGTAGATGGCAGTGTGCCTGCACTGGGAGCGGAAAAAATGGATGATGCGAATGGTTGATTGGGTTTTAGTCGGGTTCGGCGCGCTGTGGATTTTGGGGCTGGGTCTCGTGATCGCTGCCTTGAGTTTTGCTAACTACCTGGCGAGCCAACAGAAACGGCGATTCAGGCAGGCGCTTGAAATGCCTGCTTGTCGAATCATGATTGATCTGGGGCTGGTATTCTTCTGCCTGGGATTGGCAGGTGGCGTGTCGGCTGTATGGGAACGTCTCTTGTGGGCAATTCTGGCGCTCATGTTCGCGCTGCAGACCTGGCAAGCCAGGAAGATGA
>Ga0210054_1004121_pt1 | contig 10725 bp, 5 predicted proteins | sample CryGeymeta201516_FD_185470 | JGI IMG/M metagenome (GOLD analysis project Ga0210054, IMG submission 185470) | Groundwater microbial communities from Crystal Geyser aquifers in Utah, USA - Crystal Geyser metaG 2015-16 (SPAdes) (version 2) | ecosystem: Environmental > Aquatic > Deep subsurface >...
TCCAAATATTGGCAAGAGATCATAAGGGTTTGAGTTAACTCTGGTCAAATATTTCAGGTTACGATCATTATCATAGGTCCAAATACTATAAAGAGTGGCTGGCGTACCCCCCGCCAGGGGCCATTGATTATTAGTACCTGGTACCGTACCACACCGTACCAGTAGTCTACTCGGTAGGCAGAAGTAGTAGTCTACCGTAGTACCTAGTAGTGTACTTACCTGATAGTCGTACCATACGGTAGTGTAGGTCTACTCGTACCGTAGCGATTACCCAGGGTGTACTCTTTCGAACAATAGATTCTCATTGGTACCAGTACCAGGTACTGGTACTTTGGTATCGTAATACTGCTACTGGCAGCAGTACCAGGTACCTGCACTGGTACTAGTACTAGGAGCAGAACAGTTCCACGACATTCTTCGGCTTCCCTACTTTCTGATCTTTTTATAACATGTTCATGAAAGGGATTCCTTAATAATGGTGCTACTACCGTACAAGGTACTGTACCTGGTAGTACTCCTACTAGTAGTAGTCTACTAGTACCACTAGTACGAGTAGTGGGTAGACTGTACTGATACACTGATACCACTAGTACCTACTGGATATAGTAACTGGTACTAGTACAACTGTCCCAGCTAGTACCTACTACTCTGCCACCCCACTACGGTAGTGGTAATGCCAATACTACCTCAGATTTTCTTTAGAAAGGCTCTTGATTCCACTTTGGGTTTTTACGCATGCGGCTGCAAAGAGCTACGGTACTACTGTACCGGTAGCTAGTACAAAAATGGTCCTACCGGTACTTGCTGTTGAATGCAGAAAAAAATATTAGCGCGAACTTATTAATTACTCAGTATACGTTGTTACTCGAGTATTATTTTTATTATTATTTTCAGTGCTGAGATCATCAAGCGAGGAAACGCCTTCGAAATGCTGGAAAAAGGAGTTTTCCACTCACGATATCTCACTGCATGCTGTCACAACATATTATAATGATAGTCATCGAGTTCAATAAATTGTTTTTCTTTTATTATTATTGATATTAAATAGAAAAGAGATCAAGGATGATCAACTAACTGTGCAAGAAATGTATGTAACTTGGTCACATCACAGAGTGATTTTTCTTTCACTTTTCGCTCGTTTGGAAATTGACACAATCACTAATCACAATTCAGCAGAGAACGTCTACTTTTCAATCTCGTCGTCGACAAGATCCAGAAAGTACGGCAGCCATTGGGGTCTTCTGCTTTCGGAAGAACTTGATGGCAACTCATCGTTTTCATATACACTTGTTGACAAGGAATTGATGGGATTTAGACGAACCTTTTGAAAAGGTTGAGATGAATGTTCTTTAGTGGTAGCAGCAGCAACTTGGCTTGCCACAGCCACCACGCCATCCCATGCCGCTCCTCCAAGTACTAATCCAAGTCCCACGAGTCCCATGGCCGATGTTCCAATTTTATCACAGGCTTGTGCGTACGTAGTTTCCGAGTCTTCCAACGTTGTAGAATTCAAATCTCCAAAAGTTTCCGCTACTAATTCGGAAACACCCTGCGTGCATATCAGACCAAATCGGGCAAGATTGGCAACGCCTGATTTGGCAACCTTGGTAAGCACTTTGACATTGTTTTCATTCAGTTCTGCCTTGGGAATATCAATTCTTGGCATGATGTTTATGTTCGGTACCAGAAACAGGTTTGAGAGCGCATTATTCGACTTTGAGCGGAGAGCAGAAGCAGTAGTAGTAGTAGTAAAAGTAGTTGATTTTGTTGCAGCAGAAGCATCAACAGAAGCAGTAGTGGTAGTTTCTGTTATTGATACCGTATTGATCGCATCGTCATTGGAGATTGGAGGTAGTGGTTCCATGATTGCTTCCTGCTGTACTTGTTTTTGATCTTGTGTCGCAGCTGTTGGAACAACGACATTATTGGAAAGAACGGTTTTGGATTCATGTTTGTTTTCGCCCTTGTCAGAATTGAAAATCTTGGTTTCAGGAACGGTCAAAGACTCGTCCATCGCTTTCAAATCAAGCATTGCCTTGTGGCTGTCTTCTTTAATAACGAGCTCGACATTATTGTCTTGCAGCGTTGACTTTTTCACTGTAACTTCTTCTTTGACCAGAAGAGGCAAATCTCGCATTTCGTCGTCGTCCTTGTCGTCTTCTTTTTCTCCTAAGTTTTCCTTGGCAATCTGGTTGACAGATGCAGTATTATTTTCCTTTTGTGCTTTATTTTGTTGCTTGACAATAAAAGTGTTGGTGTGTGCTACGACTGGCTTTGTTTTTGTTTCAATATGGATCCTGTTGGACATTAGTTCGTCTTCTTCTTCTTCTGCTGGTGGTGGCGATGAAGATGGCAAAACTATTATTATTTCATCTACTGCCTCGACAATATCGGGACTGGCAACGGAAAATTCCTTACCAACAGATTCGTTCCGAACTTGAACATATTCTGTATTGATATGGGAATCCAAAACATGAATGGCTGTACTTGTTGTTGTTGTTGTTGTTGTTGATGATGATGATGATGATGATGATGATGTTTCCTCATTGGCGCTGCTGTTTTTGGAGTCCATGACTGTCACAAGAGACGTTGGCATCATGCCATCCATGTTCTTGCTATTACGAGTCTCGAATAGTGCTGCATGTAACGTTACAGAGTCATTTTCTTCTTCATCATCATCATCTTTTTCTTCTTTTATATTTGTTGGTACATGATGATGATTGTGTTGCTCTAATTCTTGAATTTCTGCCAATCCAGACATTTTATTATTCTTTTTGTGATTCTTTTTTGTTTTCTGTTTCTTTTCGTGTACGGATGATGAAGTTTTAAAACCTTTAGAGAAGGTAGAGGAAGAAAATGATACTGGTTGTGATACCTCTTTTGTTGTTGTTGTGCCAATGGAATGTACCTGATCTCCTTTGCAATTGGTGGTGGCAGCCGTCGCAGTACTCCTAGTAGTAGTAGTTGTTGTTGTTGCTGTTGTTGTTGCATTGTCGGTTTTTGGCAATTCTTGAACCTGTTCCAAACCCAAAGATGTCTTGTACACCTGTTTGGATTTTGATCGTTCTTCTTCCTCTTTTTGTGTATCATTGAGCCATGAAGTTTCAATTCTTTCAGTTTTAGTTGATACTTCCGATAGTACTGTCGTTGTTGATATTTCTGTTGGTGGCGGTTTGGGTGCTACTACTGCTGTTGGTAGTAGTGTTGGTGGTACTACTGGTACTACTGGTAGTGATTGTTGTTGTTGTTCTTGTTGTTGTAGGGATGACTGAACCACCATTCTACCAATATTAACGGGTTTGTAGTTGGTTCCAGTTTGAATCCGATTGGTAAGAGCAGCTTTCGTATCATCCATAATTCCAGCATATCCTCCGTCAGCAACAATGGCTTCCATCATTGTTTTTTTGGTAACATCCCGATTATTCTTACCATGATTATTCGTTGTGGAAGATGGTGCAGTAGTAGCGGTAATAATGCCGCTGGATATCCTAGTAGTTGCCGTTGCAGTTGCAGGTGGAGTAGACGTTGAAACAATGGAAGGTTTGGGTGGAACCAAAAGGGAACCATCCGTCGTGTCGTCTGCTTCTACTATTCCTTCTTTTTCATCGTCGTTATCGTTGTCATCTTGTGAGAAAAAGTGCTGGGCTGATTTGATTTCGTTTGGGTCTGTCATGGTCCAGAGTCTGGTGCTGGTAGTACTACTCGTAGTAGCAGTAGAAGTAGTAGTAGCAGTAGAAGTAGTAGTAGAAGTGGTGTGAAAATAATGAGGCATGTTTGTTGCCACCATCCTGTGATTGTTACGCTGAAATGTACCACCAGTCGATCGCTGAGAGACGATCCGGATCTGGATCCATCCAGCAGCCTGGACCGTAGTAATAGAGTAGAGGTTCATCCATAGTAGTAGTAGTAGATATTGGAGTACCCGTATGAGAGGTAGTAACGACATCTTTATTTTGACTAAATAATTGATTCAATGGATTGATGGATTGATTTAGATTTACTCTAGTAGATGATAGATGATGTTAGGAGCAAGTAGACTAGCTAGTTAGATAAGAAAGTTGGTTGGCTGAAAGAATACTTATATGTTATGGGTATAGAGTATAGACCAACTTTCTGTAGGCAATCGCTATTACTGTATTACGGAACTTGATTGATTGATAGTAGACTAGTAGGACTACTACTCTTCCAGTAGTACTAGACTACTAGTCTACTGCCATGAAGAAAACAAGATAACATCCCTGGTACAGTAAATACGTTATGGTTATCTGGGAATCAACCGACCATGCCATTGACGTCAACATACGCTCCCCTATCTTCTCGCGGAGATGGACGCACACCGGATAGTTAAATATTTAAATACATTCACTACAGTGCCACTGGTACTCCGAGTAGTTCTTTGAATGGTCTGTCCCTGCATCCGAAAATCCGAATGACATCATTATTTATTTATTCATTTATTTTCACAAAATCTTTTGATGGGTTTGTTTTTGATGGGTTTTGATGGTTGATGATACTGTACGACGAAATATAATAAAATAAAATAAAATAAAATAAAATAAAATAAAATAAAATAAATCTTTGTGGTTGGTTCATGGCAGTCTTACCACAAAATATAATACGGAGTATTGTATAAAACGACAGAGACACCACCAAACACTTGCTCCTTCCCCCACCTCGTTCTGTTGCTCCTACACCGTCACAAATTATTATTATTATTGGTAAAGGCAGTCACGAACAGCATGACACGTCTTCTTCGTCTTGTTGTTGGTGTTGGTGTTGGTGTTATTGTTTTGCTGTTGTTTGTCGGTCCCGTTCATGTTTGTCATGGCTTTATTCCTACTACCACAACCACAACCACAACAACAACAACAGCAACAAGCATCACTAAAACCACCACTGCGATGAACAGTGGTCGAACCGATCATACAACGGTACTCAAAAGTTCCATCGCCACTGCTGGTGCTACTGCTGCTGGTGCTACTGGTGCTACTGGTGCTGGTGCTGCTGGTGCTGATGATGATAGGGATCCTATGATTGCACTTTCCAAAGCTATGGAAGAAGCAGGGTGGACCAAATCTACTACTACTACTACTACTACTACTGCTACTGCTACTGCTACTGCTACAGGTACTATTCCACCACCACCACCACCACCACCACCAAAACCACTACAACAGGAAGAACAAAGAAGAAAAGGAGGCATTGGAGCATCGGCTTCGTACTTGGAAAGTATGACCAGCATTGCAACTTCTGTCTCCTCCTCTCCTGTTTCTGCGTCAATATCATCGCCATCACTATCATCATCATCGTTTTCATCTTCTTCTGCTTCTATCATGTCCACACAACAACAACAGCAGCAGCAGCAGCAAGAGCAGCAACAACAACAACAGCAGCAGCCGAAAAGAAACGACGACAGTATTTTGTCTGGTAAGAACACAAACAATAAAAATACATCAACTGCAACTGCAACTGCAACGGCACAAACAGCAACCAACAATGTTCGGATTCTTAAAGAAAATACAATCTTTGCGAAGGGACCACGTCCTGCTGCATTGATTGCAAGGGATGGAACTAAAATTTCGGAATCAGATGCTATACAAAACGCTGCACGGAACAAACAAACATGGAATGGAATTGAATTCTTTCTTACATCAGCCGTATGGATTGGGTTTCCTATTATTAGTTTGTATGTTCTTCCACCAGAAATGGTACAAAATCGTATAGAAACAGTGTGGCAATCACAATCACAATCACAACAACAGTGGCAGATGTTGTCGCCGTCATCATCAACTACAAAAGAATTTCTAACGAATCATGGTATATGGGTACCGAAACAAAATAGTAACATTGATGGTGGTACTGTTCAGCAAAATGGGATGACTATCCGATCATTCCTTCAAGCGACAACACAGTCAGTACAAAACTGGGTTCAACGAGAACAACAATTGGCATTACACAAACCATCGTTGAGTTACGAAGCCTTTCAAAGTCGTATTTTGACTGGTAATTATCGGGAACCAACGACGACGGCTGATGACAATAATGCCGTGGTTGCTACGCCCAAGCCACTACTACCACCACCATCATCACCACCATCATCACCACCACCACCACCAAATCAACAGCATCAAGAACCACGAACACCTACAGCAGCACGAATCATTTCGGCTGATAATGGTTGGCAACCAGTAATGGCAACAGCATCATCAGCATCAGAACAACAAGAACAACAAGAACAACAAGAACAACAAGAAGAAGAGTTGGTCGTTGAAGGAGGAAACAATCGTTTATGGGACGACAGCAACCAGCATTGGGACCTGGAAAAACAAACGGAACGAACAAGTCCAAAACAAGCTATCATTCCTACCATTGCTGAGACAACAATAACACCAACAATGACACGATTGAATACTCCTGCGGTTGCTGTTGGAAGTGTCAATGGTGTGGTGGATGCTGGTAATCCAGTTGACCTTCGGCAGCAACAGCAACAGCAACAGCAACAGCAACAATACGAACAAATGTACAATCATTATGAGAATGACAATTTGTTCGTGTACAATGACGGTTCGTCTGGTTGGAATACAGCAAAAGGCGGCACTCAAATGATGATAATGAACGGTGGTTATGATACTATTGTGGACAATGATTACGACTATTACCACAGCAGTGATTATTTCTCATCGGATTCGCACCATTACAACAATTATTATTATTATGGACAGCAAGAGGAGGATTTGGATCAGCCGCAGCAACAGCAACAACAAGAGCTACAGCAACAAATCTATTATCCTCACGGCCACAGCGATGGATACGGCTCTCTCTTTTAGACTTACTACTATGCAGAAATGACTCAAACAGTACCAGGTGCAGCATTAGCTTGAAAAACATCATAATCAGTAATAGTGATGTAGGCGTTTTATTAACTGATGTGTATTCTAGTTTGTGTGATTTGTACGTAGCAGAGCAAAATAATAGTATGTGTGTATCAGGTTTCTTCATTGTTGTCGACAGTACTTTACATAAGAGAAGTGTCGGATAGCGGCAAGTCATACCCGTATTTCGGTTCCAATGTCCAAACAAGGATGGGATCATTGTTGCTTGACTGTGGAGCCAATGTAGAGTCATCGTCACTCGATAAGGGTTCGCAAGCCCCCGTTTGGGGCACAGCTCGAAATGCTCCAGTAAAAGGCGATGCCTGGTTCGCAACTGGTACACCATTACTGCTACTTTCCAAGTTTTGCTGTTGTGCAGGATCGTAAGCTTCGGCCGACCACGTTACATCCTGTCGAGATATTGTTTCTTTTGTGGCAGCTCCAGATCTCATGCTTTCGGCGGCCATCTTTGCGGCCCGTAATTCGTTCGTAATTATTGCTGAGAGAACTTTTGCTTCTTCTTGTTCAACAGTCATTTTGGATAACTGCGCTTTCAATTCAGACTCCTTCGCTTTACGTTCTTTTTGTGTAGCATCAGCTTGCTTCGTCAAGACTGCTTCCTCCTGGCGCTTTGCCTGTAGCGCTGCTAGTAGTTGCGACTCCTTCTCTTTGGCGTCAGATTCTTGTTGTAGCAAACCATTCTTGGCCTCGACAGCCGCTTCTGATGCCCTGTCCTCGTTATCCGTTTTCTCCTTCGATACTTCGGCAGCCTTCTTAGCTTGACTTCTCGCTTTCACTTCTTGTTCTTCGACTACTATCCGTTCCTTTGCCATCCGATCCGCCGCCTCCCGCAGTTGCATTTCCTCATTTGCTTTCGCTTTGGCTTGTTCTATAGCAGCGTTCTTCTTAATCGCTACATCGGTGTATGACTCAGGAAGGCTCATCGAAGCCTCAATGGCAAGTCGTTCTTCTCGGGCATTTTTTGCAGCTTGCTTCAAAAGCTGTTCCTGTTCTTCTTTGGCTTCAGCCAATTTGGAAAGCATGTCAGCTTTCGAACGTAACGCTTCTTCATTGAGACGGATTGCATCTCGGGCCTTTCCCTGGACTTTCTCTGCCAGCTTAGCTTCTTCTTCGCGGGCGCGTGCAAGGGCAGCAAAGCGTTCTGCTTCAGCTCTGGCTTTGGCATCTTGCAGCTTGAGTGATGCTTCAAGATCCAAGATTTCCTTCTTTGTATCCAAAAGCTCCTGCTTGAGAGCAATCTCTGCCTTTCCTTTCTCTTTTATTTCTACCAAAAGCTGCTCCTGCTTTGCACGGGCAGAATCCGCATTTTCGAATATCTCTTTTCTCACGACCTTGGCCTTCTGATCCAAAATAGATTCTTTGGCCGTTTTGATAGCCCTTGCTTGTGCTGTCTTCTCCACCTCGGCATCATAGGCTAGCTTTTTAGCCTTTAAAGCCGTATCCATTGCCATGTTTTCTTCGCGGATTCTTTCGGTGGTATCTATCAAGATCTTGATTTCCTTATCGCGCATTTTGGCTTCCTCCTTAAGGCGCATCACTTCTTCTTCCAGATTCCGAACTGTCGCTTTGGATGGCGAGTTGGAAAGTGATGACAATGGACTCAACGATGATTCGACCGCCTTTGTTGGTGGTAGAAATGTAGCACCAGGATCTGTTGGTGGGTCTACAGTTTTTGTCTCAGGAGCTATTGGAGACATTGCTTCCGACTTAAACTGACTCGGCTCTGCAGTCTTAATTGGCAAGGAAGGTGACACTATATTCCCCGTATTATCGGTTGGCGTCGGTGTAGCTGAAGAAGATACTGCTGGAGCTGAAGATGAGCCTGCTGGAGTTGAAGACTCAGTCGTGGGGGTTGCGGCCACGGTATTGATTGTGCTTCGCTGTTGGTTCGTAGGCTGACTCTGCTGTATTTGTGAGCTTGGCCTCACCTGCGAATCGCCACCTTCTGTCACCAGAACTTTTGCTAACATCTCGTCCACCAAATCAGAAAATCTTGACCCGATGGCCTCAAACTTTGTTGTTGGATCATAACTGGGCATTGTGGGCGGTTCGATTTGGCTGATTTTATTCTTAGCCGTGTTCAACTGATCAGCAATACTACCCACCATGTTATCTTCCAATTTTGACAGGTACAGCCTGTCCAGCTGAGGCTTCAAATCAGAGTTGGGGTCTAGTCTTTCAAGTTGTTCCTTCAAGTTGGGCAGCGTGTCGAGATTTTCGAGCTTTGAAATAAGCTCCGTAGATAATTCCGTGCTTTTGAGTTTCAGCTTGAGCTCAGGGGAGACGTCAAGCTTGTCCACTTGGGCATCAATATTATACAGCAAGCCTTTAGGTGTTTCCATAGCAACATCCTTATTATCTTGATTCACACTAGGAACAGCAGGTTTTTGTCTTTCAGCCACCGAGGTCTCAGCTGGCTTTTCGGAAATAATCTTGTTTGTTTCCCGGTTCAAATTCGGTGCCAGAAAGGTTGTAGACGCTGCATAAATAGCCAACGAAGTAGCAAGTCCAAGTCCTGCAACACTTGCATATTTGCGGATTTTCTTGGCAAATTTATTAAAGTCTCCATCATCCACATCTTGAGACAATTTTGTGAAATCATCCCTAGGAATAGATCCTTTTGCAAATGCAATATTTTCTCGGTTCACAAAAGCGTTACTTTTGGAAGAGCCAGTAAGAGCGGTGTCCGAACCCGTAAATTCAGATTGAGAAGTAGCTTTAGTCCTAGTCGATTCAGGGGCTCCAAAGCTAGGGTTGCTAATCGGTTTGGAGAAAACTGGACTTGCTTGATTCCAAAATTGGGTGGACCACCAGTGCTGGTTGCATATGATGACCCATTTGTTGATCCTGGAGCACCAGCAAAGCTGGAAGTGCTACTGGGCTTGGAAAATGGAGATGGATTGTCACCAACCTTAGGAAAACCAGAAGCACTGACTAAAGAAGGAGCAGTAGTAAATGACCCTGGGGCTCCAGTAAAGCCGCCTGGACCACTGGGCTTGGGAAAGAGAGAACCTGGTTTGCTCCCAAATGTAGGTGAACCACTGGTGCTGGTTGCAGATGATGACCCATTTGTTGATTCTGGAGCACCAGCAAAGCTGGAAGTGCTACTGGGCTTGGAAAATGGAGATGGATTGTCACCAACCTTAGGAAAACCAGAAGCACTGACTGAAGAAGAAGCAGTCATAAATGATCCTGGGGCTCCAGTAAAGCTGCCTGGACCACTGGGCTTGGGAAAAGGAGAACCTGGTTTGCTCCCAAATGTAGGTGAACCACTGGTGCTGGTTGCATATGATGACCCATTTGTTGATCCTGGTGCACCAGCAAAGCTGGAAGTGCTACTGGACTTGGAAAATGGAGATGGATTGTCACCACCCTTAGGAAAACCAGAGGCACTGACTGAAGAAGAAACAGTCGTAAATGATCCTGGGGCTCCAGTAAAGCTGCTTGGACCACTGAGCTTGGAAAAAGGAGAAACTGAGTTGTTGCCAAATGTAGGAGAACCAGTAGTAGTGGTAGTCGCAGAGGGTGATGACTTGGTGGTAGTACTGAATGATCCTGGAGCACCAGCAACGCTGGGAGTGCTACGGGGCTTGGAGGGTAGATTTGGCTTGCTGGTAGTACTTTCTCTAGTTGATGCTTCACTGTTCACAATAGAGGCTGCTGGTTCACCATCGCCAAACCTAGGCGAACCAATGGAAAGATTTGTTGCAGATGGGTCAATGATAGGATTGCTTGCCTTTTGAGCGGGATCGACACCAAACTTGGTAGTACTAGTGGTGGTATCTTGCAGTTTTGGTGGTTGATTTATAGGAGTATTTGTATTGTCCAGTGG
>Ga0210054_1004136_pt1 | contig 10707 bp, 5 predicted proteins | sample CryGeymeta201516_FD_185470 | JGI IMG/M metagenome (GOLD analysis project Ga0210054, IMG submission 185470) | Groundwater microbial communities from Crystal Geyser aquifers in Utah, USA - Crystal Geyser metaG 2015-16 (SPAdes) (version 2) | ecosystem: Environmental > Aquatic > Deep subsurface >...
CCTGAGCCGCTCCCGCTGCACCAGCCTACCGCGCCAGCCGCTCGCGGCTGCTTGCACGACGCTAAACACGTACCAACGTGTAGCGTTCCTCGCCGTCGGCTGTCGGATCCGCCTGGAAGTCCAGCAGCACCCACCTCGCGCTGCCGTCCTCCCAGCGCGCCCGCACCGAGGTCTGGAGCGGCACCGGCTTTCCTTCCTCGTCTCGAAGGGCGAAGACCGTGCTGTCGGGCGCGGCTCCTTCGGCAAGCGGCACGCCGCCGGTGACGGGGCGCAGTTTGCGGAGGCCTGCCGTGTCGCGGACGGTGAGTCGCAGGTCGTTCATGGGGTGCTCCTTCGAAAATGCGTTCGTAGTTCCGCCTTCAGGCGGGCCGTTTGGGGCCTGACCGCGTGGCGAAGGACCCGCCTGAAGGCGGAACTACGAGCCAGCGTCTTCACTTGCCGGGGCGATCGCCCGAAGGGCGGACATGGGCAATTCCTCTGACAGCGTAAGGGGGCAGACACGCTGGTCTGCCCCTACGTCTACGTGTCGCGGTAGTCCTTGGCCTGGCGGCCAAGGCTACGCCGCTGGTGCTCAGATCGTCCAGCCCTTGCGGTACTCGCGCCGGATGAACTGATCCGCCTTCGGGCAGTTGGTGGCCTTCAGTGCCTTCGGATCCCACCGCAGCTCCTCGCCGGCGCGGAACGCGACGTTGCCGAGCAGATTGTGCTCGACGAGGCTGCCGGAGTATTCGAAGTTGCAGAGGGTGCTGCCGCGGCCCTTCGCCGCTTCGAGCCATTCCCGATGGTGGCCGAGGGACGGCGGGAGGGTTTGCGCCGGTGGGGCGAAGTCCTTGAACTGCTCCTCGGGGAAGAGCTTGCGTTTGCCGTAGTCGGCCAGGAGCATTCCCTTCTCGCCGATGAACAGGATGCCGTTGAACCACTTGGTGAGGTCTTCGGGAATGTCCACCTTGGGTCGGTACTGAGGCTCCTGCCCGCCGTGCCACCAGTGAATCGCGACGGGGACGTTGAGGTTGTCGTTGCCGGGTCTGGGAGCGTGCGTCCAGGTGGCGTGCATCCATTCCGGGTTCTTCAGCGGGTCGGGCGTCGGGCCTTCGGCCGAGATGCGCTTCGGCTGCCTGAGTTCGAGCGCCCACCAGGGCAAGTCGATGAGGTGGCTGCCCATGTCGCCCAGGACGCCGTTGCCGAAGTCCCACCGGCGGTTCCAGTTCAGGTTGCCGGGCAGGTAGCCGGGGTGGTAGGGCCGGTCCGGCGCGGGGCCGAGCCAGAGGTCCCACTTCAGATAGTCCGGGATCTCCGACGTCCCTTCCAGCGGCTCCAGCGGGTTGATGGTCCGGCTGCACCAGACGTGTGTCTCTGTCACGGGCCCGATGGCGCCGCCCTGAACGAGCTCCACCACCCGGCGGTAGTTGTCGGTGGCGTGGATCTGGGTGCCCATCTGGGTGGCCAGCTTGCCGCGGTTCTCGGCATAGACCTCGCGGACCCGCCGCGCTTCGTGCACGGAGTGGGCCAGCGGCTTCTCGCAGTACACGTGCAGGCCCTGCTGCATTGCCTTGACGGCCGCCAGCGCATGCACATGGTCGGCGGTGGCGATGACCACGGCGTCGAGGTTCTTGTCGTCCAGCAGTCGGCGCCAGTCGCTCTCGCGCTTTGCCTTCTCGGCCTGCGGGAACTTCCCGATGAAGTTGGCGTAGTTGCGCTCATCTGTGTCGCACAGCGCGTAGAAGTTCTCGCTCTTCACCCCGTCCGCGTCTGCCAGTCCGCGCCCCCAGATCCCGACTACGCCGATGTTCAGCTTCTCATTGGGCGACTTGGTCTCCTGAGCCTGGACATCGGTGAAGTACCCCACCGTACTAAGTGACGCCAGCGTGAGGCTGGTCTGCTTGACGAAGTCCCGACGGTTCACGTGGTCCTGCATGGCTACGTGCCTCCTCTAAGCTGCGGAATGCGCGTTGCGCAATCGGCCCGGTACTGCGGGCCGCGTAGTATTCTACCGCAGAGTCGAGCGCGGGGCTTGTTCCGCGGCCATCGCTCGGCAACCGGGTCGGGAGGTTGCCCTTGCTGCGTCGCCACCTTGACAACGATCCCCAAGTGGTGCATCCTCCCCAAGCAGCTTGGGACGGACGCCGGCCGCCAAGGAGAATCGCGCTGTGGACAACAGACGGGCTCTGCTCATCGAGGACCACCTGACCGTAAGACCCTACATGATCGAGGTGCTCCGCCTCGCCGGGTATGACGTGACCGACTCCCCCCATGTGCCTCGGCCGGCGGAAGAACTGGCGACTGAGGGATGGGACCTCATCATGCTGGATAGCGGCGCCCTACCGATCGTGCAGGCGTTGCGGGCAGCAAACCACGAAGGCAAGATCGTGGTCGCAACCGGGGCCGACCTCAGCGCAGAGGAAAGCCGGTCTATTGAGGAGCACGATGCCATTCTGCTCCGCAAGCCCTTCTCCCTGGCCGACGTGCTCGGGGCTGTCGACGCCCCGGAGAGCGTTGGTGCCAGCAGATAGGGCCCCCGAGAGGTCTTCTGGGCGAGCCCTGAGGAGGCGAAGAGGGGACCACGTGTGGGGTCACGGCCGGCGTTGGTGCAACAGGGGGGGGCGAACCGTCGGGGGCCGACCGGTCACTCCAAACGCAACCGGAACAGGGCACAACTCGCTTGCGTCATCCTTGTCTAACCCACCTCAGCGGGGCAGCACGGACGTCCTCTCGGGTCTGCCGTTTCCCCGCCGTCTGCCTGGAACGGACGCCGCTGCCACGTCTTCTGCGAGAGGTTTTGGTCTACTGATGCGTGTTCCTGTGCTGCTGAGTGTAGTGCTGTCCCTGACGCTTGCCTGGGTTGGTGCCCCGGGTACCTTGCGCGCCGAGGAGGCTGCGGCTCCGGCTGCGCCGCCGACTGCGGTCACGGCCGGCGGTCTGTCGTTCCAGGTTCTCCAGGAATGCGAGGACCCGGAATACTGCTTCCGGTTCTCGCTGACGCCGCCGGCGGGCAAGGCTGAGCCATACGTGGCGAAGCTGCTATTCGGCTATCAGGACGAGAAGAACTACTACTCCCTGGCGCTGGGCCGCGAGGCGGCGCTGCTTACCTGCCGGTCGCAAGGCGTCTCGAGCAAGTTGGCTTCCTGGAGCGGCCCCACGTTGCGGGCGGAGGGGGCGACCCCGCTGATCCTGCGGCGCGAGGCGTCTATGCTGTACCTCGTCGCCGACGGCCGGCGCGTGCTCGGGGTGCTGGACTCGACCTTCCAGGCGGGCAAAGTGACCCTGCAGGTCACGACGCCCCCGGCGCAAGTGTCCGAGCCCCAGTACCAGCCCACGGCGGAGATCGCGTTCGGCGACGACTTCATGCGCACCGCCGATCAGCAGGAATTGGGCGAGTGGACCAAAGTCCGGGGCGAGTGGGGCTTCCATTCTGTGCGGGAGACGAACAAGAGCGCAGACTTCAAGCTGAGCGTCAACCCCTTCTCCCTGGGCGGGAAGTCCACCGACTGGGCGATGGTGACTGCTGGGAACTGGTTCTGGGACGACTACGAATACTCCGCGTCGCTGAAGTCTGACGGTGCCCACGCCGGGATTGCCTTCGGTTGCGTCGGGGCCGACGCCTTCTACCTCGTGCGCCTCGACCTGCGAGACCCGAAGCTGGGCGCCCGTGAGATCCAGTTGGTCCGCCTTCACGGTGAAGACCGGCAGGTCCTGGCCAGCGGCTACGTGAATGCGGCGGCGGGCCAGTGGTTCCGGCTCGGGGTCGCCACGCGCGGAAGTTGCGTCAAGGTGGTGTTGGACGGTGCGGTTCTGTGGGAAGTCGTCGATCCGGCGCTCAGCGGCGGCGGGGTCGGGCTGTATACGGAGGGCCCCAACGAGACCTACTTCGACGACATCGACGTCAATGGCAATCCGGACTTCGAGTACAACCGGCCGGTCTGGTGGTGGCGGAGCGCGGGGACTGTCTCGGGGACCTGGAAGGTGGCACCCGCGTCGGGCGAGCGGGCGATCCTCAACGACAGCGGACCTGTCCGGGTGACCCAATCGGCCAAGGGCGAGGCGCTGAACCTGATCGGCGATGCCCGCTGGGGCACCCCGATCTTAGACGCCAGTGTTGTCCCGCCCGCGAAGGGTACAGTCGGGCTGCTGTACGACTACAAGGACGCCGGCAACTACCGACTGCTCCGGTTGACGGGACCTGCCGCGGCGCCGCAGTCCCGGATCCAGTTCCTGACTGTCGGCGCGGGGAAGGCGGCTGTTGTGCAGGAAGCGCCCGGAGGCTACTTCCCGGGTCGGCCGAACGCCTTTCGGCTGGATCTGTCCGATGCCGGGGAAGCGAAGTTCCGCCTGAACGACGTCTTGGAGCTTGCGGTCCCGCGAGAAGAATCCGCCAGCGGCTGCCAGGGGCTGTACACCAATGGCGCCCCCGGGACCGCCTTCGGAGGGGTCCGCCTTTCGCTCGCGCCGCCGAAGGACGTCGAGCGCCCGGTGGAGCGCGAAGCATTCGTCAAAGACCCCTACATGCAGCACTGGGCGTCGCCGCTCGGGCAGTGGTTTCCGGTCAAAGGGGAGACCAACACCTTCTGGCACAAAGGCGACTTCTACGGACCGTTCACCCTGACCGTGCCGCTGCTGCTCGACACGCGGCTGACGTTCGGCGCCACGAAGACCGAGTTCGCGGACGGCTACTCGCTTGAAGTCACGGCTGCCGAAGAGGCAGGGAAGGCCACCCTCGCGCTCAGCAAGCTCGGACACCTGAAAGCGAAGGCGGCGGTGCCTGTGGCGGCGGGAGCCTCGTTCACGCTGGAGAAAGACGGCAGGTATCTCTGGGTCTCCGTGGGCGAGGAGCGGTGTCTTGCTTACCGCGATCAGCAGCCGCTGACAGGCACGCGCGTTGGGATCACCTCGAAGCAGGCGCTGGATACGACGACCCTTCAAGTGACCCGGCATCACGTGCGCGACTTCCTGTTCGAGCAGGCGCCCACCGACTGGACGGAGTGGGGCACCTGGGAGATCACCAACCGCTTCTCGTGCACGCCGACGTGGTCGCACATGTCAGGCCGCAGTGACTACGCGGCGGCGCTGTGGAGCAAGTATGCGCTGGCGGGCGACTTCACGCTGGAGTACTACGCCGGCATGCGAATGTCCACCACCAAAGCCATGAGCTACCCTCGCGTCGGCGACATGAACGTGACCTTCGGCGCCGAAGGCAGTGACCTGTCCACCGGCTACAGCTACCTGGTGGGCGCTTGGGATCCCGGCTGGACCAGCAAGTGGACGAAGCTCGTGCGGCGAGCGGGGACGGTCGCCGAAACCGATCGGCCGCTGGTGCCGCGCGTGCGCACGGACTCGGGACGCCGCTACATCCCGGTGCCCTACGTCGCCGACGGCCGAGACGTGCACGGTGCCTGGTACTACTGCAAAGTGCGCCGGATCGGCAACCGGATCGAGTGCTACTACGACAACGAACTGGTGCTCACCTACGACGAGACGGACCCGCTCAAAGGGCATCGCTTCGGGCTCTGGACCTACGACAACGACATGGTTGTCGCCTGCCTCAAAGTATCGTACCAGCGCTGCTACGCCCCGGATCGCCTGGTGCCGGCCCCGCTGCCGGAGTCTTCGGCGGCGGAAGCGGACCAGGTTGTCCTCACGGCCGGTTGTGCAGAGACGCCGGCTCTATCTGCCGATTTCGAGCAGAGCGTCGGAGGGTGGAAGCCGGCTACCAGCGACCGCAACAGCGAGGTGACGATCACCGGCAGCGGCGCCGGCTCCGGTTTGGCCAGCTTGCGCGTGAAGAACCTGACGCTGGGCGGCGACTTCGGCGTGGTCGCCCCGGTGCCGGCGAATCTGGACTTGTCCAGAGCGCAGGAGCTGCGCTTCCGCTACCGCCTGCCCGCCGGCGCCCGGGTCAACGCCTACGTCCAAGCCCTGGGGCGGGAGCACTTCATCCACCTCTCCGGCGCCAGCGACTCGAACGCGCTGCGGCAGTGCCTGGGCTCCGTCGACGTGAAGACAGATGACGAATGGCACGACGCGCGCTTCGACCTCGCGGCGGCCCTGCGCGCGCTATATCCCGCCGCCGAGACCATTCCGCTGCAGAAGCTGACGTTCGGCAACCTCCACCCCGGCTACGTTGCCGCCGGCCTCGGCGGCAACCCGTTCGGCTGTCGCTACTATCTGGACGACGTCTGCCTGGCCGTTGCCGGCCCGGCGGAGCGCTCCGTCACGTGGAAGCCCACGGCCCCGGAGGGCAAGGAAGCCCCGGCACTGCAGTATGCCGTCGCCTTCGATCGGTCGCCCGACACTGTGCCCGACAAGCTCGTGGAGGGCGCGGCGACGACGGCCAAATCCGGCGCGCTGAAGGACGGCCTGTGGTACTTCCACGTTCGCGGCAAGGCGTCGGGAGACAAGTGGACCAGTACCGCCCACGTCCCCCTTGCGGTGAGCACCGCTGCACTCTCCTGCCTGAGCATGAGCCCCGCTCCGGGCAAGCCGTGGGGCGGAACGCCGGTGACGTTCCAGCTCGCGCCCGCCGGCGGGCTGAACCTCGACGTGACGCGGAGCAGCCTGACTGTCAACGGTCAGGCGGTGCCGCTGGTCTCGCCGGCCATGACGTACGACTGGCGGGCGCGCAAGCTGACATTCGACGCTCAGCGTTCGACTTTGGCGTTCGAGCAAGGCAAGCCGGTTTCCGTCAGCCTGGCGGCGGCAACGACGGCGGCGGAGCCGGCTGCGTTCGCCTGGGAGGCGACCTTCGACAAGTCCCTGGACCGCACTCCGCCGGCACCCGTGACGCTGGCGGAGCAATTCGTGCGCGACGACTTCGAAGAGGGCCTCGGCGGCTGGGGCAACTTGGGCGGCGAGAAGTACGCGCTGACTGTCTTGGACGATTCGACCGCGGCCGCCGGCAAGCGCAGTTTGCGCATCGTGAACCCGGTGCTGACGGGCTCCTGGAGTGCGGTGCCCACCGCACAGCCGTTCAGCCTGGGCAAGTACCCACTGTTGGCGTTCGACTACAAGGTGACCGAAGAGGTCTGCGCTGACCTCCTGTTCACCCTCGGCGGGGAGACCAGGGCGGTCACCTTTGCTGACGTCGACGATCCCTACCTCAAGCTCGGCGCGACCGAGGCGATCCAGAAGGACGACCAGTGGCACCACGCCGTCCTCAACCTCGGCGAGTTGACCCGCAACCTCTCCTTCGCGCCGAACCAGTACGATGTCACTCAGTGCTACTTCGCCGACACCGGCTACCAGGCAGCGGCTCCGGGCGCCTACTTCAACGTGGACAACTTCACGCTCCTCCCGGCCGAATCTGGCGCGCTGGGCGTGAAGGTGAAGCTGGTGGCGCACGACCCCAGCGGCATCGCCAAGTTCCGGTGCTCGTGGAGCGACCAGCCGACGGATCTGCCCGTCGGTGAAGTGCCCGGCGACCAGCCGGAACAGGTGTTCAAGGTGGAACACGAGGGGCTGCAATACCTGCATGTCGCGGCGCAGGACGCTGCCGGCAACTGGAGCGAACCAGCGCACTACGCCTTCCTGATCGACAACACGCCACCCACCGTCGCCGAGGTGACTCCGGCCGCCAACGGCGCGCTGGGCACTCGCACTGTGCAGGTCAAGTTCGCCGAGGCGCCGGGCGCGGCGCTCGATCCCAAATCGATGGCGTTCTCGGTGAACGGCAACAGCTACCCGCTGACAGCTCTCGACACCGGGTTCGCGCCGGCGACCAATCAGCTCTCGTGGAGCTGGTGCCTGGCCACCGGGCTGTTCTCGGAGCCCGTTGCGGACGGCACGGCGGTCAAGTTCGCGCTGTCGGCGGTGAAGGACTTCGCCGGCAATGCCAGCGCGCCGCAGGACTGGACCTACACGGTCAGCTACGCCGCCGACAAAGAGCCGCCGCTGCCGCCCGAGGTGAAGTGCAGCTCTCACGAGTCGGTGGTCTACGACACCTTCACTCGCGGCATCGGCAACTGGACGCCCTACGGGAGCGCCTACGGTTCTCAGGTAGACCGCACCTTTGATGCGGCGAAGGGCGACTATGTCGCCGCAGTTCAACTGGGCGCCGGGACCAGCTACGGCAACTATGTGCACATCGGCGACTACGACCTCGCCACCCACCCAATGATGAGCTTCGACTACAAGATCCCCGCCGGGGTGCAGGTGTTCTTCCACCTGTACCTCAACGGCGCGTGGTACGGCGTGCCGGTTACGGGGCAAAGCCGCACCTACACCAACCTGGGCGCCATTCCGGGCATCGCCCCTGACGGCCAGTGGCACACTGCGACGGTCAACCTGCTGGACCTGGCCAAGGCCACCGTCAAGGCGAATGCGCACGCCGTCAAGTACCTCATGCTCTGCAACTACGGCGGCACAGGCAGCGTCGTGTCGTTCGACGACTTCCACCTGTTCGGCCCGGGCGCCAACGCGGCCGTGTTCAACTGGAAGACGGTGGATCCGACCGGGATCAAGGGCTACAGCTACGCGCTCGACGCCAGCCCGGTGACCATTCCCGACGAGACCCCCGAGACCGCCGCGCCGACGGCAACACTGGGCAACCTCCAGCCCGGCCAGTACTACTTCCACGTGCGGGCCCAAGACGGGGCGGGGAACTGGGGACCGCCGGTGCACTACGCATACCGCGTAGGCTGAGCGCACGGGTCTACGGAGAGGAGCCGCCCGACGCCCCAATGCAAAAGGGAGTGCGCGGTCTCTCGCCCGGGCCGGTCTGACCGTTCAATCTCCGATCTGCAATCGCCAATCTGCACTCCCCGGGGCCGTCAGTTCAAGCTCTCGGCGAACCGGCGCACGAGGCGCTCATCGAAGAACGTCCCGACCCCGCCGAGTAACTCCTCCAGCGCCTGTTCGCGGGGTAGCTCCGCCCGGTACGCCGCCTTTGAGCACATGGAGTCGTAGGCTTCCGCGATGGCGATAATCTGCGCCGCCAGCGGGATGTCGTCGCCCTCGAGTCCGTCTGGATACCCCGTTCCGTCAATCCGTTCGTGGTGGTGCAGCACCATCTCCGTGATGTCCTGGAGCTCTTCGGCCGCGCCCAGGATCTCGCCGCCGTGAAGCGGATGTCGCTTCACTTCCTCGAACTCCGTGGGCGTGAGCGCCCCCGGCTTCTGGAGTAGCTCCGGGCTCAGCATCAGCTTCCCCACGTCGTGCAGCAACCCGCCCAGCCAGATGCGTTCCCTTTCCTCCGCGTTCAGACCGAGGCGTTCCGCCAGGGCGCGCGCCAGGTCGGCGACGCGGGCGCCGTGCCCCGGCTCGAACGTGTCGCAGAGCTGCTCGAGGGCTCGGACCAACGCATCCACCGCTGCCACTGTGGGGTGCCCGTTCCGCGGAACGAGTGCCGTTTCGGTGGGCCTCCCGAAGAGGTGAGCCGGCCCGATGCGAATGGTACCGTTTGCCGTGCCGAGATCGCTGTGCGGCCGCGCCACGCGGGCTGGTGCGGCGACCTCCTCACCCGGCCGGAAGACCGGCAGGCACAGGGTCACGGTGGTCCCGCTGCCGGGCGCGCTCTGTGCTTCCAGGTGGCCGCCGTACCGACTGGCGAGGCCATAGGTCCTGGACAGGCCGAGACCCAATCGGCTGGGTCCCTTGCTGGTGAAGAACGGCTCGAACGCTCGCTGGAGGGCTTCAGCGTCCATGCCGAGGCCGGTGTCGGAGACAGAGAGCGCAACCCATTCCTGAGGGGCCGGAGTCGCGGCATCCTGCGTGCTCGGCCGCCGGTCGAGGCGCAACTGAATCCCGCCGCCCTCCGGCAGTGACTCGCGCGCATTGGCCACCAGGAGACCCACGATTTCCTGGATGGCAGCGGGATCGCCGTGGGCCGGGCAGTCCGCGGTTGCCGGTGTCAGGGACAACTGGATGTTGCTCGGGAGCGTGCTCCGGAGGTGCGCGCAGGTGGCGTCGAGCAGCGCCTTCATGTCCACCGCGCGCGGCGGCCCCCCTGAATGGCCGCACATGTCGCCCATCTGTCTGACCAGCGCCGCGATTGCCAGGGCCTCGTCCTCGATGCACTGCAGCTTACGGAGCGACGGTTGGGGAAGCCCTCCGCCAAAGCGAAGCAACTGCGCCTGGCCCACGATGGGGGTCAACCGGTTGTTCAGGTGGTGGGCGATCCCCGCGGTCACGCGCGCCAATGCCTGCTGCGTTTGGGAGAGGCACCAGTCGGTCGTCGCGGCGTGCCTGGGCCCGCCGGCATCGAGTGCGACGCACTGGAGGGTCGCGCCGGACGCATCACGCACGGGCGTTATGGTGGCGACCACTTCGACGGGGGTGCCGTCCTTCCGGAAATCGCGGAGGCGGCTCGTTCCGGCGCCGCCAGCCGTCGCTGACTCCGTGACAAGGTGGAGCTTCCGCCCGACGAGTTCGTGCCGGGCGTGACCCATAAGTCGCTCATACGCCGGGCTTATGCACAGGATGGTGCCGGTTGCGTTCGTCAGGACGAACGCAGCACCGTCTTGAGTCGCGCCGGCCGGCGAACCTCCTGGCGTCTGCGGGACGGACTGGCTCTGGGCTTCCATGGAGTCCTCTCCTCTCTGAGGGCAGCCGGGGAGGCGGAGCGCTTGGCAACGCTGCGCCGCTGGAGTTCGTTACATGCCACGGACAACGGCTCCCTCCGGCCAAAGAGAGTATGATGCCTCGTCCCGGGAGGATACTGCACTTTTCCAGAGTTGTCTGTCCGTAGAATTGCGATTTGGGGGTATGCAGTTGACTCTC
>Ga0210054_1004142_pt1 | contig 10693 bp, 7 predicted proteins | sample CryGeymeta201516_FD_185470 | JGI IMG/M metagenome (GOLD analysis project Ga0210054, IMG submission 185470) | Groundwater microbial communities from Crystal Geyser aquifers in Utah, USA - Crystal Geyser metaG 2015-16 (SPAdes) (version 2) | ecosystem: Environmental > Aquatic > Deep subsurface >...
TTGCAGGTTTTCGAACTGTCCTCCCCATTCTAGAAAGACACCCGGCGGCAAGTCGACTTGCTCGGCAATCGCTGCGCGTGCTTCGGTTACCAACGAACCCACGTCGCGACCCCTCACATTTAACTGCACGACGACCCGGCGCTGACCGTTTTCTCGACTGATCTGGTTGAGACCTTCAATCTCTGACAAGGTGGCGAGCGAACGAAGTGGCACCGAAGACTGTCTGCCCATATTATTTTCAGGCAGGACAACTGGAAGAGCGCCGATCGCATCGATATCGTCGCGCACTTCGCCCGGCAGACGGACGACGATGTCAAATCGCCGGTCGCCCTGGAAGACGATACCGCTCTCAGCACCGCCGAGTGCTGCGCTGACCGTTGCCGCAACCTCGTCCACGGTAAGTCCGTGAGCAGCAATCGCCGAACGATCGAACTGGACGTCGAGTGTCGGAAAGCCCTCGGTCTGCTCGACCCGCACATCCGCGCTTCCTTCGATGCCCGAAAACACCCCGGCGATCTGGTTGGCTGTAGCTGTGAGCTGTTCGAGATTGTCGCCGAAGACCTTGACCGCAACGTCGCCGCGGACGCCGGCGATGAGCTCATTGAAGCGCATCTCGATCGGTTGGCTGAACTCGAAATTGTTGCCGATCAGACCCGATAGCGCCTTTTCCATCTGTTCGACCAGCTCGGCCTTGGGAAGCGATGGATCGGGCCATTCGTCGCGTGGACGCAATATGATGAAGGCATCGGAAATATTCTGCGGCATCGGATCGCTCGCGACTTCGGCCGTGCCTGTCTTCGAATACATGTAGCGGACCTGCGGGAAGCGCGAGATCGTTCGTTCGATCTGCCGCTGCATCTCGACCGACTGGTCAAGTGAGGTCGACGGAATCCGAATCGCCTGGACCGACAGATCCTGTTCATCGAGCTGCGGCATGAACTCGCTGCCAAGAAAATTGAATACCCCGAGCGAGAGGGCGAAGACGCCAAAGCCTATGATCGCCGTGCGCTTGGGAAGTGCCAGCGCCTTTCGCAGCGCAGGCTCATATTTGCTCTTCGCCCAACTCACGGGACGGACGTCCTTCTCCGCAACACGTCCGCGAATAAGCAATGCTAGGAGCGCTGGCACGAGCGTTAGCGAAAGTATAAAAGCTGATGCTAACGCGAGCATCACCGTTATCGCCATCGGCGCGAAGGTTTTGCCCTCGATTCCCTGAAAAGTCAGCAACGGAACGAACACGAGGAGGATGATCGCTTGGCCGAAGAGCGAGGGCCGGATCATCTCGCGGGTCGAGGCGATAACCTCTTCGAGCCTTTCGCCGAGCGACAAGAGGTGCCCTTCTTCTTGTTGTCGACCGGCCATTCGGCGAAGGAAATTCTCGACGATGATGACGCTGCCATCGACGATCAACCCGAAATCGAGCGCACCGAGGCTCATCAAATTGCCCGATACACCGACCCGGTTCATGCCAATCGCCATCATCAGGAATGAGAGAGGGATCACGAGCGCGGTGATGATCGCGGCACGAAAATTGCCAAGCAACAGGAACAGCGCGACGATGACCAGTAACGCCCCTTCGGTAAGATTTTTCTCGACAGTCGAAATTGTCGCATCGACTAGCTTCGAACGATCGAGCACGACTTCGAGATTGACGTCGGGTGGCATTGACCCGGCGATTTCGGCCAAGCGTTCCCTAGACGAGGCTGCGACCGCTTGGCTGTTTTCGCCGAGCAGCATCAAGGTGGTTCCCACGACAACCTCGTCGCCGTTCTCCGTCGCCGCGCCAGTCCGAAGGTCACCGCCGTTGGCTACGGTCGCAACGTCACGCACGCGGATGGGAATACCCTCCCGGCGAGCAATAATGGCATTCTCGATTTCGTCGATCGTGCGAATGCGGGCATCGGCGCGAACCAGAAAAGCCTCGCCACCTCGCTGAACGAAATTGGCACCCACGGAGAGGTTCGTCTTCTTAAGGGCCTCGGCGAGATCATCAAAGCCGATCCCATATGATGCCAGTCTAGCCGAAGACGGCGTGACCACGAACTGACGCGCATAGCCGCCGATTGAATCGACGCCGGCGACGCCGGGCACATTGCGCATCTGCGGGCCGATGACCCAATCCTGCAAGGTTCTAAGATAGGCGGCACGCGACACTTCGTCGGTCAGGCGCTCGCCTTCCGGGGTCAGATAAGAACCGTCAGGCTGCAAACCCGGTCCCGATTTCGTCTCGCCCTTCTTTCGCTCCGCATAGCTGACGGTCCACATCAACACTTCGCCGAGGCCCGTCGATACCGGCCCCATTGCCGGCTCGGCGCTGTCGGGCAGGTTCTCGCGGACGGTCGTCAGCCTTTCGGCCACTTGCTGTCGCGCGAAATATATATCGACATCGTCATCGAAAATCGCGCTGACCTGGGAGAAACCATTGCGCGAGATAGACCGGGTTGTCTGCAGTCCTGGAATACCGGCGAGCGAAGTCTCGACCGGAAATGTCACGAGACGTTCGATGTCGAGCGGTGCCAAGGACGGATCGACCGTATTGATCTGCACCTGATTATTGGTGATGTCCGGGACCGCATCGATCGGCAGCCTGGCCAAATTATACACCCCCAAAGCCGCGACCGCGGCGATGAGAAAAACGATAATAATGCGATTTCGAACCGAAAGTTCGACTAGGCGCGCGATCATGGCTGCCGCTCCAAATTAAATATTACAATCAATGTTCTGCTTCCCCGCGACCGAGTTCGGCTTTGAGGAGAAAGGCATTGCGACCGGCTATCTGCGTTCCAGCGGCAAGGCCTTCGACGATCTCGATACGATCTCCGCTTCGTGAGCCGGTTCGGACAGGCTGGGCACGAAAACCAGTCGGAGTTCTTACGAAGACGACGTCGCGTCCTTCGACAGATTGGACGGCCTCGGCCGGCACCACCAAAGCGGAAGACGTCCCAGATCCAGATCGTGGACTAATTCGGGCGCGAACATATTCTCCTGGCACGAGTCCGGCGTGCGCTCCGGGAGACAAGACGACGATCGCGGAACGGTTTTCGACATCGGCGGCCGGAGTCACAGCGAGAACCTTGGCGGCGATCTCGCCTTCGGGTGTATCCACGCGTGCTGGATCGCCTGGTGCGATTTTGCGGGCATCTTCCGGAGGAACGGCGGCTTCAATCTGAATCTGGTTTGGATTGGATATCCGAAATAGTTCGTCTTGCGGGGTCACATAGGAACCCAGCACCGCTGGCGCTGCGGTCACGCGGCCGCTGATTGGTGATCGAACCGCGATGAAACGACCCGAAACACTCGCTGCAGATGCGGCTTGCCTGGCCCGATTTGCCTCTGTGACCGCCTGTTGAAGTTCAGCTCGCGCTGTCTCCAAATCGGCGCGCGCAGTCACGCGTTCTTCGAACAGCCTTTGTTCTCGCGTATACCGCGATCGTGCAAGTTCGGCTCGCGACGCCGCCGAAGTCACGTCGGAACTGATCGCAGCAGCTTCACGACTTTCGATCGTCGCGATCGTCTCTCCCCGGCCAACGGCGTCTCCCAGACGCTTGTTGATGCGCGAAACACGTCCTTCTGCGCCAGCGCTGAGGATTGCCTGTCCCTGAGGCGAAGGCGCTACGCTGCCCTGCGCAATGATCTCAGCATCGAGCGAACTGGCTTCGACCGAAATGATCTCGATATCGGATGTGGCGATCTGTTCTTTGGTGAGGCGAACGATCCCCTCGTCGTCAGCATGATCCGCCTCGTTCCCCGCGGCGATTTCAGCTGGCTGGTCCGAGCCTTTACCGATTCCAAAAATGGCGAAAGCCACAATTGCGAGCAAAGCAAGGATTACTGCCGCCGCGATGATTTTTGTCCTGTTCATGGATACGATGTCCTTCATTGGGCTGTCGCACGGAGAAGCGTTGCGGTGGCTGTGTCGCGGGCCTCTCTCGCGTCGATGAGTGCATTAAGCGCAGCGTCGCGCGCTTCGGTGGCGTCGAGCAGCTCAATCAGATTGAAGCGTCCGGCGCGGTAACCAATATCCGCCAGTCGCAACGCCTCTTCAGCCTGCGGGACCGTGCGGCTTTCGAGCGTTTCTACGCGCTCCTCGGCCGCCGCGAGGGTTGCGCGAGCGCTGGCGATGGCTCGCCCGGCCTCTACCACCAGCAGTGATCGCTGGGCTTCGGCGGCTCTTGCGGATGCCCTGGCAGCGGCGATGGCCCCCTGATTGCGGTTGCCGAATGGGAGCGAAAATGATGCTCCGGCGACGAAGCCCTGAGCGTTGGCTTCCTCGTTGCGGCGCACGCCCGCTGATAGCGTCAGATCCGGCGTGCGAAGCGAACGCTCGCGATCAATACTGGCTTCCGCTGCGTTAAGCTCGGCGTCCGCTAGCCGGATCGCAAGCACCGACAGCGGTTCGACGCGAGGCGCATTTGCCCCAACTGAAAGGGAAGCCTCGTCGACAGTGGCAGAAGGCATAGGATCGCCCCACAGTGCCGCTAGCGAACGCCGCGCATTTTCATCTTCGGCGCGGCGCTCCGCCAGTTCCGCTTCGGCTTCGCCGAGATTGGCTTCGGCTCTCAAACCTCTGAGCGGTGGATCGCGCCCAACATCGACCAACACACGCGCAATGCGTGCCAGCTCCCGAGATCGCTCGAGGGCCTGTTCGGCGAGCCGCAAGCGCTGCCGTGCGGCGACTGCATCGACAAATCGCTGCCGAACCGACAAGGTCAGGTCGGCCCGTGCAATTTCAGCTCTAATCGCTGCGACAGTCGTCTCTGCGCGCGCAGCTTCTACACGGGCGCGTCTTTTTCCACCCAGTTCGAGCCGCTGTCCGATCGCCAACGTCGTTTCGGTGGCTTGGAGACCTCGGAACACGCCGGTTCCGGCGACATTCTCTACATCTAGAGAAATCTCTGGATTTGGCCGAAGCCCGGCCTGTTGCTGGTTGCCGCGGGCTACATCGACCTGCGCCTCGGCTACATCGACCGATGGTGATGCGCCGGCAAGTTCGAGAGCTTCGGCAAGCGTAAGGGATTTATCCTGAGCGGACGCGGCAGACGCCACAACCATTGCGAGCAGCACACCCCACAGGGTGCGCCGACACGCTCGTATAACTGACATTTTGAAAACTCCTGACCATCAATAGAACCCGCCGCTTCAAGCAGTGGGGACGTCTTGGGTCAGGTGCGTGGAGGACGCTTCAATAGACTGGGTATATTGCCGGTCAAACCGTCTTCATGAGGGCGTGTTTGGGCCATGGAATTAACGATCATTGGCTCAGCCCTCGTCGGAGTGGCTATAGCGTGCTGCGCATCATGGCAGTGTCCGTGGGCACAAACGGCGTGTTGATCAGTCGGGCGGTTATCGTCGTCCGTTGGGCCTTGGTCATCGACAAAGGCGATAGAGGTCGATGAAGTCAGTTCCGGGCTACAGGCGACGGCATCCGCCACTCCCCCGAGCGCAATCGCGAGCAGCGCAAGCAATCCCAGGAAAGCTTGGCTTAGAGAAGGAGAGCGATGTGAGGATCGAAAATTCAGCACGGGGCGCTCGTTAGGGGATGATAATCGCTTTGTCATCCACGATTCCGGGCTTCCAGATATTTGTCCGTCACGTCGATGAGATGTTCAGGCACCTAATGGTCCAATCCGATCCGTGTAAACGCATTAAAAATTGGGAATTTATCGGGTTAATGGCGTGCGAAGAGAACCGATCGTTCGCGTGACCGAGAGGGGAAAGCCGCCATATGCTTAGTCGCCCGCCGTTTTAACCAGTGTTTTTTGGCCGGGCAACGGCGATGTCCGTCTCTCATTGGCAGACCCAGAACGTCCGAAATTGGGCGCGTTGCAGCCTGGCAGCTAAATCGAGAGTCGACTGGCGGCTCGTGGGCCGTCAGCCGACATTCTGGACTTGGACGATCGGCTTAATAAGCCGACCTTGATCCTCTCCCGTGCACAGTAATAATCAGCCGATCGCCTGCAGGCAGGCGGCGAATATCTCTTTCTGCTTTGCGACCGGAAACGCCTCGCGAGCGTCATCCGCGACAAACCAGCGCGCATCGGCGACTTCTTCGGTCTGTAGCACGAGCGGGGTATCGCTGGCGATCCAGCAGGCGAACATCACCGCGTCTTGGCCATCATGGTCAAGCCCGCGCTTGGCCTTGTGATCGGCAGGGTAGACGAAGCGATTGCTCACCGGCAGTTCGGCAATCTCAGCCTCCAATCCTACGCCGAGTTCCTCGGCCAGTTCGCGACGCATGGCCTCGACGGGGGATTCTCCGTCTTCCACCCCACCGCCGGCCAGCGTCCATTCGCCCTCGCGATAGCCATGGGGGCGGATCAGAAGCATCTCGTTATGTTCGTTGATTACCACTGCTCGCACTTTGCGGCGCAAGCGCAGTCCCTCGCTCTGGATATAGGCCGTCATGCGCAGCACCATCGTGTCGCGGGGTAAACTCGCGGTAAACGCCGCAAATTCTCCTGCGATATGGCGCTTATCGGGGGCCGCTGGCGCATTCCACGCATTTGACGATGGCGGGGTTGGTCCTGAGCCGCGCCTCGCCAATCGAATCGCCGCACGCGACGCAATAGCCAAATTCGCCCTCTTCGATGCGGGCAAGCGCAGCTTCAATGGCGTGCCGCTGGGTCATGCGTCGGCGTTCTTGCGCCAAGGCCATGGCCTGAAGCTGCATCGCGTCGATCCGCGACAGCCGACCGACACTTTCTTGATCTAGCTTCACTGGTGCGCGATTGACTGAAGAGATACGATCTTCCTCGTCCAGTTCGGTGCGGCGTTTGATCAGCAGGTCGCGGAAGAGGGCAGAGTCGAGCGCCATATTAGCGGACCATCAACACCGGCGCTTTGACCGTGCGGACCATCTCGGAAGTAGTGCTGCCCACGATCATGCGGCGGATCGGAGAATGACCATAGGCACCCATTAACAACAGCGCCCCGGTGGTATCCCCCACGACTCGCGGGATCACCTGTTCGGCCTTGCCCCGCTCGAAGATGGAGGTCACGAGATGGCCAGGCGCGAAACTGGCCTCGGCGCTGGCGAGTTGCTCGCGCTTAGCATCGCCACTGGCTTCAGCCATCACTATAGTGACCGGCAGACCGACAAACAGCGGCGAGTTGGCAAGCCGTTCGAGAGCGCGGTCGGCTGCCGGACTCGCATCATAGGCAAAGACGATATGTTCGGGTAGGGCATAATCGCGCGATGCGACAAGCACCGGCTTGGAACTGGCCCGGACCACACGCTCGATTTTTGAACCGATATGGTCACCTGCGGCTTCGTGCGCGACACCGCGCTTGCCTAGGACGACAACACGCGCCTCTCGCTCGCGTTCTATGATTGTTTCGACGACCCCCCCGTGGCGGTGCAGCAAGGTTACATTCGTAACACCCGCCTCGCGCAGCATTTGTTCGCCTGCGGCAAGCAAGACGCGACCCTTTTCGATCTCGATCCGGCTGCTGTCTTCTGACAGGCGCACCAGCTCTTCCATTAGTTCGCTCTTGACGCCAAGGCCGATGGCACCCGACAGGTCGTGACGTGTAGTCACCGGGTCCTGATGCTGCACAACGTGGAGTAACTCGACCGGAAGCGACAGTCGGGTGGCCGCCCATGCGGCATAGCGACATACGCTGGTGGCATAGGTCGAGGCATCGATCGTCGCCAGCACGTGTTCCATCGTCGTTCTCCTGATCAGTGAGCGCCCAACTGCGCATCGGCACCGGGCTTGTCGTGAATTGCATAGCGTTCGATCATCGCCGCGCTAACGTCGTTCAGGCCCAGCACCTCAACCTCGGTCCCCTCCCGTCGGAATTTGAGGATCGCCTTATCGAGGGTGCCGACCGCCGAGATGTCCCAAAAATGGGCTTGGCTGACATCGATCAGCACACGATCAAGCACCTCCTTGTAGTCGAAGGCAGACACGAAGCTATCGGACGAAGCGAAGAACACCTGTCCCTCAATCCGATAGGTGCGCGCACGGCCATCGCTGGAGAGTTCGGTCGCAACGGTGAAAAGTCGCTTGACCTTGCTGGCGAAAAATAGGCCCGACAGGATTACGCCGGCCAGCACGCCCTGCGCCAGATCGTGGGTCCATACCACCACGACGACTGTGACAATCATGACGACCGACGATTGCCAAGGATGGCTACGGATATCCTTGATCGAACGCCACGAGAAGGTGCCGATCGAAACCATGATCATGACCGCAACCAGTGATGCCATCGGGATAATGGCCACAAGCGGTCCAAGCACCAACAACAAGAACAGCAGGAAGACGCCCGATGCCATCGTCGAAAGCCGCGTCTCGCCGCCTGATTTCACGTTGATGACCGATTGGCCGATCATCGCGCAACCTCCCATGCCTCCAAGGAAGCCGGTGAAGAAGTTGGCGATGCCCTGACCCTTCATCTCACGCTGTTTGTCGGACCCCGTATCGGTCAGGTCATCGACGATCTGCGCGGTCATCATCGATTCGAGCAAGCCCACCGCAGCCATCGTTGCTGAATAAGGCAGGATAATCTTCAACGTTTCCAGCGTGAACGGCACATCGGGAATCAACCACGCGGGAAGCGACGATGGCAGCTCGCCCATGTCGCCCACCGTCCGCACGTCGATGCCGACGTAGAACACGACTGCGGTGAGGACGACGATCGCCACCAGCGGCGAGGGGATCGCCTTAGTCAGGCGCGGTAACAAATAGATTATGGCGAGACCGGACGCGACCAGCACATAGGTCAGCATGGGCACGTCCGTCAGTTCGGGTAATTGCGCGATGAAGATCAAGATCGCCAGCGCATTGACGAAGCCGGTAATGACCGAACGCGAGACATATTGCATCAGCAGATGCAGCCGTAGGTATCCCGCGATAATCTGGATCATGCCCATCAGCACAGTAGCAGCAAAAAGATATTCGACTCCGTGATCGCGGATCAGTGGCAGCACCAGCACCGCAATCGCGGCGGTTGCGGCAGAGATCATACCCGGCCTGCCACCCACCAGCGAGATGATCACTGCGATCGAGAAGGAGGCGTAGAGGCCAACGCGCGGATCGACCCCCGCAATGATCGAGAAACCGATCGCCTCGGGGATGAGCGCAAGCGCGACTACGATTCCGGCAAGCATATCCCGCCGCGGATTGGTCAGCCATTCGCGCCTTAACGCGACGATATCGAACATAGGAACCCTATCATGTCTCACATGACCGGCGACGCACCGAGGCTGCGCGCGATGCGCTCATAGATGTGCGGCGGGGAAAATCGGTATGGAAGGTTGTCCCGGGGATAGGCGCCGAGCCGAGCCACCCGGCTCGCCGGGTCCGATGGATGACCGAGCACATAACGTCCATCTAACAATGCAGCAAGTGCGAAGACCGTTACTGTGTTTGATGGCAGCTGTCGGGCAACGATGGAGCAACTGTCGGAGGGCAGCATTTGGGCGCAAAGCCGACCCTCTCATAACGAGACACGAAATTCCCATTCCTTTGAGTGCCCATCTTTACCACGACGGGCGCACCACCCTTCTTCCGCTGCCGCCCTGTCGATCCGTCTCAGTCGCCTGCCAGCGTCAGCGGCGCGATCGTCCGTTCGCGAACCGTGTCGGTCGCGGCGCGGTCGCTCGGGAGCACCGCGCGCTGCGGGCATTGCGCGCGATAGCAGCGGCGGCAGCCGAGTCCGATCGGCACCGCCGGCCCGGCGAGATCGACCCCGCGCGCATAGACCAGCGCCTGCGCGTGGTCCGCCGCGACGCCCAGCCCGATGGCGAATTCGGCGCGGATCCCCTCGGGCCCGGCATAGGGAGAGATTGCGCTGCGCGCGATCGTCAACCAGCGCGATCCGTCCTCGAGCTCGGCGAGCTGGCGCACGATCCGCCCCGGCTCGGCAAAGGCGCGCGGCACCGCCCACAGCGCGCAGCGGCTCTCGTGGCGGGCGAGCGGCGACGCCGATGCCCCGGCATAGCGTTTGGAAAACTGCCCGGCGCGGTCGATGCGGACCATGAAGAACGGCACCCCGCTCGCGCCGACGCGCTGCAACGTCGTTAGCCGGTGCGCGACCATTTCGAAACTGGCGTCGAAGCGCCGTTCGAGGATCTCGATATCGTAGCCGCTGTCGTCGCAAGCGCGCAGGAAGCGGGCATAGGGCATCATCAGCGCGGCGGCGAAATAGGCGGCGAGGTGGCGGCGATAGAGCGCCTCGGCACCGCCGTCGACGAACTTGGCGCCGCGCGCCAGCGCGTCGATTTCGCCGCTCGCCTCGACCAGGCCGAGCTGGATCGCCGCCTGGAAGGTGCGCGAGGCATGGCCCAGGCTTTCGGACAATTGCAGCTGGCGCGCATGAAGGTCGATCCGGCGCAGCGTGGCGCCGAGCACGGCGGCGGGCAGCCGTCGCACCGTCAGCCGGTGCCGGCTGCGCAGCCGGTCGGCGATCGCGCCGTAAAGATCGTTGCCGACCAGCCGCAATTCCTCGGCGATCGTTTCGGCGAGCGCGTCGAGATCGGCGAAATGGTTGCGCCAGCGCTCGATCTCTCGCCGCACCAGCGTCGCCGTATCGCCGGCCTCGTCGCCGCCCCCGCCGCTATCGGCGCGATCGTAAAGCCGCGCGAACGCCTCGGCGGTGCGCGGCGCGGCGGCGAGCCATTCGACCAGTTCGGCGCGATCGATGCCGAGCTCGGCGAACAGCGGATCGGCGATTCGCCGCGCCAGCATCT
>Ga0210054_1004145_pt1 | contig 10690 bp, 10 predicted proteins | sample CryGeymeta201516_FD_185470 | JGI IMG/M metagenome (GOLD analysis project Ga0210054, IMG submission 185470) | Groundwater microbial communities from Crystal Geyser aquifers in Utah, USA - Crystal Geyser metaG 2015-16 (SPAdes) (version 2) | ecosystem: Environmental > Aquatic > Deep subsurface >...
TTTGTTTATTTAATTCTTTTTCTACTCTTTTTGAAATCATCATTTCATTTTTTTACGTTTTATTAATTTGAGGTTTAGAGTTTTCAGTTTAAGGTTATTAAAAACTCCTAACCTGAAACCTGAAACTAAACACATATATGTTCATATTTTTGCAAAGATAATTATTTTCTTGTATATCAAAATTTTTGAGTATGAATGTTTCATCTGTATTATTTTTTATCAAAGATAATCAATAAACATGTCCCGTTTGTTCTAATTCCGATTTATTTATTTTGTTTTTTGATAATACTTTCCAAACATAAACAATATATGCAATAACAACAGGTAATAAAAGCGAAACATAACTCATAGAAATAAGTGTATATTTACTTGAAGAGGCATTTGTAATTGTTAAAGATGATTGTAAATTGGAGGTTGATGGGTAAAAAGAAGTGTTATTAAATCCAGCAACTAAAAATAACGAAAAAACAACTGGCAGAACTCCTGTAACAGTAACCCAAAAAGAGTTTGACGATTTTTTTACACCTCCTTTATAAATTCCAAATAAAACAAATAAAACTCCCAAAATAAATATTATTAAAATAAAAGGCATTTGTATAAAATTATTTAGATATTTATATTTTTGCATTGATACAATTGCTGAATTTGGGTCAACAGCAAAACCTTCTTTTGTAAGCAAAATTATAACAAATAACACAAAGAATAAAACAAATGCAAATCCGTTAATTAATATTTGTTTTGAAGCCCTGGTGTTAATTTCAATATTATCAATATATTTTAAAAAGAACATTGCCCCTGTTGTTCTTGATAAGAAAAATATTGTAAGACCAAAAAATATGTTTTGAAAATTGAATAAAGCCTCTAATCCATAATAACTAGATATCCATGTGCTTAAGTTATATTTATCTATTGTAAATAGAGAGCCGGTAAAAAAAGTGCTAACAATAATTCCTAAAAAGAAAGTTGCTAAAACGCCATTTGCAATCTGAAAATATTCATAAGATTTTGAGCCAATAAAATTTTTATTTTTTTTTCTATATTCATAAGAAACAGCTTGAACAATGAACCCGAATAAAATGAACATCCATAACCAATAAGCCCCACTAAAGCTTGTAGAATAAAAAAGTGGAAACGAAGCAAAAAATGCTCCTCCAAAAGTTACTAAAGTTGTAAACGTTAGTTCCCACTTTCTTCCTAAAGCATTTATTAACAGAGTTTTTTCATCTTCAGTTTTAGCTATTTGATATAGTAATGTTTGTCCACCTTGCACAAATAATAAAAACACTAAAAAGGCAGCAAGTAGAGAAATTATAAGCCACCAATATTGCTGAAGTGCCTGCAATGATAATGTTTCAAACATAAAACTTATTCTTTAGGTCCGTTTTTAATTTGTTTTAATAAAATTTTAACATTAGCTAACAATAATATTGTGAATAATACTGCAAACAAAATGAATGTTATTTGAACATTAGAAGTATTAATATGTGATGTAGCTTTTGAAACGGGTAATAAATCCTGAATAGCCCAAGGTTGGCGTCCTACTTCGGCAACAATCCAACCAAGTTCACTTGCAACAAAACCAAGCGGAATAGTTAAAACAGCGAGCCATAAAAGTAATTTTACTTTTAAAATCCATTTTCGCCAAATAAATATTAATAAAACAAAGAACAAAACAATAAAATACATTCCCAATCCAACCATTAAATGAAACGAATAAAATGTTAATGGGACACATTTGGCACAACATCTAAAGGATTGTTAATATAGGCATATCCTAAATCTTTACAATTTGCTTTAAAATCTGTTAATGCTAAATTCATTTGTGAAGTATCTGACTTCGATTTTGCTGATTTGTAACTATTTAAAGCAACCATTGCAATAGTTCCACGCTCCATTCTTTTAAACATAGGTTCTATTCCTTGATATTGATTTCCATAAACTAAATCGTATATTCCGGGAACAAAAGCATTGTTATCGCGAAAACCCAGTTTTGAAAGCATGCCGGGTATTTCAATTTTATAAACAAATTGATTTATGGTATCATTTATTGGTACATTTGTTTTTAAAATTCCTAAAACAATTATTGGAGCCCTTGTTTTTCCTATAAACAACCCTTCTATTGAAGCTAATTTCACAGGTTGTTTTTGAGTTACCTGATATGTTGACGAATCGCCAGAAACAACAACTAGAAGCGAAGCAATAAGCCCAAAAATTGAACCAACAACTATACTCTTTTTTGAGAAGCTATCATGCCGTTTTTTAATTAAATACCACGAGCTTATTCCCACAACAAAAAGTGCAGCAACAACATAACTTGAAGTAACTGTGTGAAAAAATTTATAAATTGCAAAAGGTGAAAAAGCAACTTCCCAAAAATTAAGCATTTCGCTTCGAGCAGTATCGGGATTAAAATGCATACCTATAGGATTATCCATCCATGCATTTGCAACTAAAATCCACCAAGATGATAGTGTAGAACCAATTGCAACAAGCCATGTTGAAAGTAAATGAGTTTTTTTACCAACTTTGTTCCAGCCAAAAAACATTAATGCTATAAAAGTGCTTTCTAAAAAAAACGCCATTATTCCTTCAATAGCAAGTGGTGCTCCAAATATATCGCTAACAATCCACGAATAATTAGCCCAATTTGTTCCAAACTCAAACTCTAAAATTATTCCTGTAGCCGCTCCAATTGCAAAGTTTATTGCAAATAAGCCCATCCAAAATTTAGTAATTTTTTTTCATTCTTCGTTTTTGGTAATAACGTAAGCACTTTCCATTATTGCCATTATAAAAGAGAGTCCTAATGTTAATGGAACAAAGAGCCAATGATAAATAGCTGTTAAGGCAAATTGTGCTCTCGACCAATCTACTAAAGAAATATCTGCGATTGTCATGCTATTTTTCTGTAAGAGAATTAATTATATATTCGCTTCGTTGCCGGTTGTTATCGAAATTACTTTTTAAAAAATCTTGAAAGAAAAACACCTTTAATATTGCAAACATTATAAAAAGTTTTATAAAAATGATGAGCCATAGCTTTTTATTAAGAATACTCATATTTTTAAAACCATCTAAATAAAAATTTCCAATATTTTTTAATAGATTGCTCAACTTTCGAGTATTTTAAGTGATTAATCGTAAATATTTGCTGTTTTCTTAAGTAATTTTTGATTTAAAAGTTTAATTTTTCGCCCATTTATTTCGATAAGGTTATCATCTTTAAATTCGCTTAAAAGTCGTATAACCGACTCGGTTGCAGTGCCAATCATGTTAGCTAATTCTTCGCGAGTAAGCGAAATTTGCAATACACCATCGTTATCAATACCAAAATTACTTTTTAATATAAACAAGACTTCGGCAAGTCGTTCTCTTACAGTTTTTTGTGCAATTTCTGTAATAAAAGAATTTGCTTCACCAAGTTCCCTACAAGTAAATTGTAACAAAGCTATTGCAAATTCTGAGTTTTTGCGAAGTAATTCGAATAAAATTTCACCTGGTATATAACAGAGTACAGCATCTTCTAAAACTTTTGCGCTATGACAGGCATGTTCGCCACTTAATAGCGACCTATAACCAATCATTTCGCCTTTTTGAGCAAATCTTATAATTTGTTCGCGACCTTCGAGTCCGGTTTTATATAATTTTACTATACCTTTATTAACACAATAAACACCATTTACCCGACTTCCTTCGTGATAAATGATATTTCCACGTTTATAAACATCGCAACCTTTATCGAAATTTAATACAGCTAATTGCTCAGGAGTTAAATGCAAAAACAATGAATTTGAGCCTATTGCACAGTCTTTACATTCAGGAATACTTATTATATTTTTCATTCTAAAATAATTTTATTTTTTTGTTTTAAAATGTGTAAATATATACATATCCTAAATTACAATGAAATGAAAATTTATGTTTAACGACATTTTAAATTACCATTTATTCATAAATCTTCAACTCTATTTCGTTTTCGAGAACCATTAGTCCATTTTTAGCAAGTGAACGCATTTCGTCTTCGCCGGGATAAACACCAATTGTTGCAATATATCCTACTTTGTTTTTCACATAATTTACAAATGATTTATTATAAGCTAAACCACCTGTTAGTAAAATCGCATCAACTTTTCCATCTAATACTGCACTCATTGCACCAATTTCTTTAGAAACCTGATATGCCATAGCTTCCTGAATAAGTTTAGCATTATCATCACCTTTATTTATTCTTTGTTCTATTTCGAAAGCACTGTTTGTACCAAGATAAGCTACATATCCGCCTTGTCCGGTAATCATTCTTAATATTTCATCGCGTGTATATTTGCCACTAAAACATAGTCGTACAAGATCGCCTACAGGCAAGGTACCGCTTCGTTCGGGCGAAAATGGACCTTCGCCATCGAGTCCTTGATTTACATCAATAACGCGACCATTTTTATGGGCTCCAACAGTAATTCCACCTCCAAGATGTGCTACAATTAAATTCATTTCTTCGTAAGTTTTACCCACAGCAAGAGCATGCATACGTGCAATTGCTTTTTGATTTAAAGCATGAAAAATTGATATTCGTTGAAACTCGGGGTGCCCCGATATTCTTGCTATTGGGTCAAGCTCATCAACTACAACAGGGTCGGCAATAAATGCTTTAGCTCCGGGTATTAATTTTACTATATCGGCAGCAATTAAACCGCCTAAATTACTTGCATGTTGACCATGAATTCCATGTATCAGGTCGTGTCGTAATTTATCGTTTACTTCGTAAACACCCGAAGAAATTGGTTTTAAGAGTCCGCCCCTTGCTACAATTGCTTGTATTGTAGAAATATCAATATGCGCATCTTTTAGCTCCTTTATTATAATATCTTTTCTGAATTTAAACTGGTCGCTTATGCGAGCATAATTATTTAAATCGTCAAACGAATGTGGAATGTTTTTTAAGAAAATTATATCGTTAGAACTATATAAAGCAATTTTAGTAGAAGTTGAACCTGGATTAATTGTTAAAATAATTTTTTTGCTCATAATATTAAGATTTATTAATATTACAAAATTATTATAAATATTCGTAATCAAATTCTGTATTTAATCATTGTTTATTAACATATTAATTTTATGCTAAAACAAATTGTTTTTATAGTAGTATCGGCACTTTCGTTTGGTATGCTGTTTTATTCATTCTTCAAAATTTACAAATATTTAAAGTTAACTAAGCCATTTAAGATAAAGCACTTGGGTAAAAGAATCGCAGTAACTTTAAATGTTGCAATTTTTCAAACAAAAATTTTACGCCGACCATTAATTGGTTTTTTGCATGCTTTAGTCTTTTGGGGATTTTGCGTTATTTTGTTTGGTAGTTTAGAGATGATGCTCGATGGTTTTTCGGGAAACGAAAAATCTCTTTCGGTTTTAGGAATTGTTTATAAAATATTTATTGTTTCGGGTGATGTTTTCGCATTTATAATATTTTTTGCGATAATTATTTTTCTTGCACGCAGAATAGTTTTAAAAGTAAAAAGATTTAGCGGAATAGAAATGAAACATAAATCGCATGTTGATGCAAATATTGCACTTTCGCTTATTTTATTTTTAATGATTAGTTTAATTTGGATGAATACTTTTTCGGCATTAATGATTCCCGAAGAAGCAAAAGGGCTTTATCCATTAAGCAGTTATCTTTCAAATATCTTATTCGTTTCCGATTCCGAAACAATTAAACTTGGATACGAAATTAATTGGTGGGCACACATCTCGCTAATTTTTATTTTTATGAATGTGTTGCCGTACTCAAAACATTTTCACGTATTTATGTCGGTACCAAATGTTTTTTTCAGTCGTTTAGAGCCACTCGGGAAACTTCCAAATATGGACAATATAACTAAGGAAGTAAAATCAATGATGAACCCCGAAACCGCTTTTGCAGAACCTACCGAACCACCTGCCGAAATTGAAAGGTTTGGTGTTAAAGATTGCGAAGATGTTACGTGGAAAAATTATTTAGATTCGCTTTCATGCACTCAGTGTGGAAGATGTACTGCATCGTGTCCGGCAAATATAACTGGTAAGAAACTTTCGCCACGCAAAATAATGATTGATTTAAGAGCCCGCATGAAAGAAAAAGCACCTCATCTTTTAAAAGAAGGGAAAACATTTAGCGATAACAAATCACTTATTAAAGATTATATTTCAACCGAAGAAATTTGGGCTTGTACTACTTGTAATGCCTGTGCACAAGAATGTCCGGTAAATATTAACCATCCCGAAATGATTGTATTTATGCGTAGATATTTAGTAATGGAAGAATCGGCCGCACCTACAATGCTTAACACTATGTTTACAAATATTGAAAATAACGGTGCTCCTTGGCAATTTTCGTCGGAAGACAGAATGCTTTGGGCTAAAGATTTAACAACTAACTAAAAAGTATTAAGTACAAAGTATTAAGTAGTGAAAGTAATTAAAAATAAACAAATAAAAATGAAACATCCATGACTATTTAAAGACATACAAGGGAATGCTCATATTAGCGGTTAAGGTTAAGTGATGAGATTGAAAAAAGATTGAAATGATTGATAAGAAAGATTGAAAGGATTGAAAAAACAAGATTGAATAGATTGAGAAGATAAGATTGAAGAACGTCTTCATCAATCCTATCAATCTTATCAATCTTCTTCAATCTTAAAAATATAATAAATTGAGTATCAGTAAACTATAAAATATAAACAGATGAAATAAATAGAAATACATTGTAAATTTGTATAAACGACTACTGTATAACGACTAAATGACAATGTATAACAATAATAAAATATAAAAATATGAATATAGAAGTTCCGGTAATGGCAGAAGTTACTGCAAAAGGGCAACAACCCGAATACTTGTTTTGGGTAGGTTGTGCAGGTGCATTCGACGACAGGTATAAAAAAGTCGCTCGTGCTTTTGCTAAAATTTTACATCATTTAAATGTAAGTTATGCAGTACTTGGCAAAGAAGAAACCTGTACAGGCGACCCTGCTCGCAGAGCTGGTAACGAAATGCTTTATCAAATGCAGGCACTAACAAATATTAAAACATTTACAACTTATAATATAAAGAAAATATTAACTATTTGTCCACATTGTTATAATATATTTAAAAACGATTATCCCGATTTAGGAGGCAAATACGAGGTTATACATTACACCCAATTTTTACAATCATTTATTAATAGCGGCAAACTAAAAATTAAATCCGATAAATTTAACGATAAACTTATAACTTTTCACGACCCATGTTATTTGGGTAGAGCTAACGGTGAATATAAAGCTCCACGAACTGTTCTTGATGCAATTCGAGCAACAAAAGTTGAAATGAAAAGAAACAAAAGTTTTGCACTATGTTGCGGTGCCGGTGGCGGACAAATGTTTAAGGAAGCCGAAAAAGGAAATAAAGAAGTTTTTATTGAACGAACTGAAGACGCTTTGGAAACAAAAGCCAACATAATTGCAACCGCCTGTCCGTTTTGCATGACAATGCTTACCGATGGCTTAAAATACAAAAACAAAGAAGAAGAAATTTTTAATTATGACATCGCCGAATTGGTGGTAATGGCAATGGGGTGGTAGTCTCGTTTGTTTTTTAAAAAGGTTGACAAAAAGCTAAATAATCAAACAGGTATTATTACCAAATAATCTTACATTTGTTTTTAACTATCTTTGTAATTAGTTTCAAATATTGTCATTCTTCTCCCGAAGTTTCTGGAGAAGAATCTGTTTAAAATAAGCATTATATGAAATATTACTCTAAATTTTAGTAAATGAAATTATTGAGAGCATTCTATCCAAGAAAATCAAAACCTATAATTGACGAAATAGATAACGTTTTAGCGAAACATTGCGGTTTTACAGCAGAGGAGTTGGATTTTATCATCAATTATGATATTAAATACAGGATGGGGAAAGAGTTGGATAATGGGGAAGATGAGAAATAAAGATTTTTTCAGTTTTTTATGTTTTTTTTAAACCAAAATAGTTTACATTTGTCTTTTTTACTATGAGCAAATTACCATTAGCCCCTTTATTAGAAGTCATTTTCGAGGTAAAATGGCCGTTAAAGACAACTGAAGATTTAACAAAATATCAGTATCTTCACGGTGATTTTTTTGCAAAGTTAGGAAATAAGTATCCTTTTCGTGAACTGCTTATTCCCCCCGAAGTGCCAATGGATGCTTATTTGAACATTCCTGCTCACAGATTTCGTACTGCAAAAAACTCATATCCTCTTATTCAGATTGGTCCTGGCATACTTACAGTGAATACTACCGATGAAAAGTATATTTGGGAAAATTATGAAAAACTGTGTACCGAAGCTTTCATTACTTTAGTTTCACAATATAAATTCAAAGCAGATGAAAATATAACCTTGTCTTTGAAATATTTTGATTTCTTTTTATACAATTTTAAAGATAACAATATTAATAAATTTTTGTCAGATAATTTTCATATTCAACTAAAGCAAACATTCTTAAAAGAACCTAATAATCCTACTTCTGTAAATCTTGGTTTTTTTTATGATACAAAAATAGGCGGGTTCAGTATTCGGATGAATAAGGGTAATAATTCTAAAGGACAGCAGGGTATCATTATTGATACTACTATTTCTAATAACAGTAGTATTCCAGATATTACAAAAGTGTCTAAGTGGCTTAATGATGCTCATGATTATGTAAGTGAGACCTTCAAAGCAATGACTAAAGGTAAAATGTATGATAGTTTTAAATAATAATAAATCTCTGATTTTATGACAACGCTTTGTTCTCAATATCAAGAAGGACTCGTTTTTAATGAAGTAAAAAATTATTTTCAAGTAGATGATTTTCTTACTGGTACTACATTTTCAAAAATTGTTAAAGTTAAAAGCCATAATATCCCTTTTGTTTATAATGGTTTATCTTCAGATGGCAGCAGTTTAATAATAACTGATTCTGGTAATTTTTATAACTATTTTATGAATATTTCTATATATACCCGATTCAAAATGAAAGATGAAGCAGTTATAAAACATTTACAAAGTAGTTCAACTATTGTATCAGAACCCGAAAAAGAGTTTTCATTTAAACCTTTTCCAGTTAAGAAATATGAATTGAAGGTTAAAATTGCTTCCATAAAAAAAGGTGTCCATAAATTCCAGCCTTTCAATGATTATCGTTAATTATGGAATATCCATGGTACGAAATAATTTAGCAATCAGATTCTGTTAAAGTATTACAGGGTGATATAATATGGAATTGTCCAGTTATTATTCCTTCAACTAATTTCAAAAAAGGATCCACTCCTAAAGTTGATGTCTTGGAATATAATGTAGTTGTAATGACTCAATCATGTGACTTAGATAATGATAAAGTAAATATTGTTTTAGTTTGTCCTTTTTATACATGGAGTGAATTTATTGGTAAAGCAGATGTTTCTTTTAAGAGTAGAAAAGGACAGGAAAAATTGTGGAACAGTTTAAAAAAAGGTTCAGAACCTGCATATCACTTATTAATGTGCGACAAAAATAATTTTTTAAAAGAACCAATTGTCGTTGTATTTAAAGATATTTTTGGTGTTCATATTTCTACTTTAAAATTACATTTGAAGAATGCGAAGAATTGTTTGCGATTATTATCACCATATCGTGAACACTTATCTCAAGCATTTGCAAGATATTTTATGAGAGTTGGTTTACCACAAAATATTCCTTCTTTTCCAGAACAATTTCCAAGTTCAAAAAAATGACATTATAATGAATGGAAATTCTTGCTTATATTGGCAATAATGAACTTCTCGAATTTTAAAAAACTGCTTTCCTTTGTAGCCACCAAATCCCAGCAAGTATTGTTTTAAAATGTTATGATTGGGCAATAAAGCAAAGAGAAAAAGGTAATGGTGTTATTAGTGGGTTTTACAGTCAAATAGAAAAAGATGTATTGTATTACTCACAAACACATTATTTTTAAAGGTGTTCTCCGCAAAAGCATAGCAAGCAGTGAGATAGCTTCGCTAAGTTCATGAATTATCACCAATATTTTCGTACAAATTCGTGTAATTAATTAGAGTCTGTCTATAAAGTCCACTGACTGCGTTATGCTCGTTTTGAAAACAGTCATTTACATAAGTAAACTCCTTGATTTTCAAAACTTCGCAAGCCTTGTCATCGAACTTTATACTCCAGACTCTTGACTTTATGGACAGGCAATAATTAGTGTCTGTCTATAATGTCCGATTTTTTCGTTAAGCTTGTAAATAAATTATTCGCTTTGCTCATTAGATCGCGGAGTTTACACTGAGTTTTGCGAATGTGCTAAGTTTTTCGCTAATCGCTCAGAATGACAAAACAATAATCGAATGCCTCAAACCCGAACATTATAATTCAAACAAGACTTTACAGAAATACACCAATTAAAATTTATTATTCTTCTTTTGGCTTAAAAATTGTATTTTTACAATTAATTTTTAAAAATCTTTTTTTGCTAAAGTTATTTAAACGCACAACCGAGTCGGATGATGAACTTATCGAACAATATCGCCGAACACATAATTCGGAAATCGTTGGACGTTTATTTGAAAGATATGCCTCGTTTGCATTTGCTATCTGCATGAAATATGTGAAAGACAAAGAAATATGCCGCGATTTAACAATGCAGGTATTTGAAAAGTTACTTGATTTATTACTT